>PJTY01000052.1_pt1 | contig 120154 bp, 114 predicted proteins | sample 1512121 | NCBI WGS metagenome assembly PJTY01 (sample SAMN08177680, study PRJNA422409) | Soil metagenome, whole genome shotgun sequencing project. | isolation source: Soil enriched (2) on filter paper: alkali lignin treatment | place: USA: Madison | collected 2015-01-15
GTTAAAGACTGAAGGTTATCAAGTTGCATCAGATTATGATGGTGCGGATCTGGTTGTTGTAAATACCTGTGGTTTTATTGAATCTGCAGTACAAGAGTCTTTAGACGCGATTGGCGAAGCCATGAGTGAAAATGGCCGAGTTATCGTTACAGGCTGTTTAGGTAAAGACGAAGACAAAATTCGCCAGATGCACCCAAATGTCCTTAAAGTGACAGGTGCAGCAGCCTATCAAGATGTAATGGAAGCAGTACATGAATATGTACCGGCACCGCCTAAACACAACCCTTTTATTGATTTAGTCCCTGAGCAAGGTGTTCGTTTAACACCGAAGCATTATGCTTATTTGAAAATCTCGGAAGGCTGTAATCACCGTTGTACATTCTGCATTATCCCAAGTATGCGTGGCGACCTTGTGTCTCGTCCGGTCGGGAAAGTGCTGGATGAAGCCGCTGCACTGAAGCGTGCAGGCGTAAAAGAAATTCTAGTCATTTCTCAGGATACCTCAGCTTATGGTGTAGACACCAAATATAAGCTGGATTTCTGGAATGGCCAGCCGGTTAAGACCAAATTCTATGACATGTGTGAAGCGCTGGGTCAGTTAGGTATCTGGGTGCGTTTGCATTATGTTTATCCATATCCACATGTGGATGCTGCCATTGATTTGATGGCGCAGGGTAAAATCCTGCCTTATTTGGATATTCCTTTCCAGCATGCCAGTCCGCGCATCTTAAAATTGATGAAGCGACCAGCGCATAGTGAAAATACCTTGGAGCGCCTTAAATTGTGGCGTGAAAAATGCCCTGAATTGGTGATTCGTTCAACATTCGTGGTGGGTTTCCCTGGGGAAACTGAAGAGGATTTCCAAATTTTGCTGGAATGGTTAAAAGAAGCGCAGTTAGATCGTGTCGGCTGCTTTACCTATTCACCAGTTGAAGGTGCAACTGCGAATGATCTTCCTGATCATGTGCCAGAAGAGATCAAACAAGAGCGTTATGAACGCTTCATGGAAGTGCAGCAAGCCATTTCAGCAGCAAAACTACAAAAGCGTATTGGTCAGAAAATGACAGTACTGGTTGATAGTCTGGAAGATGAATTCCCAGTTGCTGTTGCACGTTCTTATGCAGATGCACCAGAAATTGATGGCAACGTTTTTGTTGAAGATATTGATAAGAGTGTGATTAAAGCAGGTGATCTGCTTGAAGTCGAAATTACCGATGCAGATGAATACGATTTATTTGCAAAGTTAATCCAGATTAAATCTGCTTGATGTTGAATTAAATTTAAGAAAATTTTGAGATTGGTCGGTTTGGAGTAAAAGTATGTCAGCTTCTAAAAATCCACGTTATGCACGAATCTTGCTCAAGCTTTCTGGTGAAGCTTTAGCAGGTAATAAAGATATGGGTATTGATGCCCAAGTATTAGATCAGATGTCACTTTCAATTGCGCACTTGGTTGGTTTGGGCGTGCAGGTCGGTATCGTTGTCGGCGGTGGTAACTTATATCGTGGTAGCCAGCTTCAAAAAGACGGTCTGGTTGGACGTGTAACTGGTGACCAGATGGGTATGTTGGCGACTGTGATGAATGGTTTGGCAATGCGTGATGCATTGGTGCGCCGCAATATCAAAACCCGTTTAATGTCAGCGCTATCAATTGGTACAGTGGTTGAGCCATACTCTAGCCGTGACGCAATTCGTCATTTAAGCCAGGGCGAAGTGTGTGTGTTTGTTGCGGGTACAGGCAATCCATTCTTTACCACAGATACTGCGGCATGTTTACGTGGTATCGAGATTGAAGCGAACCTGATCTTGAAAGCGACTAAAGTTGATGGCGTTTATAACAAAGATCCAAGCAAATACGATGATGCAGTTAAATATGATAATTTAACTTTCGATCAAGTGCTTGATGAAAAGCTTGGTGTGATGGATCTTACGGCAATTTGTTTGTGCCGTGACCACAATGTGCCATTACAAGTTTTTGATATGAACAAATCTGGCGCATTACTTTCTGTGGTCATGGGCGAAAAAGAGGGTACTCACGTAACGAATTAATGTACGTGAGCCAGAAAGCTCTTTATACTATTGTTTAAATATTTTGTAATACCTAATGAATAAGTAAGGAAGATCATATGATTAACGATCTCAAACAAGATAGCGAACAGCGCATGCAGAAGTCGCTTGACTCTTTAGAGTTAGGCTTTGCCAAAGTTCGTACAGGTCGTGCGCACCCATCTATTTTAAATGGTGTGATGGTTTCTTACTACGGCTCTGATGTTCCATTGAATCAAGTGGCAAATATCGGGCTTGAAGATTCACGTACACTGTTAGTTCAACCATTTGAACGTTCAATGGTTGCTGCGATAGATAAAGCGATTCGTGAAGCAGGTTTGGGCTTGAATCCTATTACTGCTGATGCAATCCGTGTACCAATGGCTGCGTTAACAGAAGAAACTCGCCGTGATATGCAGAAAGTTGCGCGTGCCGAAGCTGAAAATGCCAAAGTTGCGATTCGTAATATTCGTCGCGATGTATTAGGTGATCTCAAGGCATTATTGAAAGAAAAAGAAATTTCTGAAGATGATGATCGCCGTGCATCGGATGATATCCAGAAAATCACTGATAAATATGTTGCAGAGGTTGATAAACGTCTTGCAGCAAAAGAAGCAGAATTGATGAAGGTCTGATTTTATGACCTCGCAAGAAGAACAGCTTCTTCCTCAACATGTTGCCATCATCATGGATGGCAACAATCGTTTTGCCAAAAAAAATCAAATGCAAAAAGGCGATGGGCATCGTGAAGGCAAGAATGTCTTGGATCCGATTGTCGAGCATTGCAAGAAAGTTGGCATTCGCGCTTTAACCGTTTTTGCATTTTCAAGTGAAAACTGGAACCGTCCTCAATACGAAGTAGATTTGTTAATGAAATTGTTGGAAGAAACAATTCATGAACAACTGCCGCGTATGGAAAAGTTCAATATTGCACTGCGCTTTATTGGTGACCGTTCTCGGTTATCCAGCCAACTACGTGATCTGATGCAATATGCCGAGCAAAAAACAGCCGCCTATGGCTCCATGACCCTGACCATTGCGATTAGTTATGGTGGAATGTGGGATATGGCGCAAGCTGCGAAAATGATTGCTCAGGATGCGCTTGCAGGAAAGCTTCAAGCAGATCAGATAAATGTTGATTTATTTGATAAATATGTCAGTCTAAATGATCTTCCAGCGGTGGATTTATTGATCCGTACCGGTGGGGATTATCGTTTGTCTAACTTCTTACTCTGGCAAGCTGCTTATGCAGAACTGTATTTTACCGATACTTTATGGCCAGAATTTAGCATAGAAGAGCTAGATCATGCCTTTCATGTTTTTTCAGGACGTGAACGACGCTTTGGCAAGACATCAGAACAGATTCAACAAGCGAAAATAGAGAATTAATAATGTTAGAGCGGATTATTACCGCATTGGTGTTAGTTGCTGTTGTTTTAAGTTGCATGTTTGCAACGCAATCACATTATCCAATGTTTATGCTTATGATTTTAGCTGCAGGGGTTGCAGGCTACGAATGGTTTAAGCTTATGCCACGTAGTGTAACCGCTGTTTCAAAGCCGAAGGCTTGGGTATATGGGGGCTGTGTTGCAGCAGTATCAACACTGGCATTATTTTTTGATGATGTTGCGCTTTTACTTTGGGCTGCATCGATTCTTACTTGGCTGGGAAGCATCTATTGGGTCAAGAACTATCCTGAATCGGATAACTGGTACAACCCGTCTCTACATCTGATCGGATTTATCCTGATTTCTGCTGCCGTCACTTCGCTCTATGCCGTCTGGCATAGTTCGCCTTGGTGGCTCATGTATCTATTCCTGCTGGTATGGGGCGCGGACAGTGGTGCTTATTTTGTTGGACGTAAGTTTGGCAAGAAAAAACTTGCTCCTTCTGTGAGCCCGAATAAATCGGTTGAAGGCTTTTATGGTGGTGTGGCAACAACCGTGATTATTATGCTGGTTGTGCAATATTTCTATTTAAACTTAACCGCAATACAGCTAATCTTATTCTTAATTCTTTCGATCATTACCGTGTTCGCATCTGTGCTGGGCGATTTGTTTGAGTCCATGATTAAGCGCCGCGCTGGAATTAAAGATTCTGGTCGCGTACTTCCAGGACATGGTGGTGTGCTTGATCGTATTGATTCTTTACTTGCTGCTGCACCGATCTTTGCAACAGGTATGTATATATTAAAACTTATTGGTGTAGATCTTTAAATGACTCAAGCTGTTTGTATATTGGGTGTTACTGGTTCAATTGGTCAAAGTACTTTAAAAGTGTTGGAACAGCACCCAGACCAATACACCGTATTTGCAGTCTCTGCATATAGTCGTTTAGATGAACTTTTAGAAATTTGTAAAAAATATCATCCAAAAATTGTTGTTGTTCCCAATGAAAAAGCACTGGAGTTGCAACAACGTCTCAAGCAAGAAAAATTAAACCATATTGAAATCCTTGCAGATGAGGCTGGCCTAATCGCAATTGCCGAACATGCTGATGTTGATATCGTCATGGCTGCTATTGTTGGTGCGGCTGGTTTGTTACCGACGTTGGCTGCAGTAAAAGCGGGTAAACGTGTCTTATTGGCCAACAAGGAATCATTGGTGATGTCGGGTGACATCATGATGCAGGCAGCACGCGAGCATAATGCGTTATTGTTGCCGGTGGATTCTGAACATAATGCGATTTTCCAGTCTCTACCGCATGACTATCTCAATGCAGAACGGACGGGGCAGCCACAACTAGGCGTGTCCCGTATTTTGTTGACGGCATCAGGCGGACCTTTTCTCAATCATTCTTTGGCACAATTGCATGAGGTTACACCACAACAGGCATGCAAGCACCCAAACTGGTCAATGGGACAAAAAATCTCGGTTGATTCGGCGACCTTAATGAATAAAGGTCTGGAATTGATCGAAGCTTGCCATTTGTTTTCAATATCAGAACATTTTGTTACAGTTGTTGTTCACCCACAAAGTATCATTCATTCCATGGTGCAATATTTGGATGGATCAACTTTGGCACAAATGGGTAACCCAGATATGTGTACGCCGATTGCACATGCATTGGCATGGCCAAAACGGTTAGCAACAGATGTGCCTGCACTCGATTTATTTGAGACGGCTCAACTGAATTTTCAGCAACCGGATATTGTCAAGTTTCCGGCATTGGACCTGGCGCGTCAGGCTATGCGGGCCGGTGGTTTGGCACCGACGGTATTAAATGCGGCCAATGAAATTGCAGTTGCTGCATTCTTGCAACAACAGATCCGATTCACCGAGATTCCTCAAGTGGTGGATCATACTTTGCAAGCTGTACAAAATGCTAAAGCAGAAAACATAGACATCATTTTACAGACTGATATGATCGCTAGACAGATTGCAGAAAAGTATATTGTGAGTAAGGGAGGCTAAATCGTATGAATGCACTATTTATGATTGTTGCAGCGATTTTATTGCTTGGTCCTTTAATCGCAATTCACGAATTTGGTCATTATTGGGTGGCACGTAAACTTGGTGTCAAGGTTCTGGTCTATTCAATTGGTTTTGGTCCAACTTTATTAAAATGGCAGTCTAAAAAATCAGGGATTCAATACCAGCTTTCTGCTTTGCCACTTGGTGGCTATGTCAAGATGCTGGATGAGCGCGAAGGTAATGTTGCTGAGCAAGATTTACCTTTTGCCTTTAACCGGCAGTCTCCTTGGAAACGCATCGCCATTGTTGCTGCGGGCCCATTAATTAATCTGTTTTTTGCAGTGTTCCTGTATTGGATTTTATTTTTGCCGGCACAAGAGCAGCTGAACACCCGTATTGGTAAAATTATGCCAAATACACCGGCGGCTCAAGTTGATCTGAAGGTGGGTGACAAGATTGTCAATGTTGATGGACAAACAACGCCAACATGGGAAAAACTGAATTATGCGCTGGTAAATCGTGTTGGTGAAACCGGGCGAGTTTCGATCATCGTTGATCGTGCGGGCACTGAAAAGCAGGTGAGTCTACCGATTAAAGATTTCCTGAAAGATCAAAGTCAGTCTCCTTTGGATGTGCTAGGTTTCTTGCCTTACCGTCCGGTTATCCCGGCTAAAGTCAAAGAACTGAGTGCAGATGGTGCAGCAGTACGTCAAGGCATGAAAGTGGGTGATCAGATCGTTGCAATCGATAATGTTGCCATGAAAGACTGGTTTGATGTGGTGAATGTGGTGCAAAAATCACCAGAGAAGCTTTTAAATATTGAGGTGATGCGTCAAGGTCAATTGGTCCATCTACAAGTGATGCCTCAAGGGCAACGCGATAATATGGGCAATACCACGGGTGTACTGGGTGTGAAGAGTGATGCAGGCAAGATCACGATTCCAGCTGAATATAAACAAACCATTCAATACTCACCGATTGAAGCTTTAGGTGTTGCCGTCGATAAGACCACTCAGCTCTCAGGCATGATTTTTAATTCAATTATCAAGATGGTACGTGGCTTAATTGGATTGGATAATCTATCTGGCCCGGTTACGATCGCAAAAATGGCTGGTCAAAGTGCGGAAATGGGATGGCAGACCTTTATCTCGTTTATGGCTTTGATGAGTGTCAGTCTGGGAATCCTGAATTTGTTGCCGATTCCGATGCTGGATGGTGGTCACCTGGTGTATTACTTTATCGAAGCAATTCGTGGTAAACCTGTTTCTGAACAAATACAGATGTTTGGTCTAAAAGTTGGTATGGTACTGCTCGGTAGCATGATGCTTTTGGCTTTATTTAACGACTTCATGCGTTTATAACAACGCAAATGGAATTTAACTTACTGGAAAATATATGGGCATGCGTCACACACATTTATTAATGCCTTTGGCACTGGTTAGTGCGATGGCAGTGGTACAACAAGCATACGCTGCAGATGAGTTTCTTGCGCAAGATATACGAATTGATGGCTTAGTGCGTTTAACACCTGCAAGTATCTATTCTATGTTACCAATAAATAGTGGCGATAGAGTAAGTGATCCGATGATTGCTGAGGCAATTCGCACTTTGTATGCTTCTGGTTTATTTGATGACATTAAAACTTATAAAGAAAATAATGTTTTAGTCTTTAAAGTTGTTGAACGTCCAGTAATTTCAAAGCTGGAGTTCAAAGGCAATAAACTGATTCCTAAAGAAGCCTTGGAACAAGGCTTGAAGAAAATGGGAATCGCGGAAGGTGAAGTCTTCAAAAAATCTGCTTTACAGATTATTGAAACTGAGCTGGAGCAGCAATATACCCAGCAAGGTCGTTATGATGCTGACGTCACCGTTGAAACAGTTGCACGTCCAAATAACCGTGTTGAGTTGAAGTTAAACTTTAACGAAGGTACAGCGGCAAAAGTTTTTGATATTAACATCATCGGTAATACCGTCTTTAGTGATAGCGATATCAAACAGGCTTTTGCGGTAAAAGAAAGCGGCTGGGCTTCTGTAGTGACCCGTAATGACCGTTATGCACGTGAGAAAATGGCGGCCAGTCTGGAAGCTTTACGTGCTTTATACCTAAACAAAGGTTATATCAATTTTAATATTATCAATTCGCAACTGAACATCAGTGAAGATAAAAAACATATCTTTATCGAAGTGTCCGTTGATGAAGGTAGTCAGTTCAAGTTTGGTGAAACCAAATTCTTGGGTGATGCACTTTATAAACCAGAAGAGCTCACGGCACTTAAACTGTATAAAGATGGCGAAACTTATTCACAAGAAAAAGTAAATGCGGTTAAACAGCTTCTGCTGCGTAAATACGGTAATGCAGGTTATTACTATGCAGAAGTAAATGTTGTACCTGAAATCAATAATGAAACAGGTATTGTTAACCTGAATTATTATATCAACCCAGGTCAGCAAGTAACGGTACGACGTATCAACTTCACAGGTAACAGTAAAACTGCAGATGAAGTGTTGCGTCGTGAAATGCGTCAAATGGAAGGTGCGTTGGCGAGCAATGAGAAAATTGATCTTTCCAAAGTCCGTTTAGAACGTACCGGTTTCTTTAAAACAGTTGATGTCAAACCGGTTCGTGTACCAAACTCTCCTGATGAAGTTGACTTAAACGTTAATGTTGAGGAACAGCATTCAGGTACCACTACACTGGCTGTCGGTTACTCACAAAATGGTGGTGTAACCTTCCAGGCAGGCTTGAGTCAAACTAACTTCATGGGTACAGGTAACCGCGTTTCAGTAGACTTATCCCGTTCAGAAACTCAAGATTACTATAACTTAAGTGTGACTGATCCGTACTTCACCATTGATGGGGTGAGCCGCGGTTATAACGTTTACTATCGTAAAACCAAGTTAAATGAAGACTATAACGTTAACAACTATGTAACGGATAGTATTGGTGGTAGTTTAAGTTTCGGTTATCCGATTGATGAAAACCAAAGTTTAAGTGCCTCTCTAGGGGTTGACCAGACTAAGGTTCGTACAGGTCCAAGTGTTTCGACTTATATTCGTGATTATTTGCTAGCGAATGGTGGTAAAGCAACTGGGTCTGCTACCTGGTGTCCGTCAGGCGTAAATGAAAAAGATTCTGATAATAAAGATATACCAGGTACTTGTCAGGATGGCTTCAAGCCGTACGATAATGCTTTTGAAGGTACATTCCTCACATATATGTTAAATCTTGGCTGGTCTTATAATACCTTAAACCGTCCAATTTTCCCGACGTCGGGTATGTCGCATCGTGTCGGACTAGAGGTGGGTTTACCAGGTAGTGATGTTGACTATCAAAAAGTTACTTATGATGCGCAAGCCTTTAAATCGCTAGGCGCAGGCTTTGTACTACGTGGCTATGGTAAATTGGGTTATGGTAATGACCTGCCATTCTATAAAAACTTCTATGCGGGTGGTTATGGTTCAGTGCGTGGTTATGACAACAGTACTTTAGGTCCGAAATATCCAAGCGTAATTTTCCAGGAAACGGATAAAAATGATCCAGATCCGGAAGAAGTCGGTGGTAATGCACTGGTTCAGTTTGGTACCGAGTTAGCCTTACCTTTACCATTTAAAGGCGATTGGGCACGTCAGGTTCGTCCCGTATTATTTGCTGAAGGTGCACAGGTCTTCGATACCAAGTGTGATATCGCAACTGGAACAATGAAGATGAATGGCAGCAATATTGATGTCAAACAATACTGTAAAGACAACTATAATTTTGATTTCAGTAATATGCGCTACAGTGTCGGTGTCGGTTTTACCTGGATTACCATGATTGGACCATTATCACTTAGCTATGCATATCCGTTAAACGATAAACCTGGCGACGATACTAAATCGATCCAATTTGAAATCGGTCGTACTTTCTAAGTACGGCCTCGCTTAGCGCTGTAAAATATATAAAGGATGCAATAATGAAAACATTAACAAAGCTGATGTTAGGTTTGGGATTAACAGTTTCTGCAACGGTCAACGCTGCAGGACTGGCTGTGGTTGATTTGGCTAAGGTTGTAGAAAGTAGTACTTATCTTAAGCAACAAAATGCAAGTTTGAGCCAGTCGGTAAAACCGACTTCAACCCGTCTTGAGCAATTGGGTAAAGAATTGGAGTCTTTACAACAAAAAGCACAGACTGATGGCCAAAAAATGAATCAGGGCGATATTCAGAAGTTAACTGCTCAATATCAGTCAAAATTGAGTGAATTCAATTCAACTCAGCAAGGTTTGCAAACCAAAGTTCAGTCGAGTTTGCAGGCGATGAATACAACTTTTGAAACACGTGTGAAGCAAGCTGCTGAACAATTGCGTAAAGAGAACAACTTAGACTTTATTTTGAATAAAAATTCTACGATTGCCTCTGACGCTCAGTATGATTTAACTGATAAAATGATTCAAAAGGTTAATTCAATTAAATAATCAATGAATAGACGTAGTTATCGTTTAGAAGAAATTGCTCACCTTGTCAAAGGTGAGTATTTCGGTGCACAAGATTTTCAGATCTCGGGCTTGGCAAGTTTAGAACATGCGCAAGAAAATCAGATCTGCTTCGTGAATGGCGAAAAATATCTAACTCAGGCTGAAGCCAGTCAAGCGGGTGCCTATATCGTCACAGCTCCGCTTAAATCACAACTGATCGATAAACAAAACTTTATTGTTGTCGATAATCCTTATCTTGCATTTGCAACTTTAACGCATATATTTGAAAAAAAGATTAGCCAATGCGGTATTGAAAGCACCGCCAAAATTCATCCCTCTGCAATGATTGCCGATGATGTATATATTGGCCACTATGTTGTAATTGGTGAGAACTGTGTGGTGGGTAACAATACGATTATTCAGGCACATGCTTTTATTGATGATGAAGTCGAGATTGGAAAAGACTGTTTTATTGATGCACATGTCACCATTACCGGTGCTGCAAAACTGAAAGATCGCGTGCGTATTCATGCCAATACGGTGATTGGTACTGAAGGTTTTGGCTTTGCACCGTATCAAGGTAAGTGGCATCGTATTGCACAACTGGGTTCGGTTCGGATCGGAAATGATGTACGAATCGGTTCAAATTGCAGTATTGATCGTGGTGCACTGGACGATACAGTTCTGGAAGATGGGGTCATTATTGATAACCTTGTGCAAGTTGCTCACAATGTGCATATTGGTGAAAATACCGCCATCGCAGCGAACTGTGGAATCGCAGGCAGTGCACGGATTGGCAAAAACTGTATCATGGGCGGTGCCTCAGGGGTGGTTGGACACCTTACAATTGCAGATAATGTGACACTTACTGCAATGTCAATGGTCACAAGAAATATTTCTGAGGCTGGAACGTATTCTTCTGGCATGGGACTTTTTGAAAATAGTCACTGGAAAAAGACGATTGTGCGTCTTAGACAATTAGCAGATGTGCCATTGACCCAAATCACTAAAAGGCTTGATCATATGCAAGCTCAATTAGAGTCCCTTGAATCAACCTTTAAGTTACGTAAATAATTTATTATGACTGAGTCTACATCTCCAGCATTTACGATGCCTGAATTACCCATGGATATTCTTACCATTCGTGAATATTTACCCCATCGTTATCCATTTTTATTAGTTGATCGCGTTACGGAAATAACTGAGAACAGTATTGTCGGTTATAAGAACGTCTCGATTAATGAAGAGTTTTTCCAAGGGCATTTCCCGACTTATCCAATTATGCCTGGTGTTCTAATGATTGAAGCATTAGCACAGGTTTCTGGAATCTTGGGTTTTGTCTTAACTAATCAAAAGCCGAAAGCAGGTTCACTGTTTTTATTCGCAGGTGCAGAAAAAATCAGATTTAAAAAACAGGTTGTTGCAGGTGACCAGCTTGTCTTAAAATCTGAACTTGTGATGCAAAAACGTGGCATTTACAAGTACAATTGTACTGCTAGCGTTGATGGCATTGTTGCTGCAACGGCAGAGATTATTATTTCACACCAGAAAATAGAGCAGACATGAGTAGTCAAAATTTAATACATCCCACAGCAATTATTGACCCGTCTGCAGAAATCGCATCTGATGTACAAATTGGTCCGTATTGCGTTGTGGGTCCAAATGTAAGTATTGACTCTGGTACAAAATTACATTCACACGTTGTTATTGGCGGTTTTACGAGAATTGGTAAAAATAACGATATTTTCCAGTTCTCGAGTATTGGGGAAATTTGTCAGGATTTAAAATATCAGGGCGAAGAAACCTGGTTAGAAATCGGTGACCACAACTCGATTCGCGAACATTGTACCTTGCATCGCGGTACGGCTCAGGATCATGGCCTGACCAAAATTGGTAGTCATAACCTGTTAATGGTAAACACGCATATCGCGCATGACTGTGTGATTGGGAACCATAATATTTTTGCCAATAATGTTGGTGTTGCCGGACATGTCCATGTTGGTGATCATGTGATTGTCGGCGGTAATGCGGGCATTCACCAATTCTGCAAAATCGATTCATATAGCATGATCGGTGGCGCAGCGCTCATTCTTAAAGATGTACCGGCTTATATCATGGCTTCTGGTAATCCAGCGCGTGCTTACGGTATGAATATCGAAGGAATGCGTCGTAAAGGATGGTCTCGTGATACGATTCAGGGTTTACGAGAAGCTTATAAACTGATTTATAAATCGGGCTTAACCACTGAACAGGCGATTGAACAGATTCGTAATGAAATTCTGCTCAAAACACCTGAAGCCCAGCTGTTCATTGATTCATTGGAACAATCCACACGCGGTATCGTGCGTTAATCAATGACGAGAAGCAAAAAAAGACACATGAGTGTCTTTTTTTATGTCTAGTTTTCTTCCTCGACAAATAGCTGCCGATACTGTTTCGGCGAGTGTTCAAATGTTCGCTTAAAAGCCTGACTAAAAGCAGTTTCTGAGGAGTAACCGACTTTATTGGCAATCTGCTGAATTGAGTAGTTACTTTTACGTAGGTATTGGCTGGCCAGACGCATACGATGTTGTTGTAAATAGGCCAGAGGGGATTCACCAATTACTTCATGGAATAAGCTGGCAAACTTGGAACGTGACATACAGCATTGTTCTGCCAGTGATTCCACTGTCCAGGCATCCTCAGGATGATTGTGGATTGCCGCCAGACTATTACTGAGTTCTGGGTGATTTAATGCACTAAGCCAGCCATGCTGGCTTGAGATTTGCTGGATATGATCACGGATACATTTAATGAGCAGGATATTGACCAAATGATCGATAATAATATCGCGACCGGCCTGAATATTCTGTGTTTCTAAAGCCAGGAAATGCAAGCCGATTTGTAGCCATTCCGGTGCATTGGTATCGCCATGCTGCAGATGGATCATCGGTGGCAAGGCCTGAATAAAAGGACGCGCCATGATGGTATCAATCTGACAACGTATCGTCAGAATCAGATTTTTTTCAGTGGAATCAGTACCAAATTCGATAGCGTCTTCTTGATGTCCATCAAACAGTTTTGATATATCTACCGCATCGACCAGTTTGGTAATGGCATTGTCTGCCCCTGTATGGGCTTTACCTGAAGGAATAACTACAATTTCACCCGCATGGGCAGTTAAACTATTTTGTGCATCAATTTGAATAAAAACAGAACCTACCAGAACGATATGTACAAGCAAAGCCGTTTGATCTTGGCAAATGAAACTCCATTCTCCTTGAGTTTTCAAGTAGATATATTCAGTGTGGTTTAAATGAATATCCGCAAATATTTTACTTAAAGCATCCATATGATTTTTTAACGATGTATTCATTTAAATTATAGAGAGCTGCGCCAATAACTCAATATGTGTTTATAGGACAAAAACAGGGGGGATGATGCCAAAGACTTTGACATAGCTTTTTTGGACGCTTGCAACTGTCATGAATTCCATAATTCATCAAAATATACTTATATATACAAAGACATGGATAAGATGATGAATGCGCCAGTAAATGTTGAGCAAGAACTTACGCCAGTAAGCATTCCAAAGTCAAAAACTCAGTTGGATCGTAAACGTTATTTATGGGCGATTAGCCCGGCTTTACCTGCCATTGGGATTGGTATTTTAGCAGGTTATCAATTTGCACCACGTCCATTGAAAAAAATCTTTGCTTTAGGTGGTCCAATCGTTTTACACATTGTGATTCCAACAATTGATACGATTATTGGGAAAGATGCCAATAATCCAACAGATGAAGATATTAAACTGCTGGAAAAAGATCCGTATTATTCTCGTTTGGTGAAAAGTTTTATTCCCTTACAATATGCCGCCAATGTCTATGCCTGTTATTTAACCAGTCGTAAAGAAACCTCATTCTTAGACAAAATCTTATTGGGTATCTCAATGGGAGCCGTCAACGGGATTGCAATTAATACCGCACATGAGCTGAGTCATAAACATGATCGTATTGATCATATCTTGTCACATCTTGCATTGGTGCCAACGGGCTACAACCATTTCCGTATTGAACATCCTTATGGTCACCATAAGCGTGCTGCTACGCCTGAGGATCCAGCATCTTCACAAATGGGTGAAACCTTCTATGAGTTTTGGCCACGTACCGTAATCGGATCTTTCAAATCGGCAATTGAGATCGAAACCACACGTTTAAAACGTAAAGGCAAAGAGTTCTGGTCAACTGAAAATGAATTGCTTCAAGGCTGGGGCATGAGTGCTGCATTTCATGGTTCAATGATTGGTTTGTTTGGTAAAGGGGTAATTCCTTATTTGGCCACTCAAGCGTTCTATGGCATTAGTTTGTTTGAAATTATTAACTATATTGAACATTACGGCCTAAAACGTCAAAAAGACAAGAATGGTAAATATGAACGTACCATGCCTGAGCATAGCTGGAACAATAATAATATTGTGACCAACCTGTTCCTGTATCAATTGCAGCGTCATTCAGATCATCATGCTTATCCAACCCGTCCATTCCAGGCATTGCGTCATTTTGATGAGGCGCCAGAGTTGCCAAGTGGATATGCGAGTATGCTATTGCCTGCCTTGATTCCACCGCTATGGTCAAAAATGATGGATAAGCGGGTATTTGATCATTATAAAGGTGATTTGAATAAAGCGAATATTTATCCAAAGCGTCGTGCCAAACTGTTTAAAAAATTTGGTGTAGTGGATCAATCTCTACAACAAACTTCGGTTGCGACTGAAACGACTGAATAATTCATAAAAGCATGTTCAAAGCAGGGCACTGGTGAGTCATCATCAGTGCCTTTTTATTTTCTTGTATTAAAACTTTAAACAAGTACGGATTTTGCATATTCTTGCTGTATATCTATGTATAACTTAAAAATAATCTTATTAGCGATGTATGAGGCAAAGATGACAAAACATTATGATTATATTGCGATTGGTGCTGGAAGTGGCGGAATTGCCTCGGTAAATCGTGCTGCTATGTACGGAAAAAAATGTGCCTTAATTGAAAAAGCCGAGCTTGGGGGAACCTGTGTCAATGTAGGCTGTGTACCTAAAAAAGTGATGTGGTATGCGGCGCATGTAGCTGAGGCCATTCATAAATATGGTCCAGATTACGGTTTTAACAGTAAGGTTGAATCTTTCGACTGGCACACCTTAATTAAAAATAGACAAGCGTATATCGATCGTATTCATCAATCCTATCAAAATAGCCTAAGCAATAATAAGGTTGATCTTATTCATGGCACGGCTCATTTTATTGATAAAAATACCATTGAAGTCAACGGTGAGCGATTTACTGCAGATCATATCCTGATTGCAACAGGCACTCAGCCGTCATTACCCCACATTGAAGGGGTGGAATATGGTATTGATTCAAATGGATTCTTTGAACTGACTGCTTTACCAAAGACCACTGCAGTAATCGGTTCGGGCTATATTGCGGTTGAGCTGGCGGGTGTACTCAATGCTTTGGGCTCACACGTCGGATTATTTATTCGTAAGGATTTACCGGTAAGACGTTTTGATGCATTTGTGAGTGAAACCCTGGTCGAAGTTATGCAAACAGATGGCATTGCGGTTCATACCCAAGCTGTGCCAACGAAAATCACAAAAAATACCGATGATTCCGTGACTTTACATTTAGAAAATGGTGAAAGCCATACGGTGGATTGCTTGATCTGGGCTACCGGACGAGTACCGAATACGACCAGTTTGAATCTGGAGAATGCCAATGTGCTGCTGGATAATCGCGGCTATATTCAAGTCGACAAATACCAGAATACCTCACAGCAAGGAGTTTATGCGGTGGGTGATATTACCGGGAAAATGGAGCTGACACCGGTCGCTGTGGCTGCGGGACGTAGACTGTCTGAACGTTTATTTAACCATAAACCGGATGAACATCTGGACTATAACAATATTCCGACCGTGGTGTTTAGCCATCCACCCATCGGCACCGTAGGAATGACTGAAAAAGAGGCGATTGAACAATACGGTCAACAAGCGGTAAAAGTCTATAACTCATCTTTCACTGCGATGTACAGTGCTATTACCCAGCATCGTCAGCCGACCAAAATGAAACTGGTCTGTGTTGGTGAAAATGAAAAAGTTGTCGGTATTCACGGGATCGGCTTTGGCATGGATGAGATTTTGCAAGGTTTTGCGGTGGCTCTAAAAATGGGAGCCACCAAGCAAGACTTTGATAATACGGTTGCGATTCATCCTACCTCTGCCGAAGAGTTTGTGACGATGCGATAAATGGCCGTAATCCAATATCATGCTTGAGATCGGAATCTGGTTTAGTTCATGCTTAAACTGGATTTCGAATTTAGGATTTATTTGGTTAATGTCATTTCTATAAATAACAGTTTTTCTTGGCTATTAAGTCTGATATCCACCTCATTAAAATGAATATTATGGGGTTGATTAAACGAGTCAAGCGTCCTGAGTAATTGTTGCTGATCTTGATAGATATATAAGCTTTGGGGCTTTGCACATATTGTTTCTATTTGCCTGATATATTTATTTGTCCCATACACGATAAAGGAATCGTGCACTTTGTAATCATAGTGGTGCTTAAACATCTCAGGTGGGTGAACATAATGAAAAGTCAGATAAGGAAAACGCCATCTGGTTTTAATCGTCGGGTTTATACAGTTAAACATTTTATTTTCAAAAAATAGGCTGGGTTTTGTTAGAAATTGAGCCTTGATTTGGCTGGTTGTCGATGTATCCAGTCGATAGATGGTAATAAATTTTCGAATACTGACATCTTGTTGCGTATATTGGATAACCGGATCATTCAATTTGATAGGCAGAAAAATATATTGATTGATTGAGGTCATTTGCCTAAATGCTGCCTTAATATAGTCAGCTTGCTGATAGCGATAAGACATATATAGGCTTAAACAGGCAAAAAAAATTAAAGAACAAATAACCAAGATAATAATCAATATATTTTTTATGATTAGAATTAAGGGGTCTTCAAATCTTTGCAGTTTCGGCATAGGAAGATATTTTTATTATATAAGTTAAAAGCTGGAAAAGACTTTAACGCCTTTTCCAGCTCAAGCAAAGTTATTTCAGTTCACTTGATGATTTACCTAATTCACGACGGGCAATGATCAATTGCTGGATCTGTTGTGTACCTTCAAAAATATCCAGAATTTTTGAATCACGCGCCCATTTCTCTAATAATTCATCTTCTCCATAGCCGACACTTGCCGCTAGCTCGACACATTTGAGTGTGATCTCATTACCCACACGGCCTGCTTTGGCTTTGGCAATCGACGCTTCTTTCGAGTTCGGCTTTTTATTGTCTGCCATCCAGGTTGCCTTGATCATCAATAAGCGCGCAGCTTCCCACTCGGCTTCCATACGATAGATTTGTGCAGCTAGGTTTGAGGTCTGTAAGTAGGGTGTTGTATAGTCAGGATCAAGCTGATCTTTAAAAATTTCCTTGATACGCTCTAAAGAGGCTTTGGCACACCCAATTGCCATTGCAGCGACTAGTGGACGGGTGTTATCAAAGGTTTCCATGACGCCTGCAAAACCTTTAGCCACATCAATTTCTGGATTTCCCAATAAATTGGCAGCAGGAACACGGCAGTCAATAAAGCTGATTACCGCAGTATCAGAGGCTTTAATGCCCAGTTTATGTTCCAGACGCTCGACTTTCATGCCTGCTGTGCCTTTAGCAACGACAAAAGACTTGATCGCAGCACGACCTAATTTTTTATCCAGCGTGGCCCAAACCACCACCGAGTCGGCACGTTCACCTGAGGTGACAAAGATTTTTTCACCGTTCAGGATATAGTCATCGCCATCTTTGGTCGCCGTGGTACGGATCGCAGCAGAGTCTGAACCACAACCCGGCTCTGTGATCGCCATCGCTGCCCAGGTTCCTTTGAAGCGTTCAAGTTGCTCATCATTGGCGACTGCCGCGATGGCAGAGTTGCCCAAGCCTTGACGCGGCATACTCAGTAACAGGCCCGTATCGCCATAGCACATTTCAATAATGCCGAGCGCTGCTGACATATTGCCACCATTCACAACCGTATCCGGGTTTACCGTACCACGTTTGCTGGCATTGGCTGCACCGACACCTTCACCACTTTCATTCATACCATCCAGTAAAGCCGCCAGCATATCCAGCTCTTTGGGATAAGCATGTTCAGCTTTGTCATATTTACGTGAAATAGGGCGTAAAACATTCAGCGCAGTTTCGTGTGCCTGATCCACCAGCATTTTGAATTTTTTCGGATTTTGTAAATTCATTATTGTTCTCCAAAATTAGGCATGTAGGCCAGAATGCAGGATTGCAGTCGCACGCAGGTCACGGTACCAACGCTCAACAGGATGCTCTTTGGTAAAGCCATGACCACCTAAAATCTGCACACCATCCGTTCCGATTTTCATTGATTTTTCAGCACAGAGCAGACGTGCCAGATAGGCTTCACGATGGAAAGGTTGACCAGCTTCAGCCAGACTTGCAGCATTCAGCACCAGCATGCGCATGGCATCAATTTCAATCGCCATATCTGCGATCATAAAGGCCACACTTTGACGATGCGAAATAGGTTCGCCAAAAGCTGTACGTTCATTGGCATATTTAATACAGTACGCTTTAATCGCTTCGCATGTGCCAATCGCCATGGCACACCACATCAGGTTGCCCAGATCGACAAAAGCAGTGTAATCAAAATCAGCATCGCCTAAGCGTAAGGCTGGCGTTTGATTAAATTGAAGGGTCGCCGTTTCAGCAGCTTTTAGGCCCATTGCAGGGTTGGCTTTGATGGCAATTGTTTCATTGGATTGCACCACAAAAATATCAGGTTGACCGTTGAACTCCGCACTGACCAAGAAAACATCAGCAATGTCACCTAAAATGACCAAGCTTTTTTCACCGGTGATATAGAACTGCCCATTGTCTTCAGTGGCCGTGGTTTTTAACTGGTAGGGATTAAAAGCAGGAGTTGCCTCCTGAAATGCGAAAGTCGCCGTAACATCAGTATCTTCTGCAAATACGGGTAAATACATCGATTGCACTTGGGTTGAGCCCCAGCGGGTGATCGCATTGATGACACTAAAGGTACTGAGCAAACCTGCGGTCAGACTGAAATCCCCCTTAGCCAAGCTTTCTGCAATCAAAATATTGCTGACAATGTTTTGTTCTGTTGCCACACCGCCCAATGCCTCTGGCAAAGCGTAATAGTTAAGTCCCAAATCAACCAGATGCTGCCACAACTGCTCAGGGAACTGGGCCTGATGATCTGCCTCATGCGCCAGGCTGTATAGGAGTTCTTCAGCAAATTGTGACATCGCGTCAACCGTCATTTGCTGTTCTTCAGTCAGGCTCAGATCAAACAGATTCTTGTTGGTCTGGTTGGGGAGACGCTGTTTATCGAGTGGTTGCGGCTTAAATGCTTTTTGTGTTTTATTCAGTACTTTAAAGCCTGTTTTTGAACCCTGATATAATGATTTTTCTACAAATTTTCTTAATTTGAGTTGATCAAGCATTTCGCTTCCTGCGAGTTTAGTGATCAAAGATAGCCCAAACCCTTGAGCCTTATTCATCATGTTTGACATGGTTATATCCTGGAGGATGGTTGTAAATTTATGCTGACATGCCCAAGCTTAAAAGACTATGTCTTGTGTGACGGGGGAAGTGGAGAAAGATAAAGGGTAAATAAGCAGGTTTTTATTTTGTATTGTATTGTTTTTTATTATTTAAAAAAAACAGGAAGAAAATAATTTTTTATAAAATTGACTTAAATGACAGGGGATTGAGTCAGCCTGAATCGCTTTATTGTTCAGTCGATTCAATCCGTTATTGCTGGGTTAGGGTTTAATCCAGACCTTCGGTTAATATGACGATATATTCACCAGCCAAATCACGATGCTTTTTGGCTTGCTGATAGGCATCGCTGTGATACCAGTCCTGAGCTTCCTGCATCGTGCCAAATTTAATGATGGCAACGCCGTCGCTTTCAATATTTTCCAGAGCAATCGCTTGTCCATAAAAAACAATCGGTTCAGCTGAAAAACCTTGACTCGCCTGGCGTGCCAAAGTGGTGTAGGTTTTCATTTCATCTTTATTTTTTAATTCTTTACGAATCAAAATGATATAAGCGCTCATGGATTTTCCTGCATTAAACTGAGGGTGAACATAGCCTATTTTGAATGGGCTTGATGGATCGTTAAGGGTATCCATCAAGCGCTAATTTTAAGCTGCGCGGGCAACCAAAGTTAAAATATCATAGGTTGCCACCAATTCATCTCGTTGATTTTTCACCTTGATATCCCAGACCACGACGCCGTGTTCAGGTTGAGATGGATCTTTTTGCGGTTTCGGTGTTTTCTGCTTACAGGTCAGTTCAACACGAATCGAATCACCAATTTTAACCGGCTCAACAAAACGTAAGTTGTCCATACCATAATTGGCAATTACAGGGCCTTGGGCGGCATCGACAAATAATCCCGCTGCTGCCGAGACAATGAAATAACCATGGGCGACACGCTCACCAAAAAACGAATCAGCCGCAGCAATTTTATCGGTATGGGCATAAAAATAGTCACCGCTGAGGCAAGCGAAATTGACAATATCTGCTTCGGTCACGGTACGGCGTGCAGTCAGTAAACGCTCGCCAATGACCAGCTCATCAAATGATTTTTTGAATGGATGGACTCGGTCTTGATTGATATTTGCACCTGCAGTCCATGAATGGGTGACCTGAGTCAGGCTATTCGGTGAACCTTGAATTGCGGTACGTTGCATATAGTGTTTGACTGCACGGATGCCACCCAGTTCTTCACCACCACCGGCACGACCAGGTCCACCGTGAACGAGATGCGGCAGTGGAGAGCCATGTCCGGTACTTTCTTTGGCTGACTCTTCATCCAGAATATGGACACGCCCGTGCCATGGCGCAATTTTCTGGATGATCTGTTCAATATTTTCATCCGTATTTTTTACTACTGAGGCCACCAGACTGCCTTCACCACGTGCCACCAGATCAGCCAGTTCATCGATGGATTGATAAGGCATCAAGGTACATACCGGGCCGAATGCTTCCGTGGTATGCACTGAGACGGCTTCTAATGGTTTTTCGCATCGTAAAAGTGTTGGTGGAAAGAAGGCACCTTTTTCTGGATGGTCCGCATTAAATTTGAATGCGCTATCTCCTCCAAATACAATTTGGGCTTCTTTTGCCAGTTCAGCTACTTTGGCGGCCACATCCAGCTTTTGTTTCGGGCTGGCCAATGCGCCCATCGTCGTATCCGGTTTTTGTGGATCACCCACCACGACTTTTGCCAGTTTAGCGCTCAGTTTTTGCTGGACCTGTTCAAGCAAGGCCTGAGGTACAAAGGCACGGCGAATGGCGGTACATTTTTGTCCAGCTTTGGTGGTTATTTCACGGAACACTTCGCGTACAAACAGATCCAGCGTCGCTTCATTTGCTTCTGGACTGAGAATCGCGCTATTGACTGAATCCGCTTCCATGCTGAATGGAATTGAATATTTGTTTAAATGCGGATGATTACGCAGCTTTTGCCCGGTATAGGCCGAGCCGGTAAAGGTCACACAGTCCTGGGGGCCTAAATAATCAAACAGGTCAGCAATTTGACCACAGATCAGTTGTAGTGAACCTTTCGGTAAGATGCCTGTTGCAATAATCGCCTCAACAACCGCTTGGGTCAGTTGGGCACCTTCAGTCGCGGGTTTGACAATACATGGCACGCCAGCCAATAAGGTTGGTGCAATTTTTTCCAGCATGCCCCAGATCGGGAAGTTAAAGGCATCGATATGAACAGCAACACCGGCTTTAGGGCTTAAAATATGCTTGGCACCAAAAGTGCCGTTTTTAGAGAGCTGAATCCAGCTATCTTCAGTAATCATTTTTTCATCATTGAGTTCACGGCGTACCAGACTTGAATAAGCGAATAATGTTTGAATCCCGCCTTCGATATCAATCCAAGCATCTTTACGGGTTGCACCAGTGGCATGCGCCAAGCTATAGAACTGTTCTTTTTGTTCAAGTAAATGCTGGGCAATTTGTTTTAAGGCATGGGCACGTTGATGAAAAGTCCAGTTGGCCAGTTCAGTACCATTTTGCTTGGCATACTTGACCACTTGTTGCATATCGATGCCATGACTACTGACGGTATAGATCGGCGCACCCGTAATCGCATGGACAACTGTACGCGTATTTTCATGGCTGGAATGCCAGGTTCCATAGACATAAGACGCCAGTCTGGTTAATGGCTGGCTTGAGCTTTGTTCATCAATATCCTTGGCTGTTTCTTCTTGGTGTGCTTGTTCAAGCATGATCAAACTCCATTTTTATGTGATACATCAATTTTAGAAATAGTAAAAATATGATTCATAATTTCATATTGAATGCGTTAAAAGTCAACCTTATTTTGTTTTAAAGTCGAAATAAAATTTTTAATAATTTAATTAAAATAAAACAAATCAATATCTTGGATCCTGTTTTGTGGTTGATTTTAATTTGATACAAAAATATTGATTGACTTTGTTTTGTGTGTATCGAAAAATAGATTCATGGATGAACTCCTCAAGGAATTGACATATGGAAAATAACTATCAGAAATTTGAGCACAATATTGCCAATGACATCACCATCGAAGCCAAGGATGCAATGCCTGAGGCCTATCGTAAAACTTTGATTCGCCAGATTGGACAACACGGTCATTCGGAAATTGTCGGCATGCTGCCAGAAGGTAACTGGATTACTCGGGCACCAACCTTAAAACGTAAAGCGGTATTACTGGCGAAAGTTCAGGATGAGGCAGGACATGGTCTCTATCTTTACAGTGCGGCTGAAACCCTGGGTGCAGACCGTGATGAGATGATGGAAAAACTGATTGATGGGAAAATGAAATATTCATCGATCTTTAATTATCCAACGGTGAGCTGGGCTGATGTCGCGGCGATAGGCTGGTTGGTGGATGGCGCTGCAATTGTCAATCAGGTGGCTTTATGCCGTACCTCTTATGGCCCTTATGCGCGTGCCATGGTGCGAATCTGTAAAGAAGAAAGTTTCCATCAACGTCAGGGTTTTGAAGCCATGATGGCATTGGCCGCTGGTTCACCGGAACAAAAACAAATGGCGCAAGATGCGGTGAACCGTTTTTGGTGGCCGGCATTGATGATGTTTGGTCCAAGTGATGAGCATTCCCCAAACAGTGCGCAAAGCATGGCCTGGGGAATCAAACGTTTTAGTAATGATGAATTGCGCCAGAAGTTTGTCGATAACACCGTGCCACAAGTATTACAGCTTGGCCTAACGGTGCCTGATCCTGACTTGAAATGGAATGAAGCAACCGGTCATTACAGCTATGGCGAGATTGACTGGCAAGAGTTTAATGAGGTGATTGCGGGTCGCGGGCCTTGCAACCATGAACGCATCGAGGCACGCCGCAAGGCTTGGGAAAATGGCAAGTGGGTGCGTGATGCAGCAGTGGTCTACGCCAAAAAACAGCAACAACAGGTCGGCAAAGTCGCTTAAAACAGCATTGATGGAAAAAATTAAGGATATCGCAATGGAAAATAAGAACAACTGGTCGCTTTATGAAGTGTTCGTGCGCAGTAAACAGGGTTTGAGCCATCGTCATGTGGGCAGTTTAAGAGCCCCTGATGACGAGATTGCACTGCAACATGCCCGTGACGTCTATACCCGTCGCAATGAAGGCATCAGTATCTGGGTAGTTCGTTCAGAACTGATCAAATCATCGCAACCGGATGAAAAAGCCGAGTTTTTTGAACCTGCACTGGACAAAGTCTATCGTCATCCGACGTTCTACCATATCCCTGATGGCATTGAGCACATGTAAGGGAGTATGCAAATGAATAACCCGACTTTATCGAAGTTTTTATTACATATCGGCGACAGTCAACTGGTGTTGGCACAACGTCTGGCCGAGTGGTGTGGACATGCGCCAGAGCTGGAGATTGATATTGCATTGGCCAATATCGGTCTGGATTTGCTCGGTCAATCCCGAAATTTCCTGACCTTGGCTGGGCAATATGAAGCCGAAAAGCGTGATGAAGACCAGTTGGCCTATTTTCGTAATGAACGTGAGTTTCTGAACTTACTATTATGCGAACAACCGAATGGTGATTTTGCGCAAACCATCGTGCGTCAATGGTTAATGGATCATTATCATGTGCTTTTATTAACCGCTTTAGCTCAATCGGCAACGCCAGAAGTCGCTGCATTGGCGGTGAAATCTTTAAAAGAAGCCAAGTATCACATTCGTTTCTCAACCAGCTGGATGGAGCGTTTAAGTCTCAGCACAGCAGAGGCGCATCAACGTGTGCAACAGGCATTAGACAATTTGTGGCGTTTTAGTGCTGAACTGTTTGAACTCACGGCGGAAGAACAGGGACTGGTTGAACATGGCATCATTGCTGATGTATCCAGTGAAAAAGCGCAATGGGATCAGATTGTAACTGCCGAACTGAAACGTTTTGAACTGAGTATTCCTGTGAACGGTGCTTACCGCCGTGGAGCCAAACAGGGCTTGCATACCGAGCATCTGGGTTATCTGCTGGCTGAAATGCAATCCATTCAACGCAGTTATCCTGAAATGACCTGGTAAGGCAAGGAGTGTCGCCATGCAGATGATTCGTCATTGTATTGACCAATGTTGGGATGTTTTACACAAGGTCAGCGATCCAGAGATTCCAGTGCTGTCGGTGGTGGATTTGGGCATGATCCGTGGTGTGGAGTTGAATGAACAGCAAGAAATTATTGTTCGATTGACACCAACTTATAGCGGTTGTCCAGCTACTGACTTGTTAAAAGCACAGATTGTCGAAGCACTGACAGCAGAAGATTTGATCCCTGCAAAAGTCATCATTGATTTATCAGAAGCATGGACCACGGACTGGCTGTCGGACGCAGGTAAACAGAAACTGCAAGCCTATGGGATTGCGCCACCAGAAGGTACGGCACAACAGTGTGGAACCCATGTGCATCTGAGTGATGGTGTGGTTTGTCCCCATTGCAAGAGTCGAAAAACCCGACTGTTAACCGAGTTCAGCTCCACCGCTTGCAAAGCACTTTACAAATGTCAGGACTGCCTTGAACCCTTTGATTATTTTAAATGTATTTAAAGTCTTGGATAAGGAAATCAGCCATGAGCCAATTTATTCCATTAAAAGTAAAAACAATTACACCTCAGACTGATCAGGCGATTTGCATTGCCTTTGATCTGGTTCCGGAACAGCAGCAACAGTTTCAATTTCAGCCAGGGCAGCATCTCACTATTCGCCATTTAACCGAAGCTGGGGAAATTCGCCGTTGCTATTCAATCTGTAGCTATGCGCTAAAAGAAGACATCAGTATTGCCGTGAAAAAGATTGAGCAGGGTCAATTTTCCAACTGGGCCAATGAACATTTAAAAGTAGGTGATGTACTGGAAGTCATGCCACCGCAAGGGGTGTTTTTTCAGAAAGCGGCGCGAACCGGTGGTCAGGCGTATTTAGGTATTGCTGCCGGCAGTGGCATTACTCCGATCCTGTCGATTATCAAACAGGTGCTGTTCGAGCAAGACTCGGCGAATTTCACCTTGTTATATGGCAACCGTTCATGGAAACAGACCATGTTTGCCGAGCAGATCATGGACCTGAAAGACCAGTTTAAAGAACGTTTTCAGCTCATCAATATTTTCTCGCGAGAATTCAATGACAGTGAGTTGCTGAATGGCCGGATTGATGAAGACAAGCTCAAGCAGTTATTTGAACATGACGTGTTAGAACCAGACTTTGACCATGTCTTTGCCTGTGGTCCCGATGACATGATGGACACGGTTGAACGCCTGTTACCAGATTACGGGGTGACTAAAGAGCGCATTCATACCGAGCGTTTTAATACCGGGCATGTCCGTAAACGGTCAGCGGAAGCCGATGCCAATCGTAAGGAAGAAAAAGTCAATATCGTACTCGATGGACGAGAGTTGATTGTTGCGGTTGGACAAGAAGACGAAAGTATTCTGGATGCTGCCTTACGTGCAGGTGCAGATTTGCCTTATGCCTGCAAAGGTGGCGTCTGCGCAACCTGTCGCTGCAAGGTACTGTCAGGTGAAGTAGATATGTTCCTGAATTATAGCCTTGAACAGGATGAGGTGGAAAAAGGCTATGTGCTGAGCTGCCAGACCTTACCCAAAGGCGCAAATGTGCGTTTGAGCTTTGATGAGTAGAGTAACAGCGATGCAAACATTAATTCAGGTTGAAACGCCGCTTGAGGGTGTCATGCTGTTGAGCTTAAACCGTCCAGAAAAACGCAATGCCTTGAATAATGCCACCTTAGAGTATCTATGTGATTTGCTGGAACAGGCTGAACACGATGCTCAAGTGAAAGTTGTTGTGCTAACCGGTAATAGCAATTGCTTTGCTGCGGGTGCAGACCTGAGCGAGTTGGCGGCAATGGATGCGGTGTCCTTACAACTCGATATTCGTCCAAAGCTGTGGCAAAAAATTGACAGTTTTAGCAAACCTATCATTGCAGCAGTGAATGGTTATGCCTTGGGTGCAGGATTTGAACTGGTTCTACATTCGGACATGGTGATTTGTGGAGATAATGCCAAATTTGCCTTGCCGGAAATTGGTTTAGGCATGTTACCCGGTGCGGGTGGAACACAGCGTTTAGCCCGTCTGGTGGGACAGCAACTGACCATGCGCTGGGCCATGACGGGTGAAATGATCCCAGCTCAGCAGGCACAGCAACATGGCATCTGTAGTGAAGTGGTACCGTCTGCGCTCACCGTGGAATATGCCATTCAACTGGCAAGCAAGATTGCCAAGCAGGCACCTTTGGCAATTCGGGTGATCAAGCAATCGATCAAAAGTATCCATGAAACCACATTAAGTCAGGGACTGAAATCCGAACGGCAAAACTTTGTCTGGTTGGCAGCCACCAGAGATCGAAATGAAGGCATTAATGCATTTTTTGAAAAAAGAAAACCAGTTTTTAGAGGTGAGTAAAAATGGACTATAACAATATTATCGTGGAAGAAAAAAATGCGGTGGGTTACTTAACCTTTAACCGTCCACAGGCCTTGAATAGCTTTAATGTAGACATGCACCGAGAAGTCGCAGAAGTTTTGAATCTCTGGGCGAAAAAACCGGAGGTTCGCTGTATTGTGATCAGCGGTGAAGGCCGTGGTTTCTGCGCAGGACAGGATTTGGGGGATCGTGTAGTTGATCCGAACGCTGCGGCACCCGATCTGGGATATTCGATTGAAACTTACTATAACCCGCTGATTAGAACCCTTGTGAATATGCCGAAGCCTGTGATCTGTGCCGTAAATGGCGTGGCGGCGGGTGCCGGAGCAAATATCGCCTTGGCCTGCGATCTGGTGATTGCGGCCAAATCTGCCAACTTTGTGCAAGCCTTTTGCCGTTTAGGTCTGGTACCTGATTCGGGCGGAACCTGGTTCCTGCCACGTGTAGTCGGTCATGCGCGTGCTATGGGGCTCGCGTTGCTGGGTGATAAATTGCCAGCTGAAACTGCCAAAGAATGGGGCATGATCTGGGATGTCGCTGAAGATAGTGAATTAAAAAGCAAGGTCACAGAGCTGGCGGAACGTCTTGCCAAGCAACCGACTTTTGGTCTGTCACTGATCAAAAAAGCGTTGCATCAATCCAGTAACCATAGCTTTGATGAACAAATGCATTTAGAACGCGACTTTCAGCGTATTGCGGGGCGTTCGGAAGATTATCGTGAAGGGGTTCAAGCCTTTATGAATAAGCGCGAGCCAAATTTTCAGGGACGTTAAGCATGATGAGTTTCGATTTATCTAATGCCAAAATCGCCGTGATTGGCTCGGGGACCATGGGGATTGGTATTGCCCAGTTGGCGATCATTAATAGTCACGCTACGATTCTGTATGATCTCGATCGCGAAAAGGCTCAGCAGGCGGTTGATGGATTACATCAGACTTTTGCCAAACTGGTTGAAAAAGGCAAGATAACGCATGAGCAGGTTCAGCAAGCATGTTCCCGTCTAAGCATTGCCAACGGTATAGACGATTTAGCAGATGTGGATTTAGTGATTGAGGCCGTGGTTGAAAAACTGGAGGTCAAGCAGGCATTGTTTCAACAGCTTGCAAGCATTTGTACTGAACAGACTGTTTTTGCCACTAATACCTCGTCAATCTCAGTCACTGCCATTGCAGCAGGGATTCCACAGCCTGAACGTGTGGTGGGTTTACATTTTTTCAATCCTGCACCAGTAATGAAGTTGGTCGAAATTGTCCAAGGTTTAAAAACGCCAGTTGCCTTATGTCAGGCCTTAAAAGCCTTGATGCTGGTTTGGAAAAAAATCCCGGTGCTGACCAAATCGACACCTGGTTTTATTGTGAACCGGATTGCCCGTCCATTTTATGCAGAAGCGTTTCGTGCCTTGCAAGAACAGGTCACCAGCTATGATCAGCTGGACTATGCCTTAAAGCAGTGTGGTGGTTTTGCCATGGGGCCATGTGAGCTGACTGATCTGATTGGGCAGGATGTGAATTTTTCTGTGACCCAAAGTGTTTATGAAGCGTTCTTTTATGAGCCACGTTATCGTCCGAGTCTGGTGCAGAAGGAACTGGTTGATGCAGGCGCATGGGGACGCAAGTCAAAACAAGGTTTTTATCGTTACAATGCAAGAAACCAGTATTCGACATTTCAACCTCAAGCCCTGAGCACCACACCTTTTCAGGCACAGATACAGGTTAAAGGTACATGGTCTCAGTTACCTGAGTTACTCACACGCCTGGCACTCAATAGCGGGACTGAACATGAACAAAATATCATTCAGATAGACGATATTGATTTGCGTTTAAGTCAGGGTGAATCTGCCAACCTGAACTATCTAAGCCATAAAACGGTATTGATGGACTGGCATCATGATTTTGTGCAGGCGCAAGCGGTGGTGCTGAGTCATAACCCGTTATGCCAAGCCGATGATCTGGCAAAAGTTGAGGCATTTTTTGCCCAATATCAGATTCATGTGATCTGGATTACCGACCATCCTGCATTATTAACTTTACGTACCCTTGTCCTGTTGATCAATGAAGCGTGTGAGGCCAGTCTGCATGGGATTGCCACTATGGAAGATATTGATAATGCCATGAGATATGGTGTCAATTATCCTAAGGGGCCGTATCAATGGATGATGCAATTGGGTGCAGCGTATGTGCTACAAACCCTCAATAATTTATATGCCATTTATGGCGAAGAAAAATATCGTGCGAGCCTATATCTCAAGCAATACGTGGCAAAGCAACAAAGCCTGGCGCTTGATGATTCAAAAGATTTAACCGCATGTGCATAAAAAGGAGTGATCATGGAAGACGTGTTAATTTGTGATTTTATTCGCACCCCGATTGGCCGCTATGCTGGTGCGCTCAGCTCGGTACGTACCGATGATCTTGCGGCATTGCCTATCAAACATTTAAAAGAAAAACATGCGCATCTGCCGTGGCAAGATTTAGATGAAGTCTATTTGGGCTGTGCCAATCAGGCGGGTGAAGATAACCGTAATGTGGCGCGTATGGCAAGCTTGTTGGCGGGATTACCAGAGGCAGTTCCTGCCATGACCGTGAATCGTCTTTGTGCTTCAGGACTGGATGCAGTGGGCTTGGCGGCACGATCGATCAAATCGGGCGAATCACAATTTGTACTGGCGGGTGGGGTCGAGTCGATGAGTCGGGCACCTTTTGTGCAAGCCAAGCCAACCGAAGCTTTTGGTCGTAGCCCTGAAATCTTTGATACCACCATTGGCTGGCGTTTCATCAATAAAAAGATGAAAGCTGACTATGGGACGGACAGCATGCCTGAAACCGCTGAGCATGTGGCTGAAAAGTACCAGATCAGTCGTCAGGATCAGGATGCATTTGCGCTACGGAGTCAACAAAAAGTGGCTGCGGCACAACAGGCCGGCTTTTTTGAGGGTGAAATACTGCCAGTAGAACTGGCCGATCGTAAAAAGAATATCACTGTCTTTTCAAAGGATGAGCATCCGCGTACCGATACCAGTCTGGAGAGCTTGGCAAAACTGAAAGCTCCATTCCGTAAAGAAGGTGGTTCGGTGACGGCGGGTAATGCATCGGGTGTCAACGATGGCTCGGCGTGTGTGTTGCTGACCAATCGTCAGTTTGCCGATACGCATGGTCTAAAGCCTTTGGCACGTGTGGTGGCGATGAGCAGTGCCGGGGTTGAACCGAAATATATGGGGATTGGACCAGTGCCTGCAGTACAAAAATTGTTGAAACAAACGGGTCTGAGTCTGGACCAAATGGATGTGATTGAGCTGAACGAGGCTTTTGCCGCGCAATCCTTGGCCTGTATGCGCGAGTTAGGTCTTCAGGATGATGATACCCGTGTTAATCCGAATGGTGGTGCGATTGCACTCGGCCATCCGCTTGGGATGAGTGGCACGCGTTTGGTGATGACCGCAACCAGAGAACTGAAAAGACGCCAAGGTAAATACGCGCTTTGTACCATGTGTGTCGGTGTTGGGCAAGGTGTCGCCCTGATTTTAGAAAATATAGCTTAATTCAATTGAAACGAAACGGTTCGAATAATATAACGAAACAGGAGAGACGGCAGTGGATAGCCTCATCACAGAAGACGTAGAAAAAATGACGCTTGCGGAGTTGCGAGCGCTTCAAACCCAACGGTTAAAACAGACATTGACTTATGTTTATGCCAATAGTCCGGTGTATAAGAAAAAGTTTGATGATGCAGGTGTGCATCCCGATGATTTCGTGACACTGGATGATCTGGCCAAGTTTCCATTTACTACTAAACAGGATTTACGTGACAACTATCCCTTTGGCATGTTTGCAGTTCCGCAAGAGCAGATTGTTCGTTTACACGCGTCTTCAGGTACCACAGGAAAGCCAACAGTCGTGGGTTATACCCAAAAGGATATCAATACCTGGTCGGATATTGTGGCGCGTTGCTTGCGTATGGCGGGCTTGAGTGCCAAGGACATGATTCAGGTGGCGTATGGTTATGGCCTGTTTACCGGTGGTTTAGGTGCACATTATGGTGCTGAACGCTTGGGTGCCACCGTGATTCCGATGTCAGGTGGTCAGACCGAGAAACAGGTACAACTGATTCAGGACTTTAAACCAACCGCGATCATGGTCACGCCATCGTATTGTGTCAGTATTATTGAAAAACTTGAGCAGCAGTTAGGCAGTGCGCGGAATACCTCGTTAAAGGTGGGCATTTTTGGTGCAGAACCCTGGTCAAAAGAGTTACGCCGTGAGATCGAAGAGCGCCTGAATATCAAGGCACTGGATATTTATGGTTTATCTGAAATTATGGGCCCAGGTGTCGCCATGCAGTGTCTGGATGAAGGTGAAGGGCTGACCATCTGGGAAGATCATTTTTATCCTGAAATCATCAATCCTGAAACCGGTGAAGTGTGTAAGGATGGCGAGCTGGGCGAACTGGTATTTACCACCATTACCAAAGAAGGTTTGCCGATTATCCGTTACCGTACCCGTGATTTAACCCGTTTGCTGGCAGGTCAGAATCTGGCGATGCGCCGTATGGATAAAATTGTAGGGCGCAGCGACGACATGCTGATTATTCGTGGTGTAAATGTATTCCCGACCCAGATTGAAGAGCAGATTTTGCAAGTCCCAAGTCTGGTGCCGAACTATGAAATTCTGGTGGCCAAGCAAGGCCATATGGATACCTTGCATATTCGTACCGAGATGTGCCATAACTGCGACTTACAGGCGCAACAACTGGCTCAGCAACTGATGCAGCGGATTAAAACCATGATTGGTATTTCCGTGACAGTTGAAGTGGTGAATGAACTGACTTTGCCGCGCTCGGAAGGGAAGGCAAAACGGGTCATTGATATGCGTCAGATTGCTTAACATTATGAACATTCAGGGTATAGTATCGTCTATATCCTGAATCTAAACGCCAAGATAAACCTATGAGTGTAAAGTTACAGCAAATTATTGATTCGATCATCCAGAATGAAACCTTAAGTGGCACGTCTCTGATTACCACCATTTTTGGGGATTCAATCCTGCATCGTGGCGGTAATATTAGTCTTGCCAGCTTGATCCAGTTAATGGAGCTGTTCAATTTTAATGATCGTGCTGTCAGGACTTCGGTTTTTCGTTTGGTCAAAAATGAATGGTTGGGTTCAGATAAAATTGGTAGAACCAGTTTTTACCGGATTACAGATGCTAGCCGTTTCAAATACTTACAGGCTGAGCAACGGATTTATAATGATCAGATGAAAGAATGGGATCATGCTTGGGATCTGATCCTGATGTCGAGTCTGGATACCGACAATAAGGCTTTTCTCAAGAAAGAACTGGAATGGCTGGGCTTTGCCAATATTTCGACCAACCTGATGGCGTATCCGGGTTCGAATCGACTGCAATTGCAAAAACTGCTGGTTGATCTCAACATGAGTGAGCAGGTGGTGGTGTTTAAGGCTGAGACCTTACAGCTGTTTAATAACTCGACTGACACCATCAGCCGCATGTTGGAGACCAACTGGCCGATTGATGAGCTGCGTCAACGTTATCTGCAATTTCTGGATATGTTTCGGGAGATTGGCGCAATCTTGATGCAAGAGGATGAACGCATTGACCCGATTCAAGCCTTCCAGATCCGGACCTTGCTGATTCATTATTATCGCCGGATTTTACTCAAGGATCCTGCTTTGCCGTTAGAGCTGTTATCGACAGACTGGCCTGCGGTCAAGGCACGAACTCTATCCATGAATATTTATAAAAAAGTCTTTGAAGCCGCAGATGAGTATTTCTTGTCGGTTGCGGCAACCTCGGAAGGGCCTATGCCCAATGCGACTGCACATTTTTGGCGGCGTTTTGGTGGCTTGAGCCAAAATAATGAGAGAGTGGCCGATGCCTTGTTACAGTATTGATGGGGTAATTCCTGTCGTTCATCCTGATGCATTTGTTCATCCGACCGCTGTTTTAATTGGTGATGTCATCATTGAAGCAGGGGTTTATATTGGTCCTTTTGCTTCATTACGTGCTGATTTTGGCCGGATCCATATCAAGCAAAATGCCAATGTTCAGGACAACTGTATCATTCATGGTTTTCCGCAAAGCGTCACCCTGATTGAAGAAATGGGACATATCGGTCATGCTACGACCTTGCATGGCTGCCGTATCGGCAAGAATGCCTTGATCGGCATGAACAGTGTGATACTGGACTATGCCGAGATTGGCGAAAACAGCATTATCGGTGCAAACAGTCTGGTGAAAACCAAGGATCATATTCCAGCCAATGTACTGGCCATGGGCAGTCCTGCCAAGGTTGTGCGTGATTTATCAGAACAGGAATGCGCATGGAAAATCAAAGGTACGCAAGAATATATCCAGCTGACACAGCGCTGTTTAGACAGCATGACCGAGGTTAAGCCCTTAACAGCCGATTCATCTGAACGTAAAACCTATCAGGATTTTCAGTCGGAGCATCAGATTAAACCCGGTACCTAAGTCATTAGCTTGAGTTTAAGATATTCAGATGTTTTTATTTTAGAGATCAGCGGATCAAGGATTCTCCAGATTAGCTTCATGAGGGTCCATAAATTTTATGCAAATATGAATAGTATCTCTGCAATCTGCAAAAAGTTACCGAGTCTATCAGTAACTTTTTAGCTCCTTCGTCATATTGAATAGGTCATTTTAAGATCTAAAATTGATATTCAATATGCATTGCTTAAGCGAATCTTTTGTTTTCTGAGAACTTTGTAAATAAACAGAAAAACGCCCATCGCTAACCAGAAACTGCCAAACTTTAAGGCGGATGAATCAAGGTTAATCCACAGACAGGCAATGCTAATGACCGAGAGTAATGGTAAGAAAAGATTGAAAAATTTATTTCTAAATCCTGAACGCTGTCTTTCTTTAATGTAAAACCTGACAAAGACTGACAAATTAACAGCGGTAAAGGCAACCAGAGCACCAAAGCTGATCAGGCTGATCACTTGAGCCAGATTCAAAAACATGGCACTTAAAGAAATAAATCCAACAAATAACACCGAGAAAAATGGAGTGCCAAGTGAGCCATGCAGCGTGCCAAAATACTTTTTAGGGAAAATATTATCTTTACCCATGATGTAGAGTAAGCGAGAGGCACTGGCATGTGAGGCAAGACCAGAAGCGACCGTATTCATAATCTGCCCGCACAGGAAAATTGACTGAAATAGTGCGCCGCCGACATAAAGTACGATTTCTGGCAATGCTTCTGACGGATGTTGGAAACGTGCATTGGTAGGATAATACAGTTGAATGAACCAGGACGCGCTAAAGAAAATCATGCCACCAAAAAGTGTGGTCAGGAGAACCGCATAAGGAATCGTCTTGGTGGGATTCTTGGTTTCATTTGATAGCGTGGTCACCGCATCAAAACCGAGAAAAGAAAAACACAGTACCGATGCGCCTGCAACCAGCGGCAATAACTCCTGTGGGCCTGTCCATAAAGGATTTAAGGTCAGTACATATTCATAACCTTGTGTGCTTCCAATCCCTTGAATTACCAGATACACAAAAATGATCATCAGGATAATCGGTGCAAACACAAAAATCAGACTGAGGTTGGCGAGTAAACGAATCCTGAAGCAATTGACTAAGGTGACCAGACCAGCAGAGACCATGACCCAACACCAGTACGGGACACTGGGAATAAGGGCGGTTAAATAAAGGGCTGCCAGCAAGACATTGATTAAAGGCAATAATAAATAGTCGAGTAAGGTACACCAGCCGACAAATAAACCACTTTTCGGTCCTATGCTTTCCGCGGTGTAGGTATAGGCAGAACCTGCTTTTTCAGAGTATTTGCTAAATCGTGCATAACTAAAAGCTGTCAGCAGCATGGTGGTTAATGCCAATAAATAAGCCAAGGGCACATGACCATGAGTGATGCCTGACACAATGCCAAAGGTATCAAATACTGTCATCGGGGTCATATAAGCAATGCCGATCACAGTCACTTGCCATAATGAGAGTTTTTTAAATGAAGCAGATTGTTGTTCCATAATGTTGCAACCTGATCTATTGTTGTTTTCTATCCAGAAAAGCACATGTAATTTTTAGGCAAAAAAATCCCCTGGCTCGTTTTAGCAAGCCAAAATATTAGAGATTTAGAGGAACGTGGGCGTTAAACCTTGAATTGAGGTCTGATTAACGCTAAATCATGACTAACTGGAGCGACTGACTCGGTAAGCTATTTAAAGACGTATGAGTCAGGTTCTTGAGAAGTGTTCCAGTTCTGATGCTGATGTCATTTGAGGTGATGACGCGGGCAATATTATTGGTAATGACTGCTTTTTGTTTGATATTTTTTAGCTTTGGAAGCAACACTTTCTCTAGTGCAGAGACCAGTACATCAATTGCAATAACACCAACGAACTGATTCTGTATCATCACAGGATGAGCCATGGTAATGGTATAAGCGCCATTGCAGATATAGTCGACATAAGGCCCATAAGTACAGGGTTGTTTATTTTTCGCAGGTTGCTGGAACCATTCAAAAGTACGGAAATCCAGAAAACGTTGGGCATTCTGGTAGTTTTCAAGCTGTGCCTGCTGTAACTGATTTTCTTTTTTATACCACCATTCCAGTGTCCAATATTCCTGCTCGGTGCTTGTTGCGGGACTATAGCTGGCAAAGCCCATACCTTGACTATACTGGCTTTGATGCAGGGCAAGCTTGATTTCCTGCTGCAGTTGTTTACGTTCAGTGGCAGACAGTTTGATGTCTTTAAGCTTTGCTGTTTTATCTTTGGCTAGAATCTGACTCGCTTTGTTGGCAAGACGTTCTGCCAGAGTAGAAGTCTCTTGAGTGACTTGCTCAAGCAGCGTTTGAAGCTCTTGTATTGGTGTCTGTTGGGTCATTCCGATAACTCCTAAAATTCCATATTTTTGAGATCTATGCTGTTTAGATATCCCTTTTTTTATTGTTTTTAATTGATTGATAACTTGTATTGGAGCATTTGATCCGTTTGCATAGTGATGATTTTTCTCGCCTGGAGAACTGCTTCATCCTCATTTCCCTGAGTAAATGATGACAAAATTTTATGGTATTGATCTACAACTTTTTGGTGAAAGACATCATCTTGGTACAAAACAGCAATAAGTGGGGCCCATTCTGCCTGTATCGAAAGTTCCTGATTGGCCAGTCGCGCTGATTGGGCAAATGAGGTCAAGGTGAGCAGACAGCGTAAATCCAGTTGCGCTCGTATGTCTGCTTCGCTGGCCTGATGAAATTGTTCAACCATTTCCTTGATTTTACCCAGCTCATCTTCGGTGGTTCTTTGTGAGGCCAGATAAGCACTATGACTTAAAATCGCACTATGAAATTCACCAAGATCAGCCAGATATTCACTGGATGCCTGACGTAAAGGATGCAGACTTAGACGTAAATCAGCAGGTAATTCACACACAAAACTTCCGCCATTTCGGCCACGTCGCGTATCAATTAAGCCTTTTACCCGCAAGGTCGTGAGCGCTTCACGCACCGTGATCGGCGAAACGCCCATTAAACGAGCTAGGTCAGCTTCATTCGGAAGCTGTTCCTGACTTTTGAGCAGTCCAGAGATAATCGCATTCTCCAAACGTTCAACCACCTGTTCAGAACGGGTCGATTGTGTGATCGGTGCAAAGATTATCGTATATGCTGACATAGCTAGTTCTCTAAAAGCGAAGCTGAATGACTTCGCTTAATGATACGGATCATGAATTAAAACACGCCAAAGCTGTGTATTGCCTTTTCATCTTCTGGAACAGCAGGGATTGCATCCCAAAGTTCCGCAATTTTGCCATTTTCGAGACGCCACAATTCAAAATAGGCATGTCGGTTTCCTGCAATACTGCCTTCTGAATGGGTCAGCACAAACTGACCATCGGCAATGCTTCGGTGCGTTTTGGAGTATACCAAACCTTCACCTTGATTACGGATTTTGTTCAGGAAATCAATGACTGAATTTACTCCGTCACCAATATCAGGGCTATGTTGCAGGAAATGATCGCCGTCCGTATAGGTTCTGAACGCTTCATAGTCCCCATCAATCAAGGCCTTTTGAAAAAAATCTCGGATGATTTTACGGTTTGCTTCACGGTCGGCATGGTGATCCATCGGGGTTGGGCCATCCAGTTGGGTACGTCCGCTGATATTGGGCTGTGCTTCAGGCACCAAACCGTCCCAATGCTCAACGATCTTGCCATTTTTAATGCGGTAAATATCAAAACCGACCAAAGGCGTTTCATCTAAACCATGAAAACGACCGTGAATTGCCACTAAATCACCATCACCCAGTACACGAATTGGTTCGTGGCGAATGTCTGGACAATCCTGAATCAGCTGACGAAGACCGGACAGGCCATCTGCAACCAATGGCGAATGCTCAATAAAGTCTTTAGAAAAATAACGGTCTAAAGCACGAGGATCATGTAAATTAAACAAGACATGATGAGCCTGACTAACAAAGCGTTTGGCTTCCTGAATATCCATTCTATGCTCCTATTTGTAGCTTGTGTCTTAGTCATTTGAACTCATAACATGTTTGATACGTGTGTATTCTTCAAACCCATAACCTGATAAATCTTTGCCATAGCCAGATTTCTTGAAACCACCGTGTGGCATTTCAGCAGTTAATGGAATATGGGTATTGATCCAGACTGTACCAAAATCTAACTCGCGTGATAGACGGGTTGCGCGGGCATGGTTGGTGGTCCAGACACTTGAAGCAAGGCCATAGTCAATATCATTGGCTTTTTCAATGGCATCGGCTTCATCTTTAAATTTCTGTACCGTGATGACAGGGCCAAAGATTTCATTTTGAATGGCTTCATCTTGTTGCTGTAAACCGCTAATTACGGTGGCTTCGAAATAGAAACCTGGACGATCGGCATGTTTACCGCCAGTTTCGACTTTTGCATGTGCGGGTAGTTTTTCAATAAATGACTGCACATTTTTAAGTTGATTGGCGTTATTTAATGGGCCATAAAGTGCATCTTGATCATCAGGCTCACCAAAACGTGTATTTTTTGCTGCTTCCACCAGTTTTGCTAAAAACTCGTCATGCACAGATTCTTCCACGATCACACGTGTCGCTGCGGTGCAGTCTTGACCCGCATTAAAGAAACCTGTCATGGCAATCATTTCTACTGCTTTATCAATATCTGCATCGGCAAATACAACGACTGGTGCTTTCCCGCCCAGTTCAAGATGTGCTTTGGCTAAGTTGGCAGCGGCAGAAGCAGCAACTTGTAAACCAGCGCGTACCGAACCTGTAATTGAAACCAGAGCAGGGGTTTTGTGTGAAACCACTTTAGCGCCAACATTGGCTTGACCTAAGAGTACGTTGAATGCACCTTGCGGGAAAAATGGCGCTGCAATTTCTGCCAGAAGCAGGGTGCTTTCAGGTGTGGTGTCGCTTGGTTTCAACACTACAGTATTACCAGCCGCCAAAGCAGGCGCGATTTTCCAGACTGCCATCATTAATGGATAATTCCAAGGCGTTACCTGACCCACCACACCGACAGGTTCACGACGGATACTTGAGGTCAAACCTTCTAAATATTCACCTGTTGCTGAGCCATTGAGCAGGCGAGCCGCACCTGCAAAAAAACGAATCTGATTTGCACAAATTGCCACTTCCTCAGAGGCGATCAAATGCTTGAGTTGGCCAGTATTGCGGCTTTGCGCTTCGATTAAACGTTCTGCATTTGCTTCCACCGCATCTGCTAAATCCAGTAAAGCCTTTTGACGAACAGCGGGCGTACTGCGACCCCAAATTTTAAAGGCCTGTTTTGCTGCTGCATAAGCAGCATCGACTTCTGCGTCAGTTGCATTAGGTGATGCAGCATAAACTTGACCTGTTACTGGACTGATGAGATCGAAATAATCTGTTCCTTTTGCTTCTACATATTCGCCGTTAATAAAATGTTTGAGTTGAATTTTAGACATCTGTCGTTCCTTGTCTTTAGGTTTTAAAATATAACATATAAAACTATATGTATTATGTTTTAAAATTTCTGTCAATTTTTTTTATGCATGGAATTTGAGCAAAGATTGAGATTTTAAAAAATGAGAATGCTAAGCAACTGATATTTATTTAAATCTAGCTTGGTGATTTTTTTTACTAAAAATGGACGCTTTCCCATTTTGTTTAAAAAAGGCTTGATTGGATGTATGAGCAATATTTAGACAAGATTGATGACCACAATAAACTTGATTGGTTTTTTTGTGAGTAAACAAAGAAGGGGGTAAGGATTTGATTTTTATATTACATTTCGTAGCTCATTAGCAGTATTACGCAGCAAAGGCAGAATTTGTTGAACCAGATAATCCTCTTGCACCCGATTGGTCTGCGACATGCAGTTAAGCGCTGCAATGGTTTGACCTTGAGCATTCAGCACCGGCACTGCAATCGCAATCACACCCAGCTCATGCTCTTCTTTCGATAAACAATAGTCTGACAATGAAATGCTTTTCAGCACCTCTATAAACGTAGTTTCATCGATAATGGTGAAAGGGGTTAAACGCTTTAAGCCATAGTTTTTGGCCCAATCGCGCTGAGTCTGCTCAGACAATGCTGCCAATAACACCTTTCCTGTAGACGTGGCATGTGCGGGTAGGCGGTTGCCTAGATGCATGCCATAAGGACTGACCCGCAGGTTGTCATGTTGGGGAAGATAGCTACGAGCGATTGGCACCACTTCATTGTCATCCAAAACGACCAAAGAAAAAGTCAAAGACGTCTGGGCACATAAAAGGTTGAGAAAAGACTGGGCAATTTTGGGTAGATGCGCAGAACTCAGATAAGAGCTGGAAAAACGTAATACCCGATGGGTCAACCAGAAATAATGCTCGTCGGTGTCTAAATAGCCTAAGTATTTTAAGGTTTTTAAATGTCTGCGTGCTGCTGTTCGGCTAATGCCAGTACGTTCAGCCACTTGAGTAACGTTCAAACGTTGGCGATCAATGCCAAAAGCTTCAAGTAAGGCCAGACCTTTGGCTAAACCTGCAATATAGTCTTCCTGACGAATACGTTCGTGTGAACTCGGGTGCTCTAAAAAAGCATCGGTAGAGGACATCCTTCCTTCCTTGTTATTTTGCATGTTTTGTCCGCTATTCGGACACATGGAATGATAAACGGTTCTTTTCGATTTGAATACATCGTATACAAAACTTAAAAGCAGTAGTTTAAAAGTCAGGAGATAACAAGGAAGATGTAATGGATATTTTAAAGACGCAAGTTGCAATTATCGGTTCTGGCCCAGCGGGTTTGTTACTGGGGCAACTTTTATATAAGGCTGGTATTGAACATGTCATCATTGAGCAACGTAGTGCTGAGTATGTCGCTTCACGCATACGTGCAGGCATTTTAGAGCAGGTATCGGTTGACTTACTCAAACAGGCAGGCGTCGATCAACATTTAAAAGAGAAAGGATTACCGCATTCAGGGATTGAGATTCTCACCAATGGGCAGAAACATCGTGTTGATTTGTCTGCACTGACAGGCGGTAAACAAGTCACGGTTTATGGACAGACCGAAGTCACCAAAGACCTGATGGCTGCGCGTGAAGCTGCACAGCTGACCTCATTTTATGAAGCGCAAAATGTGCAGGTGCACGGTTTTTATGATGCGCCAGAAGTTCATTTTGACTATCAGGGCAAAGCTTTTCAAATCCAATGTGATTTTATAGCCGGTTGCGATGGCTATCACGGTATTTGTCGAGCCAGTGTGCCTGAGGACAAGATCAAAACTTTTGAAAAAGTTTACCCATTTGGCTGGTTAGGCGTATTGGCCGATGTACCGCCAGTGGCAGATGAGTTGATCTATGTACAGTCTGAACGTGGTTTCGCGTTATGTAGTATGCGTTCAGAAACCCGTAGCCGTTATTATTTACAGGTGCCATTGACGGATCATGTTGAAGACTGGTCAGATGAGCGATTCTGGGAAGAATTGAAATGTCGTCTAGATCCCGAAAGCCGTCAACATTTGGTCACTGGTGCATCTATCGAAAAAAGTATTGCGCCGTTACGTAGTTTTGTGACCGAGCCAATGCGTTTTGGTAAAATGTTCTTAGCTGGAGATGCGGCGCATATTGTTCCGCCAACCGGGGCCAAGGGTCTTAATCTAGCTGCTTCGGATATTGCCTATCTATCGAATGCATTGATTGAGTATTACACTGAGGGTTCAAGTCAGGGGATTAATGAGTATTCAGAAAAATGTTTACAACGCGTCTGGAAGGCTGAACGTTTTTCCTGGTGGATGACGCACTTGCTGCATCGTTTTGAAACCGAAAGCGAGTTTGACCATAAAATTAAGCAGGCTGAACTCAGTTATATTCTAGGATCGACAGCGGGCAGAACCACTTTGGCAGAGAACTATGTGGGACTGCCATATGAAATTAAAAAAGTAGCAGAAACCGCTTAACAGCATAACTTTTAATAAATAGCGATAAAAAAGCCTGTGCATAAGAATGGACAGGCTTTCTATCATGTCACTGGAAATGATCGATCACGTAAATTGACGAATCATTTTGCGGACATTGGTTTTTGCATCAATCACAGTCATAAAGGTGTAGGCACCAATGAATTTACGGCTAATGAACATAAACTCTTTCGGTGGAACCGAGAAATAACGGGATGCCATCGATTGCCCAGCCTGTTGCATTACACGGCTATGCAACTGACTTTTTTTCCAGTCATAACGGTCTTGATCATCCATAATCCCCGCAGGCATATCAGGATTATTTTCTGGACAGCTAAAGGCTTCCGTTGCAATCAGGAACACATCTGCCATACCCGGTTTGACGCTTTCTGGCATACCATCAAAGAATTCATAACCCTTCATGGCTTTGACCATCGCAGTTTTGTCGTGATCATAACCCGCCTGAATCAGGTTGCGCGCCACAGTCAATAAATTATTGTCAAACTGACGAATTGCACCGAAGTCGAGTAAAACGATTTTATCGTTCACTTCATTGCCATCACCTAAACGAACCAGATAATTACCAAAGTTCGGATCGGTCTGCATTTCACCCCATTCAAACAATTCACGCACTGCAATTTCTAGAGAAGCTTCACCTAACTGGTTACGGCGTTCTTGTGGAAGAGAAAGCATGACAGGACTATTCACCGGAACACCACGTTCAAAGGTCATACACAGTACTTTTTCAGCGCAGAATTCATCCACAATTTGTGGAACAATATAACGCGGATCATCTTTCAAACGCTCAGCGAAACGACGTGTGGTTGCAGCTTCAATCGCATAATCCACTTCACGATGCATCATGTCGCGGACTTCATCAAACCATTGATCAAACTCACGGGTTTGCGGCACCATTCGTGTCAGTTTCAGCATATTCTTAAACAGATTCATATCTGAGTCGATTGCTTCAGCCACACCCGGATACTGGATTTTAAGCACCAGTTCCTGACCATCTGACTTTCGGGTCGCGCGATGAACCTGAGCCAGTGAAGCTGTGCCAATTGGTTCATGATCGATAGTTAAATCGTCAAGTTTTGAACCTAACTGATCTTGCAAATGTGCTTTGATTGCAGGCCAGGCGAGGGCTACGGTTTGATTATTCAGGGTATTTAATGCCTGGGTAATTTCTTCAGGCAAGAAATGCTCGCCATATAGGGCCATCATCTGGCCAATCTTGACGATTGAACCTTTAAGTTTGCCGATTTCAGAAACCAAATAATGCGCCTGTTCAGCCATGGCTTTTTTACGTTTCTTCTCTTTTTCTTCTTCACTGGAGAAAAGAGAAGTTGCACTTGCAGTTGCCCAACGTGTTCCAGCAAGTAAAGATGCTTTTGCGATAGATAAGCGACGATCCACCGAGGAGGTTTTTAGATTCTTAAGCTTATCGTTCTGATCTGACATGAAAGAAAAATCCTATGCTGAAATCGGAGGGTTGAAAGCCGAGATATGAATTGTAGCGGATATTACCGCTTTTGAACGTATTAAAACAGTTCAATCTCTTGAATTATCAGTCTAAATTTGTGAAATAGGGTAATTGTATACAAATAGCCTAAGCATATATCTTATTCCTATTTGGTATTCATATACATATGTCCTAAATTTTAAACTGAATTTTTAATGTTGCCCGTTTCATCAGTGCCGCTCGATGGGTATGAATATGTTTAACCAGCATTCGTTTAACCTGACTGTTGTGAAAACCGAGTGCATACGCCTTCACAATAATAATACTGGGCAGGGTAAAGAAAAAATACTTGGTGTCATCTGGCGTTGCTTCTTTAAACACACCTTCTTCTATCAGTAGATCCTGCAAGAACTGTTTTTCAGCTTGCACAGTAGAAGAAGATTCGTCATCCCAATAATTCTGGCGCATCGCCATCAAATTGTTATGTTTATAACTCATGAATTATTTGAGCCTGTTCATTTCATCTTTAGCCAATATATGAGGTTGTCTCAGGATTTATCAAGAAGAGATTTATATCCAAAATAGCCTAAGCAAATTTAAACTTTCATTTTTAAAGTGCTACACTTATCCTACTTTTATTCCGAAAGCAAAAATACTGAATAGATATGACACCCGCTTGTAAATTACTGGAAAAAAATAAAATACCATTCTCAATTCATGAATATGAACATGATGTCAATGCAAAAAGTTTTGGACTGGAAGCCGCAGAAAAGTTGAATCTCAAGGTTGAAGAAGTATTCAAAACCTTAATGGTGACAGATGAAAAAAATTATTTCATCGCCATTTTACCGGTCCATCATCAACTTAATCTGAAAAAAGTAGCAGCAGCAGTCGGTTGTAAGAAACTGCAAATGGCAAATCCAAAAGATGCTGAACGTTTAACTGGCTATCTGGTCGGCGGGATTAGTCCTTTGGGACAAAAGAAACGTCTTAAAACCGTGATCGATGCCACGGCGCAAAGTTTGGCTAAAATTTATGTCAGTGGGGGTAAAAGGGGACTGGATATTGGATTAAATCCTCAGGATCTGGCTAAGTTACTGGGCGCTGAATTTGCTGATGTACTTGATATCTAAAAATATTAATGCTTGTTTTAAAGCTATTCGCAATTTAATCCTTAAACGGGCTCATGCTTGAAACAACGATAGATATCAGCCGATATCTATCGTATTTGATGTTGGAAATTACCACTTGTGCGTAAAAGAGACTTTCGCTGTTACGCCACTCGCTAATAGGTGGCTGGTGTTGTTGCTATTGCGCATGAGCTGGCTATAAAGCGGATAGTATTCACGATTGAACATATTTTCGATACCAATCGTCATCGTATCCTGTTTATTGATGGCAAAACTACTGATTAAATCCGCTGTGGTATAGGATTTGACATCATAGCGTCCAAAACCATTGTTACCATTGAGACGGTAGTCTTGTGCACCAAAATACGTCGCCTGAATACGGTTGGTCCAGGTATCGGTCGGGCTATAGGAAATATAGGCGATCACTTTTAACGGCGGAATACGGAAACCTGTCATATCCTGTTCAGTATGACTATTTTGCGGGGTTTCACGTCCTTTCATCCAGGTTACACTTCCGCCAGCACCCCAGACTTTGGCATCTTCAAGATAATCCAGCGTCGCTTCTACACCTGTCACTTTTTCCTTGGTTCGGGTCAGAATTAACCCGTTACCAAACGATTGTACACCGCCAAGATCGGAAGTTGAGTGGAATACGGCCAGACTGGAACTGAAATTATTGAAATGACCATTCCAGCCCAGTTCATAATTATCCACTTTTACCGGTTCTAAGAATGACGAGCTTAAGTCAAAATCTTTTCCTGCATTACGAATAACCACACCCACATCAGGTAGCTGGAAGCCTTGATTAAATGAGGCATAAATCGAATGTTCATCGTTTGCTGCAAAGGTAAGATTGGCATTGTAGAGCCATGCATCCGCCTTTACTTTTCCACCCTGAACGGTATAAGGAACAGATTCTTTTAACTGAGATAAAGGCACAAAGCTGTTAATCTTGGCAAAACTGTCTTCATAGCGTGTGCCAACTTCAGCCGACCATTGATCGTTAAAACGATGCTTCAATTGCACAAATCCACCCATGCTCTGGGTGGTGAGTTCAGGTAAATAAATCAGCTTTCCATTTTTGACGAATTCCAGCCCACCAGATTGATCGTAGATATCTTGATCGAAAGTATCTAATGGCATTTCACTCTTTTCACGGCTAAAGTCACCGCCCCAGACCAGTGAACTGTCACCCAGAAACTCGATCGGCGTCGTGACGGTTAAGCGACTCCCGAGCACATTATTGTTTTGGTAGACCTGATCGACCTGTCCTCCGCGTGTGGGTACTTTACGCGCATCAAAGGGTGCAAAGCGGGTGAAAAAGTCGCGGTAATAAATCTGGGCATCAAGTTTATGACCAAATAAATCTTTATGGCTATAGGTCAGATTATAAATCTGGTTTTCATTTTTATTTTGTTGTTTTAGTTTCAATCCTTTAATCGCTTTCGCCGGGACGCTACCAGGCGGTAATTGGGCAACACTCGGATCCGAAGCATAGTCGGAATCCTGTTCGGCATTATAATAGTTTGCAGCCAGTTGTAGATATTGATTATCGTCCAAGTGATAGCCTAGTTTAGTACCGATACTATAGGCATCGGCATCAAACAGATCGCCCTGACTAGGTTCGGGTGCAACCCGTTTTCCTCTTGCATCATAGGGGCTACCAATTCTTTGATAGCCAAAATCCAGGGCATAATCGAAGTCATTCAGACTGCCTGAAAAATATTGATGGATATCGCCACTGAAAGCATCGGAACGGATATTGGTGAGCGGACTCTGTAAGCCAATCACGGTTTTTGCAGCAGGTTCACCGCCAGCCGCTTTAGTGGTAATTGAAATGGTTCCACCCGCTGCGCCGCTACCATAAATTGCATTACTGCCGCGTATGACTTCAATGCTACTAATACTTTGCGGATCAATCGCAGAAAGTCCTCTGGATGTGTCACGCGTTAAATTCATCGGCACGCCATCCACCAGAATCAATGCATTACGCCCACGTAAGGTTTGTCCGAAATCGGTAATGGTGCGGCTCGAATCGGATAAGCCGGGTACTGCTTTAGCCAGCACAGTCGCGAGATTGCCTGATGAGGCATTTTTCAAAAGTTCAATTTGCTGTTCATCGAGTCGCGTGACTTGCTTGGCAGAAGAGGAGAGCTCATCGGATCGTGATGCTTGCACGGTAATGGTGGGGAGTAATTCTGACTTATTGTCCGTACGGGTTGCTTCAGCGGAAGATGCTGCAAAAGATGCATTGGAAAATAAAATGAATCCCCCAATCGATAGAAAGGGAATAATACCTTTTACATCTAAATTTTTATTTAGGCTTTTATAGCGCTTCATCATCGTTCCTGTGATCTCAGCCTGAGATTGTTTTTAAATTTTCGGCATTATAGTGGAGAGAATAGTGAACAGCGCAATAGGCGAAATCATCATTTTATTCTTTAACGTTGTTAGTGGAAGTTGTTGGATCTGCGGAACATAGTATTTTGATAATACAGGCACACAAATGCATCATTTTGGGATATATTTCTCTAATGTGCTGTAATTTAAGAAATTTTAAAATCACAAAAAACTATCAATATTGAGTGAATCATCATTTTATTAAATGAAAACGATTATTATCTTTTTGTATCTGATTTCGCATAAAGTAAATAAAAAGCAAATCATTTCAATGAATTAAATTGTTTTATAGCAGCTAAATATGGAATTGAAAATATAAATGATAATAATTATCATTAGCCACATCTTAAGCGGACCTAAGTTCCGTTCAGGATATGTTTATGGCCTAAAACATTTCGAAAAATAAATCAGATCTCTGGATAGAGGAAACAATCGGATGCAATCACTTGCCAATCGGTTGGCGATACAACATTTCGTCAACGCCTACACGCAAGAAACAGGCAAAGGTCACTTGCTTAATAAAAATCAGCAGAGTCCACAACAGCAAGCGTTTAGCCAAGGTTTGACGCTGTTAACCATTCCGATCCACTCCATTCAAGCACAATGCTATTTCCCGTTGGCCTATGTCAGTCGAGTCGGGCGACATCGCTTGGCAGATTTTCCGCAAATTATTGTTCATGGACAAAGTAGAGCCTTCAGTCCCGTTGCAATCGTTAGTCTTTTGCTGGAAGAACTGGTTTTTGAGTCCGAGCTTGCATTAGATGCCGCTTCTCTAGTGGAAAAATGGATTCAGAGCCGCGATGCTTTACAGCAGTTTTTAGTCCAGCGTGAACATGACTTCGATGATCTGGTCAAGGCAGGACAGAATTTCATTGAATCTGAACAGGCTTTAGTCCTTGGGCATAGCATGCATCCTGCACCAAAGAGCCGGACGGGTTTCGTACATGAGGACTGGTACAAGTTTTCTCCGGAAAATAAGGGGCAAACTCAACTGCATTACTGGTTTGTGCATCAGGATTATATTGCTGAAGGTAGCGCGACTGATGAAGCCATTTCAGCCCAGCTTAAAAGCGCATTGCAATGGTATTTGTCTGAACAGGATCTTAAGCTGCTCAACACCCATACCGAATATAAATTGCTGCCTTTACATCCTTGGCAGGCACGTTACCTGCAAAGCAAGCCGTGGTTTGAGCGATTGAAACAAACTGGACAACTGATTGATCTGGGTTTACGTGGCTGGCAATTTGCACCGACCACTTCAATTCGGACGCTGGCAAGTTTTAATGCGCCCTGGATGGTGAAACCGTCACTGTCGGTGATGATTACCAATTCAATCCGTGTCAATCTGGCAAAAGAATGTCACCGTGGTGAACTGACCCATCGTTTATGGCACAGTGATTTTGGCCAGAATATCTTAAAAAACTGCCCAACTCTGAAAGCGGTCAATGATCCTGCATGGATGGCTTTGCAAATTGATGGTGAAGTGGTCAATGAAAGTATCTGTATTTTCCGTGATCAGCCTTTTAGTCCACAACAGCAAGTGACCTGTATTGCCTCATTGTGTCAGGACCATCCGGGCAAGGCTTTAAATCGTTTTAATGCGCTTTTCGCAAATATTGCCAAAGCACATCCTGAAATGGATCTTTCCGAAATTGCACTGGACTGGTTTAACCGCTTCCTTGAGGTGAGTTTGCAGCCGCTGATGTATCTCTATCATCGTTATGGGATGGCATTCGAATCGCATCAGCAAAATGTGCTACTGGAAATGGAGAATCATTTTCCTAAGACCTTGTGGTTACGTGACAATCAGGGCTTTTACTATATTGAAGAATTTGCCACAGAAATTTTAAAGGCTTTACCTGAGCTAAAAGAAAAAGCATTTGCAGTGGGGCCGAAAGATTTCGTTGATGAGCGTTTCAGCTATTATTTCTTTGGCAATACCTTATTCGGCATTATTAATGCGATTGGCGGAACGGGCCATATGAGCGAAGATGTACTGCTTGAGCATTTGAAAGTGTTCTTGCAAGATTTATTGCAGCAGTATCCTGACAGTACCTTGTTACAGGGTTTATTGTTTACTGAAACCTTGCCATATAAAGGTAATTTGCTGACACGCTTGCATGAGCTGGATGAATTGATTGCGCCTGTTGAGCATCAATCTGTATATGTGCAATTGCAAAATCCGCTGTTTATTGAGCAGAAGGATGTGAGCTATGCTTGATTTTATCGGCATTGGCTTGGGGCCTTTTAATTTAAGTCTGGCCAGTTTGCTGCAAAACAAAAGTGACCTTCAATATTGCTTTTTTGAGCAAAAGGATGGCTTTGACTGGCACGCGGGTATGCAGCTACCCAATGCTTTACTGCAAGTTCCGTTTATGGCGGATCTGGTCAGTCTGGTTGAACCGACCAGCCCTTATAGTTTTCTCAATTATTTAAAGCATCAGCAGCGTTTATATAAGTTTTACTTCCGTGAAAACTTATATATTCCACGTCAGGAATATAACCACTATTGTCAGTGGGTGGTGCAGCAGCTCGAGCATATCCGCTTCAACAGCCGTGTTCTGGATGTGCAACCGATCAAGGGCGGTTTTGAGGTCGAAGTTCTAGCGAATGGTAAACACCAACGCTACCAGACACGTCAATTGGTACTGGGAATCGGCACAGTGCCACATTTACCTGAAAGTTTGCAGCAGGCCTATCCAAAAACAAAGCAATGCTTACATTCGGCTGAATATTTAAAGCACTGCCCAGCACAGTTAAAAGGCAATGTGGTCTTGATTGGTTCAGGCCAGTCCGCGGCAGAAATTTTTATTGACCTGTTTGATCGTCAATATGTGCAAGGCAAAGCCACACCTGATTTCCATTTGCATTGGCTGACACGCTCTGCGGGTTTTTTTCCAATGGAGAATACGCCATTAGGACTAGAGCATTTTAGTCCTGACTATATGCAGTATTTCTATCATTTACCTGCAGGATTAAAGGCTACATTACCTGCGCAACAAGCCAATCTGTATAAAGGCATCAGCAGTAAAACCATTCGTGATATTTACGAACGACTGTATCACCGGAGTATTGGCGATCAGCAGACTGATGTGACCTTGGCTGGACATCACCAGTTGCAACATGCGGAAGTGCTGGAAAACCAGAAAATCCGTTTGCATTTCGAGCACCAGCAGCAGGGTGAGCATTATGTACTGGATGCAGATAGTGTCATCGCGGCCACAGGTTATCGTTATCCTAAACCTGCCTTCTTGGAAAATCTGCAAACGTTGATTCCGCTTGATCAGACGCAACGCTGGCAAGTCAGCGTAGATTTCGAAGTGAACTATCAGGGCGATGGACGGATTTTCCTGCAAAATATGGAAGTTTTCCATCATGGTGTCGGGACGCCAGATCTGGGTTTGGGCGCGCATCGGGCCGCTACCATTGCCAATCAGTTATTAGGTGAAGAGCTGTTTAAGCTAGATCAGGCCCAGTCTTATCAGCAATTTGGTGTAGCACCTGCTGCACCGTCAGATCAACCTGCGCGAAATCCTGTGCAACTGGCCGATTCAGGCTTAACCCGTGTTATGCATAAATCTGGTCAGCTTCGGCATACTTCTCCCGCTTTTTATGCACAAGTCAAGTTGTCAGAGCACATTGACTAAGGGCAACAGAGGAATCGCGCATATGGAACGGTCTTCTGTACCCATCAATCAGGCGGCACACGTGGGCTTGCAGCGTTATGTTTTACTCACGGTCATGTTAGGAACAGGGACTGTCAGTTTAAACAACAGTAGTTTTAATCCTGCCATACCTCAACTGATGCAGTATTTCCAGATTGGTGAAGTCTGGGCAAGTTGGGTGGTGGTCGCGTTTTTACTGGCCATGAGTATCAGCTTGCCACTGGCGGGGTATTTCAGCCAGCGTTTTGGCAAAAGGAAAACTTATCTAACGGCGTTGTTATGTTTTGCCTTGGCATCAACACTCGGTGGCTTATTCAACCAGTTTGAATCGGTCCTGATTGCAAGAGCGCTGCAAGGTTTTTGTAGTGGCCTGATGATCCCATTGTCACTCGGTCTGATTTTTTCAGTCACGCCAAGCGAACAACGGGGCGGTACCACAGGTTTGTGGGGCGCCATGATTATGCTGACTTTGGCGATTGGGCCGATGTTAGGCGCACTGGTTCTGGTCTGGCTCGACTGGCAGGCTTTGTTCTTTATTAACCTGCCTGTTGCCTGTATCGCATTATGGTTGGGCTATCTGTACCTGCCTAAAGAACAAGGCGATATCAACCAGTCTTTTGACTGGATCGGTTTTGGTTGCCTCAGTCTGAGCATTATTTTGTTATTAGGTACTTTGAGTCAGATTCATCGACTTGAAGATATCGCACAGCCGTTCTATTGGTTATTACTTGCATTGAGCGTTTTAACATTCTGGCTATTCGCCAGCAGGCAGAAAAATCAGACCAGTCCATTGATTGAGCCGGCATTATTTGCGGCAAAAGGTTTTCGATTCAGTTTGATGATCTGTGTGGCGCAAACGGTGGGCCTGTTTATTGGCATGTTGCTGGTACCGTTGTGGATTCAGCAGAGTTTGCAACTTAGCCCACTCTGGACAGGGTTTGCCTTGATGAGTAGTGCCTTGGTGACCGGTTTATGCAGCCAGCCCGCAGGTAAATATCTCGATCGTTACGGCGCTGCAAAAATTATGAGCCTGGGCTTGCTGATTACCGCATTGGCTTTTGCCTTGCTGGCATGGGCACCGGTCAAAAATGTCTGGTTCATTATCTTCTGCATGATGTTGCATGGTCTGGGGATGGGACTGTCTTATATGCCATCGACCACGGCAGGGCTCAACAGCTTACGTCAGCAACAACAGCATCTGGTTACTCAGGCGGCGGCCTTAAACAATCTATTCCGTCGGATTTTTGCCGCAGTTGCCGTGGTACTGGCTGCCTTGTATCTGCAATTACATCAGGATCTTTTGCACACCAGTCCTCATACCGCACTGGATTCATTTAAGGGCATTCAGGACATCTTTATTTTTTGTACGGTCCTGATCCTGTGCGCTTTGCCCTATGCATGGCGCTTTCCAGATCAACACAAAATCAATGAATTCAATAATTAGGAAGACAAATATGGGACAATTACATCCAGTTTTATCAAATACACATATGCTTCAAAATACCTTTCAAGCCTGGCAACAACCACAACCGGAGCAGGCCAAACAGGTTGAACAACGTGTGATCAAGCAACTGTTACAAGCTTTGATTTTTGAAGAAATTATTAGTGCTGAACATGATGGTGAAAATTTTGTGATTCAGGTACAGGATCGCCAACAGCAAGCGGTTCAGTATATTGCTAAAGGGCAAAGTCAATACAGCTATAAGCTGGTGCGACTGGCACGTGATCAGGAGGTACTTCGTCAGGATGCCCAAGGCAATACACAGCCAGCACGTCTAAATCAGGTCATTGATGAGATCCTGCGCTCGATTGCCGATGCTGCCAAAGTCGAAGATTTTATTTTTGAATTAAAGCGTACCTATATTCATGACCTGCAATCACAAGTCTGTTTTGAAAACTACAGCTTGCCTGCAATTCAGTATCCATACGATATTCTGGAATCTTATTTGATGGATGGGCATCCTTATCATCCATGTTACAAATCCCGTGTCGGTTTTAGTCTGCAAGACAATGTCCGTTATGGGGTGGAGTTTGCCCAGCCGATGGCTTTGGTCTGGTTAGCCGTACACCAGAAGCTGGTTGCACAAAACCATTCCAGTCATATTGAAACAGAGGCATTTTTTAAAGAACAATTGAATGAAGCTGACTTTATCCAGTTTCAGCAACAGCTGAATGAGCAAACTCAAAATGCCGCTGAATATATCTGGATTCCAGTCCATCCTTGGCAATGGGAAAATTACCTAATCTCGATTTTTGCACAAGAAATTGCCGATCAGGACATCATTTATTTAGGACATAGCCATGACCGTTATCTAGCACAGCAGTCATTGCGAACCGTCACCAATTTACAGCACCCGGAAAAACCGTACATCAAGCTTTCCATGAGCTTGACCAATACCTCAAGTTCACGTGTATTGGCAAAACATACCGTGATGAACGGGCCGATTATTACCGACTGGTTGCAACGCCTGATTGATCACAGTGAAACGGCGCAACAACTGGATTTTGCGGTATTGCGTGAGGTTTACGGTCTGAGTGTAGATTTTACCCGTTTACCGGCTTCGCATGCCCAACAGGCCTATGGCACCATTGGTTGTTTATGGCGTGAAAGCGTGCATCAATATTTACGTGAAGGGGACGATGCGATTCCACTGAATGGGGTGAGCCATATACAAAAAGATGGACAGGCCCTGATTGCACCGTGGTTGCAACACTACGGAGTTGAGCAATGGACACGCCAATTGTTGAAAGTGGTCATTACCCCATTGATCCATTTGCTATTTGCCGAAGGGATTGCGACGGAATCGCATGGACAAAATATTATTCTGGTGCATCAACAAGGTTGGCCAACCCGTGTATTGCTTAAGGATTTCCATGATGGCGTACGTTATAGCCCGTCACATCTGGCTCATCCGGAACTGGCACCTGAACTGGACCAGTTGCCGCCTGAACATGCCAAAACCAATAGCATGTCCTTTATCCTGACGGATGATCTGGATGGGATTCGTGACTTTAGTTGCGCCTGCCTGTTCTTTGTGGCCTTGACCGATATCGCAATTTTCCTCAATCAGACCTACACCGTTGCTGAACAGGATTTCTGGCAGTGGGCTGCCGAAGTCATTCGGGACTATCAACAACAACATCCTGAACATAATGCGCGTTACCAGATTTTTGATGTCTTTGCCGAAAATTTACGGATTGAGTCATTAACCAAACGCCGTTTGTTTGGTGATGGTCGTATGCAGATCAAGTTTGTGGATAACCCGTTGGCGCCGTTTAAAGCGCAGGGCAAGTGAGGTTATTGATGAATGCACTTCAACCTGTCTATCAACTGACTGACATAACCATTTTACAAGACTTTGTAAATGCCTTACTGGTGGAAGCCCTGATTCCTGAACAGTATATTGTGGATGATTCAACCGCACAGTCCAAACTGGATGTATTCGATTTTGACTTAAAACAGCAGTTTAATCATAGGCCTGAGCAGCAGTACGTGGTGCTGTTGCCTGAGCAAACATCACACTACTGTGTTGTTTTTGCTGTACAGTCAGGCATTACGCAAGCGTGGTCTTTTGCGGCCGAGTCGGACATTTTACGAATTACAGCAGGCAATCAGCACACGCAAGTTCACCCGATTGAATTATCTGAGCTGTTTGAATGTCTGCAACAGACCGGACTGTTTCAACACTGTCAGGCCGATAAGCTGCAGGTCTTTTCTGAGCAAATCCAGAAATGTTTAACGCAATATCGTTTGCTGCAACAGCATCAAGTCGATGCCCATGATCTGATTCATCGAAGCCCGGCGCAGGTGTTTCGTGTTTTAGAGCAATATGCTGGCTATCGGGATCGGCCATATCATCCTTTATCCAAGTTAAAGGAAGGGCTGAGCCAGCAAGAGTATCTGCAATATTGTCCTGAATTTGCACAGGAACTGAGTATTCATTGGGTTGCGGTGCATAAAGATAAAATGATGTTTGGTGCTGGTGTCGAGGATATTTTTACCCAGCAGCCGAGCCAGATTTTCATTAACCGTGCTGAACGCTATCAACTGAAACAGGAAATGTTCCAGCGTGGTTTAAGTGAAACGCATGTCGCCATGCCTGTGCATCCGTGGCAGTTCCAGCATTTATTTCAGCAATTCTTTGCTGAGGATATTGCGTCAGGCATCTGTCAGCCTTTGAATTTTGTTTCAACAGGCATGTATGCCAGCGCTTCGATGCGTAGTCTTTTGTCTGAGGATATTCCACAGCAAAGTCTGAAACTGCCGATTGGCATCAAGGCATTGGGATCTCTACGCTTTCTGCCGATTGTAAAAATGATTAATGGCGAAAAAAACCAGAAATTATTGCAGCAGGCGCAGCAAAAAGATCCCGTTTTGCAGCAAAAATTATGGCTGTGTGAGGAGACACAATGGTGGTCTTATTTGCCGGACAAACAAGATGATCGAAGTGCGGACAATGAATGGCTATTTGTAGAGAAGCCGACTCATCTGGCCGCTCAACGCCGTCATATTCCAGCTGAACTGCTGCAACAGCCTTATCAACTGATTCCGATGGCCAGTCTAGGACACATTATTCCAGGGCAACCTGCCGTGTTTGATTATATTTTACAGCTACAGCAGCTGGAAAATCATCCGGAGCATGTGCTTGAGCAATTTGCCCAATTATGTGCCTGCTTCTTTGAGGTGAATTTACGTCTGTTCCGTCTCGGCTTGATGGGCGAAATTCATGGTCAGAACCTGTGTCTGGTGCTTAAACATGGTCAATTTGATGGCCTGATGTTCAGGGACCACGATTCATTGCGTATTTACCTGCCGTGGCTACTGCACAATGGTCTGGATGATCCGGACTATTTAAGCCCGCATGATTTCAGGAATACGCTTTATCACGACTCGGTTGAAGCCTTGCTGTTTTATATCCAGACGTTGGGGATTCAAATCAATTTAGGCTGCATAGTCGAGGCACTGGCAAAATATTATCAGATTGCAGCAGATCAACTCTGGCTTGTCTTGGCTGAACAGTTACTGCAGGTGCTAAACAGTCTGGATATTGAACCTGAAATTCTAAGTCAGTTACAGGCCTTATTATTTGAATCACCACAATGGCCTTATAAACAGCTGATCCGGCCTTTGCTAGAACAGGATACCCGTATTGGCAGTATGCCGTCAGGAATCGGAGAGACCCGAAACCCGCTTTGGCATGTTTTAGCTCGATCCGCATAAACTGTAATGAAGATGTGTCAGTATTTTCAAGCAGAGTTGGAAACTTCTTTTTCTGTGCTGCAACAGCATCTGAAACTGGAAATACATTGTTCCAACCAGCAGGCAATCACACTTGCTGATCTGTTCGATGACTCGATCTGTCGGCAGGTGCTGCAGGATTTTGCGACACGTATTCATGCCAAAAAACAGAGATGTGCCACCTCATTATTTATTAAATACTGGGCCACGCTCTGGGTGTTGCCTTTTTTATACTGTCAGGCGGCATCGCTTCCTTTTGTAAAATGGCAACCTTCGATCTTTATCGTAGAGCTACCTGAAACATGGAACTGGGAGCGACGAATCCAACTGGCTGATTCAGCGAGTTACGTCTGCCAGAGCATGTCTCTGCCGGAGCTTGATGCCATGTTGCTACAGTTCAATGGCCTGTTACAGCAGATTGCCCGCGTGGGTCGTGTGTCGTATGCCTTGCTCTGGGAAAATGTTGCTGTGCGCATGCTGCAGTTTTATCGTTCCTTAGCCCAGCAAGATTTACACAATGACATGCGTATCCGGTTGCAACAGCAACAACAGCGGTTAAAAGCAAAATCGGCACAAAGTTTTAACCTGCCGGAAAATCCCTTTCTCAAGTTATGCAATAACTGGCATCCCGAATACAACACCTATATGCGACAAAAGTGCTGCTTCTATTTTCAACTGGAGGAAGCAGGTGGGGAGCTATGCCGAAATTGTCCCTTGCAGCTGAAAAAAACAACAGAGATGAAATCATGAATCAAATTATCCAGCCCGAATGGCTGGTTCAAGCCTATAAAAACATTGCCACCTCGACCATCGGGCATGTACTGGATCTGGGACATGTCCCGCAGATTTTTCCGATGTCCCCACAACAGCATCTGGTGGGTCTGGTCAGAACCGTGCGCTTGCAATCCAAGAATGCCAGTCAGTTGCGACAGGTATTGCTGAGCTGCAGGCCCAATGAAGTCCTGCTCATCGACGCCAGATATGACTTGCAGCGGGCATGCTGGGGAGAGCAGAGAAGTGTCGCTGCGATTCATTGTGGTTTGGCTGGTGTCGTGGTGTTGGGTGCGGTCACTGACCGTCAGGCATTACTGCAGCTCAAATTGCCGGTTTTCGCTCAATCCGTCAGTTGTCTCACCACACGAAATGAAGGGGAAAGTCTGGTCGAAATGGATATCGGCATCGAGTTCAACCAGTTTACGGTGCAATCCGGTGACTTGCTGATTGGTGATGCAGATGGAATTTTTATCTTAAAACCAGACATGGCGGCAGCCTATCTGGAACAGTTCCAGCAGCTGGAGCAGGCAGAAAAAGACAGGAAAAACAATTTTTTTAAACAAGAGAGGAAAGAAGATTATTATTTTTAATAAAAATCATTCTCATTAAAAATTAAATTTAGTATGATGGCATGCCTTTTGGATATTTTTTGAGTGATAGAAGGGCTCTGGAGAAAAGAGAAAATGAAAGTCAATAATGAGTTTAGGGCAAAACAAGTACTGTTTAAAATGACACCATGTTGTCTTGCTGTTCTGGCCATGTTTGCACAGCATGCCCATGCTGAAACTGCTGTATCGGGGGATATTGCAGTAAGCGCAGCGCCCACACAGAAGTCTGTTGCACAATTAGAAAAGATTGTCGTCACAGCAACGCGTACACCAAAAAATATTGCAGAAATTGCCGGTACGGTTCAGACTATTGACCGTCAGCAGATTACGCAACAGGCAACCGCGGGACGCAAGGTTGCCGATGTCTTGGCACAGCTGGTACCGTCTTTGGCACCCAGCAGTGGGACCACCAGTAATTATGGTCAAACCATGCGTGGCCGCAATGTACTGGTCATGATTGATGGGGTATCACAAACCGGTTCACGTGATGTCTCCCGTCAGTTGAACAGTATTAGCCCAAGCATGATTGAGCGGATTGAAGTAATCTCTGGTGCAACCAGTATCTATGGTTCTGGCGCAACGGGCGGCATTATCAATATTATTACCAAACGTGCAGATACTTCAAAGCCACTCAGCTTTGAAAGTAAAGTGGGCATTACCTCTTCAGATACTTTCCGTGGGGATGGATTGGCGTATGAAGTTGGACAATCGGTATCGTTTAAACAGGGCAATGTTGATGGTTTCCTCGGAGCAAACTTTACCAGTCGTGGTTCTCAGTTTGATGGTCATGGTGATCGAATTGCTACTGATCCCTACCAAACAAGCCGTGAAGACACAGATACAGTTGATGTAAATGGACGTTTAAATTTTGATTTAACTGATAATCAGACATTAAGTTTTGCTACTCAATATTATAAAGATAAACAAGATACTAAATATGGACGAGATTACTCAGGTGATGTCGTTAATAATCCTTCATATAAAGCTGTTAAAGGGTTGCAGCTTGATAATCAGCCATTTACTGAACGTTATTCAGTAAACACTCAGTATCAAAACAAAGACGTTTTAGGGCAGATATTGAATCTTGAAGCCTACTATCGCAAGGAAAAGGCTCGTTTCTTCCCAGTCTATGCTTTATCTGAATTCGCTAGTCAATCACAATCGAATGTAGAAGTCGCTGGATTACGCTCAACCCTGCAGAAAGATCTGACTGTTGCTGATCGTGCATTAAAACTCACATACGGAGTTGACTATGACCATGAAAAAGATAGTCAGCATTACGATTTACTAAATGCATCAAACAATGGCCTAACTTATACAGACACAGGAAAAAGTTATGGAGCAGGCCCTGATACGACTATTCAGAATCTTGGGGCATTCTTACAAACTGATCTTGAATTAACTGATCGTTTAAATATCCAGGCGGGTGCACGCTATCAGTATATTAAAGCTGAAACTGACGCATATCTTCCTGCAAGACAAGGTCAACGAGCTGCACAAGGTCAAAGTGCCGATTTGACTCTTGCTCCAAGTGACTCTACCAGTGACAGTAAAGTCTTATTCAATTTAGGAGCTGTTTATAAGCTCACAGATGCACAACAGGTTTTTGCTAACTTCTCACAAGGCTTTAGTTACCCAGATGTCCAGCGAATGTTACGTGATGTTGCAATTGTGAGTGTCTCATCTGCAAATATTGAGCCAATTAAAGTGAATAGTTATGAATTAGGTTGGCGTTTACAAGAGGATCAAGGTCTTAATTTAGGTGTAACCGGTTTCTATAATACTTCAGATAAGGTCGTGCAATTTAGTTCAGACCGATCAGCAAGTTTGGCAGATACGGACCAACGGGTGTATGGGACTGAATTAACAGCAAGTTATCCTTTTATGGAAAGCTTTAAGGTGGGTGGTACTTTAGGTTATACACGCGGACAATATAAAGATGGTGCGGGAAAATGGCGAGAATTGAATGCATTTCAGGTTTCGCCAACCAAAGGTACGGTCTTCGCTGAATGGAATAATGATGAAGGTTACGGCGTTCGTGTGCAAGCTTTAGCTGTTAAAGGAACTGATAAAGCATTTAAGGATGATCAACTTGCCGTAAATGATAATAATATTGCTCCTAATAAATCAGCTGATATTAAAGGCTATACGACAATGGATGTGTTGACTCACTTTCCTGCTGGAAAAGGACGTGTAGACTTTGGTGTGTTTAATGTATGGAATAAAGATTATCGCACAGTGTATAGTCAGCAATCAGCACTTACCTATGCCAAGCTTTCAAGCCTTCCTGCGGAAGGCCGGACTTATGGTCTGAGCTATACCATCAGCTATTAATTGGAACATCGGAAGAAATATCTGTGCATATGCAGATATTTCTTCATTTTATTTTGGCTTTTACAGATCAAGGCAATACCGATGCGCCGTACAGAACAACAAGAACCTTTTAACTTAACTTATCGCAGCGTTTTTTTTATCTGCCTGGCTGCCTATTGTTATAGTTCCTGGCTCAGTCTGGTTTTAACGGATTGGCTTCCTTTTGCCAAAGCTGAAAATGTCTATTTTGCGGTTTTTCTTAGTTTCATCTTTTTTATCTTTTACGTGATATTGACCAGTGCAATCGTGTCTAGACGCTGGTTCTGGATCATCAATAGCTCAGGCATATTATTACTGTCAAGCTACTGGCTCATGCGCAAGTGGGGAGTCGGTTAAGATGAATTTTCGTCAAATACAGGCCATTCTGCATCGCTGGTTTGGCATTATGGTGTTATGGGTCATCTTTTTTATTTTCTTAACCGGGTCGATTGCCTATTTTCGTACAGAAATTAATGTCTGGGCGCAACCTGAGGCACTCAGCCAGATTCAGAGCCTACCCATTCCCCAGACTTCGGCACAAACGGCATTTAACTATCTTAACCAGCACGCCGCTGATGCAAAAAGATGGCGTGTGACCGTTGCCAGTGAACGTATGCCGCTCAATCTGCTCCAATGGCAGGACCAGACAGGCAAACATCAACAGCTACAAAATCCCGTGACAGGAGAGTTACTCCATCCCGTACGCCAGACCTTGGCGGGCGATTTCTTTTTTAAATTGCATTACACCCTATATCCATTGCCGAGCAAGATCGGCAGTTTCATCGTGGCCATTGTCGCCCTGATCTTATTAATCAGTTTGATTACAGGGGTGATCACGCATAAAAAGATCATTAAAGAATTTTTTGTGTTTCGTGCCTTCAAAGGTCAGCGTTCCTTACTTGATCTGCATCATATAACGGGAGTGATTACATTTCCTTTTTATCTGGTGATGGCATTTACCGGGCTACTGATTTTATTTTATCTGGTCTTGCCGTGGGGGCTATCCAAACACTATACGCAAGACGGTATACCCCAGTTCTATAATGAAATGCAGTTTGTAAAGATGGCAAAACCGCAACCATCTTCATCTCAGGGCAACATGCAGCCATTTGAACGCTTTATTCAACAATTGCCCGCGCAGGCACAAACAGGCGCAATACTCGATAAATTTGAAGTACAGAAACCCAATACGCCAGAGGCGATGATCACCTTTGATTATAATTATAAAAATATTATTACCTTAAATACGCCACAATATATTTTTGCAGCCCATACTGCCGAACCACTGGCTCAACCCCGAAACTTATCTGCCATTGCTCAACTGGCTTCATCTTCTTACGGAATTCATCTGGGTTATTTCGCCTCGTACTGGATGCGTTTGATCCTGTCGGTGATGGGGATTATGGGATGTGTAATGTTGGCTGCAGGTGCCTTGCTGTGGCAGAAAAAACGCATGAAAGAAGTGCATGCTTTTAGCTATAAGCTGGTCCAGCATCTCAACTTTTTTACTTTCCTTGGACTGCCGTTGGCCTGCGCCAGTTATCTATTGGCAGGAAGACTGTTACCTGCAGCATTTGAACCGAGGGGGAGTTATGAAGTCTCTGCCTTTTATCTCACCTGGCTGTTGAGCTTGCTTATCAGTCTGCTGCTGCGTACCCGAACGGCTATGTTACTGGTATTGGCAACGACAGCGGCGGTTCTCTTCTTGATTCCTGTTAGTAGTTTTGTGATGGTACCAGAGGCTGCTTTATGGCAGAGTCTCAGCCATTCGCGTTGGTCGCTGGCTGGGGTAGATTTGGTGTTGCTCGTGATGGGTGGGCTTTATCTCGGCGCAATTCATATTTATCTGTCCAGATTTAAACCTGCAGGAGCCTCAACATGAGTTTTGCAGCACTTTGCTGGGCCTTGAGTGCTTTTATACAAGGTTGCATGCTGAGTCAGTATGGACAGAAGCAACTGCAATATGTCTGGTTGAATGCAACCAGGAGAAAGTTGTTGGGTTTTTCGGCCATTATTTTTCTAGCATGCTCTTTGGGACTGAACTGTTGGTCTGAAGGCAGCTCAGTTGGGCCACTCAGCTGGGTATTTGTGATCTTACCCGCAGCCTTCTTTTTGCAGGTGCTGGGTTTTTATCTGTTTAGAAAATACTTTGTACAGATCTGGTGCTGTGCAATGCTGGCTGCGCTTATTTTTAGCTTAACTGGCAATTAAAGGTGTGGCGTATTCAATGACTGAGGGCTATTTAACGATTTTTTACTGGGTTCAGTTCATTAACAAAAAACAAGGAAAATAACGGTTGTTGTCTTAATAAAATTGATTATCATTATCATCTAATATTAAAGGCAAGGAATATCTGCATGCTTACATTGTCACAAAAACTTCCTGATTATTTTGAGTATTATGAAGACGGGACACAATATTACCTACGTCAGGTTCAATATCCGCAGGATATTCCTTTATTGCATCAATGGATGCATGAACCACATGTGATTCCACAGTGGCAACTGAACAAGACAGAACTTGAGCTGCAGGTCTACTTTGACAAAATGCTGGCCGATGACCATCAACGCTTACTGATTGTCGGCGTCGATGGGAAGGATGTGGGTTATACCGAAATTTATGAAGGGAAGCGTGATCGTTTAGGTCGTTACTATGAAGGTGATGATAATGATCTGGGTTGGCATTTACTGTTCGGCGATAAGTCGGTTTTTGGTAAAGGCTTTTTAAGACCAACCATCCGTCTATTAAGTTTCTATATTTTTGAAAATTCGCCTGCACGCAAAATTGTAGGGGAGCCAGACCACACGGTAAAACCTTATGCAGCGGTTGTTGCTGATCTTTGTTATGAAAGTCAGCGCCTCATCCCGATGCCTGAAAAAACAGCCATGCTCTATTACTGTTTTAGAGAAACGTTTTACGACAAGTTTGGCGAGTATTATACCGCCTCAAAACAACAGCATAGCCAGCAGCAGTCTCAAGATTTAAGCCTGACTTAAACTGAATTTAAGCGTTAAATTGAAAATAAGCCTCAACGGATGTTGAGGTTTTTTTATGTGGAAAACATCATTTTAAAAATAAACAATATATTGATATATAAAATTAAAAAGTATTTTTGATGAATAAAACAACATATTGTTATTTGCTTAATTTACGAATATCATAACTAAATTACGAATAAAGTAATAATGGATTGAAAAATTATAGTTAAAGCAACATGGAGAAGGAATCACCATGAAAGAAGTTGCATTAAATGATTTGATTGACCAGCAAGGTGTCGGACCTTATCAAAAATTTATTCTATTTACCTGCTTATTGCTGATGATCATGGATGGCTATGACATTCAGGCCATGGCCTATGCAGCGCCGATGATTATCGAGGCGTGGGGTGTCGAAAAAACCATGTTGGGTGTGGTGTTTAGCGCCAGTTTGTTTGGATTGTTTGTGGGTTCATTTGTTTTAAGTTCACTGTCGGACCGTTATGGCCGCCGTCCAATCTTGTTGATCTCAACGTTAGTATTCTCTGTACTGATGTTATGGACACCCCATGTTGCCAATATTGAACAGCTTGCGGTCATACGTTTTATCACCGGTATTTTCTTGGGCGGCATCATGCCGAACGCCATGGCCTACAGCTCTGAAATTGTGCCCAATAAATATCGTATTTTGACCATGATGGTGATTTCTTGTGGTTATACAGTCGGTGCCATGCTGGGAGGAGGGATTTCTGCTTTACTTACGCCCATAGGTGGATGGCAGGCCATTTTCTATTTTGGCGGTATTATTCCGCTGGTCATTTTCTTTATCATGCTGTTTAAGTTACCAGAATCATTATATTTCTTAGGTGAAAATAAAAAGAATGAGCAAACGATTCTATTCTGGCTGAAGAAGTTTTATCCGGCATTGGAACTCAACACAGCAACTCAAATAATTGGCAATAGCGGCCCTAAAATCAAAAAATCACCATTAGAGTTATTTAAAAATAAGCGTGCTTTTTTTACCTACTCGATCTGGGTGATCAGTATCTTGAATATGATCAGTCTGTATTTCCTTGCCAACTGGTTACCGACCTTATCCAAAGAGTCTGGACTCTCCTTGAACCATGCCCTGATGATTGGTTCAACCTTGCAACTGGGCGGGACCATTGGCAGTATTGTGATGGGCTTAAAAATTGACAAGATCGGTTTTTATAAGGTTTTAGTTCCAGCCTTTCTGGTCGCCGCTGTCAGTGTGGCCTTGATTGGTTATTCGGTTACTCATATTGCCTTGCTCTATGTGGTTATTTTCATTGCTGGTTTTGCCATTGTCGGCGGACAACCTGCCATTAATGCCTTGTCTGCCAGCTATTATCCAGTTTCATTACGCACCACAGGTGTGGGCTGGAGTATTGGCATTGCCCGTTTAGGCTCAGTGATCGGGCCTTTATTCGGTGGATATCTGGCTAAATCACTGATCATCACTCATTTATTTGTGATTGCAGCCGTTCCATCTGTCTGTGTGATTGTGATGTTACTGGTTCAAGCCAAATATCGGGTAGAGGTCTGAATTTTGAGGCCGCCTTGTGCGGCTTTTTGTTTCCCAACTGAATCCGGTTATTTGGAGCAGGGTTAAATCTTTATCACTCATAAGCAATATTCAACGTTCTGTATCTCATGGTTGAGTGGTGATTGTTTTGGTGGAAGTCATCTTATAAAACAAGGTGAATAAAAAACGATCACTATTTTGTAGTGGATGCAAGTAATCTTTACAAATTTAGTCAACAATACGCTGAAAAAAATAACTTTAGGTTGATTTTTGATCAAATTTATTTCATTTGTTTACCATCGCTAATTTGTCATGTTTTTTTGGTTAACCTAAGGAACGCAAGAACAAAACAAAGGAGTAAAGATGCTGATTTTTCACGATTATCCTGTTCAGGGAGCACTTTTTGATATGGATGGCACAATGTTTGATACTGAGCGATTACGCTTTCAGACATTGAAACAGGCCTCTCAAGAGCTCATTGGACAGGAATTTTCCGATGAATATTTAATGCAGTGTCTTGGACTCAGTGCACAAACAGCCAAACAGCTTGCCCAGCGCTTTTATGGTGAAGATGTTCCGTATAAAGCCATCCGAAAACGAGCAGATGAACTTGAACTAGAATCGGTTCGTCATAATGGTGTACCCATTAAGAAAGGTCTGATTCAGGTACTGGAACGACTACGCAAATCTGGCCTGCGTATGGCTGTAGCGACATCCAGTCGCCGGGCAATTGCCGAAGAATACCTGATCAATGCCAATGTCTATAAATTTTTTGATCTGCTGGTCTGTGGTGATGAAGTCGAAAGAGGCAAACCGCATCCTGAAATTTTTATCAAAGCCGCACAAAAATTAAATTTGCAGCCGCAACAATGTCTGATGTTTGAGGATTCGGAAAACGGGATCTGTTCAGCCTGTGATGCGGGCGGCATCACGATTTTATTTAAAGACATCAAAGAACCGAATGACAGCATGCTGGCCAAGGCAAATTTCTATTATCAGGATATGTACGAATGTCTGAATGCGCTGGACCAGTATATTCCTGAAATGGGCATGCCGCAGTTGCAAGAACCATTTCCACAAAGTATCAATCAACTCACTGTCGGGATTCATGGTTTTGGCGCCATTGGTGGCGGTTATATCGCACAGGTATTGTCACATTGGGATGGATTTACCCGACCCCAGCGTATTCTCGCTTCGACCAGAAACCGGCTATATCTGGAATCGGTCAACAGCTTCGGTAGTTACAGTATTCGTTATGGACAGTCCTCTTATGATGAACGGATTGAAAACCTCACGGTGATTGATGCTGACAATGAACAGCACATGCTGGAGATGTATATGCATTCCAGCCTGATCGCGCTGTGTTTGCCTGAACAGGCCATTGCATCTGAAGCCAGAACAATTGCGAGAGGGTTATTGGCACGTTTCATGTCGCAGAATACGCAGCAGCATGAGCCGATTACCTTTTTGATTATTCTGAATAAAGTCTGTGCAAAATATCTGGTCCTGAAAAATATCCGTGAAGCTTTGCTTGAAATTACCGATGAGGATATCGCAGAGCACATCCTCAGTGAGCATTACTTTTGCGATACCGTGGTCAACCGAATGGTTGCCAAGCTTTCCGACCAAGCCCTGTATCGTCAGCTGAATATCAAGCATTGTTTATTCAAACAATACCAATCTGACCTGAATGAAGAAGCCATCGAGCTTTCAGATGAAACTGCACTGACCGAGAAACAGGAACAGCAAATGACTGACTGTTTATCGGATATGCGTGGACAGTTTCAGGCGGGGCAGTTTTTGCAGAATATGGATCTGATCCTGTTCCATAGCGAAACCGATATGCCGATTTATGTGGAAAATCGTAGTCCGATCTTGAGTAAAATGCGGCAAATGATTCTGGTGGAGCAAATTTCTGATATCCAGATCATTAAAAACCGCTTATGGAACGGCTGCCATGCCATGACTGCCTGGTATGCCAGCATGCATGGCCATGACATGATCGGGATTGCGCTGGCCGATGCCAAGATCAAGAAATATGTAGAACAGCTGGTTGAGGAAGTCAAACTCGGTTTAGCCAATATTGTGCCCAATCAGGCCAAAGAGCTGGACCGGATGGCGGAAAGCTTTCTGCATTCCTGTCGCTCCGCCTATAAAGATACCTGTGAACGGGTGGCACGCGATCCGCTTAGAAAACTAAGCTTTAATGAGCGCGTATTCGGTAGTCTGGAAAATCATATTCAGCAGCAATTGCCTTATCAAAAGATCGTGCAAGGTGCAATCTATGGATATGTCTATGCCTTAAAACAGCTAGAAATTGAGGAGCTGGAGATTGTGCAGCATATTGGTAAAAATATTGAAATGATGGATATCAATACCAGTCAAAAGAAAGCATTATTAGATATGCTGTATCAAGGTATTCAGGCCGAATTGCATGACGATACCTTTAGCTATGATCTAAATGAAAACCAAGCCAAGTCTGCGCTGGTTTAGCATTGCAATCCATAGACAAGCCAAGATCGTGAGCCCTAACACAGCTTTAAACCTATAAAGTTGTGTTAGCTTTACGGCGCTAGCTTTGTCAAGTTGAACATGAGGCTGGATCATTCAACTGACCGCGTATGCAGATATGCTTGATTGACGCTATTCCTAATAAAAACTGTGACAATATTGAAAGAGATGCACAAATATTCCATTTTTTCCTAAGCTTATGTTTTAATCCTAAACTCTATATTCTTGACTGCATATTGTTGTGTTATTGCAATCCGCTACCCAAATGTGTCCGACCATAGTTCGGGATTATCCTGAATGGCATCTGGGACGTTCAGACTATGCACTTTGGTATATTGAAGTTGATCAGCCTGAGCTGATTCAATATTTAGATGAAATTCAAACCCGGTTTTCAGACCTGCTTCTGCCGAAACAACAACGCCAATATCATATTACCTTATTCGTCTGCGGTTTCTTGCAGCCTGCTGTTAAACAATACGATGACGATTTTCAGATACAACAATTACAACAGCAGATTAAACTGCTTGAAGCATTACAGCTCACAGCTTTTGAGCTGGAAATTACACAGATCGATAGCTTTAGCAGTGCTTTGTTCTTACAGATCCAAGATCAGCAGGGCGTACTGGCCCAAATTCGCCAACAATTTGCTCAAGTCTCCGCAGAGATCGCAGCACTTGAATATTGTCCGCATATCACTTTAGGTTTGTATCGTGAAGCGTGGTCGGGTGATAGGGTATTGCAGCGGATACAACTACTTCCGCTCAAAAGCATCAAGATTCAGGTCCAAAAATTGACTTTCGGCTATTATAAGGCACAGATTTTACAAGGATTACTGTATCCTTATCAGCAAATTGAACTAGGTTAGATATGTTGCAACTGATTTTAGGTGGGGCACGCTCAGGTAAAAGTCGTTTGGCAGAACAAATCGCCAAGGATTCGGGGTTATCCGTCATTTATATGGCGACGGCGCAAGCCTTAGACGAAGAAATGCAGCAGCGGATTGCCCATCATCAACAACAACGTCCTGATCATTGGCACGTCTATGAAGAACCGATTTATCTGGCAGATCGACTATTGCAATGCGATCAAGCCAATCAGCTGATTTTGGTCGATTGCTTGACTTTGTGGCTCAGTAATCTGTTGTTGGCTGAAGACCCAGCCTTGCAGCAACAACAGATGCAAAAACTATTCGAGGTCTTACCGCAACTCCACTCGCAAATTATTCTGGTCAGTAATGAAACCGGGCTTGGGGTTGTACCGATGGGAGAAATCAGCCGCCGTTTTGTTGATGAAGCAGGGCGCTTGCATCAGACTCTGGGTCAACTCGCCCACAAAGTCATGTTCTGTGTCGCAGGCTTTCCAATGATTTTAAAAGATGAGAAATAACATGACTGAACAAGCACAATGGTTTTTAACTGCAGTACAGCAGCCCGATCTAGAGGCGAAATTACAGGCTGAACAACGTCAACTGCAATTGACCAAACCTACAGGGGCGCTAGGACTGCTTGAGCAGCTCGCCATTCAACTGGCAGGCTTACAGGGCACAGTACATCCACAAATTCAACAACCTTGGATTACGATTTTTGCAGGCGATCATGGCGTGGTTGCAGAAAATATTTCGGCTTATCCGCAAGCGGTAACCCGTCAGATGCTGCAAAATTTTGCCTCAGGTGGTGCAGCCATCAGTGTCCTTGCCAAACATCATCATGCACATTTACAGGTGGTGGATTGTGGTACGGTGGGTGAAGCCTATGATTATGTCGGTGTTGAACGGCATTGCATTCGTGCTGGGACTGCCAACTTTGCCCAACAAGCTGCAATGACAGAACAGGAATGCTTAGCAGCTTTACAACTGGGTAAAGACAGTGTTGACCGCGCCAAAGCTCAAGCTGCCGATATTTTTATTGCAGGTGAGATGGGGATTGGTAATACCTGTTCAGCTTCAGCACTGGCGTGTTTATTGTTGAATGAAGATGCTGCTCAACTGACGGGTGTGGGTACAGGCATTACGAATCAACAGCTGCAACATAAAATCTCGGTCATTGATCAAGCGGTACAACGGCATCAAGCAGATGTTACCGGCGATGCTTTAAAAATCTTGGCTGCAGTTGGTGGTCTGGAAATTGCTGCAATGACGGGGGCTTATATCCGTTGTGCACAACTTGGTTTGCCGATTGTGGTGGATGGTTTTATCAGCTCGGTTGCCGCTTTATGCGCGGTACGCATTCAACCGCAAAGTCGTGCATGGATGTTGTTTGGACATCAATCGGCTGAATATGGTCATCAGCGTGTGCTAAAAGCCTTAGAAGCTCAGCCTATTTTAAATATGAATTTGCGTCTTGGCGAAGGTAGCGGTGCAGGAGCTGCATTGTCGATGCTGCAGCTGGCTTGCGTGTTGCATAACCAAATGGCGACCTTTGCTGAAGCTGCTGTGACCGGTGATAAAGTTGCACCTTGATTTATTGAGGCATGGTGAAACCACACTGAGCCATACCTTGCGTGGGCATCTCGATGATGCCTTGACCGAACATGGTTGGTTGCAAATGCAATCCACCATTCTGCAGTATCTCGATGCTCAGGTGCACTGGGATGTAATTATCAGCTCGCCCTTGCAACGCTGCCAAAACTTTGCGGCAGTATTCGCCAAACAACTCGAATTGCCCTTAATATTCAATGCTGAAATCAAGGAAATGTATTTTGGTGATTGGGAAGGCAGGTCCACTCAAATCATTTATGAAAATGAGCCTGAGTTATTGGCAAATTTCTGGCAATTTCCAACGCAATATCATGCGCCGAATGGGGAATCGTTGAATCAATTCCAGCAACGTGTCCTGCATGGTTTTAATGAAATTTATGTTCAAATGCAGCAACACAACTGGAACAAGGCATTGATTGTGACACATGGCGGGGTGATTAAGTTGCTGACTTGTCTGGCCCGTCAGCAAAAGCTGGATGATCTATTAACCATGCCCGCAGAGTTAGGCAAACTGTATGCTTTAAATCTAACTCAGGTTGACGCTCAACTTTATTTTTCTGAACGGATAGCAACTTAGTAGTCATAAAATCTTATTTTATTTCCAGTATTTGCTTGGTTGATGTAATCGAACTGTCATTGCAACTGCCTATGATACAGGACAATTTCTTGAGCAATAAACCAATCATCCATGAAAATATTATTAAAAAGCAGTGTGTTATGCGCGAGTATTTTATTGGCAGCCTGCAATAACGATGACCAGCAACACAATCCGACATCCCCTGAAACCAGTACCCCATTAAAATATTATCAAACTAAAACCCCTTATCAGCCTCAGCAAGACCTAAACAAATACCAAGCGATTCCACCAGGCTTTCAGCCAGTATTTACAGAACTGGTGGCTCGTCATGGCTCACGCGGTTTATCCAGCATGAAATATGATTTAGCACTCTATAACCTTTGGAAACAGGCCAAAGCTGAAAATGCACTTACACCTTTGGGCGAAAAGCTGGGCGCAGATTTAGAAAGCATGATGAAAGCCAATATTTTGCTGGGTTATGGGGTAGAGGGCATTCGTCAGTTTGGCTATGGTAACGAATCCATGACCGGTATTCAGGAGCATCGTGGCATTGCAGATCGCTTATTAAAACGCTTACCCGATCTATTTAAAGCCGCCTCGACCCAACCAGCTTCAATTTTAGTGCAAAGTTCAGGCGTAGACCGTGCGGTGGACAGTGCAAAGTTCTTTACCGCTGAACTGATTCAACAGCAACCGCAATTAAAGACCCACATCACCCCAATTTCATACACCAGTTTAGCCAGTAGCAATGTGCCATCAATTGAAGATGGCGGGGTGGACCGTTTTAAGCTTTATTTTCATAGTTTGAATAAAGAACAAGATTTAGTACAGCCTTTATCAGCACAACAACAGGCCATTTACGATGCCAGCCAAGCCTATCAGCATTTTGTAGAAGAGGATGCAGATCTGGTCAATAAGTTAAATGAACTTGCGAAAAATAGTCGCGCTGAACAGGTGGCAAAGAGCGTATTGAATCCACTGTTCAAAGCAGAATTTATTCAAAAGTTAGGAACCACTGGCTATGTGTTTAGTAATACCGGTTCATATAGCGTCATTTCACCTAAAGGTGAAACCATCACTGAAAAAGGCAAGGGCAAAAATAGTATTGCCAGTGCTGTGGATGCTGCAGCCTATGTATATGAGTTATATTCAATATCAGGCGGTATGAAAACTGAACTAAAAGGTGTTGATTTTGATCAGTATATGCCTGTAGATGCAGCAAAATTTTATGCTGAATTTAACGATGCCAATGATTTTTATAGCAAAGGGCCAAGTTTTACCGAATCGAAGAACGTCACCAGTGCAATTGCGCAGGGTCTAAAGCAGGACTTATTTAAACAAGTCGATGCGATTGTAGATCAGCAGCAAGCACATCGTGCGGTATTACGTTTTGCTCATGCCGAAATCATTATTCCTTTGGCGACTAGTTTAGAGCTACACAACATGATGCAGCCTTTACCTTTACGTCAAACCTATAGTTACACCGGCAGCTCTTGGCGAGGTGAGGTGGTGTCACCCATGGCAGCGAATTTACAGTGGGATATTTATCAAGACAAGCAAGGCACAACCTTGGTGAAAATGTTCTATAACGAGAAAGAAACCTTGTTTAAGCCAAGTTGTAACTACGCACGTTATAGCACTAACAGTTTTTATTATGACTATTTGAAGCTTAAACAATGTTATCAAATTCAATAATCTAAGATATTCAGCCTTTTAATTTGGGAATCGCTTGCTATTCCCAATTTTATTTCTTCATAATTCAGGCATGATAAACCCGTTGTCATTGAGAGGTTGCATGACACCATTTTGGATTGCCTTGCAGTTTTTGACTGTTTTACCCATTGAACTCAAAACGATGCCAAGCGCAAAGCAGAATGCTCAGGCCATGCTGTTTTATCCTTTGGTGGGTTTATTGCTTGGTCTCATTTTGTTTGCATTTGCCATGTTATTGGCAAAGCTCCCGATCATCTTGAGTGCAGCACTGATTCTCGTACTCTGGATTTGGCTAACCGGTGGATTACATCTGGATGGTTTAGCGGATACGGCAGATGCATGGGTCGGTGGGTTTGGTGATCCTGAACGAACCTTGAACATCATGAAAGATCCTGCATGTGGCCCAATCGGGGTGCTGAGTTTAGTTGTGGTCTGCTTGCTAAAATTTGTGGCTTTATACGTTTTGCTTGAACAGCACATGGCTGCTTTTTTAATTGTCTTGCCCATGCTTGGGCGCAGTGTGCCGCTGTTTTTATTCCTCACCACACCTTATGTACGTGCTCAAGGCTTAGGCCGTTCTATCACCGATTTCATGCCAAAAAAGCGACTTTGGATGGTTTTTGTCATTACAATTACATTGCTTTGTATGTTTAAATGGCTTGGATTAATTGCCTTGCTGGTTTTTTTAGTGATGCTCTTTTATATGCGATCATTATTTATTAAACGAATCGGCGGGATTACTGGGGATACTGTAGGCGCTGCAATTGAGCTGGCTGAAACGGGCGTGATCCTCAGTACTGTGATTGCTTCATTCTATATCATTTAAAAAATTGATTACTTAGGTAGTAGTGATCCTACTGCAAACAGAAGAATCACTTTAATAATGAATGTTAACGTTTACGCAATTGAACCCGGAAACCCAACACAGCGAGTAAGGCAACCAGTGCCACGATCGTAGCTAGAATGATATCTCGAAGCGTTTTATCTATCGGTAGCCATGTCCATTTATGCAAATAAGCAAAACTAAAGCCTTCCAAAGCATCTTGTTGTGTGACCTGAGCTGCAATTACACCGGTGCTCGGTTCAATATACAGTCTGAGTTGATTCTCTAACCGAGTTTCAACCTTGATGACGGGCAGGCGTTTGTTGATAAACCCATATTCTCCTCCAAAACTTGTCACCCATGAAGCCTGTTGAACCTGTTCTGGTTGTAAAGCTAAATAGCTTGCGGCTAATTGTTTGCTTTGTTCAAGAATATCAAGCGCTTTACCATTACCTACATCAACAAACTGAATCGCGGGAGCTGCTGTTTGGGATGCGTGATGATCATGTACTTTGCTTGCCGCCGTCATGCTGCCTTGTAAAGGGCTTTGTCCGATGGCTTGAATCATCCATGCAGCACGGGTATGTGTCTGGCTAAAAGTGATTGGAACCAGATCCAGACGCTGAATGGGCTGCTGAGTGACCTGCTGCCAAACCTCTGTACTTAAATCGGCAGTATGGAACACCGGTTGAATGTTTTTAATATCGGGCTTTTTTTGCCAGATATGATAGAAACCACTGAGCACCCAAAGCAGAATAAAGACACTTAAACTGATGCCTAAATAACGATGTAGAAATCGGATCGGTTTTTGCCCTAGACGGTGATTGCGCCGATTATGAATCTTAAAGAATAGGCCAATGCCCATAACAATCATGCACAGTATGCCAATCAAGGCGATCTGCATGAGAATAGTTTGGCCGGTCCAGGCCTGATCACCCCAGGTCCAGGTATGACCTAAGCGGAAGATTTTTGCCATCCACATCTTTTGATCATTAGACAGCGTGGCCAGTCGTGCTTGTGCAGGATCGACATAGGCACGTAAACCGTTATGAAAATCAACACGCCAAACAGGCAGTAAACGATTCACGCTCGGATAATCATCACTGAATGCGGTGATGATTTGGCTGGATACAATTTCCTGTTGAGAGAGTCCCGTGTACCAGCGTGCCAAACGCTCGGCATCTTGTTGTTCCGCATTACTTAGCAATTGGCCGGTCTGACTGTCATAATATTCCGCCATCTTTTGATTGGGCCTTAATATGCGATAGGAAATCTGCTGGGTTTCTAATTCAACCACCTGTAAGGCTGAAAATTGCGATATGTGATGTTGCTTCAGAACATCCGTTACTGCTAAGGCGTGTGTTAAATCCAGTTGTTGAGATGGTGGCATTCGTTTTACAGGCTGGGGTTGTGTTGCACTCATGATTGGATGCAACACACCTGTTAAAGACCAGAGTAAAACGAGAACGCCCAACACCATCCCAAAACTACGGTGCAATGACAGTAGCTTTTTCAGTTGTTTGGCATTCATTGCTTATTTCCCAAAATGGTAACTTAAACCTAATAAATAGGTGCGTGGTGCAGCCGGGGTATAACTGACCTGGTTATTACTAAATGAGGTACTTTCAGCATAATGCTGATCGGTGGCATTCAGAATTTGCCCATAAATTTCATAAGCATTTTTACGGTAATTGGCACGTAGATTGAGCAAAGTATGACCATCGTACTTTTCCGTGTTGGCATCATTGATCCAGTAAGCGCTGACATAAACTGCTTCTGCAGAAAGTAATAGCTCAGGTATTGGCTTGATCTGGTATTCAAGCGTACCAAATGTTTTCGGTGCACTCGGCATGGTGTTGCCGCTATAATCTAAAACACTCGACGGTTGAAACTGCTGATATTCATGTTTGGCCACACTGCCTGAGAGTTTTAAACGCTGATCATATAAATCACTGAGCTTCCAGGTTCCTCCAATTTCAATTCCCTGATGTAAGGTTTTACCGGTATTGCGTGGCTCGCGTGTGTTGTCTGGCTTGGTATAGCTCATCACTTCATCTTCGCCTTCTAAGCGATATAAGGTGATTTCACCATCTAAGCGATCATCCAGTAATTTAAAGCGCAGACCTGCATCGATATTATTAAATGTGGCTTCTTTCAAGTCTGGTGTCACCAGATTCGCCCCATATAAACTGCTGACTTCGGGTGGTACAAAACCTTGTGACCAATTGCTATAAAGGTCAATCGCAGGCGTCAGGTTCCAGACAAAACCGAGTTGAGGACTGGCTTTATGAAAATCGCGTTTCTCATTCGGTGCGCCCGTGGTTTTTGACGGAGTTAATTTGTTTTCATAGTCATAACTGATCCAGTCATAGCGTGCACCACCGACGAGATTTAAAGTCGGTAACACTTGCCAATTGGCTTGTGCATAGACCGCCTGATTATTGACGTCTACATTAAAGTCACGTAAGCGCTGGCGTTGTTGATATCCGGTATAGACCAAGCTATTCGGGTCACGAAATACTTGGATATCATTGGTTCTGGCTTGGTTGGGAGAATGGTCAACCATCGCCCCAACAATCAGTTTGACCTGATCAAATGTCGCTGAATGCTGGGCATTTAAACCATAGGACTGAAAGGCGTTATAGGTGGTTTGTCCGCTATAAGTACCCGTCGGTTTGCCATTTTTAACATCGGTACGGATGTTATAACTTGGGTTTTGCTCGGTAGTATTGTCTCGATAATACAAGGTGACTTGGCTTTGTTGCTGATCATTCCATTGATGGTTAATTTGAGAAGAAAGCCGCGTAGCATCCACTTCACGATAGGTAAAGGTTTGATAGCTGTATCCTGGACGTTTGCGGTAATCATCCAGATTTAAGCTACCGGTCATATCCGCTTTTAAATGATTATAGCTGAAGATATTTTTGATTTGGGTGGTATCAGAGATGCGCCAGTCATGTCTGAGCGTCACACTCTGTTTATTGCTTTCAGCATGGTCTTGCCAGCTATCACCACGATCACTGGCATAGGCTGAAACTCTTAAACCATGCTCGCCCCAGTCGCTATCAAAGCTATTGGATGCACCGACATCGACACGGCGATATCCCTCAGAACTGGCACTGATGCCAAGATCGGCCGTGGGCGTAGTACTTGGTGCTTTGGTCAGAAAATTAAGGGTTCCGCCAATCGCATTGCTGCCATATAAGCTACTGGCCGGGCCGCGTAAAATTTCGATGCTATCAATGCCCGCCAGATTTACTTCATATAAGGCATTGTGGTTAAACACACCCACAGGGCGAATCGAGACACCATCTTCTAGATATTGATAAACGGCTGCTGTGGTCATCGGTTGGCGAATGGACATCATATGCTGTTCATTGCCCAAGTCGTTCATTAACACACCTGGAGTTTGATTCAGCACCTGTCCAATAAAGGTTGCATGTTTATCTTCGATGTCCTTGCTATTAATTTTACTAATCGCAGCAGGGGTATTGTTAATCGATTCACCTTCACGACTTGCGGTGACCACAATGGTGGCTAAGGTTTTGGTGGTTTCAGAAGGCGAAGTTTCAGCAAAAGCAGCGGAACTATAGCCAACAGACAGGCACGCAGCCGTTAATACAGACAAACGGAATTGAGTATTCATGTTGAACTCTATAAAAAGCAAGAACTAAGGACGTACCAACGTTATTTACGAGGCACGAAGTAAAATTTGCGATTTATAAAGCCAGTGGCGGGGCTTGTTTGATTGGAAAAATATAGAAGATGCGGGTAATGTGCAGATCTTCTGTCCAAGAATGGCACAGGCAGCGAACGCGACTGAACCAAGCCAGTAGAAATATAATAATGAATGCAATCAGCGGGACGATCGCAGCAGCATCGAGGCCATGGGAACATAAAGGACAATGTTTCATGATCTGGCTTGCAAGCGCAAAAACTTGCTGTGCATATTCACCCAGTTGGGCATGTTTAGCATGCTGTAGCTGCGGTCCGTGATGCATGTCGTGCATGCTGTGTTGATGATGACCGGAATGGGTTTGAGACATCAACGAGACATGTTGAATTTCTGTGACCTGGCAATGGCTTGGCATTGCATAAAGTGCAGGTACGATGCCTGTATGGACCATCGTTGGTAAGAAGATATGCCAGAGTAAACATAGCAAAGTCACCGCGCCAAAATAGGCACGCCACTTAAGCAAATGTTGACGAAAACTGGACTTCATATCAGCGATACGTCGTAGGAGAAATGTGGCAGCAGTATAATGAAAATAAGAGTTTAGTTCAAAACATATCCGTGTAGTTCAAAACAAAAAACAGGCTCATAAGAGCCTGTTTTACATCTATTTAAAGATTAACGATTAGGTAAAACATCTTTTAATGCTTCATGCATTTCGAGTAGGGCTTTTTCTGTAGTTTCCCAGTCAATACAGCCATCAGTCACTGATTTACCGTATTCAAGATCACACAGATTTTCAGGAATATCCTGACGACCACCTTTTAAGTGACTTTCAACCATAATACCAACAATGGATTTGTTACCATCCAGAATTTGCTCTGTAATGTTTTTCAACACCAACGGCTGTAAGTACGGGTCTTTATTTGAATTGGCATGACTGGTATCAATCATGATCTTGTTGCTGACTTTGGCTTTTGCCAACGCTGCTTCAGCTTCTGCAACTGAAGTGGCATCATAGTTCGGCTTGCCGTTACCACCACGTAATACCACGTGTGCATAAGGGTTGCCTTTAGTATTGATAATCGCAACCTGACCATTTTCATTCAGGCCCAAGAAGCTGTGACCATGTTTAACTGACTGCATCGCATTGGTTGCAACGGTTAAGCCGCCATCAGTACCATTTTTGAAGCCGACAGGAGATGAAAGACCAGAAGACATTTCACGGTGAGTCTGGCTTTCAGTGGTACGTGCGCCAATCGCAGACCATGAAATCAAGTCTTGATAATATTGTGGTGAGTTCGGATCAAGTGCTTCAGTGGCACATGGCAAACCTTTTTCATTCAAATCAATCAATAAGCCGCGACCAATATGCAAGCCTTTTTCAATATTGAAAGAGTCATTCATGTCAGGGTCATTGATTAAACCTTTCCAACCTACTGTGGTACGTGGTTTTTCAAAATAAACACGCATCACCAGGTATAAAGTATCTTTTACTTTTTCGCTCAGGACTTTCAGGCGATCAGCATATTCATGTGCAGCTTTAGGATCGTGGATTGAGCATGGGCCAATCACGACAAACAAACGTTTGTCATTGCCATCTAAAATGTTGCGTACAGTTGCACGTCCTTGTAACACAGTTTGAGACGCAGCCTCAGATAATGGAAGATCAGCTTTCAATTCTGCGGGTGTAATCAGCGTTTGAATGCTTTTAATGTTTACATCATCGATATCGGGCTGAGAAACTGGATTTGACTGTAGAGTATTCATTGCTGTCACAAATTCAATCGAAAAAAGAGGTTATTTTGTCTGCGAATATAGCATGAAATGCCGACCGGTTAACTAGCAATAACGATAATTTATGCAGAAAGCAGCGGCATTTGTTCGCTTAAACAATTGTTGTTGAATGACTTGTCTGCTGTACAACGGCAGCCTGATGCGTCTCAACTGGCTTCGGTTTGGCTTTTACCGGGTTCACAATAAAGTTCACGCCCAAAGCAAATAAGGTAATCCCTAAAATTTTACGAATCAGTCTTTCTGGCATACGTGAGCTGATTAAAGTCCCGACAATAATGGCCGGGATAGAACCGACCAGTAACCACATCAACAGGCTAAAGTCGACATTACCTGAAGACATGTGGCTAAGGCCTGCAACTGCTGTCAGTAATACCGCATGAACCACGTCAGAACCAATGATACGGATCATGGGTAAATTCGGGAACATCAGGACCAATGCCATGATACCAAAGGCACCGGCACCCACGGATGACAGGGTAACAAAGATACCCAACACGATTCCCATAATGACAATGTAATGACGTTTGTGTTGCAAAGCATGCTGCTCACTTTCCATATTGGCTTGCTCACGGTTACGGAAACGGTCAAACAGCTTTTCAATTTTTGCCCGGAAAACAATTGAAATACCCGTCAACGTCAACATAAAGCCCAAGACCATGGTCAGCACAGCTTTATAATGCGTTGATTGGCTTAAGTAATGTTCGAGTACCCAAGAGGTCGCAAATGATGCAGGAATACTACCTAAGGCAAGCCAGAGGACAATAGGCCAAACAATATTCAGTTTTTTGGCATGAACAACTGAACCGCAGAATTTAGAGATTGAGGCATAAAGTAGATCGGTACCAATGGCAATATGAGGTTCGATCTTAAACAGACTGATCAGGATAGGGGTCATGAGTGAACCACCGCCGACACCTGTGATACCGACACAGAAGCCAACCAATACCCCAGCCATAATAAATTCTATAGGACCAAACATCGACAATATGCCTAAATATGCAAAAATCAGCATATCTTATGCTTTTTTGAGATAACTCGTTGTGATGAATAATGATTTGCTTATGCAAAAAAAAGCTAAAGAAAGCTAATTTTCTCGTTTTTAGGCCATCTTTATGCTGATCAGCTTGCGTTCTGAACTGCGAGTGGTTTATTTTGAGAGTTATACACGGATTGTATGTTTGATCATTTCGTTTATGTCTATTTTTCTTCGAAGTCTCATTTCATTGCTGATTGCTATGGGTTTGATCACCAATAGCTATGCGATGGCTGTGTCTATGAATGAGGTAAATCAACCTGTCGTAGAGCACGTCATTTCAAATCACGATGCAATGTCAGATTGTGGAATGTCTAGAATGACGGAGCATGACCGTATGGACAGTGGCAAAATGGATACATCACACTGTCAAAAGAGTCTATGCTGTGTTGCTGCAACATTTGAATACAGCCCTCATTCCATTGAACGAAGCATACAATCCATTAAAACAGCAAATTCAGCCTATGTAGATCAACTGACTTTAGGCATTTATCAGTTACCTTATCGTCCTCCAAATCATGTCCTGTTTTTATAAATTCAAATTTCTTATTTTTATTTCAAGGACATGACCATGTTTAATATTAAAACCGTATTGCTTTCAACACTTTTATTGGCTACAACTGTACCGGCTTTTGCTGCAAGTGATTGCTGTAAAGAAAAACAGGCCACCACAAAAAAAGATTGCTGTGAAAAGATGAAATGTTGTGATGACAAAGATAAAACGGCTGCTCAGCAAGAGCATAGCCATCACGGGCATTAATTTTTAGCCCTAACGCTATCCTTGGCAAAAGTTAAGGATAGCTGTTGTATCAAGATTATTTAAATTTTTTAGCCGGTTTAAGCTCATTAACCCACAACACCAATAAAAAAGTGACGGGGGTCGCGAAGATCCACCAACTGATAAAGCCAATGGAACTGCCATAGGCGAAGCAGAGCAAACTACCTGCAGTCAAGAAGCAGGCATAAGCTAAAGTTTTCAACTGTGTTTTAAAGCGTATGAAAGCTTGTTGTTTGGTTTTGCTGATTTGCTTGGCGCTACATTTATACAGCAACGACATCCCGATCAGGGTCAATACAAGGCTCAACAGAATCATGCGTTGACCTCTTGCTGCTTCGCTAACTTGGTCTTGATTTTCTGGGCAGATTTGGCTTGAATCGGCTGAATATTTCTAAAAATAAACATGGCAAATAGGGCACAGACCAGTAGGAACAAATCAATCCGTAGAAATAGCCAGTAACTTGGCCAATCTGTAATGAGCTGGTGATTGATTAGATAAATCAGGTTATAGATCGGTAGAAGCAAGGCCACTAATCCAAACATGAAAATCTGTGATTTCCATAGATAGTGCTTTTGGGTGAATAAGGCGATGATAAAGCTTAATCCCCACACGCTAAAAAACGTATAAATTTCATAATTGGGTGTAGTGTCGCTCACCTGTACAAAGCGATTGGCAAATAGATAGCCCAGCATTGCGGTTGGAAGGCCGACAAAAGCTGCAATATTTAAGCGGTCCACCAGATAGTAGCCAAGATGGAATTGATCCGATTTATTTTGAATCTGACGTTTTAAGCTCCATAACAAGAGGCCAGACGCAATCATCAAGCAGCCTAAAATGCCTGAACAGAAGAAAGCAAAGCGTAATAACGGTTGTGCAAACGTCGCCATATGCAGGCCATAAACACCTGCATTTAAGGTGGCAACTGCACTTTCATTTCGGGTATTGGCCAATATCTTACCCTGTCCATCAAAGGTGATTTGTGCCTGATTCAAGGTAATCGAACGATCTTCCAATTGTTTAAAGGTAATGATGGCCTGGTCTGTATTTGGATTTTTGAACTCGATGGAGGCTAAGGCTTGATCTCCCCATTGTTGTTTTACTTGTTCTAATAAAGTGCCAATCGGCAACATCTCCGCTTTTTGCGGTTCAGCTTGATGAGGCGTGCTTTTTTCCGTGGTTCGAATCTCGGTAAAGTATTGAAAAGGATTGTCTGGATAAAGTTTCTGCATGCCCCACGGCAGATACAGATAAAAGAAAATCGCCAATCCGGTAAAGGTAATGGTCAGGAAAAAGGGCAGTGCCAGTACCGAACACACATTATGAAAGTCCAGCCAGGAACGCTGAGATTTAAAGGTTCTGAGGGTAAAGAAATCGGTAAAGATCTTTTTATGGGTAATAATGCCAGAGACCAAAGCGATCAGCATAATAAAGGCAGCAAGACAGGCAATCAGCCGTCCAGCCATGATAGGAATGCCATACAGTTGAAAATGGAAATTATAAAAGAAATCGCCGCCTTGGGTTGCCGACAATTTTAACTCTTGCCCGGTATTGGCATCCAGACTACGGCTTTCATAAGCCCCACTGGCTTGTTGCCAATACATTTTATTGACCGGTTCTTCGTGATTGGCCACCTTGAGATACCATGATTTGGCATCTCCCGCATGCGTTTGCAGATAATTGGCCGCTGTAGTAATGGCGGTATCCTGATTGACTTGAACCTGCGCCAGTTGCGGTTGCATCCACAAATTAATCTGGTGACGATAGTATGAACTTGTTCCCATTAAAAAAATAGCAAACAAAAGCCAGCCAAAAATCAGACCCGTCCACGCATGTAACCATGCCATTGATTGGCGAACACCTTTATTTTGCATTTTTAATTTAAACCCACAGATAAGCCAAACATGGCACCGGTCAACACCAGACTGGTCAAGCTGAGTTTCCACAGTGAATGTGCGCAAAAACTCAGAATGATAAAGGCCAGATAAAACAGAATCGAAATAAATGCGGCTAGATAGATTGCTTCTGCCTTGTCTAATATGTGGCTAAATAATGCGCCGAGTCCGAGGCTTAAATACATCATGCACAGATAACCCCCTACAAAGCTCAGTACAAAGCGATAAAAAATGCTCAGTCGGTAGACAAGCGAAACAGATGCAGATTTAGCCATAATGGGTCTTGAAGCAAAAGGAGAGAGAAATAAATCACATATGGAAATGATTCTTGTTTATATTAAGTCTTCGTTCAATCTCAATCAATTCTTCATTCATCGTAAATCTAGATTGTGTTTTTAATAATAAATGCCATCTTAGATCAGAATTGATTTTCACCAATCATGAACAATTTGCATGGTTTGGGGTGATTCGATGTAAAATCATTCTGTTAGAATCATTTAAACATTTCTGTGGGGCGTGGGTCTTGTTAAAGCAAAAACTAAAAATTGGTATCGTGGTGGGGGAAGTTTCTGGAGATACTCTAGGCGTGAAACTCATGCGCAGTTTTCGCGAACAAGGCATCGATGTCGAATTTGAAGGGATTGGCGGCCCACAAATGATTGCGGAAGGTTTCCATAGTTATTATCCCATGGAAATCCTGTCGGTCATGGGAATTGTGGAAGTTCTCAAAGACCTGAAAAAATTATTTGCTGTGCGTGATGGTCTGGTCGAACGCTGGACCGAGCATCCGGTTGATATATTTATTGGTATTGATGCGCCAGATTTTAATTTACGTTTGTCCAAAACCATTAAAGAAAAGAATTTACCGATAAAAACTGTGCAATATGTCAGTCCATCGGTATGGGCATGGCGTCAAGGCCGTGTACATGGCATTAAACGCAGTATTGATCTGGTCCTATGTTTATTTCCATTTGAAAAAACCTTTTATGAAAATTATGAGGTTGCTGCTGCATTCGTCGGGCATCCTTTGGCGAAACAATTACCGTTAAAAAATCCAATTACGGAAGCCAAACATCAACTGGGATTATCGGCACATAGCACCCACATTGCGTTATTACCGGGTAGCCGTCGTGGTGAGATTGAACGATTACTGCCGCTATTAACGGGTGCTGCAGAAATCCTGCATCGCAAGCATCCTGAGCTCGAGTTTTTAATTCCTGCAATTAATGATGCGCGCAAGCATCAGATTGAACAGGGCATTCAAAATCTGGATGCGAGCCTGAAAGCTAAAATTCATGTGCTGGAAAATAGCGACGCAGAATCCAAGATTGGCCGTATGGTCATGAATGCCAGTGATATCGTGGCATTGGCTTCTGGTACGGCAACACTTGAAGCAATGCTATTGCATCGTCCAATGGTGACTTTTTATAAGTTGAACTGGCTGACCTATATCATTGCCAAATTGCTGGTCAAGATTCCCTATTATTCTTTGCCCAACATTATTGCCGGCAAAAAAGTGATTGAGGAGCTGATTCAGGCCGATGCAACACCTCAACATTTAGCCACTGAAATTGAACGTCTCATGGATCATGAAACGGCGCATATTCAGATGATGCAACATTTAAGCATGCATAAGCAGTTGATCTCGGGGAATACCGAGGATCCGGTACAGGCAATTTTGAACTGTTTAAAAACTGGATAAACAAAAAAGGTGGCAATTAAGCCACCTTTTTTATGGTACGGATTATGCGCGAAGAATCAGCTCATAGCCTGTGTACTTACGGATATTGATCACCCCAATATCCATTAATAAATACTGGCCTTTGATGCCTTGCAACACACCACGAATTTTAGGCGTTTTATCCAGATTCAGCGATTTAATCTTTTCAGGATAAGCTTCGACTGGATAAATAAATTCCTGCTGTTTTTCGTTTTCCAAAAACTCCAGATTTTCATTGAACTCAAGATTCTGGTTAAACTCCTCACGAATGCTCTGAATCTTTGGTGCAAACTCTTCCAGAATCTGATCACGTTTTTCAATAAGGTCTAAGGGTTCAGCTTCACCTTTCAGTAGTTTACGCCAGTCGGTTTTATCTGCAATCTGGGTACCAAACAAGGTTTCCAGATGCCCTGACAGACGGCGCGACCCGACTTTTAAAATCGGTAGCGCCTGAGTTGCACCTTGATCCAGCCAGCGGGTCGGCATGTTGACGATACGGGTGATGCCGATTTTCAAGGCGCTGGAGTTAGCTAGATAGACAATATGCGGCTGGAAGCAAACGCTATGGGCAAACTCATCTTCACGGCAGGTGCCTAAGTGATAATGGCAGGTTTCTGGCTTCATAATGCACAGGTCGCATTCGGCCTTGGTTTTAAAACATTTAAAACAATGCCCTTGTGAATAAGACTTCGGTGTTTTTGAGCCGCACGAGGTACAAAAGATATTACCGGTCCATTCGATCTCGATTTCCTGTCCTAACACAAATGGCAGGTCAGTTTCTGTACGATCCAATATAAATTTATATTCAACATTTGCCTTGCTTGTTGATTGATCAGTTACACTATGCGTTTTGAGCGCTGCATGCATTTTATGACAAATGCCTTGTAGTTCCATGAATAAACTCTCATCTTTCTCAATCAAGGGTTGCAGTTATGGCTGAACAAAATGTCATCACTTCTATGCTAGACGATTTATCTCAAGAACAGCCCATTCATACTGCACTTTGTATCGGTCAGCAGATTGACCAAAATGCTTCAATTCAATGGCATTATTTTAACGTAACTGACTTTTTAAGTCTGCCATTTACGCAACGTTATGATTTAGGTTTTGTATTATTTGATACAGAAGAAATGCAAAATCTGACTGAAACGCAAAAAGCACAGCTGTTGGTGAAGTTACGTGACCTGATGGCAAAGCGAATCGTGGTGGTGAGCAAGCGTGAAGATGAAAAGCTGTTACGTTCGCTCGGGTTTACCCAGCTGATTGATAAGACGACGCATGACAGTGACTTTGCACTGTGGCAGTTTAATATCCTGACTTATAAGCATGTGCCGGACTGGTTCAATTCCAAATTCTGGGCCAATCCGGAAAACTGGGATAAATTCCGCTGGTAAATGACCAAAGCCGAACTTTCAATCCGATTGATATTTCAGAGCAACGATCAGCGGCAAAGCCTTGCAAAATTTAACAATTTATCTTTGTGCTGTATTTTCAAAGCAGCGTATGCTTTTGGAATAAATAATTCCAAAAGGAACGTTTAGGTTATGACAGATTTAACCAATATTGTTGAAATTTTAGCGAAGCAAGCTTTAGGCGGTGGTCAGCAACAGTCAGGTCAGGCTGGTGGTTTAGGTGGGATTTTAGGTTCGGTACTGGGTCAACTGGGTGGACAACAGCAGAATACGCAAAATCAGCAAGGTGGCCTAGGTGGTATCTTAGGTTCGGTGCTGGGTCAATTGGGCGGTGCGTCAGGTTCAACCCAAAGCAATGCAACCGGTGGCGGTAGTACCGCACAAACTTTATTGATTGCCGTGTTACCTCTGGTTTTAGCCTGGATTCAAAAACAAGGTGGCTTACAAGGTGCCTTGGATAAGCTGAAAAATGCTGGTCTAAGCAATCAGGTACAAAGCTGGGTCGATCCACAACAGCAAAATGCCGAAGATGTTCCTGCGCAGAATATTCAAAACTTATTTGATGATCAGGATGTTGAGCAGGTTGCTCAGCAAACCCAAGCGCCTAAACAGGCGATTTACGGTGCGATCGCTTCGGTTCTACCACAAGTGATTGATTCATTGACGCCTCAGGGCAGCAATACCAATCCTCAAGAAGCCAATCAGGATATCCAGCAAGTGCTGAATCTGGTCAGTGGTTTTTTAAAGAAATAATTTTTCCTTCAAAAAAAGCCTGCTTGATCTAAGCAGGCTTTTTTGTGGCGCAATGTTGATGAGTTCAGCTTCTATATCCACTGAAAATGGCTTAGTTTGAAATAAATGATGAATGACATTGCTGCTTTGAACTGTCAGTCGCGAATGTGGGGCCATATACCGAGCTTGGTTCAGGAAACAGTTTGAGCAGTAAAGTATAAAGGAGTGCTGCAAGTACAATACTAATGGGTAGACTAAGATCCAGACCGTTGAATAAATTCCCCCAGATCCCAATAAACTGATCCGGTAAATGCACAAAGCATAAGCCAATCAGGGCACTTGGAATCCATGCAATGATGCCACGCCAGTTCCAGCCATGATGAAACCAATATGCACCGCCTTTTATAGCAGTTGCAAATACATGTAAATCATCATTTTTATAATACCCTCGACGCGATATAAATCCAATAATCATAATGATGATCCATGGACTGGTACACACCACAATCAGGGTGGCAAAAGTCATGACGCTTTGAGTCAGATTCGCTGTAAAACGGCCTATGAAAATAAACAGGATCGAGAGCACGCCAACACAGATGGTCGCTTTAACACGGCTGAGGGTTTTTGGAAAAATACTCGACATATCCAAACCTGTACCATAGAGCGCCGTGGTGCCTGTAGATAAACCGCCAATCAGCGCAATCAGACATAAAGGGATAAAATACCAGGCCGGTGCAATCTGAATCAGCCCGCCAATGTAATTATTCTGCTGCATAAACATCGGTGCATCAGTTGCGACAATGGTGGCTGTCATAAGACCAAATAAAAAGGGAATAAGGGTTGCAAGCTGAGAAGCAAAAACTGCGACCATGATTTTGTGTAAAGATGTCTCTTTCGGGATATAACGGGACCAGCCACCCAAAAAAGTTCCAAAGGAAATGGGATTGCTGAATGCAATCAATGACGCACCAATAAAGGCAGCCCAAAATCCAGCTTGTCCCAATTGGATTTTTCCTGCATAGGCTGAATCGAATTGTTGAAAAAAAGCAAAAATACCTAAAAAGAACAATAAGCTTGAGGCAATCACCGCAATTCGGTTTACCAGTAGCATAAAACGGAAACCATAGATACAGATCACCAGTACCAGTAAGGCAAAGCCGCTATATACCAATGCGTAAAGCCAGTTGCTTTGAGAAGAACGATCCAACAAGCGTTGCGTGGCTCCAATCAGCGCGTCACCGGAGCTCCAGACCGATAGTGAAAAAAATGCAATCGCGGTAAGTAAGGACAAAAATGAGCCGACAATCCTGCCATGCACACCAAAATGGGCAGCGGAAGCTACAGCATTATTGGTTCCCGTACGCGCACCAAAAATTCCCATGGGTGCTAAAATACATGCGCCAAATACAACGCCACATAAAATTGCCAATAAACCTGCCTGAAATGAAAGACCCAGCATAATCGGAAAACTTCCTAATACACAGGTCGAGAAGGTATTGGCACCGCCAAAACTCAGGCGGAACAGATCGAATGGTGTCGCCGTACGGGCATATGCGGGTATTTCTTCGATACCAAAACTTTCAATGTGTGTGAGTGATTTAGAATTCTGTTTATTCATATTGTTTTTCCTGCTTTATTCAAGGAACTTCCCTGTTCCTAAAATTTATAATTTAGGCGGCATCTCTTGAAATATGCTGTTCCTGAGTCGATAAAGAGCTATGCAATTGCTTCTTCCTGAGATGTGTAATGCCACAAATACCAATCAGAGAAAGCAAGGATAAGAAACTAAACAAAAGCGCCAAAGGTAACCATTCACCTGCATAGCGTTGTGCAAGCAAAGTCCCAATTAAGGGCGTAGTGCCACTTGTGATCGCTGCAATCATTTGATAGGAAATGGAAATACCGGAATAGCGTACTTGTGCAGGAAAAGCTTCAGCCATAAAACCAGCCACAACGGAATAGAGGGAAGACAGCGCAATCACAGCCAAGGTAATCCCTAAAACGATCAAATAAATATTTTTAGTGCTGACCAGCATGAACATGGGATAAGGAACGGCGATACATAAAATAGCCGCCCAGAATAAAAAACGATGCGAATCAATTTTGCTGGCATACCATGCAGCTACTGGCATCGCAATAAATTCAAATACAGTTACCCAAAATAAGGCATCCAGAATGGTTGGGCGACTGATTCCTACATATTGGGTGACATAGGTCATCATAAAGGTATTGGTAAAAAAGAAACCCGCGGTGCCGATCGTGATCGAGAGCCCTGCAAAAAGTACTTGTGGCCAGTAATGTTTGAGTAATTCTTTAATCGGGAATTTTACAATTTCCTGTTTTTCCTGCATTTGTTTAAATTCTGGTGACTCTTCAACACCTAAACGTATTGCAAGGCCGATCAACATAAAAACAAAACTGAGCAGGAAGGGAATACGCCAGCCCCAAGTGAATAAGTCCTGTTCATCTAATGAAGTAATGGCCCGAAAGACTAGCAAACAAAGGATCAGGCCCGCTGGACTACCCATTTGAGCAAAAGAAGCAAAAAAGGTTTTCTTGTGTGCAGGGGCATGCTCACTGGCCATTAATACTGCGCCGCCCCATTCACCACCTACGGAAAGTCCTTGTAAAAAGCGCAACACAATTAATAGCACAGGTGCCCATATTCCAATATGGTGATAACTCGGTATGAGACCAATTCCTGTCGTGGCCAAACCCATTAACAGCATGGTAAATAGCAGCATCTTCTTACGGCCCACTTTGTCGCCCAAATGTCCGAAAATGACCGCGGCCATAGGTCGGGCAATAAACCCAACCGCAAAAGTGGCAAATGCAGCCAGCGTACCGGTTACCGGGTCAGTTTCAGGAAAAAACACCAGACCCAGAACCAGCGCGGCGGCAGTGGCATAAACATAAAAGTCATAAAATTCGATGGTTGTACCCACGAAAGCTGCAGCAGCAGCCCGTTTTGATTGATCTATTTTCATCCTCTAAAATCCTTGAGTCTGTCTTTATTTGATTCCTATCTTTTGTGAATACAATTACTTATGTATGGTGACTCCGGGTAGAACACATAACATTTCATAGAGGAGATTGGCACCTAACAGAGAGGTATTGCCCGTCGTGTCATAAGGTGGAGAGACTTCAACCAGATCACATCCCACCAGATTTAAACCTTGGCAACCGCGGACAATTTCCATGGCTTGAATGGTGGTCAAGCCGCCAATCTCTGGTGTTCCTGTACCTGGCGCCCAAGCAGGATCAATCCCATCGATATCAAAGGATAAATACACAGGCCCTCCAGCAACTTGTGCTCTCACTTCCTCCATTAAGGGAGCGAGTGATTTATGCCAGCACTCTTCGGCTTGAACGACCCGAAAGCCTTGTCGCCGACTCCAATTGAAGTCATCTGCACTATAGCCTTGAGCCCGTAAACCAATTTGTACAACGCGCTGACAATCAAGTAGTCCTTCTTCAGCAGCACGTCGAAAGGTGGTGCCATGTGCAACTTTTTCACCAAACATTTCATCATTGACGTCTGCATGTGCATCAATATGAACGAGGCCAACAGGGCCATGCTTTTTATAGATAGATCTGAGAATCGGTAAGGTCAGGGTATGATCGCCGCCAAGTGTCAGGGGAATAATCGGATGTGCCAGAATACGATCATAATGTGTTTCAATAATGCGTACGGCTTCAGCCAGATTAAAGGTATTAATCGGAACATCCCCCAGATCGGCGACATTCAACGACTCGAAAGGCGCAGCGCCGGTTGCCATGTTATAAGGACGAATCATCACGGACTCAGCACGGATTTGACGTGGGCCAAAACGGGTACCGGACCGTAATGAGGTACCAATATCTAAAGGGATTCCAATAAAAGCTGCATCAAGGTTTGCAAGTCCTGCTTCACTGTCTACTACGGGCAGACGGAGCATGGAGGCAATCCCCCCGAAACGAGGCATTTCATTTCCACCGAGCGGTTGATTTAACGTCTTGTTCATGTATTTCTCCTTTTTCTTATTTATTCACCACCCGCAAACCGGGTTAAATCGTATTTTTAAAAAACTTAGTTCAGATTTTTCTAAACTAATCTGATCATGGATGTTTTAAAATAAGGCGAGGAAATAAGGAAAAATATGATGGAAGACGTGGCCTATTCTGATATTAAATTAATTCGGATATTTGTCAGTGTGGTAAGGAATAAAGGCTTTGCCAATGCCCAGCAGGAGTTGAATCTTTCCACCTCTGCGATTAGTACCTATATGACTCAACTCGAACAAGTCGTGGGTTTTAAGTTATGTGAACGGGGACGTGGCGGCTTTTCATTAACAGAAAAAGGAGAGATGTTTTTACAGGAGGCTAAACGTATCCTGCATGAACTGGAGAACTTTTCCCGACACACGGCCCAGATTAAGGGAGAGTTAACCGGGACGCTGCGAATCGGCATGTTGGATTGTATGGTAACCGATCAGAATATTCCTCTGGATCAGATGATTAGCCAGTTTTCAAAGCAATATCCGCAGATCTATATCAAAATTCAGGTGCAGTCGCCGTATGAATTGCAAATGGGGATTCTGGAAAACCGTTTTGATGTTGCGATTGGCTCATTCTTTATGAAAATGAATGGGGTCATGTATCAGCCTCTGCATCAAGAGCAACAATGGTTATTTTGCAGTGATCAACATCCCATGTTCGCACAACAGAACCTGACTGCAGACGTTATCCGGCAGGGCAAAATGGTTAGTCGGGGATACTGGAGTCATACCGAATTGGCAAAACAGGGATTTAAGCATTCATTTGCGACAGTTGATTCCATGGAGGCTCAACTTATTTTAATTTTATCTGGACAATATTGGTTATTTACCGGAACATTTTGCCCAGCACTGGGTGGAACAAAAACGTTTAAAAGTTTTACTGCCTGCAACGTTTGGTTATAACGCGCCATTCTCGCTTATTTTTAGACGCGGTAGAACACAGGAGCAAGTGATTCAGAATTTTCGTAAAGTGGTAAAAAACTTTTTTAATGATCAGCCGGTCCGGTCCAAAAAATAAAAGGGCAGATCCATTGATTGCCCTTTCATTTTGGTTGAAGAACTAACTTCAGATTAGAAGTTATATTCCATACCTAAACCGATGGTTGTTTTCTTATCATCTTTTACTAACCAATCACGTTTTTGTTGACCTACAACACCGTAGAAACGTGTTTGTTTGTTAATTTGATAGTCAGCACCTACACCATAAAGATCTTGTTTACGATCATCACGGCCATTAACTTCAGTTGTAGAAGAAATATATTCTGCTTTTAACTTCACCGGTGTTGAAGGGATGGTATAGGCTGCTGTTACACCATAGGCATCTTCTTGTAAGCCCTTGTATGAAACAGCTGGTGAGCCTACCATCACTGTATCATCTGTTGGTTGAGCTGTTTGCCATAATGCACCAAACACAAGACCGTCAACGCCAGCTGGTGTCAGGTCGACAGAACCTGTAACACGGATTGCATCAGAATAAACACTGTTGTCGCCGCTTAAGTCACTATAAGCATTGTATTTAGAAGCAACGCCAAAGTTACCCGCAACTGCTGCTGCTAGACCCCAGTCTTTATTTTCATAAGTTAAAGAGGTTGACACACCATCGCCAAATCCATCACGGCTGCCTTTTTGGCCCTTAACATCGTTCTTAACAGCTGATGATTCTTCACCTTGCTGGAACATGATGTTAAATCCTAAACCACCCAGCAGTTTTTTATCTGTTTCAAAACCAATCACGTTCTTTAAACGATCTTCACCCACAAGAACTTTGGTCATATCCAATTCATTGTGATCGTTAAAAATATCCTGATTATTGCCGGCAGCAGTTTTGAAGTATGAGTCAAACTGACCTACTTTTAAGGTACCGATCCCATCAGATTTAAGACCTACAAAACGGTTACGGTTGCTGAATGATTGATCGCCATCACCATCCGCATTAAATTGCCATTCAATCAAATAAACTGCAGAAAGTTTATCAGTCAGTTTTTCTTCACCTTTTACACCAATACGAGAAGCGTTTGAGTTTACTTTAGTTACGCTTTCGTCTTTAAAGCCATTTTTATCAATTTGATCCAAAGTCACATTGAGCTTACCATACAATGTTGGTGCTGCTTGCGCTGCGTTCATGGCTAAAGTTGCTACAGTAGCAGCAAGAAGCAATTTTTTCATTGATATTTCTCCAAAACACTTTTTTGTAAATGGCCGATGCCTTAGTTACTGTTATAAGCTTGCTTGTGTACATAAAGTTACACAGCTCACTGACTTGTATGCAGTATCGGTAAACTTTGTGACAGAGAAGTGAAAGAAAAATGACAGTTTGATGACGATTCATATTTGGTAATAATTATATTTCTTATTTATTTTTAAAGAGTTAGAAAATAAAAAAACGGAGTAATAACTCCGCTTTTAACTAAACTGACATTTAAAGCTCAGCTTTGATCTTTTCAGCAAATGCCTTGATTTTTTCCTGATCACCCATTTGTGCCGCATGGCGGCCCAGCTCATGCACAGAACTTGGAATCAGATGAAAGTGGACATGGGGCACGGTTTGACCCGCTGCGGCGCCAGACAGTTGCATCAGTACAATACCTTCAACATTCAGGGCTTTTTCAATCGCGCGTGCAACTTTTTGTACAACTTGAATGGTATAAGCCGCTGCTTCTGCAGGCAAGTCGAGTAGGGTAACTGCAGGAGTTTTTGGAATAACTAAGGCATGACCATCAGCTTGAGGCATGATATCCATGAATGCGAGTACCTGATCATCTTCATAGATTTTGATTGCAGGTAATTCACCACGCAAGATACGTGCGAAAATATTTTGGTCATCGTATGCCATGATTCATCCTTAAATAGGGAGTAGGTGCTTTAATATTGAAAATGCAGACTCTTGTTTAGAGTAAAGCGGAGTGCTTACACTCCGCGCAAACGTGCTTATTTACAGTTCAGTTCTTTTTGACGCGCCTTGATGTCATCTAGACGTTGCTGCTCTTTATCAGAAAACTTTGGCTTAGTGGTATGGCAGTTCTCGTTACCATATTTTGCCTTGGCATCAGCATCTTTAAAACAGAATCCTTTAGATGCATAGATGAGGTTATAGTCATCTTGTAACTTTTTACATTCTTGTTCTGGGGTTGCAGCGTGTACACTAACACCAGTAAGGGTAATTAGGCCTGCAAAAACTGCAACTGTTAACTTATTCATGAGGTGTTCCTCTAATCAAAAAGGTATAAACCAACGCTGTATGAGAATAGATTCATATGGCTCTTGGTCGCTACGTATATACCAATATAAGGTTTCTTAATAAAATTTCAATAAAACTCTATTATTTGAGTGTAATTTTACTCCACAATTTATCCTTATATTGATAAAAATCCTTTAATATCAATGATTTTTATAAAATACCATATAAAATAAACAATTATGAGGATATTAATCGAACATTATTACACTTAACAGAGTGCTATATAGCTATTTTTATTGAACTATTTGGATATTTGCCCAGACATCGATGTATTAACAAATCTAATCCTAAATATTGAATGAAGTATTTATTCAGATCACGATGAAAGGCTATAAAATCATTCAATCTATCGTTTTCAGTCATCTGAAAAAAATGATCTATCCCTAGATAAACTGTTTGGATGACTTTCTAAACATAGCTTTAAAATATAAATCAACAAAGGGAAATTAATCTTGAAAAATGGCCTAAACGGTCAATAAAAATTGAATTACCCAACACATTAATATCGAAATGAGAAGGTGCTGAATATTCAATCAAGAGATTATATCCGTTGTTATTTTGAACAGTGCTCATCTGACATGATGATGACACTCCCAAAGGCTGCAAAACAGCCTTTGAAAGAAAAAGGGTTAGGCAAGGAAGAGATGCACTACTGCCTTGATCGGGCTTAAGTCGCATTATATTGCGCATTACGAAAGTCAATACGCTGTTCTTTGCTGTAGCGCATTGTTTGGCTGTCAGCATTGCGTTTGATGGCACGATGGTAGTTGATAATCCTTTTCAAATTACTCTTGAGCCATTTCATGGCCAGTTCATTTGAGTGAATCGGGCGGGGCTGACTGTCTATGGTATCTTTGACCAGCACCGTATTCCATTCAAAAGGCGCAGCCTGAATCCCACCAAAAAACTCGGTATCGAATTCAGGGGTGTAGTTCAAAGAAACTTTAAGTAGATAAATTTTGGGTCCTAATCGGACATTGTAAAACCCATTTACATCTTTGCCCATATATTGGGCGAAAGGGGTTGTATAGCGTTGCTTTTGCATCACATGCTCCACAAAAATAAATTTTGAGCGGTGTGAGTTCGAAAAATGATGTCTTAAAGAAAAATAAAGTAGGGAGAGAGGAATATATTTCAGAACTCACCTTATTGATATGGTGATGGAATGGTCATATTTACAGCACGTTGAAGTGATAGTGCGTCATAACTTGTCGGTTAGATTTTATCCGGTTGATAGTAAAATTGTCGGGCTAAAACATTAAATTTGAAGTTTCATATGGTCTAGGTCAATAGAAAGAAATTATAATTTATCTAATTGAAATAAAATAAAAAACCTTTCATATTTGGGGGTTAAACAAATCTTATATGTCTATTTTTAGGCTATAATGATGCTATGCTCATTAAAATGAGTACGCTACTAAACATTCAATTTCATCAAGAAATTAAAAATGCTGAAATATATTAAAAATAACTTTCCTGTTTTTATACTGCTGGTCATTGTTGTTGCTGGGTTGGGTTCCCCTTTTTTCACTGGACGATGGATTCTGGCTCCCAGATTAGTGGAAGTGGATAGTGAGTGCTACGGTGTAGATGTTCCGCAAACGATTGAGTATTCTAAAGTACTGCATTTCTGTTCATGTATTCATACCATTGCCATTGAAGATAAAGCAGAAAAGTATCGATACTGCACACATTCCATAGAAAAATAATACAATGCGCTTAGGCGATGAAATGATTGGCTTAATGGTTTATCATAAGCTAAGTATTTATTTAAATTAGAGTTTATCTATGTACATTGTATTTATTATTTTAACGATATTTTTGGTCCTAGGCTGGATAGCGAAAATGACTAGAAAAAAATAAGCTTTGCTAGGAATCGACTAGGCAGTCAAAGTTTATATTGTGTAGCTGGGCTTTAAAGTTGCAGGCTTATTTGCATATTTTTGTTGATATGCGTCACACTTTGTTCTATATTCTCTTTGTTGTTTCATTATAACTAAACAACAATAACCCTCATTCAGCGCAAAAGAATAAAGGGCAAGCCTACTCCTCTGGAGTGGGCTTTTTTATTGATCAAAATAGACTAGAATATGGGAATGAAAAGATCCCGCCTTAAACCGACACTCGTCACCTCAAACTGGACCACCGAACAGGACTGTTTTCTGATTGAAAATAGTGGCTTGCCTATGGAGAAATTAATTTTAGATTTACCTTTTTCGGAGGAAGAAATTTGGGCACGTAAAGCAGTGCTGGGATTGGTTCGTAGACAGAGACAAATGCAAAGAATCTAAAATAAATATTTAATTTATCAGTATTTTTTTATTGTATATGCTATAACAGCTCTTTATCAGGGGATGGATATGGCAATTATCACATTAAGAGATATCGAGGCAAATAATAACCTCCGGGTCAAGTCAGTGATTGATCCAGGGATCAAGTTTGACGCCAGTGGGAAATTTGAAATTATTAAGAATATCAAATGGATGTTTGAAGATACAGAACTTGAAGTACCCACAGAATTTCATGATAGCTTGAATCACGCCAAACTCGACCAATATGTAGGTTTGCAATATGTGATAATCAAGATTGAAACAAACTGATTACTGTGTTTTTCATCTTCTGCAAGTCGTATTTTTAGCTCGGATAGCCAAAAAGTCAGCTTGTTTATCAAATTAAGCATTCGCTAAATTAGCCGCAAGCTTAGACCAGATAAGTAATTTTATAAATCAGCAAGGCAAATGGTCGATATATAAAATTTTTTATCCGACTGTGAATGTAACAAACTTATAGCAAATATAGTAGATCAGGCGCGCAGGCGCCTTTTTTATCGCTTAAACATACATTCTGAAGCATTGGTTACACAAATGATGTGTGTTCACTGTTGAATCTCCTGATCAATTATTCAAGCATGACAGGGTGAGTGTTAATAAAGGATAGAGATCATGATTGATGAAAATAAGCCTTTGAATTTTGATGATGATAATGAAGCGCTGGATTTTGAAGATGAAGAATTCATTGATGATAAAAAAGAGGATGAGTTATACAACAGCATTACCAAAGATGATTCGAGTGTAGATCCGGCAGATGACGGTGAAAAACATATTCGTCCTGAAGATGGTGATCCGATTGAAATTGAGGAATAAACGGGCCCGCTTCGGCGGGTTTTTATTGGGTTATTTACCTCGCTAAGCTGTTGTTCATGTTGGGCGTGAACGGTAATGATAAAATTTTAGTATTGAGCTGAAGTAAAAGATGGCGTCAAAGTGTGGAAAATGCAGCATGAAAACAATTTTTGATTATTTAAAAAAGATTTTTGATTACAGATCAGTCCAACATCGTCATCACAATCCAAGTCAAGGTTCCTATATTGCTATAGCAGTGGATGTTGATGCATCAATTGGTATGGCGGTCGATCTGGATCATTCGGAAAGATCTGTAAGTCAGGTCGGAATTGATTTAATTACCGGTTTTGAAGACTTGAAACTAGCGGCTTATGACGATGGGACAGGGACATGGACCATTGGTTTTGGTACGACAGTTTATCCTGACGGCATTCGGGTCAAACCTGGTGATCATTGCAATAGAGAACAGGCAAAACTGTTTTTCCAGCATGATTTAAAACGTTTTCAGACTAGTGTAAATAATACGGTGTTGGTCCCTTTATCTCAAAATCAATTTGATGCATTGGTTTCTCTCAGTTATAACATTGGCCAAAATGCGTTTAAGAACTCTACACTGCTCAAGTGTTTAAATACTGGAGATTATCAAGCCGCAGCAGAGCAGTTTCTCGTCTGGAATAAAGGCGGAGGACAAATTCTTAAGGGACTGGTACGCCGCCGTGAGGTGGAAAGGGCGCTTTTCCTAAAAGGATAAAATCAATTCACCGATGCCAAACGTTCATATGGATTCTGTGACTTCTCCAAAACCATGACATATTCCTTTGAACCTGTGGCTGTATCTAAGCTTTCATTTAAAATCCTGAACCCATGGGCTTGATAGAATTTCACACTATTTTTATTGTCTTGATATACATTTAATTGCAGACGGTTTCTTATTTGTTGGGCGTATTGAATCAGTTCTCTGCCTATACCTTTGGCCTGATATTCAGGGGAGACAAAAATTGCGGCGACGGTATGGTCTAGCAATGCAATAAAACCATAAATATTGTGAATATCTTCAGCTAGATAAACTTCGGACATGGGCAGATAGGTGTCTTGCATTTTGGAACTATTACTTTGCCAATAATCTGCAGGAATAAAATGATGCGCCTTGATGGAAGCGGCTAGCCATATTTCTGTTAATACGCCGAAATCATGCGCGCTTGCTTTGCGAATCTTATACAACGTATTGCCTCTGCTAAAAGATATAAAAGACCTTTTAGCATAACATAGCTTGAAAAATGCAATTTAATGGCGTTAAAAAAGCCCTAACAAAGGGCTTTATCAAATGAGCATTAATTGGTGGTGATTTTCATCAGTACCACACCAAATACGATTGAAGCTGCTGCCAGAAGACGTAACAAGCCCATCGGTTCGTTTAAAAAGAATATTCCAATCAGGAATGCACCAACTGCACCAATGCCGACCCAAACGGTATAGGCTGTACCCAAAGGCAAGGTTTTCATTGCCACGGCGAGCAGGCCAAAACTCAGGATCATAAAAACAATGGTAATGATGCTTGGCGTGAGTTTGGTAAATCCTTCTGACATTTTCATGGAATATGCCCAGATGATTTCAAAGATACCCGCCAAAATAAGATAAGCCCAAGCCATTACAGACACCTCTTTAATAATATTTTTTAGGTCGTCCTAAAGCTTGAAAAATGAAAAAAGAGGTCGTCCTCTTTGTCTTATATATAAGCACTTCTCAGAAAATGCTGCAAGTAATTTTGAATTAAAAAAGTGTTTCGATCCGTTAAATGGCATTCCTGATCAAGAATGCCATCTTGCTAAAAAAGTAGATTTATTTAAGACACATACGCTTGTACATCGTACTCGGGTTCGCCGGCCAGAACCGCCACAAATTTCTCTACAGTTTCAGCCGTTAACAGGTAAGGATTAAACTCTTCTAAATGATATTTCATGAAAAAATCAGTAATATTTTGATTAATCGGTGAAAATTTCATAGACCATTGGGAGAAAAATTTATCTTCACATTCAATGTAATATAGAATTTCACAATTGACATGACGTTCATCTTTGACAATGCTGTTATAAAACAGGTCATCAATAGCTGTTTTTGTACCTTCCAGACATTGTACGAAATAACCATGACCATAATATAAAACGCCCGTAATATTATGGCGGTAATTAAAGTCTACAGCCTCATCAAGGATTTCAATCAAAGTTGTTTTTAAGTTTGAGTCAATATTCTTAATTTTACTCACGTATAAAAGTCTGACAGACTCCATGACTGATATGCTCGTTTGTTAAGGATGAATACCTCTTATATAGAAAAAACAATGATTTGTATATTCTGTTGTGTAATGAACCGCAGTCTTTTGTAAGGATAAATTGACAAGCAAACACAGGCCTGAGCCGTTTTAAATTTCTAATGGGTTTTAAAGTTTCAGTGTCTTAAATGAAGCATTTTATAAAGAGTGGTTATAAGTTGTGCTTGAAATGAGGTGCTAAATTATGTGATTTTTATAGTAATTGGTGGGATTCATGACAAAATTATGGCTTGCAGGAGTATTGGGACTAGGACTGGCTGGGTGTACCTCAATAGATTATGACGCTAATACCAAACCACCGATTGTGCCTAAAAATGAGGCACATAACACTTCCAAAGTGCCTGAGCACGGAATAATGACAGATCAGGACATACACAATGTACCAGAGCAGGCGGAATATAAGAGCAAGTACAGCATTAGTTTCTAAATCAAGATAGCCCAAAATCAAAACCTAATCTCCTTGAATCATAGGGTTTGAGGAGAGGCTGAGGTGTTCTTTGGATTAGTGGGTTGGTTGTTTTTTATAGGGTAAATTATTCAATGCATTGAATGTTCTCTATTTTAAAATGTTCAAGGTATTCTCTAGATTGTAGAAAAATAGGTTTTGCATCTGGTTGTTGTAAAAGTTTTGGGTAAAGGGAGAGGTATACAGCTAGAATTTTTTTTGCATCTGCTAAATAGTCACATTCAGCTTGAAATCTTTCTTGCTTACTTTTTGCTGCAATAATTCTTGATTCGTGTAGAGACTTAAACTTATCAACACGGGTTTTCATTCTCTTATCAAACTCGTTATTTGATACTCTTTCTCCATCTTTAAATAAGACAGACTCAATTTCCAGCCCATTCCATCCTAAAGTATTCTTAGCTTGTGCATACACTTTTTGTTGAGCAGAGAGGGTGTTGGAAAAGATTAAACAAGAGAGGGTAATACTAACTCTAATTAAAATATTTATGGAATACAGCATTTTATATTCACTATCCTGCATCTGAATTTTTATGAAAACCTTTCATAAATAATGGGTGGGTATAAAATTTTATTATTTAATCATAACCTTAGAGATAAATATAATGAAAGAATTCTGTAAAAATAGTTTAGGTTATAAAAAAACTACTATTTCAACTCAACAGAACAGTATAGACGCTTTAATTGTCGTTGATGTGCAAAAAGCTTTTGTATTAGGTGAAGAAGCCGTACCTGCATCTGAGTCATTGATTGCTGCTCTGGCTCTTTTAATTGCTAAAGCGAGAGCTGCAAATGCCCCCGTGATCTTCCTGCAAAATGATGGGGAGGTTGGATCGGTAGATGAGCCTTATCAAGCGGGTTGGGAATTATTTTTTGCGCCTCAACCTAATGAATATGTGGTTCGAAAAAGTGAGGACAATGGTTTTGATGGAACATCACTCCAGCATATTCTGGATGAGTTGAAAATTCAGTCATTAGCCATTTGTGGTGTTTTATCAGAAATGTGTGTGGCTGCAACAGCCCGTGCTGCTTTAGCCCGAGGTTATACGGTATTGTTGCCCCATGATGCCCATGCCACCTATGATGTGCCGGCTGGGCCCGGATCAGAAGCTGTTCCTGCTGCTATGGCAGCCAGAGCAGCGGAGTGGTCGCTGGGTGATGAAATCAGGATTTGTGCCTCAGTGGAAGAGGTTAGTTTTATTAAAAGCAACCTCTGTTAAGGGTTAACTGATAAAACTTTTAAAATTAATACCTGTTTACTTGTTTCTTGTTGAAATAGCTGTTAATCAGTAGGTTAGTTGGTCTTTTGCATATTGCTTTTTTATGACAACTGTACCTGCTATAAAGTCGTGAATAGCGCGTTTTCTTTTATTGAAAAGTAAAACAATAAATTCACTCCACCACCAGACTTGGCTTAGGGTACTTACTAGGCTATACCAAGCTGGATATAAAACAAGAATGTATTTTGCTCGATCAGTAAATCCTGCATTTAAGTATATTTCTGGATCAGCATATTTCAATGCAATAAGTTGCGCGATAACCGCGATTAAAGAAAAACAGAAATCGACGGAAGATCTTAATAAAGCTTGTTTGAGGTTAATCGGAGTTCCATCAGGACATGTTATTTTTATACCAACTGCCATTTTTCCAAGAGTAGCTCCAAATCGATAATGGAAGTAAATGACATAAGCCGTAAATAATAAACATGAAACAACTAATGTAATCATTGAACTGATTATCGATATACTTTGTGTAAGATGAACAATAGCCATCAAAGGAATCATTAATAGCGAATCAATAAGAGCGGCTGCTAGTCGTTTCCAAAATCCTGCGTAGACTTTTTCACTATTCATTTCAACTGGTAAAAATTCCATTTTTCCCTCAAAAAATTATGAATTATTAAAATTAATATAAATAATTGTAAATAAACTGAAGAATTTGAACAATCTAATTTGCTCATAATAATGAGTTGGTCGTAATTTAAAAAACCGCTCAAAAGAGCGGTTTTAACATTACTTTTTACTCTGAATTTTTTCCTTATTTCAGCGTAATTTTACTCCACGACTCATATAGTTTTGCTGCTGCAGAGAAATCGCTATTGGGTTCCGCAGTTAAATTTGCAGTTTGAATCAGGCTCTGCGTTAAAGCGAGCAGAGGTGCTGGTAATTTGGCATCCTTAACCAGATCCAGTGCAATACCAGTATCCTTTGCCAGTAATGGCAGACCAAAGGTCACTGGAAATTCACGGCTCAGGACACGTTGCGGGAAAATATTTTCGGTCACAAAGCTTTTACCGCTAGAAGCATTTACGCAGTTCAGTGCTGCATCCAGGTTCACGCCATGCGCTTTTAAGGTACTGAAACCTTCGGTCACTGACCATAAATTTACGGCAAGCAGCATATTATTAATGGCTTTTACCGCAAACCCAGCGCCAGGTTCACCGACGTGCTGAATCAATTTACCTAATGCTGCCATTGCAGGATAAGCACGTTCAAATGCATCCACATCGCCACCGACCATAAAGGTCAAGGTTGCATTTTCAGCACCGACTGTTTGACCACTGACAGGTGCATCCAGAAAATCAACATTTTGTGCTTTCAATTTTTCAACCAGACGGCGGGCTGAATCTGGTACGCCACTGGTGCAATCAATCCAGATTGAACCTGATTTAATCGCAACACTTTCAATCAATTGCTCAACATCATCGCTGATGGGTAAACAGGAAAAGATAATGTCGGCTTGTACTGCCTGAGCAAGTTCTACTGCCGTGGTGCCATATTCTGCTGCATGTTGTTCTGCTTTGCTAAAATTTCGGTTCCAGACCAGAACTTTCTCAAAATATTTAGGAAGATGCGCCGCCATGCGATAGCCCATAGCGCCTAAACCGATGAATGCAACAGATTGAGTCATACTTTACCTTTTTATTTGCGTCGATCGTTCGGCTAACCATGTGGTTAAAGTTGGCCAGAACTCAATTGAACTGTTTTGACTGGACATTAAACCTAAGTGTCCACCCGGGATAAGAGTAAACGTGACATCCTGACTACTTGTCAACTGGGTCAGTGGAAAGGCAGACTCGGAAGTTACCAATTGATCACCTTTGCCTGCACCGACAAGAAGTGAGCAATTAATATTTTTAAGTTCGATGGTTTTGTTCTTGAGACGAATCGCGCCATGTTTTAAAGGATTTTGCAGCCAGACATTAAATAACATGTCCTGATTTACGCCGCCCGGGTAATCAATCATATTATTCAAGAAGTGACTGAGAGTGGCATCTTCCTGTACCAGTTTCAAATTATCCAGATTTTTCAACAACTGAATATTGCCATCAATCCAGCCTTTAGGGTCTAACAGCTTGAATCCCAAAGAATTAAGGAAGCCCGGTGAATGGATCATCAGCTTGGGCAAACGGTTATAGATATAGTCTTTGATGGTTGGGTTACGGTTGGTGAGATAAGCCAAGGTTTTATACAGCTTGCCGATATAACCTGAAGCGTAACTGTCGATTGGACTACCCAAAACCACCAGATTTTTCACGACACTCGGTTGATGGCGTGCGGTATAAAGCGTGACAAAGATGCCTGCCATACTCCAGCCATGCAGTGAAATTTTTTCCGATTGGGCATGCTGTTGAATGGCTTCAATACATTTTGGAATAAACTTATCAATAAACGATAGAAAGTTAATCTGATAATTTTTATAAGTAAGCTTACCCCAGTCAATCAGATAGACATCAAAACCGCTGTCCTGAAAATGTTTAACCAATGAACGGTAAGGATACAGGTCATAGATATCCATATTAATCGCTAAGGGGGCTACAAAAACCAGTGGCTCTTTATAGCGCTTATTCTCTGCAGCATAGAAACGGACACGGGTTTGTTTAAATTGGGCAATCACTTGATAGGGCGTTGATTGAGACAAAACCAGTTTGTCGGCATCGAATACACGCATAGCCAGATGTTTAAAATTTATTTTTTGCTGTTCCACAAGCGATTTCATCTTATAAAGTCTCGTCATGAGTCAAGATTGCACGAAGTCTAAGCGATAATTTCATCTTACGCCTTGACCTTAAATACCTTAGGCGATCAAAATATTGGCATATTTCCTCATTATGATCATAAGGCATACAAAACGATGAATCCAAGCGATGATTTAGAATACCAATTAGAAACACTGGCAATTCGCACAGGGCATGATCGTACCTCGGAAGGTGAACATAGTGAGCCGATCTTTTTAACCTCATCATTTGTGTGTGACAGTGCGGCGGATGCTGCTGCAAAATTTTCAGGACAGATCGCAGGCAATACTTACTCACGTTATACCAATCCAACAGTGCAGGCATTTGAAAAGCGTTTAGCTGTTTTGGATGGTGCAGAACGTGCAGTCGCGACCAGTTCAGGTATGGCAGCAGTTCATGCCATGTGTATGGCCTACCTAAAAGCAGGCGACCATGTGATTTGTTCTCGCGCAGTATTTGGTTCAATCATTGCCTTATTTGAAAAATATGTGGCGAAATTTGCGGTTGAAGTGACCTTTGTTGATCTGGGTGATCTTGAAGGCTGGAAACAGGCGATTCGTCCAAATACCCGTATCTTATTTATCGAAACGCCGTCAAATCCTTTGGCACAAGTCGGTGATATGCAGGCAATTGCCGATATTGCCCATGCCAATGGTGCTTTATTTGCCGTCGATAACTGTTTCTGTACCCCTGTATTACAACAACCGATTAAGTTTGGTGCAGATTTAGTGCTTTATTCAGCAACCAAATATATCGATGGTCAGGGCCGTGCGCTTGGTGGTGCAGTGGTCGGTAAGCATGACTTACTTGAAGAAGTAAACGGTGTGATTCGTACTTTGGGTAATTCCATGAGTCCATTTAATGCATGGATTTTCTTGAAAGGCCTTGAAACGCTTAGCATTCGTATGAAAGCCCATTGTGAGAGTGCACAGAAACTTGCTGAATGGTTACATCAGCACGAAAAAGTGGAAAAAGTATATTACGCAGGTTTACCTGATCATCCTGGACATGAACTCGCGAAAAAACAACAAAAAGGTTTTGGCGGTGTCGTATCCTTTGTGGTCAAAGGTGAACGTGAAGGCGCGTGGACAGTGATCGATAATACGCGCTTCTTGTCGATTACCAGTAATCTGGGAGACGTTAAGTCAACAATTACACATCCAGCCACCACCTCGCATGGTAGAATGTCGGCAGAAGCTAAACAAGCTGCAGGAATTGAAGAAGGTTTAATTCGTGTGTCTGTTGGTTTAGAAGACATTGATGATATTATTCGCGACTTATCACGCGGTTTAGATTTAATTTAACGAGAGAAACTTATGAACATTAATATGCTCATGCAGCAAGCTCAGCGCATGCAAAAAGATATGGAAACTAATCTTAAAAAAGCCAAAGAAGAGCTTGCAAATACTGAAGTTCATGCGGAAGCAGGCGGTGGTTTAGTTAAAGTGACCATGACTTGCCGTAATGTCGTTAAGCGTATCGAAATTAGTCCTGACCTGTTACAAGACGAAGCAGACATGATTGAAGATTTGATTGCTGCGGCAATGAATGATGCTGCACGTCAGGCAGAAGCAATTTCAGAAGAAAAACTTCAAGGTGCAAACTCAGGTATGGGCTTACCACCAGGTTTATCTGGCCTATTCTAATTGAGTATTCCTCAAGCACTCGATCAGGGTGCTTGGGGAATCTTTTTTTCTACAAATAATCGAGTTAATTAGTGTTTAGTGAACGATTTGAACAACTGGTTCAAGCATTACGTATTCTGCCGAGTGTTGGCCCAAAATCAGCACAGCGTATGGCATTGCATTTATTAATGAAAAATCGCGAAGGTGCTTTTGCACTGTCTTATGCTTTACATGAAGCTTCCAGCCATATTCATGAATGTCGTATCTGTCACTCTTTAACAGAACATGATGTCTGTGATATTTGTGCTTCGGTAGAGCGTGATGAGCAATTGCTGTGTGTGGTTGAATCACCAGCAGATGTTATGGCGATTGAGCAAAGTGGCAGTTTCCGCGGTAAATATCATGTTCTGGGCGGACATTTGTCACCTCTAGATGGCATTGGCCCAGAAGAAATCGGGATTCCTTACCTGATTCAGCGTTTGAGCGAAGGACAGATTCAGGAAGTCATTCTGGCGACCAATGCGACAGTAGAAGGCCAGGCAACCGCACATTATCTGGTTGAAGCGACCAAACATTTACCGATTCAGATGACCCGAATTGCACAAGGCGTACCGCAAGGCGGTGAGCTGGAGTATGTCGATAGTCATACCTTAAGTCAGGCTGTACACAACCGAATGCGCATGAAATAACAGCTTTCTTGGCATTTTCTTATATTTATTTTAAATTCATGCTGTTAATTTAAACAAATAATTAAATTTTACATTTTGTCTAACATTATCGTAGATCTATTTACGATGATTTGTGGCACTATGAGCTGGCGAAAAGGATTTTCGTTTTTTGATGAAATGGAGAGAGGAGTAATTTCATGTTTTATATGTGGAATACCAATTAAATTTTTTTTGTATTTTGTTTTTTTAGTTAAGCAATGCCTGATCTTGGTTAGATCACTCTATTGCGTATGGTTCTATATTATTTTACTTGAGCACACATGTTTCAGTTTATCCAGCAGCAACAAGATTTAGCTGTTCTCCTTAGCCAGATGGAACAGTGTTCTGTCTATGCACTTGATACCGAATTTATCAAGGTCGATACCTTATATCCCAAACTTGGCGTTTGCCAAATCAATTTAAATGGCCAGATTCTGTTACTGGATGGCGCAGCATTGGATTTGACCCATTTCTGGCCGAAGATTTTTGCTGCTCAACAGAACATTTTCCATGCCTGCAGTGAAGACATTGACTTGATCTATCATTATGCAGATCAGAAACCCTTGAATAATGTATTTGATACCCAGGTCGCAATGGCATTTCTGGGGCATGGATTACAGGTCAGTTATCAGAATGCATTAAAGACCTGTCTTAATATTGATATTGAAAAAGACCAGACCCGTTCAGACTGGCTGGCAAGACCACTGTCGCAGGAGCAAATGAGCTATGCGGCAAATGATGTCATCTATTTAAGTAAGTTAGCAGATACCCTTAAAACTGACCTGAAAGCGAAAGGGCTGTATCAATACGTACTGGAAGACTGTCAGAATCTCACCAAAGAGATTGCAACGGAAACACCACTGCCAGAACTTTATACCGACATTGGTAACTACCGCCATTCGCGCCGTGAGTTGATGCAACTGCAGCAGTTGAGTATCTGGCGAGAGCAGATTACCAAGGCCTTAAATCAGCCACGCAGCTTTATTCTTCGCAATGGCACCATGATTGATCTGGTTGAAAAAAATCCGCGGAATACCTTTCAGCTTGCCCAGATCAAGGATATCCGGCCGAATGTGATCCGTGAGCATGGTAAAACCATTCTGGATTTATTGAAATTCTTACCGCCTGAGAATGAATGGCCTTTACGCATGGCACGTCCCGTCAAGAGTAATTCAAAAGAAGTGGCACCTAAAATCGATGCTTTAATTGCAGATGTTGTGCTTCAGACCGGAATCCCGAAAGAAGTATTGCTGCGTAAGAAATGGATGAATGCCATCTATGAGCATGTGGTCTTTCATCGGGATGAGCAGAGCTTGCCGAATTATCTGATGGGCTGGCGCTATGATCTGCTGACTCAACCCTTGATTGCCTTATTACGGGAAGATATTGAGTATCTGGCTACTCAGATGAAAATTGCCCGTTAGTGTTTTGAAAAAAGAGCTAAGTGATTAGCTCTTTTTTTTGGCCTTGATGATCAGCATCATGGGCCGTCTTCGTTCATCCTGCCAGCCCATCTTTTCAATCATTTCATCGCTAGGCAGTGGTTCAATCAGGGCGGTGATTTCAAAACCCGCTTTGAGTAAAGCCATGACATGGGTTTCGATGGTGCGGTGATATTTCACCACATGGGTACCCAGGAACCGTGTTTCTCTTTGACCTTCTTCAAAATAATGGTCCACAGGCCAATATAGTGGCTGTTTCTCATGACTATAAATCCAGTCTTGCTGTGCACGTGCGGTAAAAATCGGGTGTTCGACAGAATAATAGAGTTCACCGTGTGGGACGAGCAGTTGAGCCGCTTTTTCAAATACCACATCCAGATCTTGCACGTAATGCAAGGCCAGTGAACTGATGATCAGGTCAAATGATGCTGCTTCAGCGATAAAATTTTCAATCGAGCTATGTTGGTAAACCACATTTTTTGCTGTATTTAACTGTCGTGCTTTTTCTAGCATTTTAGTGGATAAATCAATTCCGGTCACAGAGCTCGCACCTTGTTCAGCAGCATGTTGACAATGCCAGCCATAGCCACAGCCCAAATCCAAAACCGTTTTATTGTTTAACTCTGGTAGGTGTGCTTTAAATGCCGACCATTCACCAGCAGCGTGCAAGCCATATACCGAACGAGGCATTTTTGAATATTCAGTAAAAAATACAGGATCATCATAGTTGTTTTGTTGCATGGCCGTTCCACCGAAAAATCAGTGTTTGATTATGGCATTCTAAGACACGGCATGGAAATAAGGGCTAAGGTGGCGAAAGAAAAAAGTCGACTCTGGCGTTAACAATCCTTAATGTATCCATTTTTATTTTCATGTATGCTGTCTTTGATTGTTAATAGATGTGAGTAAACATGCACTGCGATATTTATAGATCGAGCAAGAAAGATGAAATGTATATGTACATTGCTCGTCCAAATTATCCTGATGACAAGGAACAAGAGAACCCGTTTGAAGGTGTTCCAGAAAGCGTTTTACAGGCCTTCGGCAAAGCCACCTTTGTGATGCATTTAGAACTTCATAATGAGCGAAAACTTGCACGTGCCAACGTTTTACATGTTTTAGATTCATTGAATACCAAAGGCTTTTTTATTCAAATGCCGCCTGAAGGACTCATCAATCCGAATGCGGTAGAACCAGAGGGCTTACGCGGTGCTTGAAACTTTAACAGCAATCTGGTCGAACATTCTCTCGGTACTGGATCAGTTTCCTGAAGAAAATGTCGCGATCATTGTTTATGTTACGGGGACGCTCATTGCATTGTGGTGCTGGTATCGTTTGATGTCACGTCTGCCCAATCCGATTGGTGGCATCCTGTGGATCGTGGCTTTTGCAGTTCTTGCAACGCCAACGATTTCAGAAGGTCCGAATTCAGCCCTTGCCCCTGCAATTTTTGGTCTGATCTTTGGTGTGCTGACCAAAGAGCATGTCTTGATCTGGTCAAATCTATCATTGATTTTATTTGTCATTGGTACAGGGCTACTGATTGGCTTCTGCTGGTCAAAATACACTGCAAATAAAACTGCACGTTCAGTTTAGATACTAAGTTAAATATAGAAAAATAAGGTTTTTAAATGTCTGCTGATACACAACACTTCGCCGGTACAGATCAATATATCGCGACCGATAGCTTAAAACTTGCAGTGAAAGCTGCACGTGCTCTACAAAAACCATTGCTGGTCAAAGGGGAGCCGGGTACAGGGAAAACCTTGCTTGCAGAACAAGTGGCTGCCAGTCTGGGTTTAAAGCTGATTACCTGGCATATCAAATCGACCACCAAAGCCCAGCAAGGTTTGTATGAGTATGATGCGGTGTCGCGATTACGTGATAGCCAGTTAGGTGATGATCGTGTCTATGACATTAAAAACTATATCAAGCCCGGTAAATTGTGGGAAGCATTTACCAGCGAAGAGCGTTGTGTCTTGTTAATTGATGAAATTGACAAGGCAGATATTGAATTCCCGAATGACTTGTTGCATGAACTCGACAAAATGTCGTTTTATGTCTATGAGACAGGCGAGACCATTACTGCCACACAACGCCCGATCGTGATTATTACCTCGAATAATGAGAAGGAATTGCCAGATGCTTTCTTGCGTCGTTGTTTCTTCCATTATATCGAATTCCCTGATGAAGCGACCATGCGCGACATCATTGCAGTCCATTTTCCGAATATCTCCAATACACTGGTCAGTGAAGCATTGCAGGTGTTCTTTAAATTACGTGAAATCCCGAATTTGAAGAAGCCACCATCAACCTCAGAGCTGATTGACTGGTTAAGCTTGTTGATGGCGGATGATATGCCGGAAGATGTATTGCGTAATCATGACAAATCGAAAGCGATTCCACCATTATATGGTGCCTTGATCAAGAATGAACAAGATGTGCAATTACTTGAACGTTTAGCCTTTATGTCACGTCGTTAAGAGTACTGAGCAATGTTTGTGCGACTGTTTTACACCTTACGCAAATATGGCGTACCGGTCACGACACGTGAGCTCATTGATCTCAATCAGGCAGTAGCTTCAGGTCTTGTGTTTGCAGATCAGAACGAGTTCTATCAGTTGGCGAAAACGGTTTTAGTCAAAGATGAACGCTTCTTTGACAAGTTCGATCGTGCCATGAAAGACTACTTTGATGGCATCGAAACCTTTGATCTGGATGAATTGCTGAAACAGGTTCACAAGTTACCGAAAGACTGGTTTGATCTTGAACTGCTGGAAAAGCATCTGACGCCTGAACAACGTGCGGAGTTACAAAAAGCCGGTTCTCTGGAAGAACTGATGAAAATGCTGGAAGAGCGTTTGCGTGAACAGCATAAGAAACATCAGGGTGGTAACCGTATGGTTGGCACAGGTGGTACTTCACCTTTTGGCGCCTTTGGTGATCATCCTGAAGGTGTTCGTATCGGTGGGCCTGGGCGTAAACGTTCGGCGGTGAAAGTGTGGGAACAGCGTAAATACCAGAATCTGGATGATGATCAGGTGCTGGGAACCCGTCAGATGCAAATCGCCCTGCGTCGCTTACGCAAGTTTGCCCGTCAAGGGGCTGCTGAAGAGCTCGATGTGGATGGCACCATCCGTGAAACCGCCAAACAGGGCATTCTGGATGTACAACTGGTGCCTGAGCGTCGTAACCGCATTAAAGTGTTAATGCTGTTTGATGTTGGCGGTTCGATGGATGCCTATATTGCTGAATGTGAAAAGCTGTTCAGTGCGGCCAAATCCGAGTTTAAAACCCTCGAATACTTCTATTTCCATAACTGCCTGTATGATTATGTCTGGAAAGACAATCATCGCCGTAGCGCAACCCGCATGAATACCTGGGATCTGTTCCATACCTATGGTCGTGATTATCGCGTCATTGTGGTGGGTGATGCCAGTATGGCGCCGTATGAGTTAAAGTCGGTCGGTGGTTCGGTTGAGTATATGAATGACGAAGCGGGTGAAGTGTGGCTGAGACGTTTACGCCAGCATTTCGATAAAACCGCTTGGCTGAATCCTGAAATGGAAGGTTATTGGCATTACACCCAGACCATTCACTGGATTAAAGACATTTTTGAAAATCATATGTTTCCGATGACGCTGAAAGGTATTGAAGACATGACGCGCTACTTATCGCGTTAATATTTATATTAAGACGACAACTTTATAAAAACAGGAATAATGATGGAACATCAAATCAATGGGGTAGCTTTACCTAATGAAGCAGGTTTCTTTGGAAATTTTGGTGGTCAGTTCATTCCACCGCATTTAAAAGAGGCCATGGATGAGATCAATGCGGCCTATGAAGAGATTCGCCATACGGCCGAGTTTCAGGATGAGCTGAATGACCTATTCAAAAACTATGTCGGTCGGCCAAGTCCATTGTTTCATGCCAAGCGTTTATCTGAACAACTGGGTGGCGCACAGATTTATCTGAAACGTGAAGATTTAAACCATACTGGTGCGCATAAGATCAATCACTGCTTAGGTGAAGCTTTACTTGCCAAGTATATGGGTAAAACCAAAGTCATTGCCGAGACAGGTGCAGGACAGCATGGTGTGGCGCTGGCAACGGCTTGTGCCTTGGTCGGTATTCCGTGTGAAATTCATATGGGACAAGTGGATATCGAAAAAGAGCATCCCAATGTCGTAAAGATGAAGATTTTGGGTGCAAAACTGGTTTCGGTGACTCAAGGGACAGCCACTTTAAAAGATGCAGTCGATAGTGCCTTTGAAGAATATTTAAAAGATCCGAAAAACTATATCTATGCGATTGGTTCAGTGGTGGGGCCACACCCGTTTCCTAAAATGGTACGTGACTTCCAGTCGATTATTGGCAAGGAAATTAAAACCCAATCCAATGCGCATTTTGGTCAGAATCCTGATTATGTAGTGGCCTGCGTCGGTGGTGGCTCAAATGCGATTGGTGCATTTACCGCATTTTTAAATGAACCTGATGTCAAACTGGTGGGCGTTGAGCCGGCAGGTCATGGTCTGGATACCGATAAGCATTCTGCAACACTGACTTTGGGTAAGCCGGGGCAGATTCATGGTATGGCATGTTATGTACTGGAAGATGAGCACGGTGAAGCGTTACCAGTGCATTCGATTGCATCGGGACTGGATTATCCAGGTGTCGGGCCACAACATAGTTACCTGAAAGAGCTGGGCCGTGTGCACTATGAAACGGCGACCGATCAAGAATGTCTTGATGCATTTATGACACTTTCACGGGTGGAAGGGATTGTACCGGCACTGGAAAGTTCACATGCCGTAGCATGGGCTTTACGTGAAGCCCCTAAAATGGAGAAGAACATCAAGATCGTGGTCAACCTTTCGGGGCGTGGCGATAAAGACTCGGACTATGTGGCAGAAAAGCTAGGCCTATAAGTTCTGAATGAATATCTCATGTTAATAGACCGCTTCTTGTAGAGAGGCGGTTTTTTTATTGTTAAATCAATCTTAATCCCGTTAGAATAAAGCGTTTTGCAATTAGCACTTTTGGAGACGCCTAAGTGGAGCGACCGACAATCAGCCCTGAACATTTACAAGAAGCGGCTGAAAACCTAGTAACCATTCGAGATTTTATCCGTTTTGGGGTAACCGCAATGCGTCAATATGACGCACACTTAGGTCAAGGGACTCAGGACTATTTTGCCGAGAGTGCTGCATTGGTACTACAAACATTGTCACTTGAGTGGAAAGCGGATGCTGAGATTCTTGATGCGAAGTTACTGCCAAGTGAAAAAGCGGAATTCCTGAGCTTATTAGAACGTCGTATCAATGACCGTATTCCAACCTCATATTTATTAAATCTGGCGTATTTCTTCAATAAGCCATTTTATGTCGATGAGCGCGTGCTGATTCCACGTTCGCCCATTGCCGAGTTGATTGAACAGCGTTTTGCACCATACTGCCTTGATGAGAATGGCCGTATGCTGGAAGCGTTAAACAACTTACCTGAAAATAATAATCCAAAAACACCGCAACGTATTCTGGATATGTGTACGGGTTCAGGTTGTATCGCGATTGCCTTGGCTTATGCTTATCCGGATGCCGAAGTGGATGCAACGGATATTTCCAAAGAAGCGTTGGAAGTGGCTTCAATCAATACCGAGCATCATGATAAGCAATATCAGGTGGCTTTGCTTGAATCTGATTTATTCTCAAAAATTCCAGCTGAAAATCAATACGACCTGATCGTGAGCAATCCGCCGTATGTGGATGCTGAAGATATGGCGGATTTACCAGAAGAATTCTTGCATGAGCCTGAGCTTGCCTTGGCTGCGGGTCAGGATGGTCTGGATCTGGTTCGTAAAATGTTGGCTCAAGCGGCAGATTATCTAACAGAAGATGGCTTGATCGTGATTGAAGTGGGTAATTCTGAATGGGCAATGCGCCAGAACTTCAATACCGTTGACTTCCATTGGCTGACTTTCCAGAAAGGTGGTTCTGGTATTTTTGCTTTAACTGCTGAACAATGCCGTCGTTATAAAGAATTATTTCAGCAATCCGTTCAAAATTAAGAGGCGATAAAACATGGCAGGGAATAGTATTGGGCAACTGTTTCGAGTAACAACCTGTGGTGAGTCGCATGGTGTTGGCTTGATGGCAATTGTCGATGGGGTGCCACCTGGTCTTGAGCTTTGTGAAGCTGATCTGCAAAAAGATCTTGATCGCCGTAAACCGGGAACGTCAAAGTTTGCGACGCAACGAAAAGAACCGGATCAGGTCGAGATTATCTCGGGTGTGTTTGAAGGTAAAACCACAGGCACATCAATCGGTTTGTTGATCCGGAACACTGATCAGAAATCCAAAGATTACGGCAATATTGCCCAAACATTCCGTCCGGGCCATGCGGACTATACCTATACGCAAAAATACGGCTTCCGTGACTATCGTGGCGGTGGTCGTTCAAGTGCGCGTGAAACTGCCATGCGTGTTGCTGCGGGTGCGATTGCCAAGAAATATCTTGCTGAAAAGTTTGGTATTGATATTCGTGGACATGTCACCCAAATTGGTAATGAAGTTGCAGAAAAACTGGACTGGGCAGAAGTACCGAATAATCCGTTCTTCTGTGGCGATGTGGATGCCGTTCCGCGTTTTGAACAGCTGGTCACTGCTTTACGTGAGCAAGGCACCAGTTGTGGTGCCAAACTTGAAATCGTGGCTGAAAAAGTACCTGTGGGTTGGGGCGAACCTGTATTTGATCGCTTAGATGCAGATATTGCCCATGCCATGATGAGTATCAATGCAGTTAAAGGCGTTGAGATTGGTGACGGCTTTGCAGTTGCCGGGCAGTTTGGTCATGAAACCCGTGATGAGCTGACCACAGGCGGTTTCCTTGCCAATCATGCTGGCGGTATCTTGGGGGGAATTTCCAGTGGACAGACCATCCGTGTTGCGATTGCATTAAAGCCGACTGCAAGTATTACTACGCCAGGTAAAACCATTACCATTGATCTTGAAAATACCGATGTATTGACCAAAGGTCGTCATGATCCATGTGTGGGTGTACGTGCAACGCCGATTGCTGAAGCGATGCTGGCGATTGTATTAATGGATCACTTTTTAAGACATCGTGCTCAAAATGCCGATGTGGTTGCTCCATTTAAACCAATCGAACCTTAATATAAAAAAGATTAAGCCACACAAATAATTTATTATATGTGTGGCTTACGTCTCATTATCATTCAGTTTAAAATTAAAGTAATTTAACCTGTATTTAATAATATACTTCCATTATAAAGTTTCGGAAATTATATTATTAGTTGACGCAATATGATATTGATTGCGACCATTACTTTTCGCGATATATAACGCATGATCCGCTTGTGCAATAAATTCTGACAGACTATCTCCAATTTTCGGCATCATGGTGGCAACCCCCACACTGATGGTTACATATTTGGAAACCTGACTTTTGGGATGGGCAATCCCGATATTATTAATAATTTCCATCAATCGCTTGACTTGTACCAGTGCCTGTTCACGATCCGTCATAGCAAACAGTAGCAGGAACTCTTCTCCACCATAACGCGCTGCCAGATCACCACTACGTGAGGCGATAGAGCCAAGCATGATGGCAATGCGCCGTAAACATTGATCGCCCTGGATATGTCCCAGCGTATCGTTATAGAGCTTAAAGAAATCGATATCGATCATCATGATGGTGATTGGTAATCCATGGCGCGTGGCGCGTTTCCATTCATTCTCCAGCACCTCATCCAGATAGCGGCGATTGGCGAGACCGGTTAAGGCATCCTGTTGAGACAGAATTGAAAGCTGCTGCGCCTGTCGCATCAGTTCTAAACGGTTGAGTTCAATCATGCAGTTTTGCAGATAGTTTTCACGGTGTTGCCGATCCGTGGCGTAGGCGAGTGCCATGCCCAGAAAACTGCTGAAGGTATAGGTGCGGTTCAGGAAGGTCCAGTCGATGGCACCACTGAGCCAGGTACTGGCAATAATCCCGATCAAACCGCCGACCCAGCCGGCAATAATCGCCGTATAAAAGCGCATACCAACGAAACCATAGATGATCACCACGGCATACATCATGGCGGCATGGAACAGAACGTTGTTTTGTCCTTGTTCGAGTACGTTAATGATCGTAAACGAAATGGCCACGGCGCCCATGGAACCAATACAGACATAGTGATCAAACCATTTATTCATCATGGGCAGGAAAGACAACATCCATGCCAAGGTAATAATGATCCCAACCCAGCCATAGGTTGCCATCCAGGTGATCCGCAGGTCTGTCGGTAGGACCTGATAGATACCGAAGCTTAGAAATAGATATAAACCTAAAATAATAGGGGCGCGATAACGGAACTCATGCGCAGCCTCATTTCTGTACTGATCACGATAGATCACTTCTAATTCTTTAGGAAACCAAACTAAATTTAGCCCGCGAGAAATTAACAAGTCGATTTGTTCTTGTCCCAATATATTGGAAGCTTTCAACTTCATCTTATCTCTCACCACTCCCAAAAATGTTCTTATAAATGTCAAAATAGGGATTATTTTTTTACTACGTTACACTGATTTAAAAGGAATGTGTATTAGATTATAAAAAAATATTAATTTTTAAATAATAAGCATTGCCTAAAATAATGATTCAAGCTTAAATTAGATTCAAGAAATAAAAAGCTGTTACAAATTAAACGGCAATCGATTGTATCTTGCGGGTATTGAGCTACAATTTATAAAAAAGCATCGATCATGGTCAATGATTGAATTAAGTCATACGAAATAGGATGCATCGCAATGACTGCTATGAATCAATATGGAACTAAACTGGAAATTACACCTCACTCCGAATGGGCGCAACAGTTCTGGGATGACCTGTTACCTGCGAAAGAGCGAGTAAGCAAACACCCACTATTCACGGATATGGCCAATGGCTCATTAAGTCTGGAATGTTTTCGTTCGGCCTTATTGAATTTCTATCCTTTGGTGGCCCATTTTCCGTCCTATATGGCCGGATCATTGGCGAAGGCCACCTCATTTGAACTGGATGGCGTGACTGAAACCCGAGACTGGCTGATCCAGAATATCAAGGTGGAAGAACGGCATTTAAACTGGTATCAGGACTGGGCGGGGGGCTTTGGTCTGACAGTTGAGATGTTGAATCAAGTAAAGCCACCTGTGGCCATGAACGCAGTCAATCACTTTTTGTGGGATGTTAACTTCCGGGGGACACTGGCCGAAAGTATTGCAGCAACCAATCTTGCGATTGAATGGGCAACAGGCGACTGGACCATTCAGGTCTATAAAGGGATTCAGGCATACACTCAACATCCGGAAGTCAATATCAACAAGCGTTCTTTGGCCTGGCTGAGAGCGCATGCCCATTATGATGATTTGCATCCCTATGAAGCGATGGAGCTGATTAAACGGCTATGCGATAAAGACTCTGTATTGCAGCAAAAGGCTTTTCTGGCTGCTCAGGAGGGTCTGGCCTATTATGAGTTGGCTTTGGATGAGTGCTATAAGTTACAGCATAAGAATTAAAGGCCTTTGAGTATTCAGTTTTTATAAATGATGGATATCCAGAAGTGCAACCTCCTCGGTTTTGCCTACAACCGAGGAGATAGCCGTCATTCTTCGAGGGAAAGTCTTAAACCATTGCAGGGTCACTGACCGAGTCTTCACCTGTTTCGACTCGACCAGCAAAGCGACGATAGAACTTGACTTCCTGTGTGCAGGTTACAGCGAAGTCGTACCAATGTCCGGTATCAGCCAAGTCCCAGTGTTGAGTTGAGCTCTGTCCTGCTTTTACAGCGATTTTGATTGCAGGGTCAGTGCGATATGCCACAGGACTAATCACCAGTTCAATATCCTGCGTTCCTGAATTATTCAGGTCGACATAGACATTGCCATTGGCAATATCATAGCAAACCCGAATTTCGGGATTGATGCGTAAATCCTGATTACGATTCAAGTCACCTTTGAAATGTCGATGAAAGCCATTGGGTCCCAGCACCCACAGATCATATCGCCCTTGATTATCTTTTTGCACATTCCAAACATCATCCAGACTTTTGCCTGCTTCTACAATGTAACGGCGAGGAACCCGATTTAAATTTAATGTATCGTAGACATGAAAGACCGCACCTTGGCTGCCTGTATTTGAAAATAGCAGCTTGACCGTTCCATCGTTCAGGCAACGTGCACTGGTATGTAGTTCATAAGGCAGTGCTTTAGAACGACGAATACCGCTGGCCTGAATTGGCAGTTGTAAATTGCTGGGAATAGGTACATTAGGTAGTTTTTGTTGTGCATCACGGAGTTGATCGGCTTGCTCTCTGGTTTGTTTGCCGTTGAGTTGCGGTAACACCTCTTCATTCGGGGTTTTAAAGTTAAAGGCGGAACTGAGATCACCACAGATGGCCCGGCGATACGGGCTGATATTGGTTTCTTTAACACCAAAACGTTTTTCCAGAAACATCAATACCGAGGTATGGTCAAATACTTGAGAGTTCACAATTCCCCCACGACTCCAAGGTGAAATCACAAACAGGGGAACACGAGGACCCGGCCCATACACCCCCTTGTCTTTTTCAGGTTGGCTAGTACTACCCAGTGGAGCATCATGCACATAGTATTCATGACGCATATCGGTTTGGCTTAGCGTTGATTTACCTGCATACGTGTTATCCGCTTGCAATGTCGGTGCGGATGGAGATGGAACGTGGTCAAAATAACCATCATTTTCATCAAAATTGATCAGGAATACGGTTTTGCTCCACACTTCAGGCACTGCTGTTAATGCATCTAAGATTTCCTGAATAAACCAGGAGCCTTGTACTGGGCTTGATGGGCCAGGATGTTCACAATAAATGGATGGGGCATTGATCCAAGATACCTGTGGCAATTTTCCAGTTTTGATATCATTTTTAAACGCATTCAGGAACTCTTCAGGCGTATTACCCGGCAAGGTATTGGCAATGCCTTTATACAGTGGATTTTTGGCATTATCGGTTGTTGCATCATAGGCTTTGTACGGCAGTTTTTGTGCAGCCTTGTTATAAGGACTATTGGGTGCGCCGCCACTGGAAACCGGATAGCCCGACTCGATATTGGCTTTTCTAAAAGTGCGGAATGCACCAAGCATGTTATCGCCCCATTCATCGGGCATATTTTGATAACAAATCCAGTTGATTCCCGCTTCTTCGAGTCGTTCCGCATAGGTTTTCCATGTGTAACCGACATCAACCGTTTTGGGATCACCATCAATCCAGTCCCATTCATTATTCACAAATGCCGTGCCGGTTGGGACTGCACCATTGGTTCCGGTCAAATGGAACGAACGATTGGCATCTGTACCGGTATGCATGGAACAATGGTAAGCATCACAAATCGTAAACGCATTGGCCAAGGCAAATTGGTAAGGAATTTCCTGTTCCTTAAAATAACCCATGGCATAGTCCGTTTTATAGCTTGGCCAGTTGGTCATACGACCATTGTCCCATGCTTTCTGGCTATCTACCCAAGTATGGTGGGTGCCGGGTGCACGTTGGGCATTATTGCTGGAGCCATCTAAATGGAATGGAGTTAACAGAGCACCATTACTGCGTTGTTGCTGCCAAACTGTACGCCCATTCGGTAATGGAATGGTGAGGCGATCAGCAAAGCCCCGGACCCCTTTCAGTGTGCCAAAATAATGGTCGAATGAGCGATTTTCCTGCATCAGGATCACCACATGCTCAACGTCCTGAATCGTTCCGGTTTTATTGTTAGCTGGAATCGCTAGAGCTTTTTGAATACTTGCTGGAAAAGTGGTTAAAGCGGCAGCACCAAAACCTGTTTTAAGTGTGTTTGCTAAAAATTGACGGCGATTAATCACGCGATTTCCTCTTATTGTTCTTTATGGTTATGGTGCACAGCGCATCACAGGTTTTTTGGCATCATCAGGTTTCTCTGCAACCTGATCGTCATTTGAATTATTACAGGCGGTGAGTGCCAATAGCACGGGAACAATAGCCAGGCAGGAGAGCCATCGTTTCATTTTTTTCAACATCGGTTTCATCCAGAATAAAGATGTCAACACTCTAGGCAGTGCTGATGACAGCATGGTGTCATCCAGATGAAGATTCCTTGACGTTTCATCGCTATATGAATGAGGAAAAGAAGATGGAGCATGTGAATTTAGATGGGGGGAAATACTCACCCATCTAAAGCGATAGGGATTTGATCAATGCTAGCTCTCTATGGACAGTCAACTGCTTTGACTGTCCATAGAGAGCTGAATTTTTGAATTAAAGCGGATGCATCTTGTCATCAAAGTTTTCGAGTACTGGAAACTCAAGCGGCTGTAGCGCATCGAGATGAGACAAATAGAGCTCAAAATCAATTAGCAGTTTTTGTCGGGCTTCGTTGCTGATATAGGGCACGTGATAAGCGATAAAGGGCGGTAACACTTCAAACCCGGCATAAGCCAATGTCCCACGCTGGATCGGTGCAAGATAATGTTCAATCGGCCCGTGAATGGCATTTTCACCAAACATATGCTCACGACCACCCAGCGTTAAGCACAGCATGGCTTTTTTCCCACGCATGCCGCCGTGGTTGTAAAAGCGTTTTCCGCCATAAAATAATCCTGATACAAATACACGGTCAATCCAGCCCTTTAAGATGGCGGGAACGGAAGTCCAGTACAAAGGAAAGCTCAATATTAGCAGGTCTGCACGTTGTACTTTTTCAAGTTCGGTCTGGATATCCGGTGAAAATTGCTGATGCTTGAAGGCATGACGCTGTTCCAAAGCATAATTTAGGTAGTCAGGCTGGTTTAAGCTTTCAAAATCATCTTGAGAAGCCACAGGGTTAAAATTCATGGCATACAGGTCAGAAAGTTCAACACGATGGCCGAGTTTTTCAAATGTTTCCTGTGCTTTATTCTTTAAGGCTGTGGTGAACGATAAGTTTTCTGGGTGGGCATGAACAATCAGTATATTCATTGGTAAGTCACATTCATAAACACATTTTAGATAAATGAACTATGCCGAAAAGCTTAAAACTGGCATAGTTCATAAGCTGCCAATATTTACCATTTCACGCCAATTTATCCTTAAGTCATGGAACGAGAATGAATCCAGAATTACCCGGAAGCTATGTCAACTTATTGGTTGATGTTGTAGGAAAATGGAATGTTTCACCTCAGCAAATGCTGGCTGGTACAGGCATTCAGGTTCAAAAACTGGATGCGCCATTTTGGTATGTTGACCTGAATATCTTCAATTACTTGCTAGAGAAAGCAGCTACATTAACCCGGGAACCTGCAATCAGTTTATACCTTGCCCGAGACATGCGGGTGTCTTGCTATGGCAATGTAGGTATAGCGGCGACCACAGCACATACCCTAGGAGATGCGATCGAGATTTTAGAGCAATTTATTGGTTTACATTGCGCCGTTTTTAAACCTCGGCTTAGGATTGACGGGGAGAGGGTGCATTTATATTTTGCTCAGCCTTTATCTCAGGAGCGATTAAATCAGCATGCCACTTGTTTTCTGATATTTGGATTTGGACAAATTCTGCAAAATCTGGCTCAAGTTAATCTGGAAATTGATTATAAATTTCAGCAAGACCAGCCTGATTTTTATAAAAGAATTCATCCGGACAAGAATTTAAACGTAGCGTTCTCTGCTGAAGCGGATTGCCTGACTTTTAAGCAAGAATACCTATACTTACCCCTCAAAACTGCAGATGCCATGCTTGCGCGTTTAAGCAGACAACAGTGCCTGCAGGATGCACAGAAACTGGCACAAAAAAGGATGGATAAGGATCGTCTGGATGCTGTGATTAAAGCCATGATTTATGATGAACATGAGGGCTTTTTATCGATCAAACAAGTTGCAGGGAAACTGCATATTTCAGAAAGATCATTACAACGGCAATTGGGACAGCAGCAAACAACGTTTCAGACGTTATTGGCTGAAGTACGTAGACAGCAGGCCGAGTATTTACTAAAACAGTCAAAGCTTTCTATTCAAGAGGTGGCAGATCGTTTGGGCTATGCGGATATTTCTCATTTTTCACGTGCATTTAAACGCTGGACCAATGTAACGCCAAAATTTTATCGGGAAGTAAACAGATAACATTAAATTCCGTTTAGAGGCTAAGCTCTATCGATCAAATAATAGTAATTTTTTCTAATATAATTTCAAATATGAAATAGGTTTCATATTTGAAACAATGATTAATTCTTAAGACATTGAATTTAAATTAAAAAATAATGGCATGTAATTTGCTCCAGTCTGATTAGCTACAAGGAGTAAATAATGAATGCAAATCATATACTGCAGTTAAGCGGAATATTGCAGCAGAACCTAGGACTAATCCCGCATGAAATTCAGTTAAAAAAAATGAGTGGTGGGGCTATCCAAGAAAATTGGCTAGTTCAGTCAGAAGATTTTGCATTAGTACTGCGTAAAAATGCTGAA
>PJTY01000054.1_pt1 | contig 118871 bp, 109 predicted proteins | sample 1512121 | NCBI WGS metagenome assembly PJTY01 (sample SAMN08177680, study PRJNA422409) | Soil metagenome, whole genome shotgun sequencing project. | isolation source: Soil enriched (2) on filter paper: alkali lignin treatment | place: USA: Madison | collected 2015-01-15
CTTACCGCGTAAACGACGAGCGATTTCAGTCGCAAGGCGACCTAAAGTTTTGCCAGAAGCATCAACAACATACCAATCGTGTTGAACTTCAGCTGGCTTAGCGCTGAGAGTTTTCATTTAAACCACTACCTATTATAGTTGGTTTGGACGGTGGAATCTGTCCAAACAAAAGGAGACCGAATTCTACATGAGTTTATATCCATGCACAAGAAAAAAACACTACCGAAGCCAGAAATTGCTGCAATGTGACTGAATTGGGAATTAATCGGCGATGAGTTGCAGGGCCTGATATTTCGCTTGAGACAGCGCTGGGATTAACCTATTATTTTTTATGCCAATTATTTGAAATAAATAGAAGTATTTACCTCTTCTCTCGGGGAATTTGATGAAGTTGTCGTTTTCTACAAAAATGGTTGTAGTCACCTTGCTGGTGGGTGTTTGTGCGACCCAGACCCATGCACGACGACTGTATAAATGGGTCGATCAGACCAGTGTGACCAATTATTCTGAATTCCAGCCGAAAGAGGGCACTAGCCGTAAACTTGAAGTGCTGGAAAGTCGGGGCAACGATCATATTGATCCTGCAATGGCGGTTACCGCTGAAATGAAAGCCATCGAAATTCCGGTAGATCCGCTGAATCTGCAAGGGACATCAAGTACTACATTGACAACTCCTGCACCTCAGTTGCCCGCACCGACCACCCAGACCATCGTAAAGCAAGGGGCTATGGTCGCTGCTTATGCCCGTCCAGCCAGTACAGTCGTGAACACCACAGCACTTGAGAAAAAAGAAGCTCCACTTCAGCAGGCGCTGCCAGCCGCAGAAAAAAAAGACAGTATCAGCAACCCTTTTGCTGACAAGCCAGTAAGTACGGTTGCCGTGAGTGAAAAAAAAGAAGAAATGGCTTTGGCGCAGCCGGAGAAGAAAGCACAGCCCAAAGTAAATCCATGGACACGAAAGGTTGAATTTGTTCCTTCCAATCTTGTTCCACAGAACCTGTCTAAAGCTGTGCTGCCTGAACGCTGATCCATCAGCTTGATTGAACGGATAAAATAATGTTTTATGGGTGTGAATCCAAATAAAAAAGACTCATGATGCTGCGCGTAAAACAATTTCTATTGGGCTGTCTGTTTGGCCTAATCACAACTTATTTCATTCTGATCACCGGGTTTGGAATCTATTACGGTTTTAGCGGGATGGTCGGCGTGGCCTTAGTCAGCATGTTTATGCATTTCACACCTTTTCCATATCTGCTTTATTTGGCTGGTGGGCTGATTTTTTTCTGCATACCAGCGCAGCGTTTTAGCCAGACCCATCGCCAACTGTGGAAATGGCTGGCTATTGCTATTGGGGTTGCTGGGGTCCTGATTTGCTTGTCAGAACTTGCGCATGTGCTCGGCTGGTTAAATGCCGAGTTTCATTTGCCACGAAAACCGGAAGACTAAATACTTCAACACTCATATTCTGACTTTTATAAAGGCTGAGCTTAGCAATGGTTTAGGCAAGACCGTGTTGATTTTAACCAAGAGCCGTTACTTTTTTGGCTGTATGTCCTGTAATAAAGGGCTATTGCTGATCTTTCAACAGAATTTATAAAAAGGTGGGGCTATAGCTGCTTTTAGATTTTGGTTACACTAGCAGTAAATCAAAAAGACTGGCGCTAGATATGCTTCCTTTATATGTCACTTCAGGTGAACCGGCTGGAATTGGTCCAGATATCTGTCTGAGTCTGGCGGAACGGATTGACGAGCGGCCGTTGGTGGTATTGGCTGATATCGAAATGTTACAGCAACGTGCCAATCTACTCGGTTTAAATGTTGAACTGATTGCTTATCAAGGACAAGCAGCATCGAGTTTGCAGGGGCAACTCTTTGTTGAACATGTGCCTTTGGCAAAACCGGTGAATTTAGGTCAATTAGATTCTGCCAATGCTGCTTATGTATTGGAGCAATTGCGCCGTTCGGCTGAGTATGCCATGTCCGGACAAAGTGTAGGTGTGGCCACGGCGCCTGTACAAAAGTCCATTATCAATGAGGCGGGCATCGCGTTTAGCGGACATACCGAGTTTTATCAGGAGTTTGCTGGTGTTGATCGTGTAGTGATGATGCTTGCGACCAAAACGCTACGGGTGGCTCTGGCAACCACTCATTTGCCGTTGCGCGATGTGCCTGCTGCCATTAGTCCAGAACGGTTACATCAGGTGCTTGATATCCTGATTCATGACTTAAAAACCAAATTTAAAATTTCTGCGCCGCGTATCTTGGTATGTGGTTTAAATCCGCATGCGGGCGAGGGCGGCTATTTAGGTCGTGAAGAAATTGAGGTGATTAATCCGGTGCTGGAAAGCTATCGAGCGCAGGGCCTGAACATGAGCCTGAGTTTGCCAGCAGATACCTTGTTTACCCCGGAAAATCTCAAAGATGCAGATGCTGTTTTAGCGATGTATCACGATCAGGGCTTACCTGTGTTAAAATCACAGGGCTTTGGTGAAGCAGTAAACATTACATTAGGCTTGCCATTTATTCGAACCTCTGTCGATCATGGTACGGCACTCTCTCTTGCAGGCACTGGACAGGCAAAAGCATCGAGCTTGCATGTTGCAGTGGATTTAGCACTTGATTTGGCAAGAATCTCCCCCAGCCCCTCTTTATAAAAGAGGGGGGAATTAAGTTTCAAATATTGAGTATAAATATATGTATCAAATTAATGCCCTAAACCCTAAAGATGAAGGGCATCAGGCTCGAAAACGTTTTGGTCAAAACTTTTTACATGATCAACGTGTGATTGCCAAAATTGTACGCTCAGTGAATCCTCGTGCGGGCGAAAACATTGTTGAAATTGGCCCTGGTCTGGCAGCATTGACCTCACCGTTAATTGGTGAGTGTGATGCATTGACCGTAGTTGAACTGGACCGTGATTTGGCAGCAGGCTTGCCAGGCCGTGTACCACATCCTGAGCGTTTGACCATTGTTGAAGCAGATGCCTTGAAGTACGACTTTACCCAGCTGTTTCAGGAAGGCCGCCCACTGCGCGTGGTAGGGAATTTACCCTATAACATTTCAACACCACTCCTGTTCCATCTCTTGGAGTTTGGTGACAAAGTCAAAGACATGCACTTCATGTTGCAAAAAGAAGTGGTGGACCGTATTACCGCAACACCCAATACCAAAGAGTATGGTCGTCTGTCGGTCATGATTCAGTATTACTGCAAGCCCACCTTCTTGTTTGAAGTGCCACCGGGATCATTTAACCCTCCGCCAAAAGTGACATCAGCAGTTTTCCGTTTAGAGCCATACGAAACCAAACCGATTGTGGCAAAAAATGAGAAAGCGTTAGCGCGTTTGGTGGGACATGTATTTACTCAACGCCGTAAAACCTTGCGAAATAGCTTAAAAGGCATGCTGGTGGAAGATGGCTTTGAAAAAGCCGGGGTTGATCCAATGGCGCGTCCAGAAACCTTAAGTCTGGCAGATTTTGTGGCGCTTTCTGATCAGATGGTGGCCTGATGTCTAAGCGCTATAATTATGTCATTGGTGATGTCCAAGGCTGTTTTGAAGCACTAAAAGCGTTGCTGAAAGAAATCCGCTTTGATCCGGACCAAGACTTTTTATGGTTCGCTGGCGATCTGGTGGCGCGTGGTGAAAACTCGGTCGGTGCCTTACGCTTTATTAAAAAGTTGGCTGACCGTGGGGCCGCTGCAACGGTGTTGGGTAATCATGACCTGACCTTGATTGCCTGTGCGCGTGGCTTTAAAAAAGCCAAAGAAAAAGACCATACCCAAGAAGTGATTGACGCAATTGATGGCGATGAGCTGATTGACTGGCTACGTAAACAGCCTTTAAGTCTGTCTCCAAATCAACACACCTTGATTACTCACGCGGGCGTACCCTGTATCTGGAGCGCTGAAAAGACAGTTGCATTGGCGAAAGAAGTGCAACAGGTTGTTGCGCATGAAGATCTCTCGGTGCTGGATGCTTTTCTGGCAGAAATGTATGGCTCACAGCCGGATCTGTGGTCGGATGAGCTAACAGGTATGGCGCGATTGCGTTGTATCACCAATTATCTGACCCGTATGCGCTTAACCGATACCGAAGGTCGTCTGGAGTTTGAATTTAAGGATGCACTCGATGCGCCAATGCCAGCGGGTTTTCAACCTTGGTTTGAGTTTGAAAGTCAGGCAGCACACACCCATCAGCTGATTTTTGGACATTGGGCGGCATTACAGGGCAAGACCATTAGTCCTCAAATTCAAAATGTGGATGGTGGCTGTGTCTGGGGACAACAATTGGTGGCATTACGTTTAGAAGATCAGCAGCTTTTTGCGGTAGATAACCCGCTTGTCTGATGGATGCAGTGCTATTTTTAGATGCCCATTTTTGCTTGGAAAATGGGCATTTTTTATTTTAAGACTGTCAAAAAAATGTCATACACTGATCATTAAAGTGTCAAAAAATGCTTATAAGCTAAAAGCATGAAAATAACGACACAAATGGATGGCGATATGCAGAGTACATACGCGACATCTCTATTCAAGCAAGAGTTTCCTGAAAATTTTAAATTTTACTTTAAAAGGAAACAACTCAAAAATAAACAAGATGAATTGTCTGAACTGCATGATCTGGTTCGTCCTCGTCTCCGTATCGCGATTGTGACTGAAACCTGGCCCCCAGAAATTAATGGTGTGGCTTTATCCATGATGCAGTTATGTCAGGGTTTACAGCGACTTGGACATAAAATTTTACTGGTACGTCCCACACAAAAAACAGTATGTACCGAATTCCATCCCGATCAGGAATGTCTGGTGATGTCTCAGCCGATTCCCAAATATCCGAGTGTGCAATTCGGATGGCCACAATATCTCAAGGTGTCTAAAGCCTTTGAGAAATTTATGCCGGATGTGGTGCATATCGTCACAGAAGGGCCTTTGGGATTAACCGCTTTGCAGGCTGCAAAATCGCGAAAGGTTGCAGTGTCGAGTGGTTTCCATTCAGCCTTTCATGACTTTAGCCGGTTCTTTGATCTGGCTTTTCTGGTCAAGCCGATTCAACGTTATCTGACCTGGTTTCATAACAGTACTGATGTTACCTGCGTACCTAGTCAATACACCGAACAGGCTTTACGCGGTTTTGGCGTAACCTGTCCTTTGGTGGTGGTCGGACGTGGTGTGGATACAGAAAAGTTTTCACCGAAACATCGTTCAGAACAGCTTCGCCAGCAATGGGGCGCTGATGCAGATACTCGTGTCATGCTATATGTCGGGCGTTTGTCACCTGAAAAAGAAGTCGATGTGCTGATCAAGAGTTTCCATGCCTTACAGGCACAACAAGGCAAAAACACTAAATTCGTGATTGTGGGCGAAGGGCCAGACCAGACGCGCCTGAGCAAAATGGCGCAATCCAGTGATGTGATCTTTATGGGGAGCCTGAGTGGGAAAGCGCTTTCGGCGGCTTATGCCAGTGCCGATGTGTTTACCTTTGCCAGTCAGGCCGACACTTTCGGAAATGTGGTGTTGGAAGCCATTGCCAGTGGTTTGGCAGTGGTGGCCTATGACTATGTCTGTGCCCATCAACATGTTCGGCATGGGGTCACCGGCTGGTTGAGCCAGCTTGGAGAGACCACAGATTTTATTCAATCCATTTGTCATTTACCTGCGCTACCACAATTGAGACAAATGGGCTTACTGGCCAGCGAAAGCGTACAACACAGCAGCTGGCAGTTTCCGGTACAACAATTAGAACATGCATTTTATCAGGTCGTGAGGAGTCTCCCATGACGCCGACCTAAATCCTGAAGAGGAGAAAAAGTATGAAATTTCAAAATGCAAAAATAAAAATGCTGGATCTCGATTTAAAAGGGTGTGTCTATCTCAACCATCTTTCACAGTCGCAACGTATCGCTTTATTTTTTAAAACGATCAGCCGATTGGGTGATGGGCCATTTTGGTATGTCATGTTGCTGTCAGTTTGGGCGATGCATGGCTTGGCATACGGGGTACAGATCTTGTATCTGATCGGGGCGGGTTCTGTAGGCACCTTGATTTATAAATTTTTAAAACATAAAACTACCCGTCCAAGACCTTATCAGGTGCATCAGGTCATTGTCTTGGGGGAGCGACCGCTCGATCATTTCAGTTTTCCCTCAGGCCATACCTTACATGCAGTCATGGTCACCATCACTTTGGGTTATATCCAGCCCCTGTTATTGATCCTGATGCTGCCGTTTACGATCTTGGTCGCATTGTCACGGATGATTCTGGGACTACACTATCCAAGCGATGTCATTGTCGGTGCAATGATTGGTGCATCGGTGGCAAGTGCGATCATTTTGCTGGCACCGAGCTTTAATCTGGTTCTGTAACGCATTTTACCAGCGTTTTCGCGACAATTTAGCACTTCAACACTATCTCTTAAATCCGGTGTTTTGTTAAAGTAGGCTCAATCACATACATTTATTCAGGTTGTTATATGGGCTTACGCTGGACAGATACGATTGATATTGCAATTGAACTTACCGAAGCACATCCAGATGTCGATCCGCAATGGGTGCGATTTACCGATTTGCATGCCTGGGTGTGTGCTTTACCAGACTTTAGTGATGATCCGAATAAATCAACCGAAGGTTTGCTTGAAGCCATTCAAATGGCTTGGCTGGATGAAGTTCGTTAAAAATTCGTCAGAAATCGCTGAACTTTTGCATATTCAAGCTGATTATTAACGATGACATCGGTATAATGCGGCAAATTTTTTAGTTTAGACCATAATAGGAGTCAATCATGGCGATTGAACGTACTTTATCTATCGTAAAACCAGATGCAGTTTCTAAAAACCACATCGGCGACATCTTTGCTCGTTTCGAAAAATCAGGTTTGAAGATCGTTGCTACTAAAATGAAACACCTTTCTCAAGCTGATGCTGAAGGTTTCTATGCTGAGCACAAAGAACGTGGTTTCTTTGCTGACCTCGTTGCATTCATGACTTCTGGTCCAGTAGTTGTTTCAGTTCTTGAAGGCGAAAATGCAGTTCTTGCTCACCGTGATATCTTGGGTGCAACGAACCCGAAAGAAGCGGCTCCAGGCACAATCCGCGCTGACTTCGCTGTAAGCATCGACGAAAACGCTGCTCACGGTTCTGACTCAGTTGCTTCTGCTGAGCGCGAAATCGCTTACTTCTTTGCTGATAACGAGATTTGCCCACGCACTCGTTAATCCAAAGTATTCGAGCCAGATAAGTGGTATACTACTTATCTGGTTTTTTATTTCTTATTGATTGTATTGTGCAAATAATGCACAGTATTTTTTAGCGCTGATATTGTTTAGGTAAATATACATGAGTTCTGCAGTGGTCGTTTCATCAGAAAATTTAGATGAAAAACAACAGTCTGTTACTACGCCTGTCGTTCAAGCTGCCGAGCATAAAGTCAATTTACTTGGCATGTCTCGAGCTGAACTGGAAAAATTCTTTGAAGATCTGGGCGAAAAAAAGTTTCGCGCCGGTCAGGTCATGAAATGGATTCATCAATATTTTGTGACAGATTTTGCCGAGATGACCAATATCTCGGGCAAATTACGTGAAAAATTAGAAAAAATCTGTGAAATTAAAGCGCCTGAAGTGGTGCATCGTAACTATTCCAAAGATGGAACCCGTAAGTGGGTATTCCGTGTCGGTGATGGTGAGGGCTCGCTGGTTGAAACGGTTCTGATTCCAGCAGATGATAAAACTGGTGCGCGTAAAACCCTGTGTATTTCTTCACAAGTGGGCTGTGCACTGGATTGCTCATTCTGTTCTACCGGTAAGCAAGGTTTTCAGCGTGATTTAACCCCTGCAGAAATTATTGGTCAGTTGTGGATGGCGAACTATTCCTACATGGAAGAAGTGCCGGTTGCAGAGCGTGAACGTACTGTCACCAATGTCGTGATGATGGGAATGGGCGAACCCTTACTCAATTATGATGCTGTGCTCAGTTCGATGCAGTTGATGCTGGATGACTTTGCTTATGGCATGTCGAAACGCCGTGTCACCTTATCAACCTCGGGTGTAGTGCCAAAGATTGATCAACTGGCGCAGGACATTGATGTTGCCCTGGCAATTTCATTACATGCACCGAATGACGAATTGCGTAATGAATTGGTACCGATCAATAAAAAATATCCGTTACAGCAACTGATCGCGGCTTGCCAGCGTTATTTGGGCAAAGATGGTAATGAAAGTTCTCGTCGCCATGTCACTATTGAATATGTGATGCTGGAAGGGGTCAATGACCAGCCTGAGCATGCACAGCAGTTGTTAAAGTTGCTGAAAAACTTACCAAGTAAAATCAACCTGATTCCATTTAATCCGTTCCCGCATGCGCCGTACGGCCGTTCGAGCCGTAACCGTATTATTGCCTTCCAAAAAACTTTGTCGGATGCCGGTTTTGTGTGTACGATTCGTCAGACACGTGGCGATGATATCGATGCGGCATGTGGACAATTGGTAGGACAGGTGGCTGACCGAACCCGTCGTGCTGAACAGTGGAAAAAGAAAGTGGCGCAACGACAAGAAATATTGCGCACACAAGGATAAAACTTGGGGAAAAAGCGTTGAATACAACTCGATCAAAAACGATTATAGCGACAGCTGTTGTGTTTACTTTACTTGGCTTAACAGCTTGCCAGACGCCATCTACAACATTAAAAAAAGATCCTGAAAAAGCGGTGCAGGTGCGTACGCAACTTGCGGCAGAATATATTCGTACACGTGATCTGGATTCAGCCAAGCGTTCGCTTGATCAGGCATTAAAACTGAATTCCCGGGATGCCAACGCCAACATGATGATGGGCATCCTGCTGCAACAGGAAGGCAGCGCAGCCAATATGGAAAAAGCGGAGTCTTATTTTAAGCGTGCTATTTCCTCCGAACCAGATAATGCTCAGGCGCGTAATAATTACGGTACATATTTGTACCAGCAGCAACGCTATAATGAAGCCATTGAGCAATTTACCCGTGCGGGCGCAACTCTGGGTTATGATCAGCGTTTTCAGTCGCTGGAAAACCTGGGGCGAATCTATTTAAAACTCGGCGATGTGGCGAATGCTGAAAAAGCATTCAAACAGGCGCTACAAGCGAATCGAAACGCAACAATTTCAATGTTAGAGTTGGCGGAAATTTTCTATTTGCAACAAAATAATAGAGATGCATCGCAACTATACGAACAATATGTTCGTAATGTAGGTCAGAAAAACCAGGGTGCCCGTGCGCTTTGGATTGGTTTACGCATTGCTCGGGCAAATGCGGATCAGTTAGGAATGCAAGTGTTAGTCAATCAGTTACGCGCTTTATTTCCTGATAGTCCAGAATATCAACGTTATTTGCAATTACAGTACAGTACTGAGGCCGTATGGAAATAAATCCAAATTCACATCAGCCAACTGGCTCAACCTCGCCATCGTCTGCGTTAGGAAATATTCAACGACCTGGTGAGTATTTGCGTCAAATTCGTATTGCACAAAAGAAAGAAATTGAAGAGATTGCAAACGTATTGAACATGCCGGTCAAAACCTTGACGGCATTAGAGCAAGATGACTACAAGTCATTGCCAGAAGCAACCTTTATCAAAGGCTATTATCGTGCTTATGCCAAGTATTTAAATGCAGACGCCAGCGCGATCATTCAGCGTTTTGATGAAATCTATGTTAATGATACCGGTCTTAAAGCCAGCCATGCTCTGAATAACTCTCCGATTAAGATCATGGGGAAATTGTCAGGTTCGAAAAGCGTCCGTAACCGCAAATGGTTAAAACGCATTGCGATTGTGGCAGCGGTGGCAGTATTGGCATGGTTAGCGGTCATGGCTGTACAGAATTGGACATCAAGCCATAAGGATGATGCGGATGTACCAAAGATCAAAAACTCTGAAGTTGAAATTCTGCCAATGGGTGGAAATACAACGGCAGCAACATCTGGTGACCAATTAGTGCTGAACTTTAGCCGACCAACCTCTGTGCATATTGTGGATGCAACAGGTAAAGTATTGGCAACAGGTCGTCAGGCATCAACCTTGAATCTGAGTGGTCAGTCGCCATTCCAGATTCGTTTGGACGATGCGACCGCTGTATCCCTGGTTTTGAATCAGGAACAGATTTCATTGTCTCCTTATACCGTCAATGGAAAAGCAGAATTCCGTTTGTCTCGTTAACGACAAAGAGTAGAGCTATACGATGATTGTGAACCCCATTAAACGCCGCCCGACACGTAAAATCCGTGTCGGTTCGGTGTATGTCGGTGGTGATGCCCCGATTAGTGTTCAAAGTATGACGAATACTGAAACCTGTGATGTCGATGCGACTGTCGCGCAAATCCAGCGCTGTGCAGATGCCGGTGCAGATATCATGCGTGTTTCTGTTCCTTCAATGGAAGCAGCAGAGGCATTTGGTGCTATTCGTAAACGTGTGACCGTGCCTCTGGTGGCGGATATTCATTTTGATCATCGTATTGCGTTGGCTGTGGCGGATTATGGTGCAGACTGTTTGCGCATTAACCCGGGGAATATCGGTTCAGATCAGAAAGTACGTGAGGTGGTTGCTGCGGCAAAACATCATGGCATTTCAATCCGTATCGGTGTGAATGCGGGTTCACTGGAAAAAGATTTACAGGCGAAATATGGCGAGCCAACCGGGCAGGCCTTGCTTGAGTCGGCGATGCGTCATATCGATATTCTGGACCGTCTGGACTTCCATGAGTTCAAAGTCAGCGTTAAAGCCTCGAATGTGTTCCTGACCATGGATGCATACCGCTTATTGTCGCAACAGATTGATAATCCATTGCACCTTGGTGTCACAGAGGCAGGCATCTATCGTACCGGTACGGTGAAATCAGCCATCGCGCTGGGTGGATTATTGATGGAAGGCATTGGCGATACCATGCGTATCTCGCTTGCTGCCGAGCCGGAAGACGAGATTAAAATCGGGTTTGATATTTTAAAATCGCTGGGCCTGCGCTCAAATGGCATTAACTTTATTGCTTGTCCAAGCTGCTCACGTCAGGAATTCAATGTGATTCAGGTGATGCAGGCACTGGAAGAGCGTTTAGAAGATATCCGTACCCCGATGGACTTGTCTGTGATCGGGTGTAAGGTGAATGGTCCGGGTGAAGCCAAAGAAGCGGATATCGGGATTGTCGGGGCATCTCCGCGGTCACTGGTGTACCGTAATGGCGAAAAGAGCCATTTAATCGACACAAATCAGTTGGTTGATGAAATTGAAACAATGGTTCGTCAACGTGTTCAAGAGCTTGAAGAAGCAAAATCTAAAGAAATTATTCGTAGTTCATCATGAGTTCAATCGTCGCTATCAAAGGTTTTAATGACATCCTTCCAACGCAAACTGCGGCTTGGAGAAGTCTGGAACAACAACTTGCATCTTTAATGGATGCGTATGGTTATCAACAGATCCGTTTACCGATTGTTGAGCAAACCGGTTTATTCAAACGTGCTATTGGCGATGCGACCGATATCGTTGAAAAAGAAATGTATACCTTTTTTGACAAGGGAAATCCGCCTGAATCACTGACGCTACGTCCAGAAGGGACTGCGGGTTGTGTACGTGCCTTGCTTGAACATAATCTGTTGCGCGGTGCGACGCCACGTGTGTGGTATATGGGACCGATGTTCCGTTATGAAAAACCGCAAAAGGGCCGTTACCGCCAGTTCCATCAGTTTGGTGTAGAAACCTTTGGTGTGGCAACACCCGATATCGATGCCGAGTTGATTTTACTGACAGCACGTTTGTGGAAGCGTATGGGCGTTGCGGACAAGGTTCAACTTGAGCTGAATACACTCGGGGAAACCGATGAACGTGCAGAATACCGTGCTGCATTGGTTGAGTTTTTAAATCAGCACAAAGATGCTCTGGATGAAGACTCGCAACGTCGTTTAACCACCAATCCATTGCGTATTCTGGACTCTAAAATTGAGTCGACCCAAAAGATTCTGGAAAATGCACCCAAGTTGCATGATTTCCTCAAAGAAGATTCAATCAATCACTTCCAGCAATTACAGCAATACCTCACTGAGGCGGGTATCGAGTTTGTGATTAACCAGAAGTTAGTCCGTGGTTTGGATTACTACAACAAGACCGTATTTGAATGGACCACCACCATGTTGGGTTCACAAGGTACGGTGTGTGCAGGTGGTCGCTATGACGGTCTGGTCGGGCAGTTAAAAGGTAAGGCGGATCAGTCTGTGCCTGCGGTTGGTTTCGCGATGGGGATGGAGCGTTTGCTCCTGTTGCTCGAGCAAGTCGAACAGGCCAAAACAGTACGTGATTGCGAAATCTTCTTATTAGCTGAACCGGCTTATCAAGCCAAAGCTTTGGTCTTGGCGGAAAAGATTCGTGATCAGCTGGAAGCGGCAAATAGCCCGATTCGTTTAAAAACAGGTTCACAAGGCAGCATGAAAAGCCAAATGAAAAAGGCCGATCAGTCGGGTGCAATTTTTGCGATGATCTTGGGTGAGCGCGAGTGGGAATCACAGCAGCTTCTCATTAAAGAACTTGCGACAGCAGAGCAGTCTCAAGTTGCTTTGACTGAACTGACGCCGTTTTTGATTGAAAAATTTAAACAATAAGTTGAAAAATTTAGGAAAAGGACAATCACATGAGTTTAAGTGATGATGAACAGCTCGACAGTTTAAAGTCGTTTGCCAAAAAATATGGTTCTGCAATCATTAGCGGAATTCTCATTGCCTTGATTGCCTTTTTCGGATGGGAATACTGGCAAAAGAAAAATCTTGCCGAAGCCCAGAACCAGACGGCGAAGGTGCAGAAGTTGATGGATGAGGCCAAAGCTGCCACAGGTCAGCCCAATGCCTTTGCAAGCTTGTCTGAGGCTGCAGATAAAATTGTGAAAGAAGATGCCGATTCTGCACAGGCAATTCAGACACAATTTGTTATGGCGAAGCTTGCGTATGACAAGCAGGACTATGCTGCTGCTGAAAAAGCCTTGAAGAAAGTTGAAAACTCAAAAGTAAAAGATGAGGGTTTGCTACAGGTTGTAAAAATACGTTTGGCTGATGCGCAATTGGCACAAAACAAATTTGACGAAGCCTTAAAAACCTTGTCTGCTGTGACAGAGCCTGCGTTCAAGGCTACTGCTGATGAGCTTCGCGGTGATATTTTTGTTGCGAAGAAAGACAACGCCTCTGCGCGTAAAGCGTATCAAAGTGCATGGGATAACCTGCTCGAGCGTAAACAGGAGCGTCAGCTTTTACAAATTAAACTCGAAAGTGTCGGCGTTTTAGTAGATGATCCTGAGTTTGAGCGCCCGATCTTAGATACCAAAGTGGATGAGTCTTAATGCAGAATAAACTAAAACTTCCTTTGGCAATTGCAATTGCTTCAGCTTTACTTGTTGGATGTTCGAGCAATAAAGTAAAAGAGGCAAAACCAAATCCATTGCCAAAAATCACGCAAGAACAAAGTTTAAACCTTGTTTTTTCACAAAGTGTTTCGTCTACCAATGCGGCTGAGGCTTTGCGCTTACAGCTGGATACAGACAATGGTGTGATTTTTGCGATTGACCCTGATGGTCAGGTGTCTGCTTACAAAGGCAAAGAACGCCTTTGGAAAAGCAAGATTACCAAACAGGAACTGACTGCCGGTGTAGAGGCCGGTGAAGGGATTGTGGTGATTGGCAATCGTAAAGGACAGTTATTTGGTTTAGATCAGGCCACAGGTGAGCAAAAGTGGACAGCAAAACTGTCAGGGGCCATTCTGTCGCCATCCTTGATCCAGTCGGGTCGTGTAATTACCATTGCCAATGATGGCACTGTGTTTGCGCATGATGCAGTAACAGGCCAGCAAGTCTGGGCCTATAAACTGCCAAATGTACAGTTTAGTTTACGTGGTCAGCCAGCCCCAGTGCGCTTGGATGAGCGTACAGTGTTGATTGGTTCTGCCAATGCTTATGTATATGCACTAGACATCATTAGTGGTGTACCTCGCTTCCAGCGCCGTGTGGCGATTAGCGATGGCCGTTCAGACATTCAGCGTTTGATTGATGTGGTTGGTGATCCGGTTGTTGCAGGTCAATTCCTTGTCACTACAAGCTTCCAGGGTCAGGTTACCGTAATCGATCTTGCTTCACAACGTGTGGTATGGAGTGAAGATGCCAGCAGTACTAACACTGCCGAGGTTGCCGAAGATAAAGTATTCGTGACCACAACCGATGGCAAGTTAAATGCTTATAACTTGGCGACTGGCGAGTTGGTTTGGCAGAATGAAGAACTGTTAAACCGTCAGCTGAGTAATCCTGTGATGTTAGGACAAAACCTGGTGGTGGGTGATCTGGATGGTGTACTTCATCTGATTAATCCGGCTTCAGGCAAGTTGATTGGTCGTGCCAAAACCAGTGGTGAAGTGCGTTCATTGCGTGTGATTGACAACCAGCTTTATGTTGCAACACGAAAAGGTGTATTAACCATTTGGCAGAATCGTTAATTTTGCCTTAGCTTGTGCTAAAATGCTCAATTAGCTATTGCTAATAAAAGAATGATCGGGGTATTTGTTTAAACAAAACCCCGAATTTTTATTGTGATTACTTGATCACCAAAATCTTCCATACTGTTTCTGATACGATGTCATCAACGATGGCTCGTCTGAATTAAGGTTAATTTATGAAACCCGTTATTGCGCTCATTGGTCGTCCAAACGTCGGAAAATCAACGCTATTTAACCAAATCACCAAAAGTCGTGATGCTTTGGTTGCTGACTTCGCTGGTTTAACTCGTGACCGCAAATATGGCGATGCGGTTTATCAAAATAAATCATTCATTGTCGTAGATACGGGCGGTATTGGTGAGAATGAAGGTGGCATTGACTCTTACATGGCTGAGCAGTCAAAAACAGCTATCCATGAAGCAGACATCATTGTATTTGTGGTGGATGCTCGTGCTGGACTATTGGCGTCGGATGAGCAGATTGCCCGTGAGCTACGTACATTGGGTAAAAAAGTCCATCTGGTGGCCAACAAGGTCGATGGTGTCCATGCAGAAGCCGCATTAGTTGAATTCTACAAGCTTGGTATGGGCGAACCAATGCAGGTTGCGGCTAGTCATGGTCGTGGTGTACAGCAAATGCTTGAAGAAGTGTTGGCTGAAGTGCCTGAAGATGAAAATCCGGACGAGCACAACAAAAATACCGGTTTGCGTTTAGCGATTATCGGTCGTCCAAACGTGGGTAAATCGACGTTGGTGAACCGTTTACTCGGGGAAGAGCGTGTGGTTGCGTTTGACCAACCAGGTACAACCCGTGACTCGATCTATATTCCTTATGAGCGTGATGGTCGTCAATATACCTTGATCGACACTGCCGGTGTACGCCGTAAAGGTAAAGTCGATGAGATGATTGAGAAATTCTCAATCGTTAAAACCCTGCAAGCCATGAAAGACGCACATGTTGTGGTTGTGGTGGTCGATGCACGTGAAGGGATTGTTGAACAAGACTTGCATTTGATTGGTTATGCACTTGAAGCAGGCCGTGCCATGGTCATTGCGATCAACAAATGGGACAACATGACCGAGTATGATCGTAAGCAATGTAAACTTGATGTGGAACGTCGTTTTGACTTTATTCCATGGGCAAAAATCCATTTGATTTCAGCGCTACATGGTACAGGTGTGGGTGAGCTTTATCCTTCGATCCATCGTGCTTACGAGTCGGCAAACCTAAAAGTTTCACCGGCGAAACTGACCCAGATTCTAAGTGATGCTACTGAGGCGCATCAGCCGCCAATGATCAGTGGGCGTCGTATTAAAATGCGTTATGCGCATATGGGCGGACAAAATCCACCAACCATCGTCATTCATGGTAACAAGGTGGATAAGACTCCAGCGGATTACCGTCGTTATCTGGAAAACGTATTCCGTAAAGTCTATAAGCTTGAAGGTACGCCAGTTCGTATTGACTTTAAAACCTCAGAGAACCCATTTGAAGGACGTAAATCCCAAGTGGACGAACGCGTTGCAGCACGTAAGCGTCGTTATGTTCAGAAGTTCAAGAAAGCAGAAAAGAAATTCAAGCGTTAAGCTGTATTCGATGCTTAAAAGCCCAAACTTTGCTTTGGGCTTTTTTATACACGGGAGATGTTGCTCATGACGACAGGTATCATATACATCCATGTTCAGGCATTGGCGCAGCTGCTGCAAAAGGATAAAACAGATTTTGCCGATTTCAGAGGCTTTCATCATTATCAAAAACAGCAGATTCAGGCGCGACGTAATCATCTTCTGGCTCATCAACTGCATTGCACTATAGATGATCTGGTGTTTTCCAAACATGAGCATGGCAAACCTTTTTTAAGCTCTCATGCCTTACATTTTAATCATTCGCATAGTCAGCAATATTATGCACTGGCAATGAGCGAATGTGTTCAAGATATCGGCATTGATGTTGAAGCGCTGGACCGAAAAGTCCGTTTTGATGCCTTGGCCCAGCATGCCTTTCATCCCGAGGAATACCAGATCTGGCAGCAGCAGGCGCAAGACACAGAATATTGGTTTAGAGTCTGGACCACCAAAGAAGCGATTTTAAAAGCCTCAGGTTTAGGGATTCGTCTGGATCTGAATAGTTTGAATACGCAAGTGCATCCTACAAATCAGGGGGGCATGTGTTCGCATCCATTGATTGGCACTTTTGCCTATCAGAACTTTATCCTGAACCAGAAAATCGTAGTCACCATTGCATGGCGGGCAGAGCGGTCTTGCCGAGGTTTTCAATTTCCACAGATCCAGATTGTTCAGCATTAAAGCATCGTCAGATAGAACAGATTTTAACGAGATAAAAAATGCCAGCATATTGCTGGCATTTTATTTGAATCAAAGAGAAAAAGGATTTAAGGAATCTCTTCTTCTTCAAATTCAGGTTTAACTTGAACAATAAAGTCCTGACGGTTCAGACCACGCCATAAAGCGAATGCTGTACCGATATAGATCGATGAGTAAGTTCCCACGAATACACCGACAAACATGGCAACAGAGAACCAGTGTAAACCATCACCGCCCAGGAACATCATGGCAAGAACCACAAGTAACAAGGTCATCGAGGTATGGATGGTACGGCGTAAGGTTTCTGTCAGTGCAATATCGACGATTTCACGTGGTGTGGCACCACGAATCTTACGGAAGTTCTCACGGATACGATCCGAGACAACGATGTTATCGTTGAGTGAGAAACCGATCACTGCAAGGACTGCAGCCAATACGGTTAAGTCGAAAGGCCACTGGAACAATGCGAATGCACCGATAATCAGTACGATGTCATGGAATAATGACATGACCGCGCCCATCGCGAGTTTAAACTCGAAGCGAATGGTGACGTAGATCAGCATCAAGATCAAAGCCAGTGCAACAGCGCCTGCAGAACGCACGTAAAGCTCATTTCCGACAGCACCACCTACTGCATCCACTTTATGCACTTCAACGGTGTTATTCGGTAACTGAACCGCTTTGGTGATGCTATTGCTGAGGTCTTCGACATTCAGGTCTTCTTGTACAGGCATACGCACGATCAGGTCGGTATTACTGCCCAAGGTTTGTACCACGGCATCTTTAAAGCCAGCACGGTCAAGTGCCTGAACCACTTGCGTAGGCTGTACACCTTGCTTGTAGTTCAATTCGGCTGAAATCCCCCCGGTAAAATCCAGTCCGAGATTCAGGCCTTTGGTCACGATAAAGAAGATACTCGCAATCGTCAGCAGGATCGACAAGATTGCCGCCGGTTTGGCAATCTTCATGAACGGGATAATTTTCAGGTTATCTGGGCGACCGTATTGTTTTGAGTCTGGTTGAGTCAGATCAGTCATATGAATCTCCTTAAATACTCAACTTTTTCAAATTACGGCGTTTGCCATAAATGAGCTGGACGATGGCACGAGTGACGGTAATGGCCGTAAACATTGAACAAATAATACCAATCATCAATGTTACCGCGAAGCCTTTAATCGGACCTGTTCCAATCGCGAACAAGATAAACGCAACCAGTAAGGTGGTTAAGTTCGAGTCAAGAATGGTGTTATAGGCTCGATCATAACCTGCCACAATCGCCTGTTTGGGCGAGGCACCCCAGAGCATTTCTTCCCGTATTCGTTCACAGATCAGGACGTTGGAATCGACTGCCATACCAATGGTAATCACGATACCCGCAATACCTGGCAGGGTGAGGGAAGCACCAATCCATGACATCACGGTCAAGATCATGGCCAAGTTAAAGACCAGGGCAAAGTTTGCGATCAGACCGAATAAACGGAAGAACACGACCATCCAGATGGCAACCAGCAAGAAGCCGATCTGAGTTGAGAGTACACCCTTATCAATGTTTTCCTGACCGAGGCTAGGACCAACCACACGTTCTTCTACGAAGTACATCGGCGCAGCAAGTGCACCTGCACGCAGCATCAAGGCAAGCTCGGCTGCTTCTTGTGGTGAATCCAGACCGGTAATCCGGAATTGTGAACCCAGCACAGCCTGAATGGTTGCCGCATTGATCACCACAGATTCGGTATATGGGGTACGAACTTCAGTCTGAACGCCTGTATTCGGATCTGCGACATAAGAGATCTTCTGTTTATTTTCGATAAACAGAACAGCCATACGTTTGCCAACTGCACCACGCGTTGCATCTGACATGAGCTTACCGCCGGCAGAGTCCAAAGTAATGTTAACTTCAGCACCACCAGAATCCTGGCTAAAGCCAGAGCTTGCATTCTGAACACGCTCACCGGTCAAGATACGGTTACGTTGTAACAGCAACTGACGACCGCTATCCAGTGATTGGTAAGCGAATACCTCAGTGCCAGGAGGAAGCGGCTGACCGTTATATTTACCGGTATACGGATCGATATATTGATCATTGCTATCTGCAACCAGACGGAATTCCAGGTTGGCTGTACGACCCAAGACACGTTTTGCCTCAGCCGTATCCTGTACACCCGGTAATTCAACTACAATACGGTTGCTGCCTTGGGTTTGTACCAAAGCTTCTGCCACACCCAGTTCGTTGATACGGTTACGTAGGGTGGTTAAGTTTTGGTTCACTGCATAAGACTGAATTTCCTGACGACGGGCATCGGTATAATTTAGTCTTAAAGTCGCACCAGATGAGGTCGCAACTGCCTGTTGAGTAAACTCGTTACCATTACGACGCAAGAAATCAGTCGCTGCATCGCGGTCTGCATTGTTTGCAAACTGCACTGTAATGGTGTTGTTGTTTAACGCCAGGTTATTGAATTTGATTTTGTTATCACGGAATTGACGACGCAAATCAGTCGCAGATGTTTCCATACGCTGACTAATCGCTTTATCCATGTCGACTTCGAGCAAGAAGTGTACACCGCCACGTAAGTCCAGACCGAGTTTCATCGGTTTAGCCCCAATCTTTTGCAACCACTCTGGTGTGGTTGGCGCAAGGTTGAGTGCAACGACATAGTCATCACCAAGATCACGACGAAGCACTTCTTTGGCTTTTAACTGCGCCTCAGAAGAGCTTAAACGTAATAATGCCGCATTGTTGGTGAAGCTATTGTCGTGACTGCTAATATCGGCAGTTTTTAAAATCTGCTCAGCTTTTTGCACGATGGTCTGATCAATCTTGGTGCCGGCTTTCGCGCCAGAAATCTGGACGGCAGGCTCATCTGGATACAGACTTGGAAGTGCATATAACGTACTGATCACAAGGACAACCAGGATCAGTAAATATTTCCATGCAGGGTAACGCATTCGCTTTCTTCTTAAATGAAAAAGTCGTGCTGAGGCACGACTATTTTATGATTAAAGGTTATTTAATGTGCCTTCAGGTAATACTGAAATGACACTCGCACGCTGGATTTTTACCTCAACACCACGAGTGAGTTCAACGACTGCAAAGTCACCTTCGAGTTTGATAATTTTCCCCATTAAACCACCAGCAAACACGATCTCGCTGCCTACACCCAGACTTTCGATCAAAGAACGGTGTTCTTTGGCACGTTTTGCCTGAGGTCTCCAGATCAAGAAATAGAAGATTGCGATAAATACCGCGATCATCAACAAGTTAGCCATAAGACTTGGACCTTGTGTTGCACCCGGTGCAGCATGAGCAGTAGAGATGAAAAGACTCATTTCGTTTTCCTAAAATTAAAAAGCCAAAAAATTAACAATAAATTCCAATTCGTTTTGCAATGTACCTTGTCTTGCGATCAGGCGCAAATCTTGATGCATTTACCTGACATTAGTCTTCTGGGCAAGGCGGAACATCTAATCCACGACGTGCATAAAAGTCCTGAACGTATTCATCAAATGTGCCGTTATCCAGCGCATCACGCATACCTTGGGTCAGGCGTTGGTAGTAACGCAAGTTATGGATGGTGCCGAGCATTGAAGCCAACATCTCACCGCACTTCTCTAAATGATATAAATAGGCACGGGTAAAGTTTTTACAAGTGTAACAATCGCAATGTGGGTCTAATGGCCCTTTGTCATGACGATATTTGCTGTTACGGATTCTGACCAGACCATCGGTCACAAAATAATGACCATTACGGGCATTACGGGTTGGCATCACGCAGTCAAACATATCGACGCCACGGCGCACCGCTTCCACGATATCTTCCGGTTTACCCACACCCATCAGGTAACGTGGTTTGTCCTGTGGCATTTTATTCGGTAAATAATCAAGCACCTTGATCATTTCTTCTTTCGGTTCACCGACCGACAAGCCACCAATTGCATAACCGTCAAAACCGACTTCCAACAAGCCTTTTAGTGACTCATCACGCAGGTCTTCGTACATGCCACCCTGAATGATGCCGAATAAGGCATTTTTATTCTTGAGCTCATCATGGTGGTGGGTTTTACAACGTTTTGCCCAGCGTAAAGAAAGCTGCAATGATTTTTGCGCTTCTTCATGGGTTGCAGGGTAAGGAGTACACTCATCAAAAATCATCACGATGTCTGAGTTGAGTACCTGTTGAATTTCCATCGAAATTTCTGGAGACAGGAACACTTTTGAACCATCGATCGGCGAACGGAAGGTGACGCCTTCTTCCTTGATCTTACGCATTGCACCCAGGCTAAAGACCTGGAAACCGCCTGAATCCGTCAAGATCGGTTTATCCCATTTGATAAACTCATGCAGACCGCCGTGCTCTTTAATCACTTCCAGACCAGGGCGTAAATAAAGATGGAAGGTATTACCCAGAATAATTTGTGCCTGAATGTCTTCAATATCGCGCGGCAACATGCCTTTGACCGTGCCGTAAGTACCGACCGGCATAAATACAGGTGTTTCAACCACACCATGTTCTAAGGTGAGTCGACCACGACGGGCGCGCCCCGACTGGCCTAATTTTTCAAATTTCATACACTATCCATCAAGGCGAAAAAACAGTTCGCTGATCAAAAGCGGCTATTTTCCTTGATTATGGCGTCCAGTTCTACTACTAAATGTAGCGAGAGATAAAATAGATTTAGTTTGATAAGTTTTTAGTGATATTTGCTCGAATGTTGATGAGCAAATACTGATTTACGTGAATAAGGTTTTTGCATTTTGTAATGCGACATTTGTGAGGAAATTTGCTATCGAGATGGCGGCATGGATGCCGCCGCGTTAGACTGCGGTAGCAGGGATGTACCGTCAGTCTATGAACAGCGATTAAAGCTGTGCAAGGGTTTTTGGTTACTTTTGCCAAAACAAAAGTAACTCCAACCGAAGGTTTTTACTGAAATGAGTGAGATAACTATAAGACGCTAATATGTTTAACTACCGCACTAAAAATTCGGCTTATAGTCAAAATTTTCAGTGGCCAGATTATCCTTAAACGGACGAATGCTTTTCTTGGATAAGGTCAGGGTATTGATCAGGTTATTGGGAAATACTTCGATCTGGTTATTAAACAATTCCACGTTACGGTTAAAAATGGTAATCGCAGCACCGACATTCTCGTTTTGTTCCTGAATATCATCCATCATCTTGCTATACAGCGCGTCCGCTTTCAGTTCAGGATAATTTTCGACCACCACATTCAAGCTACGGATCAGCTCTTTGCTCATTTTCTCAATCTGTTGTAACTGTGAAATATCCGTGTCATTGACATTCAGATTGAGGATCTGCTGACGTAATTCAGTGACTTTTTCCAAAGTGGATTTCTCGAACTGGGTATATTGGTCCAGTGTTGCTTCCAAGGCTTCTAGTGTTTTTACTTTTTGACGTTCAAAATTGGCCACTTCTGACCATGCCCGTTTGGTGGCATTAAAATAGCGTACGATGTTGTTGCGGATCGACACGCCCCAGACAATCAGCACCACAAAAATCCCCAAGAAAATGAGTAAACCTGTCATCGCTTGCCCCTTATTGTTATTGCGAGATGATTAGCTAATTAAATTCAGCATGAGTTGTTGAAACTTCTGATACTGCGGCATGGTCATGGTCCGCAAGTGTCCGCGTAATGCCGGAATATCATGTATTTCACTGCGTTTACTGGCGGTTTGGAAAAGATTTTGTTCGCCTACATAACACAGGATTTGTTCTTGATGATGATAAATTAAATCACCGTTAAAATGTTGAAAAAAATCATGTAATTTTAAAGTTAAACTCGGGCTGACCTGCTTGGCCAACTGATGTTGGTCTAGGCCAAAAATATTCAGTTCCCGATTAATCAGGATATCACTGCTTTGCCAGGCACTGCTATAGGGCTCAAAAAAACGGGAACGCTGATCACTGACCGCAATCCCTAAAGCAGGCATTTGAAAAATAAAGGCGCCCCATAAATCTTTATGGATCTCTTTGACGATTTTCTTATCGTTACCCTGATCTTGCAGGATTGGCATTTCATTGACGTAATGATATTGAAAAAGTAGCACCTGATGCGTGGTATCACCATCCTTCCATGTCGTGGATGCGTATTGGGTGATTTCATTGGATTCACTGCCACGATTAAACAAGGGGAAATGTTGTTTTAATTTACTCATCACCAATAGCGGATGTGCCTGAATCGGTAAATAAGCAGGCAATTGCTGAAACTGTAGGCCATAACGTAAAACTGTGATGCGTTGTTCAAGATAATTGATTACACGGGTGAGAGGTTCTCGTGGTTCATACAGGAGATACGCCAGAAAACCGCTTAGAAATGCCCCGAGCAGGCTCCAGATATATTGAAGATGCGGATGCAGAAAATAGCCAAAAACCAGCGTGCCGATGCTGATGATGCCCAGTAAGTAGGGCAGGGCATTAAAAAAACACAGATTATGATCTTCACGCCACGGATGCAGCGCATCTAACAAGTCCTGATCGCTATGTGATTTTTGTCCAGCCTCCCACAAACGGGCGATATTACGAAATACCTGCGCATTTTTTTTACGTCGGATATGGAGGGCTTGTTGTACAGTATCGATCGGCATGGCGTTTTTATGTCATTATAATTGCTGGGTATAAACTGAATTATGCGTTAAATTTCAGAAACTAAGAAGTACCTTGCGGGTTATTTTAACCGTTATAAATTGAATTAGAGGGTCTTGAGTAGACTGGAGAACGCATCTTGTAAACGCTGAAGTTTTGGCATTTGCAACTGTTCCAGCTTTTCAGCCAGTTCATTGATGCTCATGGCCTGAAACAAATAATTATTTTCGGCCAAAGGCGACTCATTAAATAACCAGCACATCAGGCCAGTGTGCGGATCAACATAAAAATCACTATGAAAAGCCTGCATCATCTGCTCAAGTGCCAGTAAGCGTTCTGGTGTTAAGAATTTCACAAACTCAAATTCACTGACACCACTTTGCTGATATTTCTGGTTAAAACGGATATCACTGGACTGCCATTCGATACCAAGATGACAACGGCTTTTATGTGCCGCTGAAATACTCACGCCTTTATAGGGAAAATTCTCCATCAGCACCCCCCACAAATCACAATGAGTCGTTTCGCAAACTTCTCTTCCCTGATCATCGGTTGTTTTGGTTAAATAAGTGTAATGATATTTAATCACTGAATAATCATAGTTTTTCTGTTTAATGACCATTTGCCCAGTAAGCAAGGTTATAAAGGTATTGTCTTTATCACCGAGTTGAAATAAGGGATGATCCTGTAATGCATGGGTTAATGGTGTATTTTCATGATCAAACCGAACCTGATAGGTCTGTTCCAGCAGATAAAGTCTGAGTTCCTGTTTTAAGTTTTCCAGTTCAATGGTCGGAATGCGATAACGCAGGCCAAGAGCAAACAAAGCAACACAAACAATCAGGTAGTAGCCTGAGAACAAAAGGCCAGCCAATAAAAAAATCAGGCTAAGTGTGGTCAGTGCCCAGTAAAGGTAATTCTTGATATACAGATTTTGTTCGCCTTGCCAGTGTCTTAAGCGATGAATAAGCGTGTCGGGTGTGGGCTGTTCCTCAAGCAACTGGCGAATGGCCTTAATATTTTCTAAGGTCACCTGATTATGCATGAACTGATTTTGAAAGGTTTTCTGAATTTTTTGAGAGATAAAGGGCATAGTTTTTTTAAATCATTATTCTAAAAAATAGGCTAAACCTGAATTTAGCCTATTAATTGTTTTAAGCGTCGAGTTTATCAATCAGCATCGCATCGCCATAACTAAAGAAACGATAACGTTGTTGCACCGCATGTTTATAAGCGGCCAAGATATTGTCACGATTCGACAAGGCTGAAACCAGCATCAATAAAGTCGATTCAGGTAAATGGAAGTTGGTAATCAAACGATCCACGATACAGAACTGATAACCCGGATAGATAAAGATCTGGGTATCACCGGTCCACGCTGCAATTTGGCCTTGGTTGGCCTGTGCTGCACTTTCCAGCGCACGGGTCGCCGTAGTGCCTACCGCAATCACCTTATTACCGCGTGCCTTGGTTGCCAGAATCAGGTCAATGGTGGCTTGCGGGACATCACACCATTCACTGTGCATGATATGGTTGGTAATGTCTGTAGTCCGTACCGGCATAAACGTTCCTGCACCGACATGCAAGGTCACAAAGGTTTTTTGTACGCCTTTAGCGGCTAATTTTTCTAACAGGTCTTGATCGAAATGCAGACTGGCTGTGGGCGCAGCGACACTGGCAATTTTTTCAGGATCATGGAACACAGTTTGATAACGTTCAGTATCAATCTCTTCGGCTTCACGATTGAAATAAGGCGGAATAGGAAGCTGACCGTATTGATCCAGTACCGACAAGATTGGTTGTGAAAATTTCACCACAAACAGGTTTTCATGGCGGCCTTGTACGGTGACAGGGATCGCATCTTCACCGATATACAGTTCTGCACCTGCTTTGGGTGAGTTACTTGATTTGATATGGCAATGCGCAGTGTGGGTATCCAACATACGTTCAACCAGCACTTCGATTGCGCCGCCTGTGGCACGTTTGCCTTTTAAGCGTGCTTTCATGACTTTGGTGTCATTCAGCACCAGCAAATCACCGTCTTCGAGTAGATCGAGAATATCGGTAAAGGCATGGTCGTGATATTGACCTTGGGTATCGATATGCAGCAGGCGAGATGCGCTACGACTGTCTAGTGGGTAGCGAGCAATAAGTTCATCGGGGAGATCAAACGAAAAGTCGGAGAGTTGCATACATCTAAAACATTGCAAAAAATTGGACGTAGTATAGTCTTTTTTGCGTTTTCTCGCTGAGTTCGCGTGTTTATTGATAGAAAAATATCTGAGTGATTTAAAAGTGAGCAATAAGCGGTAGTTAGTGTTTGACAATAAAATCAAACAGGTTATTATACGCAACACAAAGCATCGCACTCTTCCCGAGGTGGTGAAATTGGTAGACGCGGCGGACTCAAAATCCGCTGTCAGAGATGACGTGTCGGTTCGAGTCCGACCCTCGGGACCAAGATTCAAAGACCCCAAGCTGGTATTAAAGGCTTGGGGTTTTTTAATGCTTATAAAAAATAATTAGTTATGGGTTTTTATTAAATTATTTATAACTTAGCTATAAGTCTTTCCTCAAAATTAGCCCTCTTGATAGAAATAATAAATATCCAAAAACTCTTCTATCTCTAGGTGGTTTGCCAATTATGGTGGTATGGATGCATTACTTATGGCGCGATTTAGAGAGTTGGAATTCGACGTCAGATGGCTCAACAAGTAGTTGCCCTGCATGCATTCGGATCCATTTAGTTTGTAATGCATTTAGTATTAGTGAAACCTATTACCATCGTTAGACCAAGCTCGTTGTTAAGAATTCACTCATTGCTGAACAGCTCATTGGGCTTACCAAAGCTTTGTTTTTTTACGTCATGTCGAACATTACAGTTGGAATCACAAACGAGTTTGCCATATATTTATTGTGAGTTAGGGTTAAACTTGCGTATTAAGCCAAGACGAAGACTGAAAGGGGATGTACCAGAATTATTAAAAGAATCAATCCTAGAAAATCAGGATTGATTATTGGATTTTATGAATGACCAGCTAATTGATGATTGTAAATTCTGCTTATTCAAGGTGATTGATAATTACCATCTAGAAGGTTTGGTATCCGATATGACAATGGGCCTGAATTTATTAGTCATGAACTCGTACGCTGGGCAACTGAATATGGCATTTTGAACTAGGTGTACCACAGCAAAATGTCTATATTGAACGTTATAATCGAACCATACGTTATAGTTGTCTGAGCAAGCAACTATTTGACATACTGGAAGAAGTGGAAGCCTACGAAACTAGCTGGTTGTAGCATTATAATAATGAAAGGCTACACCAAGCAAATAAAAGAAAGCTATATCTAGTGGCTGCTTACTCTCTAGTTTTAATTTCAGTTATTTATGGGATGATTACCACTAACTTAATAAGTTAAGAATTTTTTCCCAGAAAGATAATTTCCTAAATTTACAAGTATTTGTAAAATCTTTAATAGAGTTAGTTGCTGAATCAACGCAAAAATTTTTACCAAAGCTAAATCTATTAGTTTCTAAAACAACCAAATATGGAGTGTTACTTTTATATCTGAAATTATTTTTTATTTCATTTGTTGTAATACAGTTCTTTTTATCCGGGTATCTTTTTGAAGCTAATATCGATGTAAGACTACTAATTTTAGAAATACTAGAGTTAACGTTGCGTTCATAAAGTGTAATGTCGTAATCCTCACTTATATTTTTATTTTTATATAAAAACAAGGAGAGTTATCTTTTGTTGTTATGTAAACTTCTCCACCAGAATATTCTTTGCTCTTAGCAAAAGTCTGTTGTGAAAAGCATATGATAATTAGTATAAAAATAGATTTATTCATTGTTTTAATCATTTGAAGTGATATTAGATTGCTTTTAAATAGCCCTAAATTACTAGAGCTATTTTGTGGTTTTATTTAAAAGCTAATCGATAATATATTTCTTTTGTTTTTGAATAGTCTGCTCATACTGATTTGAATTATATAATTTTAAACAGTTTATCAATATTGCAGGTTTTCCTGTGGATTGATAGATATCTTTACTTTCAGTTGAGCCTTTTTCAATAAATAATTTTATGTTTTTGTAAGCATTTTCATCATAACTACCATTTTGAAAATAACCTCCCATTGCTAAAGATGCTTCTTTAGCTACAGCTTCGTTATCAGATTTTGATAAACAATATGAAAAACCAAAATTTTTTAAATTGATTTCATTTTTATTTAGTACAGGTGCTGCAATATCTTTTGCATAACATGAACTAATTAACCCTATAATTAATAAGACAAAGATTAATCTCATCACTTTAAATCCCAAAATAAGACTTCAGTAGTAGTCACACCTTGTTGATGGTGAACAAAATAACAGCTATCACCACAATCGTTACCATTCCATAAAGTTACGTGTCCTGTTGCATCCCCCCAGCCACTAACTTTGAAAATAATGATTCCTTTTTTATTACTTAATTGATTTGATACATCTTCATTGTTTTTAGGTGTTAACGTAATATCAGCTTTGCCTAAATTATTTTCAACAAAAGAGATCATTTCTTTGACGCGTAATAAATAAGTTTTATTATCTGAGCCTTTAACTTTATAGCCTTTTGTTGTTGGTTTAATTGGCATTCCTCCATAATTTAAAGCTTTGCTTAATCTTAGTGCACAGGCATTTGCATATCCTGTTGGGTTTTCTTGATATAAAGCAAAAGCCTGACCACCAACAGTTTGATAAACATCAGGTGCAGACATTTTGACAGGATAGTTTTTCCATAATTCAGAAAATAGTGGTCTATTCACCTGAATGGTTGAAACTTGTCCACTTGATGTAGCTCTTATGCCTGTACCCATAATTAATATTCCGTATCTATTATTAAAGTTTTACCACGAAAGACATCTTTGAGCATTCCCTCACCATTACTATCGATTTTAATTGTTATAGAAAATGGTTCAAATGTTGAAATATCAGAATTTTCAGGTTCTATATTTATTGATACATTTTCTCCTTGTGAGTAACCTGTAGTTTTAACATGAATATTTAAATCATTAAAAAATCTAGATTTATCATTCAATGGATTGAAATTATTACCGTAACTCCAAGTGATCTCAGTAACTTTTTTCTCGGTATTATTCTCAGCAAAATTATTTTTCTGTGCACTTTCCTTTGAGGAATAAGAACTACCACTTTCTCCCACAACATGTGATTGTTGGGGTTGAATTGTCGCCCCACATGTTAATTTATCCCCGACATACGCCACGGGCTTGCCATCAAAAATCAAATGATCATGGCTTTTAATGACTGTCGACCAGCATTTGCATTTAGGACAAAAATGCCCATCACCAGCACGTACAAACAAATTTCCCATTTGTGAACTTTGCATTTGAGTGGCTGGAATGATCCCACCATGATTCGTAATGGCATTATGTATTGCAAAACCTTTAGCCATGATTTACTCCTAAGAAATTAACCATGACCCAAAAAGTTTTCAGGGGTGGGTTGATCTTTGAAAATTCTAATTACAAGAGAAGTATTGGGACTTTCAATAATCACATCTCCATTTTCGATGTGACTACCAACCAGAGCTACCGGTAAGCCATCCACAACGCATACATTACCTGCACCAGAAATTATTTTAGAAGTTGTACCATCTGCATAAATCACCTCATCACCTACACGAGCAAGGGATAAACCAGCAACCTTAACCACATGAGAGGTGGCATTGACTAAACCGCCATTTTTAGATTTAGCACCATGTGTAGCTATGTAATAGAGGGTGTGAGGTTTGTTATTCCAATAGGTTTGTTCAATATTATAAATCTCTTGAATCTCACTTTCTGAAAGTGCTTCTAATTGCTCAATAGAGAGCTTATGTAAAAACATACGATCTTTCATTATTTTTCCTGTTTTAATTTTCAGAATAATAATAGCAAAAGCTAATTAAATTTTAAAACAGGCAATATGTAATTAATAATTTTAATATTTAATTATATTATGTGAATCAGCACTAATTAAATATATTTCTTATTTTTATTGAGAAGATAATATAATTTTAATATATAGAGGATAATAGATAGGAATGAATTAGGCCCATTTTAATCAAATAAGGCATAGTCCTCACTTTGCAGCAAGGCTGTTTAAATTAAAATTCAATGAAATTTCACGTTTTGTTGCGAATTGATTAAATCAACAATTGCCTTTTCTGTTAAAGTTTGTTAATACTAAGTGATAGTTTTCACATTTTTTCTATAAAACGTAAAGAACCGTATAACGAAAATATTCGAGAGGCGGGAATGGCGATTCAATTATTAGAACTACAGCAAGCCGAGAAGCTAAGCGCTTGTAAAATCTCTCTTTCTTTGGGGCTAAACTCAGAGCAGAACCTGCTTGAGCAATTTTTACAGTTTAACCGTAAACTGATGCAAGCCAGTACGGCATTACTCGCTTTTCATCAGGAACCTTACCTGTGGCATCGTTGCCCTGAAAAATTACAAGCAATAGATACCTCCAAAATTAGCAAAAGCCTAAATACACTTTTCGTCAATGGCGATCTGGTCGACTGTGATCATCCACAATATCAGACCTTATTGGCATTTTTACATCCGATTAAAAAGAAAGTCCAGTCAGCGATTGCCTTACATCTCAGGCATCCGGACCAAACCTCACTGGGTTATATCATTCTGTTTGATGAAGCAGCACAAGGCTTTAGTGAATTGCAAAAACAGTTGCTACAAGAGCATTGCATTAACTTCATGCAACAGCTGGAACTGAAATTTAATCACGATGAACTTAAAGAATTATACGAACAAGAAGCCGCACTGAATTTTAGTAAAACCAAATTCTTTTCCATTATTTCCCATGACCTACGTGCACCATTTCATGGTTTGCTCGGTTTTGCGGAAATATTGGCCAAAGAACGTGACACCCTAGACGAGTCGAGCATCCAGAATATTGCCGATTATCTTTATGATACTTCGCAGTCGACCTATAACCTGTTGGAAAGCTTACTGAATTGGGCGATGGCAGAGGGTGGGCGCTTTGTCTACCATCCGATTAACTTCAAGTTGCGCCAGATCACCAATATTGTGACCGATATCCTGAAAACTTTGGCAATCAAGAAGAATATTGAACTGATTAATGAAGTCGATGAAAACCTGAAAGTCTATGCCGATATGAACATGATCACCTCGGTGATTCAGAATCTGGTGTCCAATGCCTTGAAATTTACCGATGTGGATGGCTCAGGCAAAGTCTACATTCAGGCACAACATAAAGGTACCTATGTTGAGGTGTATGTCAAAGATACGGGGTTGGGTATGACCCCGGAACAAATCAAGAATTTATTCCAGCCGCGCATTACCATGAGCTATAAAGGCACCGCAGGAGAAAAAGGTGCCGGACTGGGTTTAAGCCTGTGCAAACGCTTTGTGGAAATGAATCTGGGGGAAATCAATGTGACTTCCAATGAAGGGGAAGGCACGGTATTTACGGTACTGCTCCCGATAGAGCGTGAGCAGGTTGATTTGTGTACAACTCAAGCGAAAACCAAAGCAAAATTAGTCTAAAGTGATTTTAAAGATAAGCTTGTAACTGATATAACTAACCAAGATGAGATGACATCAGTCGAGCCTTTTGATATGAATGCGCAACAACTACAAAAAACCTTGGTTGCAAGCCAATATGCTGAACAGGTTTTAAATTTATACCAAGCAGAATTAGAACAAGACTATCACCAAGATCAATTCCTTGAGTCATTATCGACTGAAACCATCTATCAAAAAGTTCAACAGGCTGTGGCTGAGATCAGCAATGAACAGGCCTGGATGAAAGCCTTACGTGTGCTGCGTGTCAAGTTGATGTTCCGCTGGATCTGGCAGGATGCCAATCAATTGACCAATGTGGTCACGCTAACCCGTGAACTGTCTGATTTTGCCGATGCCTCTATTTGTGCTGCCAAAGCTTTTGCCTTACCGCCTTTATTGGCCAAACATGGTGAACCGATCGGGTATTCAGGCCAGTTGCAGGATCTGATTGTCATCGGAATGGGCAAGCTGGGTGCACAAGAACTGAATCTGTCCAGTGATATTGACCTGATTTTTGCCTTCGATGAACAGGGCGAAAGCAATGGGCGTAAATGTATTGATGTGCAGCAGTTCTGCATTTTGTGGGGGCAGAAGCTGATTTATCTACTCGATCACATCACTGCCGATGGTTTTGTATTTCGTGTCGATATGCGCTTGCGTCCGTGGGGCGATGGTTCGGCTTTGGCCATCAGCCATAGTGGACTGGAAAAATATCTGAGCCAGCATGGGCGTGAATGGGAACGCTATGCCTGGATTAAGGCACGCGTAATTACGGGTGGCAAAGCAGGTGCAGAGTTATTGGACATGTCGCGTCCGTTCGTATTCCGTCGTTATGTTGATTATTCTGCTTTCGCTGCTATGCGTGAAATGAAAGCCATGATCGAACGTGAAGTCATGCGCCGTAATATCGAAGAAGATATTAAGCTCGGTGCCGGCGGGATTCGTGAAATTGAATTTATTGTACAGGTGTTCCAGCTCATATACGGCGGATCGAAGCGTGAACTACAAGATCGTCAGTGTCTGGTCAATTTACATCATTTAGGTGAAGCGGAGTTGCTGGATCAGCAGGCAGTGATTGATCTGGAAGATGCCTATCTGTTTTTAAGACGGGTGGAACATGCGATTCAGGCCTTGAATGATCAGCAGACTCAATCCTTGCCTACCGAACCCGAACTGAGACAACGGATGCTGGATACCTTGGGCTTTGCCGATTGGACAGCATTCCTGGAAGTGTTAAACCAGAAGCGCGACAAGGTCAAAGTCCAGTTTAAGCAATTAATTCAGGAAAAAGAGTTTGCTGAGCCAGTGGATGATTTTGTCCAGCTTGAACAAAAACTCAATGCGGTACTGGATGACAATGCCAGAAACCTGATCCAGAACTTCTGGCATGGGCAAGCTTTACGTAAAATTCCTGCCAGTGCTTTGGAGCGGTTAAAGAAATTCTGGCCGCACTTGATTGAAGCGATTTTACAGTCGGATCAGCCGCAAGTGGCTTTGTTGCGCTTGATGCCATTGGTCGAGTCGGTACTGCGCCGTACTGTATACCTAGTGATGCTGATGGAAAGCCGCGGTGCCTTGCAGCGACTAGTAAAAATGTCGACCGTCAGTCCGTGGATTTGTGAAGAACTGGCGCACTATCCAGTCTTACTCGATGAATTCCTGTCGATGGATTTTGGTCTGCCACAACGCAAAGACCTCGAAGACTCTTTACGTCAGCAATTGTTGCGCATCGAGATTGACCAAGTTGAAGACCAGATGCGGGTATTGCGCTTATTTAAAAAGAGCAACGTCCTGACCGTTGCTGCCAGTGATGTGCTGGCAGAAAGTCCGTTGATGAAAGTATCGGATGCACTGACCGATATTGCTGAAGTGAGTGTACAGGCAACCTTACGTTTAGCCTATGAAGCGGTCGCAGCACGGCATGGTTATCCTTTGGGAAATGATGGGCAACGTTGTAGTCTGGATCGTAAAGGCTTTGCGGTGATCGCGTATGGAAAATTAGGTGGCATCGAGCTGGGTTATGGCTCAGATCTGGATCTGGTGTTTATTCATGCGCTTGAAGAGCAGGGTGAAACCGATGGTCGTAAGGGCATTAGTGGAGCGGAATTTGCCATTCGGGTGGCACAGAAGTTTATGTCACTGATGACCACGCAAACTCTGGATGGACGTGTTTATGAAATTGATACCCGTCTTCGACCTTCGGGGGAAGCCGGCATGCTGGTGACCAGTTTAAAAGCCTATGAACAGTATCAGCAGAAAAACGCATGGTTATGGGAACATCAGGCTTTAGTCCGTGCCCGTTCGATTGCGGGTGATCAAAGTTTATGCCAGCAATTTGAGCAGATTCGCTGCCAAATCCTGACGCAAGTTCGTGATGAAAATGTAGTGCGTGAAGAAGTGTTAAAAATGCGTCAAAAGATGAAAGATCATTTGGGATCATCTTCTGAGCAAAAAAAACATGGTATTTTTCATTTAAAACAGGACTCAGGTGGTATCGTTGATATCGAATTTATGGCACAGTATGTTGTGCTTGCATGGAGTGGGACGAATACAGATCTCGCCCATTTTTCCGATAATGTAAGAATTCTAGAAGATGCTGCTAAAGCAGGCTGCTTATCCAGTGAAGATGCCACAGCATTAATACACGCTTATCTCCGTGAACGAACTGAGAGCCACCGTCTAGCGCTTGCAAATCAATCTATGCAAGTCAATGCTGCGGATTGGCGCGATACCCGGGAGATCGTTTGCAAGTTATGGCAAAGATTAATTGATCCAACTGCGCAAGCATTGGAAAGTGAATAATTGTGTAAAAAAGAAAATGGAGTATGTGCGATGAGTTTGGCTGATCGTGATGGTTTTATTTGGCAAGATGGAAAATTGGTTGATTGGCGTGATGCAAAAATTCACGTCCTGACTCATACACTACACTACAGCATGGGTGTCTTCGAAGGCGTCAGAGCTTATGAAACACCGAATGGTACCGCAATCTTCCGTTTGCAAGATCACACTAAGCGCTTATTAAATTCAGCAAAAATTTATCAAATGAATGTTCCATTTGATCAAGCGACATTAGAACAGGCACAAATCGATGTTGTGCGTGAAAATAAACTGGCGTCTTGCTACTTGCGTCCATTGATCTGGATTGGTTCTGAGAAACTCGGTATTGCTGCAACAGACAATACCATTCATGCCGCAGTCGCAGCATGGGGCTGGGGTGCATACCTCGGTGAAGAAGCCATGGCACGTGGTATTCGTGTAAAAACCTCTTCATTCACGCATCATCACCCGAACGTGACCATGTGTAAAGCAAAAGCATGTGGTAACTATACGGTATCGATTCTGGCGCATCAGGAAGTGGCACGCTCAGGTTATGACGAAGCCATGTTGCTTGACCCGCAAGGCTTTGTTTGCCAAGGTGCAGGCGAGAACGTCTTCCTGATCAAGGATGGTGTGTTACATACCCCTGACCTGGCGGGTGGTGCACTGGAAGGGATTACCCGTCAAACCGTGATTACCATTGCTAAAGACTTGGGCTATGAAGTGGTTGAGCGCCGTATCACTCGTGATGAATTCTACATTGCAGATGAAGCATTCTTTACCGGTACTGCGGCAGAAGTGACGCCAATCCGTGAGTATGATGACCGTGAAATCGGTTGTGGTTCACGTGGTCCGATCACCACTGAAATCCAGAAGACGTTCTTTGATGCGGTTCAAGGCCGTAATGACAAATATGCCCACTGGTTAACTTATATCAAATAAGTTCAAAGCAGTGCAAAGGCGGAGCTTCGGCTTCGCTTTTTTATTGACGAATTAATAGTAAAAAAATGCCTAGGCTGTATGCTAAGATGGCACTATATTCAGTGCATATGTCTGAACGTTTTTAAGTTTTATCATAAAGCGGGACAGCATATCTCAAGCAATTAAGGTTATCAGATGGTAGATATTCAACAAGATTCGGCAACTCCTGAAGACAATGTCATTTTGTGTATGAAATGGGGAACCAAATATGGTGCCGAGTACGTTAACCGTCTCTATAACATGGTCAAACGTCACCTGACGTTGCCATTTAAAATGGTCTGCCTGACGGACCGTACCGAAGGGATTGATCCTGCTATTCAATGTTTTCCGATTCCATCGCTGGATTTGCCGGCAGGCAGTCCTGAACGCGGCTGGAACAAGCTTTCGACCTTTGAACCTGATTTGTATGGTTTAAAAGGCAATGCGTTGTTTATCGATCTGGACGTGGTCATTGTCGATAATATTGATTGCTTTTTTCAGGCAGAAGGTGAGTTTCTGGTGATTCATGACTGGAAACGTCCATGGCGGATTACCGGCAACAGCTCGGTTTATCGTTTTAAACTGGGTGCTTTCCCTGACGTCCTGCCATATTTCCGCGAGCACTTTGATGAAATCCGCGAGAAGTTCCGTAACGAGCAGGAATATCTGTCTTGGTTTATGCACAAAGAAGGCAAGCTCAGCTATTGGAATAAAGACTGGTGTAAGAGTTATAAATACCATTGCTTGAGAAAAGTTCCTTTTGCTTACTTCCAGCCACCGGTTAAGCCGAAAGGCGCAAAAATTATTATTTTCCATGGTGAGATCAATCCACCTGACGCGATCAGCGGTGGTGGCGGTAAATGGTATCGCTATGTGTTGCCATCCGACTGGATCAAAGAGTCTTGGCAATAAGCCAAGTAGGTGTCATTTCGCAAGGTAGAGATGACAAGCATAAAAAAATCAGGCGATTTGCCTGATTTTTTTATATTTAGGGATTTAGATATTGTGATACTGGCGATACCAGTCCACAAAGTTTTTCACCCCATCCACAACCGAAGTTGCTGGTTTGTAGTTAACATAGTTTTCCAGTGCCGAACTATCGGCAAAGGTATCTGGTACATCACCTGGCTGTAATGGAAGCAGTTCTAAAATCGCTTCTTTACCCGCAGCTTGTTCAATGGCCTGAATATATTCAATCAGCTTCACGGTACGATTGTTGCCAATATTAAAGATTCTAAACGGGGCATTACTGATCGCAGGGTTCGGATGGTTGCTGTCCCAGTTTTCATCGGGTGTCGCGATCTTGTCACTGGTACGGATAATACCTTCTACAATATCATCGATATAGGTGAAATCACGGGTATGGTTGCCATGATTAAACACTGGAATCGGTTTGCCTTCAAAAATATGCTTGGTGAACTTGAACAAGGCCATATCCGGGCGTGTCCACGGTCCATAGACGGTAAAGAAACGTAGGCCTGTGGTCGGGAGTTTAAATAAATGGCTATAGCTATGCGCCATCAATTCATTGGCACGCTTGGTTGCTGCATAGAATTGTAGCGGATGGTCAACGCCGTGCTGTTCGCTAAAGGGCATGGTGGTGTTGGCGCCATAGACACTGCTGGTACTGGCATAGGTCAGGTGAGGCGTTGCTGCGTAGCGACATGCTTCCAAGATATTGGTAAAGGCAATCAGGTTGCTTTCCACATAACTATGCGGATTTTCCAGCGAATAACGCACACCGGCCTGTGCCGCCAAATGAATCACACGGTCAAAAGCATGTTCTGTAAAACACTGATCTACCGCTGCTTTATTGGCAAGGTTTTCCCTGATCAGGGTAAAACTGCCTGTATCGTTGCGTTCAGCCAGTAACTGTAATTGCTGGGCACGTGCCTCTTTCAGGGATGGATCATAATAATCATTAAAATTATCAAAACCGACTACATCATCACCGCGTTCAAGCAGTTTTTGTGCAACACTAAAGCCGATGAATCCAGCAGCGCCTGTGACTAGAACTTTCATTCATCGCCTCCAAAAATATCTCGGGTATAAACTTTATCTTGTACATCTAGTAAGTCATTCGACAGGCGATTGGCAATAATCACATCACATGATTGCTTGAATTCATTTAGATCCTGGGTAACTTTCGATTTAAAGAAGCTATCTTCATGAAAGGTCGGTTCATAAATGATGATTTCAATGCCTTTGGCTTTCAGGCGTTTCATCACCCCTTGAATCGCCGAGGCACGGTAATTGTCCGAACCGCTTTTCATCACCAGACGATAAATACCGACCGTACTCGGGTTTCTGGCGATAATCGAATCGGCAATAAAATCTTTACGGGTACGGTTGGCATCAACAATCGCCTTGATCAGGTTGCTTGGCACATTGTTATAGTTGGCCAATAACTGTTTGGTGTCCTTTGGCAAGCAATAGCCGCCGTAGCCAAACGAGGGATTGTTATAATGACTGCCAATACGCGGATCAAGACACACGCCTTCAATCACTTGCTTGCTGTCCAGTCCGAAGCTTTGTGCATAAGTGTCCAGTTCATTGAAGAAGGCCACCCGCATCGCCAGATAGGTGTTGGCAAACAGCTTAATCGCTTCAGCTTCAGTTGAATGGGTCAGCAATACCGGAATATCCTGCTTGAGTGCACCTTCTACCAGTAAATCTGCAAATTGCTGGGCACGTTCAGACTGCTCTCCCACAATGATGCGGGATGGGTAGAGGTTATCGTGCAAGGCTTTGCCTTCACGTAAAAATTCAGGTGAGAAAATAATATTTTCGGTCTGGTATTTCTGTTTGACTTGCTCGGTGAAACCCGCAGGAACGGTTGACTTGACGATCATGGTCGCGTTTGGGTTAATGGCCAGTACATCCTGAATCACACTCTCAACACTTTGGGTATTAAAGTAATTGGTCTGTGGGTCGTAATCGGTGGGCGTGGCAATAATAATAAAATCAGCAGCTTGAAAAGCCTGCTGCTGATCTGTGGTCGCTGTAAAATTAAGTTGTTTTTCTTTTAAGAACAGGGAAATATCATGATCTTGAATCGGTGATACCTTGTTGTTCAGTAAATCTACTTTACTTTGTAGGATATCAAGGGCAACGGTTTCATGGTGTTGTGCAAATAGCATTGCATTTGACAACCCGACATACCCAGTTCCAGCAATCGCTATTTTCATAAGTACCTAACAGATTCGACATACATGATGGACGGTTAATAGGATAACCACAGTGAACCGAGTTTTAAATCCCATTCTACCGGTGTAATGACCATTCGTCCTGCATTTGGGGTGAGCGTAATTTCACTGAAGTAAACGTGATCCTGAGATAATAAGAAATCTACTCGACTATAACCATACGCAAAACAGAGTTTTTCTGACAATTCAATAATTTTTTCCAACTGTTGAGGTTTGGCTAAAGCATCGGGTGAGTTATCTTTCAGATCGACACGAAAGGGCTGTAAGTTCCATTCAGTATCATACATGTTTGAATAGTCATTACCTTGGGGATCTTGTACATCAATTTCCAGATACTCTGGACGGCCTTCAAAGCAGTGTACCCGACAGGTGGTAATCATCGACTGGGTGGCCGGATCGACATATAAATCAACATATTGTTCAATCAGAATTTTGGGGCAAATGTCTTTGTAGTGCCACTCACGTTTTCTGAAATACATGTTCTTTTTCATGTGATCTTTGATTTTAGCCTTGGCCGTGGTGACATCAAGTTTGCTTTTATCACGGCAAATCTTGGCACTGCCACTGTCATGTGTACATTTCAGCACAAACTGATTCGGTAGTTGCTCAAAATCGATTTCATCAGCACAGGCATAGACGCCAAGCAGAGGAACCAAATAGTCATTTCCTACTTTTGCTGAAATTAAATCTCTGACGGCACATTTATCTGCCAGCTTGGTCAGTAACGGACTTCTTTCATAGATCATGCGCGCCGTAACTTTTTCATTAAAGCTTTTGGGCGCGCCAAAGTCAGGCGCATAGCCCAACTTACACATAAAACGTTTAGTGAGATACTTTTTATCTGAAACAAATTTAGTTCTAATTACTTTGGCTTGATATTCAAAATAGTCATAGTTAATCATTTTAAAAAAAGGTGTAATCCCGAAAAAGTAATCGATAATTATAGTAAATATGCTTAAATTCGTCTAATAAAAATATACAGATTTTCTTTACTATCTTATTCCAAAAGGTTTGATTTTGTTAAGGATTGTGAGATTTAAGCTTGGATTCATAGATAGGGAAAATACGATAAACACATGATGGAACGATACGGTGTAAAACAACAAAATACTCAATAAATATAATATATTGATTTATATGAAATGATTCATCTTTTAGCGTCGAATGCTCTTACCAAAAGAGGCTGACGTTAAACAGATCAGTGGTGTTATCATAGGAGATGAGATTAAACATCTTTAGCCGTATTTTCGTGCTTTCTAATTGTTTAAGAGTGAATTGATGAGTGAAATGATGCAACCGGTTGATGTGGTGATTGCCTGGGTAGATGGTAATGATCCAAAGTTAAAGCAAAAACGCCTACAGTATCAGGGCAAAACACAGGCCTCAGATGCGGTAAGCGATACCCGCTTTGCCAGTAACCATGAAATTTACTATAACGTTGCATCTATTTTAAAGTACGTTCCATTTTGCCGTCATATTTACATTGTGACCGATGCGCAGCAACCGCAATGGATTGAGGACTTTGTCACGGACGGCATTTGTGAAGCCGGCAAGATCCGGATTGTGGATCACCGTGAAATTTTTGCCGGTTATGAACAATATTTACCCACCTTCAATACCCGTTCGATTGAAACCATGCTGTGGAATATCCAGGGTTTATCAGATTACTTTTTCTATTTGAATGACGATTTTTTCTTTAATGCGCCAGCGCAGTTAGAGGATATTATTGTCGACCAGAAAATGGTGATTTATGGTCATTGGCAAAGTAGTTTTGCGCTCAAGGCCAAACTCTGGTACCGCCAATTGTTAAATCAGTATTTTGCCAAGCCGATTCAACCCAAACATATGATTGCGCAAATGTTGGGGGCAGATATGCTTGGATTTAAAAAGTTTTTTGAAATTCACCATTATCCGCATGCTGTGGACCGTAAGATACTGCAAGACTATTTGCTTGCGCATCCGGAGTTTCTGGAAAAACAGATTCAGTATAAATTTCGCAGTGTCGAGCAAATTAACCCGATTTCATTGATGAATCATTTAAAGATTAAGCAGAATGAAGCGATGTTAAAACCTGATCTTGAGATTGCTTATTTAAAGAATGAAAGTAGTTTAAATAGCTTCTTGCATAGCCTGAACAATGTGCAGATTAAATATGGCTGTATGCAAAGTCTGGATCAGTTGAGCGATGCTGCAGCACAGCAGATTTATACGGCTTTAAATCAGAAATTAGCAGGCTACTTACCCCACGTTTTATTGGCGCAAACAGCCGAAGGATAAAGAATGAAAGTTGTAACTTATCTGATTAACCTGGATGGTAGTGATCAACGTCTGGCAAGTGCGACCGCACAGTTGCAGCAACAAGATTGGCCGTTTATTCGTTTTTCTGCCTACGATGGTCGCGGCAAAGCGCTGTCTGAGTTTAAACAATATGATGATGCCGAGGCGCAGCGGATTTTAGGTCGTAGCCTGATCAACTCCGAGCTTGGGTGTTATCTGAGCCATTATGGTTGTGTCGAAAAATTTCTCCAAACAGATGCCGATTATCTGGTGGTACTGGAAGATGATATTCAGGTGCTACCGAACTTTAAAAATAATCTGCAATCACTGCTGAACTATCTGGATCAACATAAAGAGTTAGACTGGTATGTGGTGAATCTGGCAGCAAAAAAGAAGAAGCTTGCCAAAGATATTGTACAGATCGAGCAATATAACTTATGGCATGCCTACTATTTCCCGATCCGGGGGGTGGGGCTGGTCTGGTCAAGAAAAGGCGCTGAGGAGTTTGTCAAATTCGGTAAAGAGATTCATGTGCCTGTCGATATCTTCTTTCAGGGCTGGCTCAGTAAAAATGGCAAAGGCTTAGGAGTTTGGCAGCCGTTCGTGAAACCTGCGGGTCTGGATAGTGATATTCTGGGCACGGTTGCAACACAGGGCATTCAGCGTAAGGAGCTGGAAAAGCGTGATGCCTCACATGGCTTAAAAAAACAGAAACGTATGTGGCGTGATCGCTTTTACGCATTCAAGCATCTTTATTTTTAATTAATATTGTCCGGTCAAATCACCTGAGTAAAAAACTGAGGTGATTTGAAGATATGGCTGAGTAACCTGTATGAAAATATTTAAAAAAATATTCTATCTTTTGAAGTTCTATACCTTGTATTCGAACAAGAAGAGAGGGGTGAATCCAGCCATCGACAATGAAGCCGATTTGATCGTGCTTAATCCGACCATTCCTGATGCGGTTATTCCCAAGAAAATCTGGATGTATTGGGAAGGTCCACTGGCCGGATTTGTGGAAAAATGTGTAGAACAGGTCAAGAAGACCAATCCTGATTATGAAGTCCATTTTCTTACGCCAGATACCGTCAAAAACTTCTGTGATATTGATTTTGGTCGTTTTCCCAAAGCAACGCCGCAACAAAAGGCTGATCTGCTCCGTTTTGAACTGATTTATCAATATGGCGGAATCTGGTTAGATGCCAGTACTATTGTCTATGAAAGTCTGGACTGGATTCAGGCGTTGGTCAAAAAGACTAAGACTCATAGTTTTGCTTATTATCGGGCCAAGAATACCACGATCAAAAACTTTCCTGTTTTAGAAAACTGGTTATTGGCAAGTGCAGCAAAAAATCCATTTTTCAAGTACTGGTTTGATGAGCTGGTGACTGCGATTGAATTAACTCCGAAAGTTTATCTGCAAAAATTGAAAGAAACAGAACCTAATTATCAGGACTTGTTTCAGCATATTGGTCGCCTGGAGTATCTGGTGGCGTATGTGGCTTGTCAGAAGGTAATGCGTCAGCATTTGCCTAGTATGTGCCTCATTAACTGCGATAAAAATGCACTGTATTTTCAGGTGAAACACCAATGGGTGAAAGAAAAAGTACTGATTGATATGGCAATTCATCACCCGCCTGCTGAAATGCCAAAGCTGATTAAGCTCGCAGGCAAGGAGAGAAAAACCCTGAGTCATTATTATGAAAAAGGGATGTATCTGGAAGATTCATTGCTCGATATCTAAAACAAGAGCGAGCAGGGCTTAAAGCAAGGTTTTGGGGGCAATCTTCTCAAATGCATGTACTGCACTCCCTTGAGATAGATTAAACACATGAATTCCTTTTTGATGAAACAGTGCTGCAGCGACATCAAAGGCTTGGAATACTTCATTGACATGACGATTTAAAGTCGTCGGTTGTTGATGCTCATGATTTTCATAGAAACGGGGTTGTGTGAAATTGTTCATATCCAGACCCGCAATATAAATTTCTTTATAACTTAGGGTATAAATCACCTGAAGAGCCACATACGCGACCGTAAAATAGTCGAAAGTTCCCTTGAAGATATCTTGTGAAAAGCCAAAACCCTTCTGGATAAAAAAGTCTTGTTCATTTTGATCAAAGTGTTTGGCACGATCTAAAAAAAATTCAATGACATTATCTGTAATGGTTTCAATGATCTTGATCTGACAGCGGATCTCTTCTATCCGAACTTGTCTGAGAATCATATCTAGACAACGGGGTGTGGTGAAAAAGGTGCAGTCCGTATTCAGGACTTTGCGAACCAAATCAAAGCGACAGTCAACAAAGTTATGGTCAATAATGATGTAACTAGAAAATGTGATCGACTCAAATGCGATTGCACCGTTGACCCCAATATAGTCTATGTCTGGGCGATGCAGAATTTCGGGATCGAGTTGTTGAATAGAAGGACCGGCCGCCACCAGCATACATTTCTTGTGGTTTATCTGCTGTGGGGCAAGATTATTAGAAACCAGTTGTTTTTTATAATAAATCCGTTCAATGCGATAGTGCGGGTCTCTTGTTACAGTATAAAGTGGCCAGTAACGACGGTTATGTTTTGCTGCTTTAGGAAAGAAAATTTTATAAATTAATTTATAAAGACTTCTGGAAATTGAACCTGAGAAGAAGTAAATCATTTATAAAAGCTCGTTAAGAATAATAAAACTGTACACTTGTGTTAAAGCAGTCTAATTTCATATATGAGTCATCTAAAGAAAAATATTTTCTAATTTGAGTTTCAAACTTATTTACAGAACAGGGAAATATTTTTTTATTCTTAAAATATATCCATTAGTCGTCCCGATAATGTATTTGAGTGGCTATAGAAAATTACTAGAGAATTGAATCAGGTCTTCTTCCAGTTAATAGCATGATGCTAAATTTTCTTCATAAGAATAATTAAATTGTTGTATCATATCTCCTTTTATATTGAGTGTCATTCTATGCTCAAATCATTGTTTTGTCCTACTATTTTTAAACACACTAACAAGTTTTTATAAAAGAATTATAATTGTAATTTGAATAATAAAGTACTCTAATTTGATTGATTGCTAATCTTTATCGAGAAATATTCATAGATAAGACTGAATAAATGCGAATTTATTCAGTCTTATCCTTTAAATATAAAATCATTTTTTTGTTACATTCCGGATTATTTTGTGCTCTTTTCAAGAGGGAGGAGGTAAGTTTCAGCTTTTTGTGAATAGTCTTTTTCTTATCTTCAAGTCCGTTATGGTATATGAAAAATTTTTTTTAGATCAGGTTTACTTTTTAATCAGGTTCTAATGAGTACAACAATCAAAATTTCTGGATTGGAAATTTATAAACTAATTTAGCATCAATGATGGGCTCTAACGCTCCAATCAGTAAATCCAACCTTAAATTTGATGTGAATTTCGTTTAAAAAAGATACGGTTGAGCCGCAAGATTATCTTTAAAAGTAAAAGATTATTTTCTCAAGTAATTGAATTAGATTAACTTAATTATGAGTGAGGTTTGCAAGGAAGCATTCTTCGCTTACGCATTATTTATCCAATATTTTACAAAATGTACGTCATTCAGAGATATGTATGCCTGAAATAATGTACATCATAATCAAAAACAAGTATTCTTAGCAGCTACAGGCATATGGCCTAATTTGTATGAATTCCTACTATCTCGATATGAAAAAATTTGTTATCAGCCTTTCGACAGCGACTGAACGTCGACAACATATTTATACTGAGTTTAGTAAAAAAAGTATAAATTTTGTCTTTTTTGATGCTTTGACGCCCGAACCAGCAGCCATTTTTGCCCAAGAACTCAATTTAAATATCGATGAGCAGTCTTTAACAAAAGGTGAAGTTGCGTGTTTCATGAGTCATGTTTTTTTGTGGAAAAAAATGATTACTGAAAATATTCCACACATGGCTATTTTTGAAGATGATATCTACTTAGGGGAAAATGTTAAAGAATTTCTGAGTGATGCATCATGGATAGATCAAAGCTGGAATCTGGTTAAAATTGAAGAATTTACTCAAAAAGTTGCTCTAGGGCAAAAGATTAAAACATTTAATAGCGATCCCGATAGAGTCCTTTTTGAACTTCGAAGTAAGAACCTTGGGACGGCGGGCTATATCCTTTCTTTACATGGTGCAAAACAATTAATTAGCTATATCCAGTCTTTGGACAAGTTGATAGCCTTAGATCACTTAATGTTTGAAAAATTAATTCAAGAGAATGTTTTAACTGTCTATCAGATGAAACCAGCCTTGTGTATTCAGGATGTAACGCTCTTCTCGACAAAAGATAGTGTACGTTTTGCAAGCCATTTGTATAAAGAACGTCTAACCAGAAGAAAATACGATAAAAAAACTGGACTAGATAAGATTATTCTAGAGCTCAGTCGAATTTTTCAACAGATTAGAAATCTTATTTTCTTTAAGTCAGTTGGGTTTAAGTAAAAATATCTATGTATTTTTTATTTTAAAATTTTACTTAATTTTCGTGCTAAATAATGCCCTAAAACACCATAGTGAAGAAAGGTAAAAAAAATTCTTTCACGTTTTGTTTGCACAATTGTTGTATCCAGTTTTAATTTCCTGAGCTCTTTTGATACTTTTCGCCAGTTGCTATTGGTGACAAAATATCCTTTACACTTTTTGGATTCGTCTATATAGATGTATGAGAAATGCACTAAAGGAATCGTAAATACTTTTTTCTCCTGAATATTTTGAGTGAGTTCATTGATGAGAAGAGCGCAGCTATTTAATAACCGGTCTTTCATTAATAAGTTTTTCTCTCTTGTCGCACTACTTTCTAAGATTCTGTATTTATAAATGCTCTCTTTAATAATAAATATCGTTTGAATTTCAGTGAATATCTTTGAAACGATAAATGCATCTTCAAAGTGGGTCATGTTGGTTGGAAATGGATTGCTCAACAAGAGTTCACGTTTGTATGTTCTTAACCAAGAAAACCAATTGTTTTTATTAAAAATTTCATACAGGATTTCATCATTCACAGTATAGAATCCTGACAACGCAGGTTGAGAAAGATGATAGTTTTTTAGGGGATTGCTCTCGAAAAAACAATAGGCATTGAACTGAATAAGATCTGGACGCACTTGGATTGCAGAGAGGATCTCGGCAATATAATTATCAGCCACCTTGTCATCCGAATCTATGAAGGTTATATAGCTGCCCTTAGCGTTCTGTACCCCATTGTTTCTTGCATGGCTTACTCCCTGATTTTTTTGATGAATAATAATAAAATTTTGTTTGAGTGTACCGGGAAGGTTATCGATAAATTCATCAATAATTTGTACTGAATGATCTGTTGAGCCATCATTAACAATAATAACTTCAATTGAATTTTTTATTTGATTACATAAACTTAGTAAACATTCTTGAATGTATTTTTCAACATTGTATACCGGAATAATAATGCTTAAACAAATCATTGGGTGGGGAGAGTGAATTTGAGTCATCCCTTATTTTATCCTATAATCACCCAAATAACAGTATGTTGTTAACTTGATCCTGAGAAGAGAATATTGAATGGATATTTTTGTTGTTAGCTTAAAAAATGCGCTGGAAAGAAGAAAGCATATAAATAAGCAATTTATGACTCAAAAAATTGAATTTCAATATTTCGATGCTATTGAACCTCCCCAAATTGAAGAGACACTCAAAAATATTGGTATCGAATTAAAAAATTGTTCTTTAACCAAAGGAGAGATCGGGTGTTTTTTAAGCCATGTCTCTCTATGGAAAAAAATAATTGATAATAATCTGCCTTATATGGCTATTTTTGAAGATGATATCTATTTAGGCTTAAAAGCAGCATTGTTTTTAAAAGATAATTCATGGATACCTGAAAATGTAGAATTGATTAAACTTGAAGCATTTTCAGATTCAGTGCAAGTAGAGTTATTTTCTAAAAAGACTCTCATTGATGATCGAGCTTTGTTCCTTTTAAAAGGACGGCATTTAGGTACAGCAGGCTATATTATTTCTAATGCAGGGGCGAAGGATTTATTTAAGTATATTAAACAGTTGGAGGTGGTTAAGCCTATTGATGATATTATGTTTGATAGCTATATTGCGAAGAAAATGGTCTATCAGATGCAACCTGCATTATGTGTACAAGATTTTATTTACAACAAAGAGGTGAAGTTTGTAAGCTGCCTTCAAGAAGATCGTTCTCAAAGACATATGAATGAATTGGTTGTTCCGCTTAAAATTAATAAAATAAGTCTAAAAATAAAAAGAGAGATTTATCGTTTTTTTATTCAGATTTACAATTTACATTATAAATTTTTTAAAAAGAAAATAGAGTTCAAGTAGTTTTTCTACTTGAACTTATATTTTATATAATAGCGAATTAGATTAATTAAACTCTTTATATTTAACTTTGTGGCTAGATCTTTTAGAAAAAGTCTATCCGTAGCTACATCTACTTCTAATATCTTATTTTTATAATATGCTGTATGAACTCTAGCTTTATAACTTTCAGTTTTCTCTTTATCCAACCATGAACCAATAAAATGGTGAGTTGTATAATTAAACGGAAGATCTAAACAAAAATAACAAGAGGAAAAAATGTGAATTTTATGAGTTCCATCATTGCCTATTTGATTTTCATCTTTATAAGGATTAATTCCATAAAAATGGGTTAGTAAATGACTGATCGTAACTGTATTTGGGGGTTCATCATTGCTATACGTCTTTGAATCATAATAATCCAGCATTCTTTTCGTGAGCGAATGCTGAGGCATACTTCCCCAGACAGCAGAAGTAAAAGGGATGCTGTCGATTTCAAAGCTACTAAAAGCTTCTAAAGTTAAAAACTCATCAATAGGGTGTTTGATTTCAACGTCTGTATCTAAATAGACTCCACCAAATTTATGTAGCGCCATTGCACGTACATAGTCTGAAACAAAAGCATACTTTTTCTCTTCATATGCTTTTTGAGTGAAAGGATGGCTATTGATATCGAAGTTATCTTCATTCCAAAGTCTGATTTCCCAACCCGGGCATTTATCTTTCCAGCCATTGATATAGTGCTGTAATGGTTCAGGAATATTCTTTCTTCCAAACCAGCAATAATGAATAATTTTAGGAATCATTTAGGTATAGCTTAGGTTAAAACAGAATGATAATATATCATTGTTTTATCAAATTTTTGTAGGTCTAACGTTTTAAAGGAAATCATTTTTTGAGTTAAGCAAAAGATTGACCTGATAAAAATAAGCTTTGATTATTTATAATAATCTTTTTCTGTTATATCTCCTCTAAACCGTTTATAACCCCACATATATTCAGCAGGAAAGCGGTTGATCATCTGCTCAACTGCCTGATTGAGTGCAGTGGTCGCAACTTCGATATCTCGATCATACAGTGCTGGATTATTCAGATCATCGCAATACACATCAAATCCCTCACCATCGTCACGGCGGAAACAGCTTAATCCTACCAGACGACATTGGGTTTTCTGTGCCATTTTGCTGGCCAGTGTACTGGTCAGGCAGGGAATTCCGAAAAAAGGAACCACGACACCGCCAGAAGGATCGGGAACGTGGTCCGGCAGAATCACACTGAAACCACCTTGTTTTAGATTCTTAAATAGAGCTTTGACACCCGAAGCATCTGTCGGCACTAAAGTTGCGTTGAGGCGTTGACGTGCATGTAAGGCAAAAGCATTGAATCCCGAATCTTTCATCGGTTTATACATGATGGTCGGGATACCATATTGATGTACCCAGGCATTCATCATTTCCCATGTTCCCAGATGTGGGGTAATGATCAGTGCGCCACGAGGATCGCTCAGTGCATCGGTCAGGACTTTCAGATGATGCACGGTATGAATTTGTTGAATGCTCCACTCGGGGGGCATGGCCCAGCATTTTCCAGATTCGATATAACTGAGACATTGCCTGGTCACACTTTCACGTGCAAGCTGCTCTTTCTGCGTTTGGCTCAGTTCAGGATAAGCCAGCCCAAGATTGACTCTGGTTTTCCACAGCATACTTTTATTCGGGTTTTGATTGATAAAGTAAGCCGCCACTTTCGCGATACTGCGCAAAAATGGGAGGGGGAGAATACGGAGCAGAGTAGGGTAAAACGACATGCTAGTAGGTCTTATTTATCGGCATTGCCTTTAAGCACCATATAAATCAGTGCCACAAAAATCAGTAAGGCGCCCACCAGACTACTTACGCAGAAGTATAAAATACGTTGGTTGGTATCCATATTGAAAAGTTCATTTGCCAGGATGTAACGCATAAAGAACCATTGAGCAAGTGAAAACACAATAATGATAATTGTATGTCGACGTACATCAGGACGCATTGCCATAAGACTGACCTCTCAATAAAAAGCAGTCTATTATGCCATTAGCGGACATGATCTCAAAGCAAAACTCGGTATTATAAAAAACCCTGCAGCGCGCAGGGTTTTTGTTGAAGCATAAACTCAAGGTTTATTTGTCTTCAGCTTTTGGCTTTTCGCGTAAACGAATACCCAAGTCACGCAATTGATTTGCTTCAACTGGTGCTGGCGCTTGAGTCAACGGACATTCAGCAGTCTTGGTTTTCGGGAATGCAATCACATCACGAATCGAAGATGCACCTGTCATCAGCATGATCAAACGATCCAGACCGAATGCCAAACCACCGTGCGGAGGCGCACCATAACGTAATGCATTCAGTAAGAAGCTGAATTTCTCTTCTGCTTCTTCTTCACCAATACCTAAAGCTTCAAAGATTGCCTTTTGCATTTCTAAAGTATAGATACGAAGTGAACCGCCACCAATTTCAGTACCATTTAATACCATATCGTAGGCAACAGAAAGTGCTTCACCAGGATTATTCTTCACTTCTTCAACGCTTGATTTTGGCAGTGTGAATGGGTGGTGAACAGAGGTCCATTTGCCATCATCCGTTTCTTCAAACATTGGGAAATCAACAACCCAAAGTGGCGCCCACTCACACGTTGCAAGATTAAGATCATGACCGATTTTCACACGAAGTGCGCCCATCGCATCGTTTACAACTTTGGCTTTATCTGCACCAAAGAACACGATGTCGCCATTCTCAGCACCCACTCGTTTTAATAAATCAAGTACGATTGGCTCGATGAATTTAACGATTGGAGATTGAAGACCTTCGATGCCTTTTTCAAGTTCGTTGACTTTGATATAAGCCAAGCCTTTTGCACCGTAGATGCCTACGAATTTGGTGTATTCATCAATCGCACTACGCGGTAATGAACCAGCACCAGGAACACGTAAAGCAACGATACGGCCTTTAGGATCTTTTGCAGGACCAGCGAATACTTTGAACTCAACGTCTTGCATCAAGTCTGCAACGTCAACAAGTTTCAATGGAATACGCATATCCGGTTTGTCAGATGCATAATCACGCATTGCGTCAGCGTAAGTCATACGTTCAAACTTATCGAATTTTACATTCAATAATTCGTTGAACATTTTAACGGTTAAGCCTTCCATTAAATCCATGATGTCATCGTCACTCATGAACGATGTTTCAACGTCGATCTGGGTAAATTCAGGCTGACGATCCGCACGTAAGTCTTCGTCACGGAAACATTTCGCAATTTGGTAATAACGATCGATACCGCCCACCATCAACAACTGTTTGAACAACTGTGGTGATTGTGGAAGTGCGTAGAAGCTACCATTTGAAACGCGGCTTGGTACTAAATAGTCACGTGCACCTTCTGGTGTTGCGCGAGTCAAGATTGGTGTTTCAACGTCAAGGAAACCATGATCTTCAAAATAGTTACGGATCAAGTTGGTCACTTTAGAACGGAAACGTAAGCGCTCTAACATTTCTGGACGACGAATGTCCAAGAAACGGTATTTCAAACGAATTTCTTCTGAAATATTGGTATTTTCGTCATTCAACGGGAATGGCGGAGTATCAGAAGCTGCAAGAACTTCAATCTCTTTACCTAAAACTTCAATCTGGCCACTCACCATGTTGGCATTTTCAGTACCTTCATAGCGACGACGAACACGACCTGTAATTTTTAAAACAAATTCCGAACGTGCTTTATCTGCTGTTGCGAATGCTTCAGGGGTATCTGGATCGATCACCACCTGTACGAGACCATCACGGTCACGCATATCAAGGAAAATCACACCGCCATGGTCACGGCGACGATGAACCCATCCGCATAAAGTCACTGTTTGATCGATTTGGGCTTCAGTTAAAGAGCCACAGTAATGAGTGCGCATCATATTGAATTATTTATCCAAACTATATTGGCTGTAGAAGGTGAATGCGTAAACAGCGCAGCACCAATGAAGGGGAGATTATGCCTTGTTGAACGTATAGTCTCAAGTCTTAATGTTTTCAAGCGAATTTTAAACACACGCTTTTTGTTAAAATGATTTGCTACGGCCAGTCCGATCCAAAAACAAGAATAATAGACAGGCCATGGTAAAGACAGTTAAGCCAGCTTGGGTAAATTCATTAATCGATTTGCCAATAAAAAAATAACGTTCAGTATTCCAAAGATCAGTATTGATATGGCGGTTATAGTCAAACACTGAAAATAGCCCATATAAGATGGAAAGAATCATACTGATGAGTGCAAATCCCTTGAGTTTAGAGGGAACCGGATGATGATATTTATGCGTTTTATAATAATCCCAGCACATTTTTATTAAAAAGGGTAGTGCAAGGATTGAAGAACCAATCTGTAAGACAAAATGTAATGGATAATTAAAACCCCACAATGAAATGTTCTGAGCCAGCGTTTCTTTAAAAGCAAACGTTCGAAAATCAAGATGGGTGAGCCCATCCCAAATCAAATGTGTGCTGATTCCAATGATAAGTGCAATGCAATTTAGAAAGCTAAAAGAAATAAAATCATCCAGTGACTTGATCCCTAGAGGATCTTGAATCTCAAGACAACGATAAGTCACAGGCCGATAGAGGATATACCACACTAAACAAAAGCATAGGCCCAATGGCAGATTCGGAAATAAGATACCTGCCCATTGGTGTGTTAAAGGTGTATTTTCTTGCGTAAATAATCGATAAAGATCAGGTGTCATACAACCAATCGCCAAGGCGGCGACAGGTAAATGTCCCTGACTCAGTTTGGATAAAGGTGGAGCAAGTACAGCATGTGACAGAGTAAAAGGCATATCGTTGGGGGAATAACCATTGATTGCAAACATGGACAAGCAGTGTAACAAATGTGCTTGGTCAGACTGTTTTTTATTGCAAAATAAATGAAATGTTATAATATAACAAAAAATAACGATCAACTGATTCGAGACACGGTATGTCATTTCCGCACAATATTTTGACCTTATCCATTTTAGCTGCTGTTTCTGTATCTGCCTTTGCAGCAGAAAATGAACCGGTGACCACCTTAGATACCATACGTATTAAAGCGCATCCGCTTGAGCAAACCTCAAAAGATTTTGCTGTTGCAGATACCGTGGTAGATGAAAAACGTTTACAACAGGGGGCTGTCACCATTGGCGAAGCGCTAAGCAGCGAGCCTGGTATTTATTCAAATCAGTTTGGTGCTGGTTCTAGCCGTCCTGTCATTCGTGGACAAGATGGCCCACGCGTTAAGGTGCTGCAAAATTCATCAGAAAACATTGATGTTTCTACCTTGTCCCCTGACCATGCGGTAACAGTCGATCCGGCACTGGCAAAGCAGGTTGAAGTGATTCGTGGCCCATCTACCTTATTATTTGGCGCGGGAACCGTTGGTGGGCTGGTCAATGTCAATGACAGCAAGATTCCAACAGCAATGCCTGAAAAAGGTTACGAAGGTAGCGTTGGCTTACGTTATAACACAGGCAGTGATGAAAAGCTGGCAACTGCAGGTGTCACGGTTGGTCTGGGTGATCAGGTGGCGTTACGGGTCGAGGGGCTGAAACGCGAAGCCAATGACTATATCGCACCTGACTATCACCATGAAGGTGAGAAAGAGCGCCGTGTCGGCAATACCTTTGCCAAAGGCGAAACCGTCAATGTTGGCTTGTCCTGGATTTATGATCGCGGCTTTACCGGAATTTCTTATAGCAACCGTCAGGATCAGTATGGCTTGCCGGGACATAGTCATGAATATGAAAGCTGTAAAGCCCATCTGAGTGGCCGTCCGCATCTGCACTGTGGTGACCATGACCATGATCATGAAGAGGGCGAGGACGATCACGATCATGGACATGGCGATCACGACCACGATCATGCTCATGAAACCGGGCCGTGGATTGACCTGAAATCTGAGCGTTATGATGTGCGCACAGAATTGAATGATCCATTTGCTGGCTTTAAAAAGTTACGTGCGCAAGCCAGCTATACCGATTATCAACATGATGAAATTGAAGAAGACACCATCGCCACTCGCTTTAAAAACAAGGGCTATGATGGTCGTTTAGAGTTGGTACACAATCCGATTGGCCCATGGGAAGGGGTGATTGGTACGCAATATGGTCAGCAAAAACTGAAACTTACTGGTGAAGAAGCTTTCTTGGCGCCGAATACCACCAAGAAGTGGAGTATCTTTGGCTTAGAGCATGCACAATTTAATGATGTTCATGTAGAACTGGCAGCTCGTGCAGAAAAACAGAAAATTGATATTGATGATTCAAGCAAAAAAGATTTTGACGGTTCAGCCTTTTCTGTTTCGGGTGCTGCCAACTGGGAGTTTGCACCAGACTATAAACTTTCTTTGGTTGCGTCACATCAGGAGCGCTTACCGCTGGCGCAAGAGTTATATGCCAATGGCGGACATTTTGCCACCAATACCTATGAACTGGGCAATGATGGTTTAAGTAAAGAAAAGTCAAATAATGTCGAACTCGGTTTGCATTATGACAATGACAAGTTTGACTACCATGTGCATGTCTATCACAACTGGTTTGATGACTATATCTATGCGCAAACGCTAGACCGTTATAAAGATTTCCGTTTAGTGGAATATACCCAGGATCAGGCACGTTTCTATGGTGCAGAGGCGGAAGCGGGTTACCAGATCTCGGACATGTATAAAGTCGGTGTGTTTGGGGATTATGTTCGTGGCAAGATCGACAATGAAAATGCACCGCGTGTGCCGGCTGGACGCTTAGGCACTAAAGTGAATGCGGACTTTGGTGATGGCTTTAGCGGTTCAGCTGAATACTACCATGTGTTCCAGCAAGACAAGATTGCAGCGTATGAAACCGATACCCAAGGCTATAACATGTTGAATCTGGGAGTGGCATATTCAGGTAAATACAGCAATGTCGGGGATTATCGTGTGTATTTCAATGCCAATAACTTGCTGGATGATCAGGTGTATCAACATGCATCGTTCTTATCCACGATTCCACAAGTGGGCCGTAACTTCACTGTGGGGGTGAATTTTAACTTCTAATTTTTCACTTAAATCTTATTGAAAAATCAAAGTATAAGCTCTAGCCTTAGATCATTAGGCTAGGGCTTTTTTTGTTTATATGCGCATCTTCCAACGAATCCATCGAAAATTAAACTGGTCAGGTCGACGTTACATGGCAGTCATATTGAGTATTTTTGCGATTGGATACATTGCTTCGGCAGTCTATCACACAGTAAAACCACTCCCGAAAGGGCTGGATTTTACTGGGCAATTGCGTCATGCCAATGTGAAATTTTTAGCCGATCAGACCTATATCGATTCCCAAGGCCAGCAACAGGTGGATCAGCATATTTTCAAGGAAGTCTTCCATTTAATTGATCAGGCACAGACCACCATTGTGTTGGATATGTTCCTGTTTAACCAAGAAGTCGGCGCTTCTAAGGTGAAACAGTTGCCTTTGATGCAAGAATTGACTGATGCGCTGATCGTGAAGCGTCGCTTGCATCCAAATGTAGAAGTTGTGGTGATTACCGATCCGATTAATTCGGTGTATGGCGGCATGACACCAAAACATTATCTACAATTGCGTCAAGCGGGTGTGGATGTGATCGAAACCGATTTAAAACCATTGCGTGCGTCTAATCCGCTTTGGTCGGGATTCTGGTATATCTGCTGTCAAAACCTGGGCAATAATCCTGAAGGCGGCTGGTTAAGCAGCCCGTTTGGTAAAGATAAGATTACTTTGCGCAGTTATCTGGAGTTATTCAACTTCAAGGCCAATCATCGTAAAACCTTGGTGGTTGATACGGTGGATGGCTGGAAAAGTCTGGTGACCTCAGCCAATCCACACGATGGCAGTTCGCATCATAGCAATGTGGCTTTGGTGGTGGATGGGCCAACAGCAATTGATGTGTTGCAAACGGAACAAGCTGTGGCCAATATGTCTAAAGGTTCGAGCCCATTTGTGATTATGGGCGGGCTCGCCGAAGACAAAACCTTGCCACAAGTACAAGTGCTGACTGAAAAAGCCATTTATGATGCTGTCTTAAAAATGATTGAGACCGCCAAGAGCCAAGAGCATCTGGACATGGCCATGTTCTATTTGTCGGAACGCAATATTATTGAAGCACTTAAGCAAGCGCAACAACGTGGCGTCAACATCCGGATCATGATCGACCCGAATAAGGATGCATTTGGTCGTCAAAAGAATGGTATGCCGAATCGCCAAGTCGCATCAGAACTTCATGCTGCCGGTATTCCAATCCGTTGGTGCGATACGCGTGGTGAACAGTGCCATAGCAAGATGTTGCTGAAATACAATGCCCAGCAAGCGGAAATCATTCTCGGTTCTGCTAATCTGACCGCACGCAACCTGAAAAACTATAATCTTGAAACCGATATGCGTGTGATCGGTTCGGCACAAGCGCCTGTATTTAAAGATGCAGGACAATACTTTGATGCCGCATGGAGCAACGCCAATGCACGTCAAATCACAGTGGATTATGCAAAATATGCTGATGAATCCAAAGTGAAATACTGGATCTATCGTTTTATGGAATGGTCAGGCTTATCCACTTTTTAATTCAGCATACATAGAGTTCTACACAATGGCGAAGATTAAACTGAATATCAGACAGGATGAGCCGATTGATTTAGATGTGCATCAATTCAATCATTATGCCGATATTGTTGAAATTCAAAGTTGGGCAGAACTGTTAGAATGCTATCGCTCCCTTAAACAGGAAGTTTATCCTAAAAAGGTGTTTCTGGTTCTGGATGATCGAGCACAGGCAGAATACACCTCGATGCATGCGGTCGAGGATGAGCGTCTGTATGTTGATTTTAGTGACGACCTCAAGGGAATTGAAGTCGATGATCCACGATGGGAGCAAACGTATCAAAATGTATGTGTTCCAAAACAATTGCAGCATTATCTTCAGCAATTGAATGATCCCGCACAGCAGCAGCGTTTTGAAAGCCTAGCTGAAAAAATGCAGCATTACGATGAAAATGACTTAGAAGCACTGCTTTATTTCAATCAAGATCTATTGATTTCTACTCATACTGAAATCATGGTTAAAGTGGCGGCTGTTGAAACAGACGCATTGAAATTGGCGATGCTACCGAATGGCTATTTTTCTTGTGATTTTGATCCTTTTGAGAATTATGCGCTGATTCAAAAAATGCAGCCCTATGGTTTTGAATTTATCGGCCTCGGAGCAGCGTTATTAGGATGGATCAAAACAGCAGATTTTAAAGCCGAAAAGATTGAAGATTTAATTCAGGATTTGGCTTTGATTTATCCTTTAGACGCTTCCCATCAGCAACAACTGAAAGCGCTCATTTTAAAACATGATTATCTGATTTTACCTTATTCTGAATCACCGCAAGAATATTTAGGTTACGACCTATCCTGATTTAGGATGAGCATTCAACACGCTAAATTCAGAAGCTTAGTTGGCATTCAGCGTGTTGACAGTGATACATCCTCAATAAAAAATTAAGGACTCGGTGGAATCAACTGATCCAGATCTTTATCGGCCATTTGCTCCAGTTCACTTAAATCGGTTTTGATTTTCCACTGGCTTTCATCATCGACCGGGTTCGGTAAGCGCGCCTCTAGCCAGTCACAAACCACATCCGGGCTAAATTCCGGATGATTACACTGGATCACCCAGCCTAGAAAATCTTTGGCTTCACCATTCATATAGGGTGGTGGTGATACAGGGAAAAACTGGGTCGGTAAACGTTCATTGGTGGATAAATAATTGAGGACATGCCCAAGTTCTTGCACGGTTTGCCATGCCAAGGCATGTTCAACATCAATATTGAATTTAAACCACCAAGCATGCTGACCATCTGCACCATGCGCCACGATACGGGATTCTTGTACGCTAGGCACTTTACAGAAAAATTGATAGAGACGATCAAAATTCATTTCAGCCACAGATGTTGCCTCAAAACCAAAAAACTGATTCTAACATATCTACGCAAAGCTACAGCTTGCTGCATTTTATCTATGAAATTGAACAGTTAATCTGAAAAAATATGATGACAACAGTGGCGCTGGTTTTTTATTCTAAAATAGAAAGACACTCTGCTTTTAGGGAGATCACGATGCAGCAATTTCAACCTTATATTTATGGCTTGGCAGCTATATTGAGCTATCTCCCTATGATGAGCCATGCTGATAATGCTTGGGGTGGTTATAGCGGGGTAGAGCGCCGTTCCTATCACCAGCAGAGGCCGGCCTATCAACCGCCTGCACAAGACCCGTTTGCATTCTCGAATCAGCGCGCGACACCGACTGCGCCACCAAAAGGCTATTATTATCAGCCCTATCAAAATAATGATTATCCTCACCGGAATCATCGACCGGGTGTTCGTGTCGAATATTATCCGGACACTCAATATGAGCGTAGCTATCGCCGCGAGTCTTTTGTGGTGGGAAATGAGCTACCGGGTGAGTTCCGTAGCGAGCGTTACGTGCTGCGGGATTGGGATTCTTATTCTTTGCGTGAACCGCCACGTGGTCGACATTGGGTGGTGGTCGATGGGCGTTATCTTTTAGTGACGGATGACAACTTTACTATTGAGATGATTCGCTGATCTGACATCTGCTTTTTAATTTTGGATGGAGCGGATTCTCCATAATTTCTCGCTATTCATTACAAAGCTTTGCAATGTCGTGGGTTTTATTCATGCTTTCTCCTAGAGTTTTTCTTAATCTGGTTTTAGATCAAAAAACTCAGGATCACACAATGAAAAAGACTGTCGTATTGCTTGTATCAACACTGATGCTTGGTGTCTCTGCTTCAGCCATGGCAGATTCAAACCGTTGGAATCATGATCATAAAGACCGCTATGATCGTTATGACCACCGCTATGATCACCGTGAACAACCACGCTGGTCGAATGGCGATCGCGGCAATCATTATGGTCAACGCATCAATTTCAAACGTGGCGAGCGTTTACCATCAGAATTCCGTAGTCATCGTTATGTGGTATCTAACTATCGTAACCACCGCCTTTATCAGCCGCCACGTGGCTATAACTGGATGCAGGTACAAGGAAAATATGTCCTGGTAGATTCCAAATATCGTATTTTCCGGGTGGCATAACCCCCACATTAAAAAAGCAGGCAATCCGCCTGCTTTTTCTATTTATGCCAGTTCATCATCTTGTGGCCGAGGTGTTTTGTTGGAAGGCAAGGGTTGTTCCTGATCTTTACCACGAATCACGGAAGGGTAGTTCCATGATGCAAAACGTACCACCAGAATCGCCACCGCTAAAATCAGGATCGAACCTGTGGTAATCACCAAATCCATCGATGCTTTATGATTGTGTTGAATATCGGCAATCAGCAAACGGGTCAGTGCGGTAATCGCGACATAGATCAGAAAGCGTACCGGCATGTGATTGGTCTTGAAATAAATCCCGACCATGGCACCTAGTTCCAGATAGATAAACAGCAGCAAGATATCATCAATGGTGGCGTACTGTTTTACGGTCAGAATTTCAATCACGGTATGTACGGCTGACCATGCAATCATACAGCCGATAATAAACAGGGCTAAATAATGAAAGGCTTCAACTGCGTAATGACCGAAGCGATCAAGTAGACGAGGTAAGCCTTCAAGTTTATCTTTGGAGTTCGACATGGCTGTTTATATGCTCAACATGATGATTGGAATGATATGCAAGTTTTATGCTGGTTTTATTATAGGCATAAAAAAACTGCCTCAACCTAGATTGAGGCAGTTTTTATGATTGAATGCGACTTAAGCTTGATTGGTGAAGTAATCTTCGCTGAAGTTCATGATCAAGTCTGAACCTGCTTTGATTTTCGCTAAACGCGCATCGAGTTCAGGCAAGATACGATCAACAAAGTATTGCGCTAATGCAATTTTGTTCTGGTAGAAATCACCAGACTTGTCTTTTGCTGCAGCCGCGATTTTTGCGAACATATAGGCGAAGCTGAGTAAGCCCACAGCATGTAAGTAATCAACTGCAGCTGAGTTCGGGAACTCTGCATTTTCAGCCGCTTGCTCAATAATGAACTGGGTGATTGCTTCAATTTCAGTTGCAGCGTCTAAAGTTGCATCTTTAATGAAGTTCAAGTCGGTATCTAGATCATTGGCAAAGTCACGGATCTCGGTGATGTATTCTGCGATGAATGCGCCACCACATTTAATGGTTTTACGACCGATTAAATCTTGAGATTGAACGCCGTTAGTGCCTTCGTAGATTTGAGCAATACGAAGATCACGGATACATTGTTCCATACCCCATTCACGGATATAACCGTGTCCACCGAAGACCATTTGCGCATCGAGCGTCGCTTGGAAAGCAGTGTCCGTGAGGTAAGCTTTTGCGATTGGTGTTAAAAGTGCAACGCGGTCGTTGGCTTTCTTCACGGCTTCAGCATCAGTTGAGAATTTAGTGATGTCGAGCTGTTGACCCACATACACCGCAAATGCACGAGATGCTTCGTTGTTGGCACGTACATTGAGCAACATACGACGTACATCACCATGCACTAAAATGCTGTCTGCTGGTTTGTTTGGAGATTGAACGCCAGAAGCGCTACGACCCTGTAAACGGTCAGTCGCGTATTGTGCAGCATTTTGATAAGCAAATTCAGAAGCACCGAGACCTTGGATACCCATTGATAAACGTTCGTAGTTCATCATCACGAACATCGCAGCAAGGCCTTCGTTTTCTTTACCGACTAGATAACCTTTGGCACCGTCAAAGTTCATCACGCAAGTTGCAGATGCCTTGATCCCCATCTTGTGTTCGATTGAACCTGGGCCTACAGGATTACGTTCGCCCAAAGAACCATCTTCATTTACCAAGAATTTCGGTACGATAAATAAAGAAATGCCACGTGAACCTGCAGGCGCATCAGGGGTTTTTGCAAGGACCAAGTGAATGATGTTTTCAGCGAGATCGTTGTCACCACCGGTGATGAAGATTTTCGTACCGGTAATGTTATAGGTCCCATCTTCATTGCGTTCAGCTTTGGTTTTGATAATGCCTAAATCTGTACCAGCATGTGGCTCGGTTAAGCACATGGTACCTGACCATTCACCCGAATAGATTTTAGGTAAGTACGTTTCTTTTTGCTCTTGTGATGCATAGCTGTTTAAAGCCATCCCTGCACCCACAGAAAGAAGCGGGTAGAGCATGAATGATGGGTTGGTGGCGAATAGCATTTCATCAGACAGTACCGTCAGCATTTTCGGCATGGCCTGACCGCCCCATTCTTCGTCTGCACCTAAGCCGATCCAGCCGCCTTCAGCGTATTGACGGAATGCTTCTTTAAAACCTGCGGGTGTGAAAACTTCACCATTTTCCCAACGTGCACCTTCTTCATCACCCGTACGGTTTAACGGATGTGTCACGTTTTGGGCAAATTTCGCCATTTCTTCTAAAATTGCTTCAGCTGTTGCAGCATCTACATGAGCCAGGTTTTCATTGGCCTGCCAAAATTGTTCTGCTTTGAATACATCATTCAAGATGAATTTCATGTCTGCTAGAGGAGCATTGTAAATTGGCATAATCGTTCCTTTCTACGCACAGCGTCATGTGCAAAATGATCAAATAAAACGAACAAATGAATTGAATCGTATAAATTTAGCATTGATTAAACAAAAAAAGGACGGTCAAAACTGACCAGTCCTTTTTCTGTGATGAACGTTGCATCTCATTCTAAACTATGTTTAGAAAGCGAAGTGTTCCGCATCAAGTTCAAACAATGGCGCAACGCCAGTTGAAAGTACGTCTACATGCGAACGCACACGTGGCAAGATCTTCTTGAAGTAGAAGCGAGCAGTGGTCACTTTTGCATTGTAGAAGTCAACATCAGTGGTACCTTCAGCCAATTTCTCTTGAGCAACAAGTGCCATACGAGCCCATAAGTAAGCAAGCGTTACATAGCCAGAGAAGTAGAGGTAATCCACCGCAGCTGCACCCACTTCATCCGGATTTTGCATTGCACGCATACCAATTTGCATGGTGATATCGCCCCATTCCTTGTTTGCAGCAGCCAATGGTGCAATGAACTCTTGCATCGCAGCATTGTCTTTGTTTGCTTCAACAAATTTATGGATGATCTTGGTGAAGTCTTTTAACATTGCACCTTGAGTTTGCAATACTTTACGACCTAACAAGTCAAGCGCTTGAATTTCGGTTGTTCCTTCGTACAAGCAAGCGATACGTGTATCACGTACAATTTGCTCCATACCGTGTTCAGAAATGAAGCCGTGACCACCAAAGACTTGTACACCGTGCTTCGCTGATTCAGAACCAGTTTCAGTTAAGAATGCTTTTGCAATTGGTGTTAACAAAGACAAGATGTTGTCAGCAAACTTACGCTCTTCTTCAGTTTCGCCTTTTTCAACGATGTCTGCATATTGAGCCAATAAGTAAACCAGCGCACGACCACCTTCAGCAAATGACTTTTGTGTTAACAGCATGTTGCGAACGGCAGGGTGAACGATAATTGGGTCAGCTTCTTTTTCAGGTGCTTTAGGACCAGAAAGCGAACGCATAGCTAAACGGTCTTTCGCATACGCCAAAGCGCCTTGGAAAGAAGATTCAGATGCAGATAAACCTTGAACCGCAGTACCGATACGCGCAGTATTCATGAAGGTGAACATGCAGTTTAAGCCACGGTTTTCAGGGCCAATCAAGTAACCTTTTGCTTGGTCGAAGTTAATCACACAAGTCGCGTTACCATGGATACCCATCTTGTGTTCGATTGAACCACAACGTACTGCATTACGCTCGCCGATAGAACCGTCAGCATTGACATTGAACTTCGGTACGATGAATAGAGAAATCCCTTTGGTACCTTTTGGCGCGCCCGGTAAACGTGCAAGCACGATATGGATGATGTTTTCAGCCATGTCGTGTTCACCAGCAGAGATAAAGATTTTCTCGCCAGAGATTGCATAGCTGCCATCCGCATTTGGTTCAGCTTTAGAACGGATGATACCCAAGTCAGAACCTGCATGAGATTCAGTCAAGCACATGGTACCGGTCCAAACACCTGAAACAAGGTTTGGCAAGTAAGTATTTTTTTGCTCATCAGAACCGTGGTGTTCTAAAGTACGCACAGCACCATGAGAAAGACCAGGGTACATACCCCATGACCAGTTTGCAGTACCGACCATTTCAGAGATTGCGATCCCTAAAGAGTTTGGTAATGCCTGACCGCCGAACTCTTCATCAGCAGAAAGAGATGGGAAGCCAAGTTCGATATATTTTTGATACGCTTCTTTAAAGCCTGTCGGAGTTGTAACAACACCGTCGTTCCAAGTACAACCTTCGCGGTCACCTACCTGGTTTAAAGGAGAAAGTTCGTTTTCGCAGAAATCAGCCGCTGCTTCTAAGTATTGATCAACCAATTCACGGCTTACTGTGTCTTGAAATGCAGGAAGTTTTGCGTAATGTGCTTCAGCATTTAATAATTCGTGCAAGACGAACTGCATATCACGTAAGGGTGCTTTGTATTGTGGCATAGCGGGTTCCTCAATACTGGTTAAACCAGAGTTATAATCTTAGTCAATGATAAATGTGCCCAAGAGCACCATTTTGTAGCGCTAATCGTGCAACAAGTTATAGTTCGGTACAAGCTTTTGCAGGTCATTTCTTAGTGACTGCTAAGTCAAAGTTTATGGTTCAACCTGTTTAAGCGCTTAGATTGTAGGTGGTTTTCCAGCATTTGAGTGAAACTGTTCAGCTAAAATCGTAAGCAGCTGTGTAAATGAAGAATCAATCATTTAACGCATAAAAAAAGGCGCTTTGAAAGCGCCGGAGAGGAGAGGGTGTTTATGTTGTTGGATTCGCTTGACGCTTGAATTGTGATTGGTCTGGAGTAAAACGAACTTCACAGGTCCCTTCAATCACACGTTTATTCCATTGCACATTGACGCGTTCTCCGATACGTTTACCCTGACATGCCTGTTCGATCTGGGCGTGTTGAGCCTGATGTTGCTGACGCATTTGTTCGCGTTGTTCTGAACGCTGTTCACGTTTGGCTTGCCATTCAGCACGTTGCTCTGGGGTTAATGGTGCACGTTGCATATTGTGACGATGGTGGTCACGATCCATTGACTGTTCCGCTGGCGTGGTCGATTGACAGGCAGCCAAACCTAAAACAGAACCGAGTAGAGTGGTCATCAATACAATTTTTGTCTTGTTCATTGTTTTATCCAGCGTCAGCAGTTGTGATTTGATGCTTAAAGATTAGATAATAAAGATGAAGAAACAATGGAGAGTTTTTTCGAACCATGTTGGTTACAATCCATAAATAGAACACTATTGAGATTAAGCGTTTGAATGTTCGTCGTGTCCCTTTAGCCTTACGCCTGTTTTTAACGGTATTACTGACTACCTTGCTGATCGCGACCATCAGTCTGGGCGTTTTGCATTGGACCATGCAAAAGAACTTTGCCCGCTATGTGGCCGATGTCGAGATGCAGAAACTGGATCGGCTGATTGCCAATCTCGGCAATGTTTATACGGTTTATCATGACTGGGGCAATGCCATTCAGGCGCAGATTCTGCAAATTGAGGGGACCGCAGCGCCAGACGACTACGACCGGCTGTCTCAATGGTGGTTACGTCGCCAGTATGACATTGCTTTGCAGCAGCGTTATTTTAATGACCATACTTTATTGAGTCTGTCTCCGACGCTGGCGCAAAATAATGTTGAGATGAGAAATCGTCAGATCTTTAATGATGAAGAACTCAAAATCCTCAAACAAAATTTACCCTCTGAATATCAGCCTTTTGAGGGGCTGCGTTTTCCACTCAGCCCAAGCCAGTTCCGTCTAAAGAAAGATGATAAAGACGATAAACAGGAGCATAAATTAAGTGCTCCTGCCGAGCATGGTAAAAAGCGTTTTGTCTCGATTCCTGACCGTTTAGGCCTGAGTTCACGCCTGTCTTTATATGATGAAAATCAGCAGTTTATTGTCGGTGAGCCGGCTACCGATCAAATCTCGTTCCGTCCGATTATTGTAGATGAGCGAGTGGTGGGTTACCTCGGATTAAAGCCAGTACTGGACCAGGATGATGCATCCAGTATTAACTTCTTTAGTAATCAAAAACGCTATCTGCTTTTGGTCTATGCATTAACGGTATTGTCTAGTTTGATTGCGGCACTGCTGATGGCGACCTATTTTAAAAAGCCGATACAACGCCTGTTAAAAGCCACTTTAGAATTGACGCGTGGTAACTATCAGCATCAGGTGAAGATCAGACGTAATGATGAATTAGGTGATTTGTCCAATCAGATCAACCATCTGGCAGACATCTTGCACCATCATGAAGAGTCACGCCGTCAATGGGTATCTGATACCTCGCATGAGCTGAAAACGCCATTGGCCGTGTTGCAGGCACAAATCGAAGCGATGCAGGACGGGATTCGTAAAGCCACACCTGAACACCTTGCGGCTATGATGCGTCAGGTCAGCAGTTTGAAGAAATTAACTCAGGATCTGGCGGATCTGGCTCAGGCCGATGCACAACAGTTGAAATGCTATTTTGCCGAAGTCAATCCGTGGGATGTGGTGCTGCAAGAAGTCGAAAACTTCAGATCAACCTTTGAGCAAAATCAGCTGGATGTCACCTTGTCGGGAGAGGGCGCTTTACTCTCGTTAGATCGTGATCGTTTTAAACAGATTATTGTCAATTTGCTGGGGAATTGTGTTCGCTATACTGAACACGGTGGAAAAATACAGATTCACACTCAACAAGATGAGCAACAATGGATATTGTATGTAGATGACAGTCCATTGGGGATGAATGATGAGCAACTGGCCCGTCTGGGGGAACGCTTCTACCGTGTCGACGATTCACGTACACGCAGTACCGGCGGTACAGGGTTAGGTTTGGCTTTATCATGTAAACTGGCACAAGCTTTAGGTGGTTCACTGACTTTCGATCATTCACCATTAGGTGGATTACGTTGTGTACTGACTTTCCCGAAACAAAATACGTAACTTTTAGATCCTCTTTGGTTGAGGATGATGGATAGGATGAAGACCATGAAACATATCATGTTGGTTGAAGATGAGGTTGAACTGGCACAGTTGGTTCGTGATTATTTAGAAGCTGCTGGTTTTGAAGTCAGTATGTTCCATGATGGTCAAGATGCATACACCCAGTTCCAGCAACGTAAACCAAGCTTGATGATTCTGGATTTGATGGTGCCGCGTATGGACGGTTTAACCATCTGCCGTAAAGTACGTGAGCAGTCTGATCTGCCGATCATTATGGTGACGGCACGGACTGAAGAAATTGACCGTGTTTTGGGTCTCAATATGGGTGCAGACGACTATATCTGTAAGCCTTTTAGTCCCAAAGAACTGGTTGCCCGTGTTCAGGCTGTTTTGCGTCGTTTAGAGCGTAAAGCGGAACCTGAACAAAATGATCTATTCCGTATTGATAAAGCGCAACAGCGCATCTGGTATCAGCAAAAAGCATTGACCTTGACCCCAACAGAATTCCGTTTACTGGAGCTGTTTTTAGAGCATCTTGGACAGGTGTATTCGCGTGCACAGTTGCTCGATCATATCAATCCAGACAGCTTTGATGTGGCAGACCGTGTGATTGACAGCCATATTAAAAACCTGCGTCGTAAGATTTCAGAAGCAGCGGATACAGGCAATCGTCATGAATGGATTCAAGCGGTGTATGGTGTCGGTTATCGTTTTGAATATCCAGATGAGTAATCAGCATTACATGGTTTGAGGTGACTCATAACCAAAAATCTGGAACAGTTTCTATAGATGAACTTGTCTCTTTTCCGTCGGATAGAGGGGCTGATATGAGATGAGTTTTGATGAGGATAAAGGGTAGAGTACTGCAAAAAGTTTTATCCTGGAGCTACCCCTTGCGCCGCTTCAACGCCTTGCACTGCTATAGTCGCTCTTGCGCCGCTTCAACGCGGCTCATATCCAAGAAAATGTAGAACAGTTTTCTTAAATTAGCTCATGGTTTTCTTTGGATAGAGGAACTGAAAGAGGACGAAATTTTGTGACGATAATGGGCAAAGCACGGCAAAAACTTTTATCCTGTGGATAACCACAGCGTTATCCACAGAAAATGTGGATAGTTTCGCAAAGATTTTGTCGAAATTATCTGCTTTTCTGGTTTTAAATGGAACATCACTGAATTCTGTGCAAACTAAGATTACATTACTTTACAATCACTTGTGGTGAGCTAGTTTGCTGAAACGAGATTACTTCTAGCTTAAAAACTTATCCCCTGAATAAGCCTTGTCCGGTTTGATCATCGTCTTTATCCGCAAGGTCGTCTGAGCGTTGTCCGTATTAGGGGTGGATGATAATGGGGGTATGATCAGTAATCAGTTGCCATAGTTCGTCTATATCCGAGTTGGTCACCGCAATACAGCCTAAGGTCCAGTCTTTGCGTGGCATATAGCGTGCACTGGCCGGAAATGTGGTAGCACGTGTCGGAACCGTACCATGGATCATGACATCGCCACCCGCAGAACGATTATACTGTTGGGCATAGATCATATCAGTTTTATTGGGGTAGGAGATGTGCAAGGACTTATAGTAAGCACTCTGTGGATTGCGCCAATCAATTGAATAGGTTCCTTCAGGCGTTTTGCCATCACCTTCAAACTGTTTATGTCCTATCGGATCAAAGCCTAAGCGTATCGGATAGCTGCGAATGATTTCCTGTTGATGTTTTAATTGCAAAATACGTTGGCGCTTAAAGACTTCAATTGAGGTCACGGGTTTATTCTGTTTGAGCTGTTGTATTTGTTCGGCTGAAAGTGGCGTATGGGTTGCTGCAAATGTGGGGATGAACTTGCCATACTGATAAAAAGCCAGTGCCAATAAAATGATTAAAGCAACACATCCAACAATCAATCCAGTTTTCATGAGGTTCTTCTTTTTAAAATAAATAGCTCACCTGAGCCGCAATCGCGACCCAGGCGAATCATAACGACTCAAAATTAAGATGAACAGCTCACCATCACCTCTGGTACATCACTTGGTAAAGGGGCTGTATCTGCTTCGGTTTCCAGATCAGGCTGTTTTTGATAGGGCTGATTCAGTAGCTTAAATAGACGGTCAACCTCGCTAAAATCACCACGTTCAGCCTGTTCAATGGCTTTCTGCGCCATATGATTGCGCAGGACATATTGTGGATTGATCTGTTGCATCTGCTGGTCTAATTCATCGGTATCCTGATGTTGACGGATATTCTGGTAATGTGTCAGGAAATCATCGAATTGCTGGACATGAATACAGTCATCTCTTAAAGCTTTGTAATCTTGTTGTTGTAGGCGAATAAAGCTTTGAGTGTAATCCAGTTGTTCGGTTTGCAAAATTCTCAAGAAGGCAAAGCTGCAATCCAGACTGTCTTTATGAAAATGCGGTAATCCCATTTTTTGACATAAGCCCTGACCATAATGTTTTAAAAAGGTGGGTTCAAATTTTTCCAGGCAGCTTGCCAGATCCAGTTTGAACTGTTCTTTATCTTCGGCTGATACCAAAGGAATCAGATTGTTTAGCCATGTCCACAGATTCCAGTGCCCGATGCTGGGCTGGTTTTGATAGGTGTATCGCCCCTGATAATCGGAGTGGTTGTTAATCCAGTTTGGACGGAAACGCTCCATAAAACCGTAAGGGCCAAAGTCTAGTGTTGAACCGGTAATATTGAGATTGTCGGTATTCATCACCCCATGTGCAAAACCGACCAGTTGCCATTTGGCAATCATGATCGCAGTTCGTTCAATTACGGCTTGAGCAAATGCCAGAATTGGATGTTCAGCGTTGAGGCATTCTGGATAATGCCATTCGATACATTTTTGCGTGAATTCAGCCAACAGTTCAGGTGCATATTGATTTATCCATTCAAAATGACCCAGGCGAATATGGCATTCGGAAGTGCGCAATAACATTGCCCCTAGTTCTAGGGTTTCGCGTTGTACGCCCTGGGTTGAACTGGTAAAACCGACTGCATGACTTGATGCAACACCCAAAGCATTTAAGGCATGTCCAGCGAGATATTCACGAATTACCGAACGCAGCACAGCACGGCCATCGCCCATACGCGAGTAGGGGGTGGAACCTGCACCTTTGAGATGTAGATCAATGGTTTCGCCGTGTTTATTCAGGATTTGTCCGATCAGCAAACCCCGACCATCACCGAGTTGTCCTGCCCATTGTCCAAATTGATGCCCTGCATAGACCATGGCGAGAGGGGGAAATTCGGCAAAGGTTTTTTGACCGCTACAGATTCCCACCCAGTTGGCTTTATCTTCTTCGCTCCATTGCAATTCATCTGCCAAGACTTCATTGAAATGGCCTGCTTTGGCACCACGCAACGGACTGGGCTGTTGCTGATGATACAGCTTCGGATTTAAAGAATCATAGCGAGGGTTAAATTGCATAAGCGAATCATCTTGAAAGACTGACCTATGACTATAACAAATTAACCGATGCAATGGGGAAGCGTAGAACAGAGGGATGAAACAGCAGATATAAAAAATGGCCTCAATCTGAGACCATTTTTAATTGCTAAGCTGTTATTCAGAAACAGGCGCTTTTTTGATGTTACGCATCAAGGTTTCCAAACATTCACGGTGATGACTTAAACGATGTTCAAGTAACTGGAAATCAACTTTCAGCTTATGATCCATTTGATGGATTTTTTCAGCCATGGCTGCTTTTTTCGCTTGAAGCTCTTGTTCTTTCAGCTTGGCCCAATCATTTAAGGTATGGGTAAATGCTTCATATTCCTGGGCAATGCGTTGCTTCATTTGTACAATGTCGGTATTCACATCATGCCCATAGATCGCAAGATCGCGTTCCGCATATTTAAACTTCATCGCAAGTTCGGCTTTTTTGATATTAAAGCTTGGAATACGACGTAAGTTCTTCGCTAAACCGAGCTTTGAGCTGGTCCAGATTAACCATTTGGTTGGGTCATATTGCCACCATTTCACGCCATTACGGTAGTCGTACTGGAAGATGTGATGGTAGTTATGATAACCCTCGCCCCATGTGAAAATAGCTAAGACAAAGTTGTCACGTGCGGTATTTTCATCGGTATAAGGACGTTTGCCCCACATGTGGCAAAGCGAATTGATGAAGAAGGTCACGTGATGGCTGATGATCAAACGCAATAAACCACCCAGTAAAATCACGCCCCAGATGTCGCCAGTCGCCCATCCGATTAAGCCCAGTACACCGACATGAACAGCGATGACCATTGGCACATAATATTTATGCTGGAACATCACCAGTTTGTCATTGAGCAAATCAGGGGCATTTTTAAAGTCAGGTTCAGATGGCGAGTGATCGCGAATCATCCAGCCCAAGTGTGCATACCAGAAACCACGTTTAATTGAATACGGGTCTTGATCGACATCATCGACATGGCGGTGATGGGTGCGGTGACCTGAAGCCCAGAACAAAATACTGTTCTGCACAGCGAAGGTACCGCCAATCATCAATAAAATTTTCAGCGGTAATGCCGCTTCATAGGCACGATGCGCCCAAAGACGGTGATAACCGGCCGTGATGCCCAAGCTACTCAGCGCCAAAAGGAAGATCATGCTCACCCAAGCACTTACACTAAAATCATAATAATAAGCGTATAAAGGGATTAAAATAGCGGCAAGAATTGGTGTGCCAATTAAGGTAATGCTAGCAGTCCAGTTAATGGGTGCCTTTTTGAGTGGGGCGGAAGTCATATCCGTCAGCGCTCCTAATAACCTTGTTTGTACAAGATAATAAAACTAAACGAGATAGCAAAACCAATCATGACGATATATTGCTATTTTATCACTGATATTAGCATGCCCAAATCGATTAGCACTAGTATTATTGTACAGTTGTATCGGAAGAACAGTAACAGAATTCATTTGTAAATATGGTCAATGAATTAAAAGGTGAAATAAATCAATGTCTGAGCAAATTACCATGAAAAATCCCATTTTTTCTTTGAAGGCATTTTTTAACAAAACTTTAATCTTCTCTGCTGCTGTCATGCTTGCAGCCTGCCAAAGCCAACCGCAGCCCGCGCAAAAACATAGCTTGCAGCCAAAACGGGTGACACAGCCACCTGCCATGCAAGTCCGTAAAAGTACCGATGGTGTTCAGGATGTGGACTGGCAAATTACCACCATCCAAGGCAAGCGCGCATTGTTCTTTAACCAGTATCCCGGTTTTCAGCTCAACTCGGTTTCCAAGATGGTGTCAGGGCATACCGGCTGCAACAATATTTATGGTCGTTATAAATATGACTTTAGCCAGCGTAAACTGGATTTTGATGTGATGGCACAGCATCAAAGCTGTAACCGCGCTTTGGCGCAAGAGGCAGATTTGATGGATGCGATTCAACGGGTTGAACGTTTCCAGCTGGATGGTGCAAACCTGTATTTGTTAGATGCAAAAGGGCAACGTTTGATTCAGGCCCAGCGTAAGAAATAAAACAAAAGGCGGAATTTATTCCGCCTTTTGTTATTTTAAATGTTGCAACATGGTACTTGGAACATCAGTAATTAAACCTTGAATACCTAACTGCTGCAGATGCTTGGCACGTTCAACCTCATTCACTGTCCAGACACTGATTTCAAGATTGGCCTGTTGGGTCCGTTGAATGATTTCATCTGTCGCCAAGGCATCTCCCCAGCCAATCTGACAGCAGCCATATTGTTGCGCCAGTTCAATTGCATATTCTCCAATTGGAATTTCAACCAGTAATCCACGCTTAAAATGACTTTGATGGCGCTGTAAAGCAGCTAAAATTTTGACATCAAAACTGGTAATGGTTGCGCTTTGCTCAAAAACTTTTAAATCTTGATGCAGTTGATCGACCAAGCGTTCAGCTGCTGCATCATCTGCAACGGCTTTAATTTCAACTTCGATATGTTCAAAGTCAGTGAGACACTCAAGAACATGGGGAAGGCTAGGGGTATATTCTTCAAATGCCCATGCCTGCCATTGATGGCGATGATCGAATTGCTGTGCTTCGAATAAATTGCAGCTTTCAACTTGCTGGGAACGACCCGCAGTGCGTACAAAGTCATCATCATGGATGACCACCAGTTGATCATCTTTCAGTTGGCGTACATCAAATTCAACACCACGTACGCCTAAATCATGCAGATAACGAAAGCCGCCTAAAGTGTTTTCAGGAGCTTCACCACGCGCACCACGATGTCCAATAATTCGCATTTGTCTCTGCCTATTGAAAAGTTATGCTTAATCGATACTGTCGTTAATATTCTTTTGCCATAGCACTTCACTACCACTTTCGGCACGTTGTAAAGCACGTGAGGCAACGAATAACCAGTCGGATAAGCGATTCAATAATTGTAGCGCAGTCGCCTGAATATTCTGGTCGCGATGATGTACCGACAATAACGCACGTTCTGCACGGCGGCAGACGGCACGAGCTTGATGTGCATAACTACAAGCTAAAGTGCCTGATGGCAAAATGAAGTCTTTTAACATCGGTAAAGACTCATTCATGCGGTCGATTTCTTTTTCCAGAAAGTTGATGCATACCGGTTGAAGCAGGTGATAGTTTGGAATACAGACTTCGCCACCTAGATCGAACAACCAGTGTTGGATCAGGCTTAAGCTTTTATCCCAATGCGCTTTAGTCTCAATCTGGCTGGCACTGATTTGTGCGCGCAGTACACCAATGGTTGCATTGAGTTCATCGACATCCCCCAAAGCTGCGATGCGTAAATCATCTTTGGCAACACGTGAACCATCTCCCAGACCTGTGGTGCCTGAGTCGCCTGTACGTGTATAGATTTTACTTAAACGATGTCCCATAGTTCTGTTTCTCTGATCCTGAAAATAAAAAGGGGATAATGTCGGTCAGAACATTACCCCGAAACTGGAGTTAAGAAAATGTTTTTATTATTTTAGCGCACGATTAATAACGGAATGTGACACCCGCAGAGGCTTGACGTCCACCATTTACATACCAACCATTGCCAAAGTTATCAGCGGTTCTATATTCTACATCACCCATATTTTCAATGTTGCTAAACACTTTAATATTAGGATTGATATTCCAGTACATGTTTAAATCAACGGTGGCATAACCAGGGGCTTTAACTTTATTGGCAGTATCTGCATAAATGTCTGAACGTGCGATAACAGAAGCACTTATGCCATAGATTTGATTTTCAAGTCCAGCAGTTAAAGTGAGAGTCTGTTTAGGCTTATATGCAATTCTCAAGTCAGTCTTTTTGTTTTTTGAATCAACATAGGCGTATTCTGTGTTTAGGAATAAGTCATCTTTTTTCCATTTAAGACCTAGCTCACCACCATTGATTTCAGCTTTATCTATGTTGATATACGTTGAGTTCGGGCTTGAGTATTTATAGCTGATTAAATTTTTTATTTCAGTATGGTAAGCAGATAAAAAGGCATTTAGGTTTTGCCCAATTCTTTGATCTACACCTACTTCATAGGAAATACTTTCTTCTGGTTTTAGATCAGGATTACCATAGGTATTTCCGTATGGACCTTCGGAAAAGTAGTAGAGTTCTGTTAGGGATGGTGCTTTAAAAGCTGATCCAATATTGGCATAAATACTTGTTTCAGGTAATACTTGATAACGAACAGCGCCCTGACCAACGGTATGTGTACCAAATTGTTCATTATCCTCAGTACGAATACCAAGCTGAGTATTTAGCTTATCTGTCTTATACTGATGTTGAACATAATAACCTGTAGAGTCGATACTTTGCTTTTTATTTTTTACATCATTACTTTTAAAATCTGATTTTAGATAAGTTACACCTGCGAGTAGATTATTCTTAGAGTCTACATTCCAGTTTAAGTTCAGATCACCTTCATTGTTTTCTGTATCAAAGTGGTCTGGATCATTATCTTTTACTTGTTGGTTATCAATAAAGTTTGAATAACGTGCAGATAAGGTAAGGTTCTCAGTAACACCATATTGAATGCTTGAATTAATTAGGCGATTCTCAAATATACGTTCTGCATTATTTTTGCTGGTCATGTAATTGTAGAATTGACTTAGCCCCTCATTTTGACTGATTGACAGGTCAGTTTTAATGTTCTTTTTATTGTCGTAACCTACTTTCGCACTGTAACCTTTCTGATCGTAAGCAGCTTTTTGATCTTTACTTTGATTATCTAGTACTCGTGTTCCATCACTTTCTAGGCGCTGTCCTCTAATTTGTGCATAAAAACCATCTTGAATGAGATCAGCCCCAGCAATAGCTTTATAGGTATTGTTTTCCCCATAGATACCTGTAATAAAACCGCTATTTTTTGTTGGAGTTGAGGTTATCATTTGAACCACTCCACCAATTGCATCTGTTCCATATTGTACAGAAGCTGGACCTTTAAGAATTTCTATCTGTTCAAGATCGGATGAATCAAGAAATGATGGATAAATTGCAGCAAGGTGGTTTTGGCTGTTTAGACGGGCTCCGTCTTTTAAGATAAGAGTGTGATTTGGTCGAGTTCCACGAATTGAAATTTCCGTGATCTGACCTATTCCTCCACTTTGTTTGACAAAAACAGAAGGATCACGCTGAATTAAATCTGATAAGTTGAGTGCAGGATTTTGTTCAATTGACTTTTGATTAATTACTGTAAGACGTGCAGGAACATTCTTTAATTTTTCTTCAGAACGAGATGCTGTCACGACAATCGTATCTAGCGTCGCAGTTTTATCGCTGGCTTGATCTTGAGCAAAAACAGGTGAAGAAAACCCCATCGCAATAGCGATAGCACCAACTAAACGAGTCGGTTGAAAAACAGTAGACATGCGCGCTCCAGACATTCACCCGTCGTGAATGATAATGTGGAAATACACAACAAGCAGGTCTCCGGACTTCACTATAATCATCAATTCAATGATCATACTCATCATCTTCCCACATCGTTCCGATGCAGTGATTTGGCGTTGAGCTGGGATGAGTAATTCAGTGTTACCGTTGCGAGGGCAGTGTTGGAATTTCACCAACTTCCCTATAAGCAAAAGAAATTGCTTTAGACTTGTTGCAAGATTACGCAAAGTATAAAGTGTTAACGTTTCTTAAACAATTGCATTTCAGAATGAACTTTGCACAAAGTGAGTCAAATTGCATTACAATGCGAGAGCTTCAAAAATATTCAGACTAGATTGGACAGCTCATGCGCCAAAGCCAGATGCGAACTCGCGCCAAGATTTGTGGAATTACCCGAATACAAGATATTCACGCCGTTGTACAATCTGGTGCAGATGCGATCGGCTTTGTTTTTTTTCCGCCAAGTCCGCGACATGTCAGTATTGAGCAGGCGCAAGCATTGGCAAAGCAGGTCCCGCCTTATGTACAGCTAGTCGGCTTATTTGTAAATGCAACTGCCAGAGAAATCCAGACGGTGCTTGATTCGGTTCCTCTGGATGTATTACAACTACATGGCGATGAAACGCCAGAACAATGCCAATTCATCGCAACGCAATGCAAACGTCGCTGGTATAAAGCCATTCAGGTCAAACCTGGTCTGGATGTGGTCGCTGAAATCCAGCGCTATCAAGTAGCGGGCGCTAGTGCAGTGTTATTAGATGCCTGGCATCCTGAGCTAAAAGGTGGGACAGGGCACAGTTTTGACTGGACGCAATTTCCCCAACTCGATATTCCACTCATCCTGGCCGGGGGCTTAACCCCTGAAAATGTCAGTGAAGCTATTGATACCACAGCTGCTTTTGCTGTGGATGTCAGCGGAGGCGTCGAGTCCGCAAAAGGTATAAAAGACCAACAACTGATTGAAAAATTTATGCAAGGAGTCCAACGTGGATCAGCAAAGCCTTAGTCAAAAAAATCAAGTGATTGACTACACCCAGTTTCCCGATGCGCAAGGGCATTTCGGTATTCATGGTGGACGTTTTGTATCAGAAACGCTGATGGCTGCACTTGAAGACCTCGAAAGTCTTTATGGTCGTATGAAGAATGATGCACAGTTTTTAGCAGAGTTTGACCGTGATCTTGCGTTCTATGTTGGTCGTCCGAGTCCGCTGTATTATGCCGAGCGATGGTCTCAGCACCTCGGCGGTGCGCAAATTTACCTGAAACGTGAAGACTTGAATCATACCGGTTCGCACAAGGTCAATAACACCATTGGTCAGGCTTTATTGGCAAAGTTGTCAGGTAAGAAACGCATCATTGCGGAAACCGGTGCAGGTCAGCATGGCGTGGCGACGGCAACCATTGCAGCACGTCTGGGTATGGAATGTGTCGTGTACATGGGTGCCGAAGACGTGAAACGTCAAGCTATGAATGTCTATCGTATGCGTTTGTTGGGCGCGACGGTGGTGCCCGTACAAAGTGGTTCAAAAACCTTGAAAGATGCCATGAACGAGGCGATGCGTGACTGGGTCACCAATGTTGACAGTACTTATTATGTAATTGGTACTGTGGCTGGTCCTCATCCATATCCGCAACTGGTTCGCGATTTCCAGTCGATTATTGGTCGTGAAGCGCGCCGTCAAATCCAGGAACAGGCAGGGCGTTTGCCAGATGCTTTGGTCGCTTGTGTTGGCGGTGGTTCAAATGCGATGGGCTTGTTCTATCCCTTCCTGAATGATCAAGATGTGAAAATGTACGGTGTTGAAGCCGCAGGTCATGGCATCGAAACAGGTAAACATTCTGCGCCGTTGAATGCAGGGCATGTGGGTGTATTACACGGTAATCGTACTTATTTGATGTCGGATGAGCAAGGGCAGATCATTGAAACACATAGTATTTCAGCTGGTCTGGACTATCCAGGCGTAGGTCCGGAACATAGTTTTCTCAAAGACATGAACCGTGTGGAATATGTGCCAATCAATGATGATGAGGCCTTACAAGGTTTCCGTGATCTCACCAAGATTGAAGGTATTATCCCAGCATTGGAAAGTTCACATGCGATGGCTTATGTCACTAAACTTGCACCAACCATGTCCAAAGATCAAATCATTATTGCGACAGTTTCAGGCCGTGGCGATAAAGACCTGATGACGGTTGCACGGATTGATGGCGTTGAAATGGTGGATATGTAGGTCTTAAGATGCCAAGTCTGTTTATGGTGATGTTGGGTGGCCGTCATGCGCGTGCCAACACCGAAGTACATGATGTGGTCATGGCGATTGGTGAAAGCTTATCTGAACTGACACCCCAGTTGAAACAGGCCTGGTTTGGTGAATTAAAAGGTTTGCATATTGATGCCTGGGCGCAGATTTCAGGTGTGCAGTCGCAAGGTGTGAATTATCAGATCCAGTTTTTTGATGCGGCACCATCAGCATCAGATAAAAAGCTGTACTTGATTAATTTGGGCGGCTATACGCCAAATATTTTTGGTGAATTGCATAGCTATCATCTTGTCGTTGCAGCTGATGCAGTGGCGGCAAAACAGCTGGGCAAACAGTTCATTGAACAACACTGGCATAAGCCGCATACCGATCGTGTCGTGGATGTTGATGATTGCATTCCGATAGATCATATCGCAGGGCGTTATATCCATTTGGTTCAAGGTGAATTTAGTCCGATGATTTGGGAAAATACTTATCTCACCTTAGCTTAAGCATGGTTTTAGAAAAAAATAGGGAAGCAATTGCTTCCCTGTTTTTATTTATGATGTGATTAAGGTGTGACTTTGATTCGATCGGTTTTAGGTGCGGTCAGTGGTGAATGCTGAGCTACATATTGTTCTAGGGCATCAATATCCTGTCCGCCACCGACTGGATTTTTACCTTGTTTTAAGACGGTAAAGTTATCACCCCCATCGGCAAGGAAGCTGTTTACGGTTACACGGTAAGCCTTGTTATCATCTAGCGCTTGTCCTGCAACCAAGATATTGCTGGCGCGTGGTGAAGCCGAGTTGTCTTTCTTATACGAATAACTCAACTCTTTAGACGGCTGCAAGATACGTACCGTGGCTGCATTGGCACCTGACCATTGTTGCTCTAGTACATCACGAATTTGTTTGCCTGTCAGACTTAATGTCACAATCGAGTTGCCAAATGGCTGCACGGTAAAGACATCACCAAAGGTAATCTGATTATTGGTATTGACCAGTAAATCGGCGCGTACACCGCCCGGATTCATCAGGGTAAAGTCAGAACCTTGATTACTTGCAGTGAGTGCCATGGCCTGTTGTGCATCGGCAATTAAATTACCCAAAGCACTTTCACCACTTTCGGTGGCATTACGATTAATCACACCATCCGCGGTACCAACGACACGGGCTGAAATGCTGGTCACGGCTTGACGATATTTATCCAGAATGGCTTCAATGCTTGGGGTTTTATTAAATTTCTCATATAGATCCGTCAAGTTCACTGTGGTTGAGCCCGAGCTATAGGCTTCACTTTGAATCGGAACCTGTTTGGCATCTTTCTTAATCACATCACCTGTTTTGCCATCCAGTTCTAATTGAATATTGGTAATGGCGGTACCGTATTGTCCGGCAGAGGTAAGCAGGAACGGTTTTTGCGGATTCTTGGTTGAGTAATCACAAATATAAGATTGATGGGTATGTCCAGACACCACCACATCAACTGCAGGATTTAGGCGATCGAGGATACCGAGTAATGGACCGCTAAGGCCGTCACAAGTTTTCTTATTAAACTTGGTACTTGGTGCGACGCCTTCATGTACTACCACCACAATTGCTTCAATGCCTTGTTTCTTTAACTCTGGAATCAAGGCATTGACCGTATCGGCTTCATCATGAAAGTTAACGTCTTTAATGCCTGCAGCCGAGACAATACTTGGTGTTGCTTTCAGGGTCATGCCGATAAAGGCCACCGGAATGCCACCATAGCTTTTGACTTTATAGGCTGGGAATAAGGTTTTGTTGGGATCAGTCTTCATCGAGACATTGGCGGCCAGAAAGTTAAACTTGGCACCCCCAAACTTTGGATTGATCTGACAGGGTTTGGTACTGGTATATTGCTGACAGCCACCATTCTGCAAGCGACGTAATTCATCTGTGCCGCGGTCAAATTCATGATTGCCGACCGCATTGAAATCAATCTGAATGTCATTCATGGTTTCAATGGTCGGCTCATCCAGAAACAGCGATGAAGTGAGTGGTGAGGCACTAATCAGGTCACCTGCCGAAACGACCGCATTATTTGGATATTGCGCGCGTAATTTTTTAATCGCATCGGCAAAATAACTGACGCCACCGACAGGAATACGTACCGTTTTGCTACTGTCATTTGGGGCATCTGCTTCAATAAAGCGTTTAGGCGGTTCAAGATTACCGTGAAAATCATTGAACGCAAGAATATTGATATTTTGGTTTTTGCGTTCCACCGTTGGCGTTCCATCACTATCGTCATGATCATTACAGGCCGTTAACGCCAGCATCATCAGACAGAGAACTTTGGCTTTTAATAATTGTTGGGTCATCATTGTTTTTGATCGGGTGGTATAAGATTGTTTTCAAAAATAAAACTTCTGTATGAATGTTTGATGAAATTATGAGCTAGAATCATTTGGCAAGCACTGGGATTGAGCGCTAAGAACTACGGCGCAGTTATCATTTTTACAGATAAAACGATTAGCAAATTTGTCCACTTAAGCTTTATGATTGAAGCAGTTGCAAACCCGTACTCATGGAATGAAAGAATGGATTTGATACAAACCAATGGTCAGCCACGTTATGGACGTTTTGATCAGGTACCCTCAAGAATTAATCTGGATGACTATATTTATAAAACGCCTTATGGACAGGTATTAACTGGCTGGCGCAAGCAACTGAAATATAAAAAATTTAAATTCTGTGGCTTGCAACATGAGCATTACAGCATTGGTGTGGCAATTGTCGACCTATCCTGGGCTGGGCATGCGTTCTTTTATATTTATGATCACCAGACTAAAAAGGTGATTGAGTGGAATGCGATTCAACCTTTGGCATTCAAAACACAACTGGATGAGCAGCCGTTATTTAGTCAAAGTTCGTTCAAAAAATCAGCCTATCAATTTGATATGCAGCATGCCAATGGCGTACGTTATATTCAGGTCAGCAAACATGGTGAAATCCAGCTAAAAGCCCGAATTTTTTGTGCAGGGACCGATGCCTTGAGTTTATGTAGCCCGACCGGGATTAATGGCTGGACCTATACCCAGAAGCAAACCACATTGGCGGTTGAGGGCTTTTTCATTAGTCCAGCTCAGCAAAAGATTGAATTTAATGCTTATAGTCTTGCGGCTTTGGATGATACCTGTGGCTTTCTGCGCCCTGAAACAGCCTGGTTCTGGTTGTCTTGCCAGTTCCGTGATGCACAAGACCGTCGTATTGGTATCAATCTGGCATCAGGCGTCAATGAAAGTTTTGGCAACGAAAATGCCTTGTGGGTGAATGGCCGTTTATATCCGCTGACAGATGCTTTATTTGAGCAAAAGAATGAAAATACCTGGTCGATTCGTTCTTTGGGTGGATGTTTAAATCTGGTGGTTGAAACAGGCTGGTGCCGGTTTGAAAATATTAATCTGCGTCTGATTGGCAGCCAGTTTAATCAATGGCAGGCTAAAGTCAGTGGCACGATTGCCCATGAACAGGTTGAATTGGTGGCATTAGATAATGAATATGGCTTATTAGAACAGCATTATGCAAAGTGGTGATGCTGTTTAATTTAATCGCTTGAATAAGCATAATGTTGGCTAACTATTTTTAGCTTATTGAGTCTTTATAGGAACTTTTCTGATTGATATAAAATATGAAATGAAAAGAGAAAAATTTGAATATGAAAGCATGATGTTAAATATATTTAATTTTTTAGATAAATTCGGGCTAACTGTACAGAAACGTTTGATATCTATTCAATCTTTAAACTCCGCTTTAGCTCAACAGTTTTTGGGGCGATTTAAGCTTGTCGTCGTCCTTTTTTTACTTTTGTCAGGCTGCTCTAATATCAATAATGATATTTTTTTGACCAAAGAAGTTCCAGTGGGAAAAGTTGGAAGTCCTTATTATGCAGAAATAAAAATGAAGGAATATGCGGTCATCGAGGATACTTTTCTTGTAGTAACAAATATAGATCAGAACAGTGGCTTGATGGTTTCATCAGGTCATGGTGTAAACGAATCTGCCCCGCATGCTATGACCAAGATTGAGGGTACACCCATGAAGTCTGGTATTTATAAGATAATTATTTCTGGGACGGTGAGGGATGGCTTAAAAGATTTTAATCAGGATTTTATTTTGAGAGTAGAGGAGTAGTAATTTCTTGTATTTGAATTCTTGCTGTACTCGTTAATATCGCTGATAAGTTTGTAGTTAAAAAATCGTCTTTTAATAATTATAAGAAGTTACGATTAAGTTCTGCTAAGCTAAAAAAATTCTAAATTATATAATTCTCATTAGCGAAAGATATCTTAGAGAAGGACAAAAGCACTTTCTTGTCGGTTAAGCTAAGAAAGTGCTCAGGTGTTGAAGGGTGAGAAAAATGTGAAGCTTCTTCTGCTTGTAAGCAAACAGTGTGCGCATATCTAATAAAAGTAATCCATCAATATGATCAACACGGCAAAATCTGAACTTGGATCATAATCCCGCTTGCCAGAACGCTTCACCTGCTGCAATCGGATCATTGGTCTTGGCTAAAGTATCAATCCAGACATCATACTGGCGAATCACCGGATGTTGATTTGGATGGAAATCCTTTTTAAACCAGTCACTATATTGCGCTCTTTTCGCAGTCAAAATACCGTTGCGACCAAAGAACCACGGCAAGCCTTTACGCGCCATATCAAAACGTTGTCTTAAGCTAAAACCATCGGTTTTGAGCATCACATCAGTACGATACAGGGTAAAACCAAACATCATCACTGTGGTAAAGACCAAGGCAAAGCGACGGGTTGCTTCCGGGACTTCACCGACTTCACGCATCACATCAAAAGCCACATCGCGATGTTCCATTTCTTCAATGGCATGCCAGGCAAACAGCGCACGTACAAAAGGATCTGCTTCTGCCAAGGTTTCTTTTTTACTATAGAAGGTATCTGCCATCAGTGCGGTTAAATGCTCGGCAGCTGCGGTCATGGCAATATTGTATTGAGGAGAGCGATTCTTCAGTTCAAAGCGAAAGATTTTCTTTAAGCGGGTGGTGAACTGCTCCACAGGCATACCCTGATCTTTCATGATCTGGTTCATTTTATCATGCGCGATACCATGCTGTGCTTCCTGCCGAATAAAATCAGCGACACGTTCCTGCAAGTCTGGATCATCAATTTTGTCTCGGAATAAACGGACGCATTCAATAAAGTAGCGCTCGCCATCGGGGAAGGTCAGGCTGAGGGCATCAAACATACGGGTACGGAATGGGTCGCCACCGAACCAGAAGCGGGGTGCCTGCTCGAGATGGAAGTCCAGTTTGGTTCTGACCACGGGATCAACTTGATAGGAAACATGTGCATTCATCTTTGCTATTCCTTGTTTTTCTTCATATCGCCAGTATGGAAAAAGTCCGATGAAATGTTTTGACAGTTACAGCCAATTTTTATACAAATAACGACAGCTCAGGATGAGATTGGCCCATGTCCGTTAAAATAATCATTGGATATTTACGTTTGTTGAATCGTGTTTTGCAACAGGAACAAATTGATTTGTCTAAAGTTGTTGTGCCTGAACTTTGGCAAGCCTTTCAGGCCTGTCTGGAAAATCCGGATGAGCGTGACTTTGATGTGGAACGTTATGCCTTGTTATTACAGGCCGCTCAAGCACATTTTACCCGTCCAATTACTTTAGTTTTGGCTGAACATGCCAATTTGCAGGATTTGGGCTTGATGGGTTATCTGGCCTCAACCAGTATGGATCTCCAGCAGGCACTCCAACTCTTGCAACGATACTACTCTCTGGTATTTAAACAAACCAATCTGGAACAGCTCGATGTCCAGCAGTTTCCTGATTACATCCAGATTGTCTGGGGCGCATCTTATTGCGACTATCGGGAAATGTATGAGCTGAATCTGGCCTTGATTTTTAAAATCGCGCAATCGATTGTGCAGGATGCTCTAGTGCCACCGCAGATGATCCAGTTTGGTTATGCCCCGCATACAGCGCTGTATCATTTTGAAAAATTCTATGGTTGTCCGATTCAGATTCAGCAGGGCCAATATGCGATCCGCTTTTCCAATCAGGTTTTAAAGGCAAAAAGTATTGCGGCAGACCAGCAACTGAATCAGGTCTTGTCTACTCAGGCACAGCATTCATTGAACAGTGTCAGCTCGTTTGAGGTTCAGCAACAGCAATTTAGACAAAAAATACATAGCCTGATTGAACAGGGCTTAGTGCAACAGGAAGAAGTATTGCAAAGCTATGTGGCGAAGCGTTTGCATTGTTCGGAACGGACACTTCAACGTCAGTTGAAGGCTTATGAATTGAATTTTCAGGATGTGCTGGATCAGTATCGTTTAGAACAGAGCAAGCTGTATCTGCAACAAGGTAAGTCTTTGTCTGAGATTGCGGAACGGCTGAATTATGCGGATCAGAGTGCGTTTGGACGAGCGTTTAAGCGTTGGACAGGCGTTACACCCAAGCAGTTTTTAAAATCTCTGTAGATTTTAGATCAAACTTTTAATTAATAAGTGTTTAGCTAAGGTAGTTTGATTTATAAACAAACAAATGGGTTTGATATTTTCCTTACTTTTCAGGGATGAAAAGTAACAAAAATCCTCTGTTGGACTGACGCTACGTCCTGAGCAAATTTTAAAGCCCTGCTTTGAAATGCAGCGCAAGGCTAGTCCAACGGGCGACATCCATGTCGCCTACCACGATAGTAGATTCTTATCTAAATTGAAGCGTTATTGAGAGTGGGATTTGAGCAGTAATTCAAATCTTCTATGGTTTTTTTAAACGCGGATAATTAAAGACAATGGCAAGTACCGCACAAATCGCAAGAATCCAGCAATAGTAGATATTGCCAATCAATTCAACCGGAGAAAGTTTGGCAATCGAACAGGCCAACAGTAACTGCGCTCCATAAGGAATCATGCCTTGAACCACACAAGAAAAAATATCCAGTAAAGCTGCACTTCGTTTAGGATCTACGCCGTATTCTCTGGCCACTTCACGGGCCATATCTCCCGATAAAATAATCGCAACCGTGTTATTGGCCACAAACAGATTTGAGAAGACCACCAGAAAACTAATACCGAATTCACCAGCACGCTGTTTACCGAATTTAAATAGGCGGGTAATCGCATAGATGCGTTGAATCAGCCACTGCAATCCGCCTTGTTTTTGCATCAGGGCGGACAGCCCACCCAGCAACATGGAAAGTAATGCCACCTCAAACATGCCGACAAAGCCATCATAAATCGCACTGTTCAGCTTGAGCACATCAAAATCCGGTTTTTCAAGCAGCCCCATCAGACCCGATAAAATCACGCCGATCATCAGCACTGCCAAAACATGCAGACGGGTAAAAGCAAGAAAGAACACCGCCAGATAAGGCAGAATCAGCCAGAGATCATAAGGCTTGGATTGAATGGCTTCTGCCTGATGGCTCATGGAAATATAAACCATTAAGGTGATGATAGCTGCGGGAAGTGCAATCCAGACATTGACCCGAAATTTATCTCTGAGTTCGACATTCTGGCTACGGGTAGCTGCAATGGTGGTATCCGAGATCATGGACAGGTTATCGCCAAACATGGCGCCACCAACCACCGCACCAATGGCATAGACCGGCGCAATATCAGTCGCTTGAGCAAAACCAAAAGCAATTGGTGCACAGGCTGCAATGGTACCCATCGAGGTACCCATGGCCGTAGCAATAAAGGCGGCAATGATAAACAGCATGGGTAAGACAAATTCTGGCGAAATAAGCGAAAGTCCTAACTGTACCGTCGCATCGACGCTACCAATGGCACTGGAAACACTGGCAAAGGCACCTGCCAGCATAAACACCATAAACATCAGAATCAGATTCGGGTGACTGGCCCCTTGCAGGAATTCTTCAATCGCTGTATTGAGTTTCTGTTTATACAGCAGAAGGGCGAGAATCACCGCAGGTATTGCAGCCACAGGCGCTTTAACCTGATAAAAGGCAAATTCAGTTCCGATCATTGAATGATAAAGACCACTCCCAAGAAAGATGATCAAAAATACCAATAGCGGCAGCAAAGCAAGGGCATTGCTTTGTACTTTTTCGGGAGAGTGGGCAGACATAAAATAAAAAGGAAACTTAAAAATTGCGGCTAGTATAAAGGAGCTTGGCGAAATTCTAAAATGCTAAGCGATCAGCTTGAAATTAGGAATCTTTGATCATTGAGAAAAAACTCAAAATATAGATAAATGTAGCAGGGGAGTTGTAAGTCGCAGGATTCGCTGTCGCATTCACGTCAAACTCTGTTCAATGAACAAAAAATAGCGTTACAATGCAGTGTTTTTAAATGACCACAAACAACTCCTTAATTTATATAAATCAGGAAAGCATAATCCTATGTCACGTCTTGCCACTCGTTTTGAACAGCTTAAATCTCAGCAACGTAAAGCGCTTGTTTCTTATGTAATGGCAGGTGACCCGCATCCACAAGTCACTGTTCCATTGCTTCATCAAATGGTTGAGGCAGGGGTTGATGTTATTGAACTGGGTCTTCCGTTCTCTGACCCGATGGCAGATGGTCCTGTAATTGCTTTGGCAGCTGAGCGTGCTCTGGCAGGTGGAACCAATACTTTAGATGCATTGGATATGGTGAAAGCTTTTCGCGAAAAAGATCAAACGACACCGGTTGTTTTAATGGGCTATTTAAATCCTGTTGAAGTGATTGGTTATGAAAAGTTTGTGACTTATGCGAAAGACTGTGGTGTTGATGGCGTACTTCTGGTGGACTTACCACCTGAAGCATCTCAGCAATTAGGTGAAGTTCTTAAACAAAATGGAATGGATCAGATTTTCTTGCTTGCGCCAACTTCAACCGACCAGCGTATTCAACATGTGGTCAATCAGGCAAGTGGTTTTGTCTACTACGTGTCACTCAAAGGTGTGACTGGTGCAGCAACCCTAGATACTGCTGAAGCAGCAGCGCGTATTGCAAAAATTAAATCTAAAACCAGTGTACCAGTCGGTGTTGGTTTCGGAATTAGTGATGCGGCGTCTGCAAAAGCGATGGGTCAGGTTGCCGATGCCGTGATTGTAGGAAGTGCTTTCGTTAAATCTTTTGCGACATTGCCAGCAGATCAAGCTGCGCAACAGACGGTGAATAAAGTGAAGGAGCTTCGAGCTGCGCTCGATGAGTTAGTATGAGTCAAGAGTTAACATCAGGGAAGGTTCTTAACCCTTCAACCCCTTGGACTGAGCGTCATGTTCCTGGTATTCAGGTGGCAGATCAACAGCAAACGTTTAAAGCGACCTTTACTGAGCCTACGATTGAATGTCCTGAGTGCCATGCACTGGTGACACGTACTGCCATGTCATTTAATGCCTATGTCTGTCCTCAGTGTGATGAGCACTTACATATGCGTGCGCGTGATCGTTTGAACTGGTTCTTTGACCAAGTGAACGGAGAATTGGGTCAGGAATTTATTGCCAAGGATCCATTAAAGTTTGTGGACAGCAAACCTTATCCAGATCGCGTTCGTGAAGCCCAAGATAAAACAGATGAAACTGAAGCACTGGTGGTGATGCAGGGGTCTTTAAAAGGTCTTGATCTGGTTGCCTGTGCATTTGAGTTTGATTTTATGGCGGGTTCAATGGGCACGGTTGTGGGCGACCGTTTTGTTCAGGCGGCTGAACGTGCCATTGCATTACACCAGCCGATGATCTGTTTTGCTGCCTCGGGCGGTGCACGTATGCAGGAAGGCATGTTGTCCTTGATGCAAATGGCGCGTACTGCAGCAGCCATCCAGAAAATGAAAGAAGCACGTGTGCCTTATGTGGTGGTGTTAACTCATCCGGTTTATGGTGGTGTAACGGCTTCATTGGCAATGCTGGGTGATGTGCATATCGCTGAACCGAAGGCGATGATTGGCTTTGCCGGTAAGCGTGTGATTGAACAAACCGTACGTGAGAAACTGGAAGAACCGTTCCAGCGTGCAGAATATTTGCTTGATCATGGTGTGGTCGATCAAATTGTTCATCGTCATGCATTACGTGATACTGTATACAGACTTGTTGCAAAACTGATGAACTTACCTTGAAACCGCACGCTCCACATTCAACGGATACATTAACAACATGGCTCGATTATTGGGGCCATGTTCATGTTACAGGCATTGATTTAGGTTTAGAACGCGTTATTCCTGTGGCTGAAAAGCTGGGTGTGATGCAACCTGAGGCGAAAGTATTTACCGTCGCAGGTACCAATGGTAAAGGCTCGACCACGACAACTCTAGCTGCAATTTTAAATGCGCAGGGTTATAAGGTGGGCCTATATCAGTCACCGCATATTTACCGTTTTAATGAGCGCGTAAAACTGGCGGGTGCCGAGGTGGATGATCAGCGTCTGATAGATGCTTTTGTACAGGTCGATCAGGCTCGCCGTGAATGTGGATTAAGCCTTTCTTTTTTTGAAGCAACCACTTTGGCTGCTTTTGTCATTTTTAAACAGCAGCAATGTGATGTCTGGGTACTTGAAGTCGGCCTGGGTGGTCGTCTTGATGTAGTCAACGTGATTGATCCAGACATTGCTGTGATTACCAATATTGGTTTAGACCATGTCGACTGGCTCGGCGATACAGTCGAAAAAATTGCTTTCGAGAAAGCAGGGATTATTCGTCCGAATATTCCGGTGGTTTTTGCCGGGCAACAGCAACTTCCACAAGCCATTCAAGATAAGGTGGCTGAAACACAAGCCCAGCTATATACACTTAATCAAGATTATTTCTATCAGCTGGATGAAAATGGGCAAACCTGGTCATTTGCATCTTCTGGTAGTACCTTAAAGCTTCCTGTTGGTCAGCTGGCTTTGGATAATATTTCAACTGCGGTTGCTGCTGTACTGGTGAGTGGAATAGACATTTCACAACAAGCCCTAGCAACGGGTATTCAGCAGGCATGTCTCCAAGGCCGTTTTGAAATCAGACAAATTCAGGATAGAACCGTTATTTTTGATGCGGGGCACAATGCCCATGGTGTCGAATTTTTGTTGAAGCAGTTGCGAAAATTCCTAAAATACAATAAACAGTACACAGAAGTTGTTGCAGTATTTTCAATGTTGGCAGATAAAGACATTCCATCTGTCACTGATTTACTAAAAACAACAGTAAAAGATTGGTTTATTGCTAATTTAGATGTGCCTAGAGCAGCACCAGTGCAACAGATTCAAAATGCATTGCAAGGGCAACAGGTCCATGAGTTCGGCAGTATCCAGCAAGCGTTTGAAACTGTGCTGAAACAAGGTAATAACAATCAGCTGATTTTAGTCTGTGGTTCGTTTCATACTTTAGAAGCGGTCTGGGAGTATTTAGAAGAATGTCGATGAATAACAAACAACGTTGGATGGGTGGCGTTGTTCTATTAGGAGGTGGTGTTTTATTGGCCGCACTGCTTCTTAAAGGTAATGAAGAAATAGAGCAAGATCATACGCAAGCTACCGTTACTCATCCTATTCCTAAAACAGCCACTAAGCCAAAAACTGCTCAGCCTGCCCAAGAGAGTGAAATGGTTTCATTACAACCTTTGGCGGTTGATGTTGAAACAGAAAAACGTTTGCTTGAAGAACAACGTCGCTCTCGTGAAAAAGCGGTTGCTGAACAAGAGGCACGTGCAGCTGAATTTTTAAAAATGCAGCAGCAGGCAGAAGCAGCAGCAGCGCGTAAAGCGGCTGAAGAATACGCGGCAATCAATGCACGTCGCACCGCTGCACAAGAAAGTTCAGACAATATCCCGCCTGAACTGGTTGAAGATGAAAAAGCCAAGGCAAAACGACTGGCTGAAGACAAACGCAAAGCGGATGAAAAGAAGCGAGCGGAACAGTTAAAAGCAGACCAGCAAAAGACGACTGATGCTGATAAAAAGCTAGCGGAAGATAAACGTAAAGCAGAAGCAGCAAAGAAAGCGGAAGCTGATCGCAAAGCTGCGGAAGACAAACGTAAGGCAGATGCAGACAAGAAAGCGGCTGAAGACAAGCGTAAAGCAGAAGCGGATAAAAAAGCTGCTGAAGATAAACGTAAAGCTGAAGCAGACAAGAAAGCCGCGGAAGATAAGCGTAAGGCCGAGGCGGATAAGAAAGCCGCTGAAGATAAACGTAAAGCCGAAGCGGACAAGAAAGCTGCTGAAGATAAGCGTAAGGCAGAAGCTGAAAAGAAAGCCGAAGCTGAAAAAGCCCGTGACCTGATGGAAAACGGCGATAAGAAATGGATGGTACAAGTGGCACTGGCCGCCAATCAGGCCAATGCAGATGCCGTGGTATCGAAATTACGTGCTAAAGGCTATAAGGTAACAACTAGCCCGACCTCTAAAGGTATTCGGATCATGGTTGGCCCAGCCAAAGACCGTGATACTGCGGATACGACCCGTAAGAAAATTACCACTGATGATAGTCTGAATATGAAATCAGCCTGGGTAATTGACTGGGTGCCACTCGACCAGCGTTAAATGAAACCCTTTTGATGGGATGCTATGAAGATGGATTCGACAGTTGCTGTTGAATCCATTTTACATTTTCAGGGCTCAGCAAATGCTCGATATTCTTCCAGATTACATGAAAACCATAGCCACCTTGTTTCATTTCTTTTACTGCATCTTCAATCGACCAGTGTTCAAAAATAATGCGATACATGGCAATGGTCGCACCTGTACGGTCTGAACCATGATAGCAATGGATTAAGACTTTTTGATTATTCTGTTTGGCAGTTTGAATGGCACGCATCGCTTGTAATAAGTCTTCGCGATTGATCGCCCAGGTATAAATCGGGATATGGACCAGATTAAAGGGCTGATCTTTAAGCACCTTGGCATCGTCATTGCGTGCACGAAGGTTGATCACCGTATCAATATTGTACTGTTTTAAGCTTGGAATTAACTGATTGCTCGGCTGTTCACTACGAAACACATCACTGCTGATCTGATAAAAATTATGGGTGTGTGAGATCAGTGTTCCCCAATTTTCAGGGCGTTGTTCCTCATCCAGACCTGGATGTTTCATACAGCCGCCGATACTGAGGCAGGAAATGACTGTAAGCGCGATGAGTGTTTTTTTCATAAGATAGCTTGATAGCGACTGAATTCAACGGGGTCGTGCGCACAAATTAACTCAATCTTAGGCTCATGTTGAGCCAGATATTGTAAGCGTTTCAGGTTATGCAAACGCTGCTGGTTATCTTCAGCCAATAAACGTTCGGTAAGATCGAGTGCTCTCAGTTTATGTTTAGGATTGAGTTCCAGATGAGAAAAGTAGGCATCCCCACAAAACAGAATCCAGCCGTCCTGTTTTTTTATTGCAATGCCAGTGTGTCCAAGTGTATGTCCGAGCAACGGCACCATTAAAATTTCATCCTGAAAGAATGGGAGGCCTTTTACGCGCTGGAGATTAAACCATTCTTCACCATCGTTATGTTCTGCAAAGCTCCAATGTCGATGCTGTTTAAACTGCGCGGTTTTATAACGTAGTTTGCCTTTGCCAGATAAAGTCTGGGTTGCATTAAATTCAGAGGCCAGCACATGCACGGTTGCATGGGGAAAATCAGAGATGCCGCCTGCATGGTCAAAATCCAGATGGCTCACAAAGATATGTTTTACCTCATTGGGACTAAAGCCGAGTTGCTGAATCTGTTGAATGGCACTGAGTTTCAAGTTCGGCACCATAGAACCAAATTGTGTCAGCAAACTGCCAAGGCGCTGTTCGGTATGTAAATAGTCTTGCAGGCCCAAGCCGGTATCAACCAATACCAATCCCCGATCAGTTTCAATTAATAAACAATGACAGACCAGATGGGCTTTCCAGCCTTTTTGTCCAAATAACGGCGCGCAGACAGGGCAGAAGCTGCCACAATGCAGGTGATGAATGTTATAGATCATGATGATTTTTATTGTGTTCCGGATCGAATTATTTTTATAACGTATCGATTCAGAAATACCAAAACAAATTTGAATCAGACCGAAAAAAGCCTATCACTGAGATAGGCTTGATATTTTGTCTTGCACTGCGATCTTGCGAAGCTTTAGTCGCTTCTCAGGAATGAGCGTTGCTGGTCTTTATGACTACGCACTTCGTTTGTCTTGCGCTTCGCTTGAAGCCTTTAATCGGCTTCAATCTTGCTCAGGCTGGGGTGTGAGTCTCAAATAAGGTTTAACAGCTTTATAGCCTTTAGGGAAGCGTTGTTTGATTTCTTCCTCATCCTTTAATGACGGCACAATCACCACATCTTCGCCTTGTTGCCAGTTTGCGGGTGTCGCGACCTTATGGTTGTCGGTAAGTTGCAGTGAGTCGACCACGCGCAATACTTCATTAAAATTACGGCCTGTTGATGCCGGATAGGTAATGATCAAACGCACTTTTTTATTTGGGTCAATAATGACCAAGGAGCGAACGGTTAAGGTTTCACTGGCATTGGGATGAATAAATCCATAAAGTTCAGATACTTTTCGGTCTTTATCCGCAATGATGGGGAAATTCACCGTGGTATTCTGGGTTTCGTTAATATCCTGAATCCAGCCTTTATGCGATTCAACATCGTCAACCGAAAGGGCAATGGCTTTAACACCACGCTTGTCAAATTCATCTTTCAGTTTGGCGGTATAACCCAGTTCGGTGGTACAGACCGGCGTATAATCAGCTGGATGGGAAAATAGAATACCCCAGCTATCGCCTAAAAAGTCATAAAAATCAATATTACCTTCACTAGATTCTTGCTGGAAATTTGGCGCGGTATCGCCTAAACGTAATGTCATGATCAGTCCTCTATACTTTTTTCTATGTCGTTTCTCTATTCAATATGCAGCATTCACTTTATAAATAAAATTATTGTTTTTGTATTTTGTTATGAACTTTTGAGATATCTCTTAGGGATCTTGTTAAAAAATGATCGGAAATTCACATTCAGGTCGATGTAAGTTTAAGGCAAATTTGCTACATTAACGCATCTTTACTGGTGTGATGTCAGAATCGCCTCGCAGATTTTTTTACCTGTTTGGATGCAAAGCACTTGTAGTTCTTATTTCTGACTCCATAATAACAGCTAAGAAAAAATTAACCGACCTAGGGTTTGTTGTTATTGACGAACCTTATAACAAACAGGATTAGAGAGTTTATTCATGTTGGCAAGTCTGATCGGAGGTATCTTCGGTACAAAAAATGAGCGCGAGCTCAAACGCATGCGTAAAATTGTTGAACAAATTAATGCGCTTGAACCGACGATATCTGCTCTTAACGATGCAGACCTCTCTGCAAAAACTCCAGAATTCAAACAACGTTTTAGTAATGGCGAAAGTTTAGATAAATTATTGCCAGAAGCGTTTGCTGTCTGCCGTGAAGCGGCAAAACGTGTCATGGGCATGCGTCACTACGATGTGCAGTTAATTGGTGGTATTACCTTGCACGAAGGTAAAATTGCCGAGATGCGTACCGGTGAAGGTAAAACCCTGATGGGTACTTTGGCGTGTTATCTCAATGCATTGAGTGGTCAAGGCGTTCACGTCATTACCGTAAACGATTACTTGGCGCAGCGTGATGCCGAGTTAAACCGTCCATTATTCGAATTTTTAGGCTTGAGCATTGGTGTGATTTACTCCATGCAGATGCCTGATGAAAAGGCACAAGCCTATACGGCCGATATTACTTACGGGACCAACAACGAATTTGGTTTCGATTATCTGCGCGACAACATGGTGTTCTCGCTACAAGAGAAAAAACAACGTGGCTTAAGCTATGCCATCATCGATGAGGTCGATTCGATCCTGATTGATGAGGCGCGTACACCATTGATCATTTCTGGTCAAAGCGAAGACTCATCTCAGCTATACCAGCTGATCAACAGTATTCCGCCAACATTACGTCCACAGAAAGAAGAAAAAGTGGCAGATGGTGGACATTTCTGGGTGGATGAAAAGCAGCGTTCAGTAGAAATGACTGAAATCGGTTATGAAACGGTTGAACAGAAACTGATTGAAATGGGGCTGTTGGCAGAAGGTGAAAGCCTGTATTCAGCAACCAACCTCAATCTGGTTCACCATGTGACTGCTGCAATCCGTGCGCACTATTTGTACCAGAAGAATGTACATTACATTATCGGTATCAATCCGCAGACGCAAAAAGAAGAAGTGATTATTGTCGATGAGAGCACGGGTCGTACCATGCCGGGTCGTCGTTGGTCAGAAGGTTTGCATCAAGCGGTTGAAGCCAAAGAAAACATGGAAATTCAGCCGGAAAACCAGACACTGGCAACCACAACTTTCCAGAACTATTTCCGTCTGTATAAAAAGCTATCAGGTATGACCGGTACTGCCGATACTGAAGCTTCGGAAATGAAAGAAATTTATGGTCTGGATGTGGTGATTATTCCAACCCACCGTCCAATGGTCCGTGTCGATCATAACGATTTAATCTATTTAAACCGTAATGGTAAATATACCGCGATTATTGAAGAAATTACCAAGATTCGTCAGCAGGGCGTTGCACCGATCCTGATCGGTACCGCGACGATTGAAGCCAGTGAAATTTTATCTGCCAAGTTATTACAGGCCGGTATTCATCATGAAGTCCTGAATGCGAAACAGCATGAGCGTGAAGCAGATATTATTGCGCAAGCAGGTAGTCCGAATGCGGTGACGATCGCAACCAACATGGCGGGCCGTGGTACCGATATTTTGCTGGGTGGTAACTGGAAAGCCAAGCTTGCCAAAATTGAAAATGCGACCGCTGAAGATGAAGCGCGTTTACAGGCCCAATGGGAAAAAGATCACGAAGACGTGTTAAGTTCTGGCGGTCTGCATATCATTGGTTCTGAGCGTCATGAATCACGTCGTATTGATAACCAGTTGCGTGGTCGTGCTGGTCGTCAGGGTGATCCGGGTGTATCTCGTTTCTATCTGTCGCTTGAAGATGATTTGATGCGTATCTTCGCAGGTGACCGTGTAGTTGCCATGATGCGTGCCATGGGCTTGCAAGAAAGCGAAGCGATTGAGCACAAGATGGTCAGCCGTTCGATTGAAAATGCACAACGTAAAGTTGAGGCACGTAACTTCGATATTCGTAAGAACCTGTTGAAGTACGATGACGTGAACAACGAACAACGTAAGATCATTTATTCGCAACGTGATGAAGTTCTGGCAGAAAGTACGCTACAAGACTATATCGAAGAAATGCATCACGAAGTGGTGAAAGGCCTAATTGCCAACTTTATTCCACCAGAGTCGATTCATGACCAATGGGATATTGAAGGTCTGGAAGGGGCGTTACAGTCTGACTTGGGAATCGAGTTACCGGTACAGCAATGGTTAGACCAAGATCGCCGTTTAGACGAGGAAGGCCTGATTGAGCGTATTGCAGATGAAGTGATTACCCGTTATCGCCAACGTCGTGAGCAAATGGGAGATGAATCCGCAGCCATGCTGGAACGTCATTTCATGTTGAACTCACTGGATCGTCATTGGAAAGACCATTTGGCAGCGATGGATTACTTGCGTCAAGGGATTCATTTACGTGGTTATGCACAAAAGAACCCTGAACAAGAATACAAGAAAGAGGCCTTCAACTTGTTCGTGAATATGCTGGGTATTATCAAGTCTGATGTGGTGACTGATTTATCTCGTGTTCATGTACCGACAGCCGAAGAATTGGCGGAACTTGAAGCGCAGCAACAACGTCAGGCTGAATCAATGCGTCTTTCATTTGAACATGATGATGTCGACGGCTTAACCGGTGAAGTCACGGTTTCTGAGGAAACTGAAGGCTTTACCGACAATGCGCCATTCCCGGTACCGGAAAGCCGTAATGCGCCGTGCCCATGTGGTTCAGGCTTAAAATACAAGCAATGTCACGGTAAAATCTAAATCCTGATTTTTAGATTGCACTAAAATAAAAAAGCAGAGCATTAGACTCTGCTTTTTTTTACGATAAATAACTTGAGTCAATGGCAGCTTTGTAGTTTCATTATTGAACTTACAGATCTTGATTGAATTCGCATTAAAAGCGGGAAGACAATGAAAAAACCATTACAACTTTTAATTTTGGCAAGTGCTGCAGTGTCAGGTTTTGCATTTGCAGCTGAAGCTCCACAAACCACGACTGTTGATAAAGTATTGGCAGCAAAAGGTACTAACACGGCAGAAGCGCAAGTCAAGCGTGAAGTGACGACTGTGGTCAGCCCGCGTACCGGTATTCGCTATACTTTAGGCGAAACAGGTAACCGTCCAATCGTATTGCAAACTGCAGCAATTGCACCAGCGAACTCTGCCAACATCAATCGTATCGTGGCATCAAACCCGGCATTATCTGCAAAAAGCCAAGAGAAAGCGAAGATTGCTTTAATTGGTGAAACTGCCGTTCAGGCGGCGAATACGGCTGCTGCACAAACTGCGGGCACCCAAACAGCTCAAGCGATTCAATAAGCAGTTGCTTCGGAATAAAAAAAGAGATGCAATCGCATCTCTTTTTTTATGGCTAAACCAATAGATTTACAGAAAACTTGGCAGCAGGATCAGGCCAATAATAATCGCAAATAACAACCACTTTGAAGCGTAGTACAGGGGACGATTACGTTCTTTTAAACCACGACCGTAATGATGTACCGCATAGCCATATTTGAAAATACGGTTGATGAAACCAGTCTTGTCTTGGTCATCATTGGGTGAGCTTGCCGCTGACATGACATTACGGCCAAACCAGTGGTTGAACTTTTGTGCCCAGCCCCATTTCATTGGCCGTTCAATATCACAGAACAGAATAATGCGCGTTTCATCGGTCTTATTCTCAGCCCAGTGCACGAAGGTTTCGTCAAATACAGTGGCTTCACCATCTCTCCAGCTATAGCGCTCCTGATCGACCTCAATAAAGCAGTCATCGCTATTCGGAGTCACCAAGCCAAGATGGTAGCGTACCGAACCTGCATAAGGATCACGGTGTTTACCCAGATAACTTCCAGAAGGAAGCTCGGTGAACATCGCCGCTTTCACTGAGGGAATGCTTTCCAGTAGTGCTACGGTTTTGGGACAGAGTTGTTGTGCTGACGGATGACTATCTTGATACCATTTCAGATAAAAGCGTTTCCAGCCACGTTTAAAGAAGGTGTTAAAGCCTGCATCATTATTCTTTTCAGAAGCTTTAATCTGGTTCTGTAGCTGAATGGCTTCCTCGCGAATCACCTGCCAGTTATCTTGCAGTGGTTTGAGTTCCGGGAACTGCGCCACATCAAAGAAAGGTTGGTTCGGCAATTTGGAAAAGCCCGTCATAAACATGTTGATCGGCGCTAAAAATGTCGAATGGTCAAATAATTGTCGAGATGCTTTTAAGCGCTCTTTACCCCGTAAATAGGTATATAAGAAGCTGATTAAAAATACGGCAACGATAATCACTGCGTACATAACACAATCGCTAAGAAAAAATAAAGGCGGTTATTTTAGCACAAAAAATATTTGGAAGAATGCAGTTGCAAAAGCAACTTTATAAGATAAAACAGCATAAATTGAATGGTATTTCAGATGATCTGGATCGGTTATTTACAGATCATCTGAAATTCAGTGCTTAAATCTGATTATTTACATCATCATGTTTGGTTTCACGAATCAGTAAAAAGGCGATTAAAGAGAGGATTGACGCGCAGCTGAGATATAGGCCCACTGCACCCAGTCCATAACTTTCAGCCAGTTTGGTCGCAATATAAGGTGCAAAAGAGGCACCGAAAATACCTGCCAGATTAAAGGTTAAGGCAGAGCCGGTATAACGGACCGAGATAGGAAAAATCTCTGACAGTACGGTACCAATTGGTCCGTAGGTTAAACCCATAATCGCAAGACCGATACACAGGAACAAGAACACCAGCAGTGGATTACCAGAACCTAATAACGGTGCAAAGCAAAGTCCGAACAACGCAGAAAGTACACAGACTGCAATCGAAGTGTTTTTACGGCCAAACTTCTCTGCAAAAATCGCAGAGAGCGGAATAAAGGCAGCAAAACATAAGGTTGCGAGCAGTTGTAACACCAGAAACTCACCGCGCGCATAACCGAGTTTGGTGGTGCCCCAGTTCAAGGCAAAAACCGTGGTGAGATAAAACACCACAAAGGTACAGATGGCTGCGATGGTACCCAGGATTAACATGGGCAAATGTTTAGTCATAACTTCCTTGAAAGGAACATTGACTTCTTTTTGCTTATTCAAGACTTTCTGGAAGGCCGGGGTTTCATGCAGCTTTAAACGGATGTACAAGCCAACCAAGACCAAGATTGCACTGGCAATAAATGGAATACGCCAGCCCCAGGTCATGAATGCCTGTTCTGTCATAAAGGCATTCAGCAGTAAAAATGAGCCTGTGGCAAGGATAAAGCCGATCGGTGCACCGAGTTGCGGAAACATACCATACCAGGCACGTTTGCCTTCTGGTGCATTCTCCGTAGCGAGCAATACGGCACCGCTCCATTCACCACCCAGACCTAAACCTTGTCCTAGACGGCATAAGGCGAGCAGGAGCGGGGCTGCAAGACCAATCTGCGCATAAGTCGGTAACAGACCAATACACACTGTTGAAATTCCCATGGTCAGCAAGGCAGCCACCAAGGTTGCTTTACGGCCGATCCGGTCACCGAGATGCCCAAATAGTGCCGCGCCGATCGGGCGTGCAATAAAGGCGATGGCAAAGGTTGCCAGTGATTTTAGAACGGCAGCACCATCGCTACTTTCTGGAAAAAATAAATGTGGAAAAATGAGTACAGCGGCTGTGGCGTAGATATAAAAGTCAAAAAACTCAATCGTGGTACCGACAAGGCTGGCAAATAATACCCGTACTTTTGAATTGCTGGCCACTTCCGGGGTGGCAGTCGTAGTGCTTGACGACATACAAGACCTTCATGTTATTCGTTCAAGAAACAGAAGTCTGTCTTGAAAAATTCCTTTTGAATGTGCAGTTTTACTTAGAAAAACTGAATGTTATATAAGGACTTATAATACATAACAGTAGATTGCTAAAAAGTGTAATCCTGCCCCTAATAGCACAAAAACATGCCAAATTGCGTGGGTATATCTTACCTTTTTTAACGCATAAAACAATGTGCCGATGGTATAAGCCAATCCGCCTGCAATTAAGAGTTGTATCGCATCTTTGCTCAGATAACGCTGCATATCATCCATCACCAGAATGGCGAGCCAGCCCATCAACAGATAGGCTGCCAGAGAAATCTTCTGGAAGCGGTGAATAAAGACCAGCTTAAACAGGGTGCCGATCAGCGCTATGATCCATAAGGCAATCAGCAGGTAGTAGGCTTTGGCGGTGGGAATCGCAATACTCAAAAACGGGGTATAGGTACCTGCAATCAGATAATAAATTGCAGTATGATCCAGCTTTTTATACCAGTAGCGTTTACGTTCATCCACTGCAAAGTGATAAAGCATGGAACTGCTGAGTAGCAATACCAGACTAAAGCCATAGACCCATAAACTCATCCATTGGCCCAAGGGCAGAGCATGGCCCTTAACGATTAGAAAAATGGAAGCAATCAAAGCAAGGACAGCGCCAAGTCCATGACTATAGGCATTGATCAGTTCTTCTTTGGGGTCATAGTCCAGCAATGTTTTTGAGTTCATCAAGCGATCAGGTGCATAAAAATACAACTGTATCGTAATGCAATTTCCCTTTTAAAGTAAGACGCTTTAAAATTTAGTTTCTATTTGTCAGGTTTTCATTATGTTTGCGCCGAATTTTTCTTTTGAACAAGAACAGCAGTTTTTCTTGGATATCCAGCAATCTATTGAAAATAAAAGCTTTGATCGCCTGATTCTGAGTCAGTACAAAGGGGAGCTGGCACATTTAGAGAAAATCACTTTCCGTATGATTGAACTGCAAGGACAGGCAACATTGTCCTGTTTGTATCACCATACCACTCAAGACATCACCAAAAACTATTCAATGAGTGAAGGTCTGGAAAAAATTGCAGAATTGTTGGCCCAATCTAAACAGGCAAATTTATTTACCTTGAATCAAGACATACAGCTTAAGAAAAATAAAAAGAAAGCCATGTTGACCCGCCAGAAAAAACAGGCGCTGGCAGACAAGCTTGAACAGCAGCAACATAATCGTGAAAAGCAGCGTTATGTGCAACAACAAAGCCCGTTCTTAAAACATCTCGGGATTACCGATGAAAAAGGGCAAATCGTACCTAGCATGGCACGGAAGTGGAAACAGATTAATAAATTTATTGAGATCTTTTCCAATGCCTATGAACAGATCGATGCTGCACAACAGGAATTAAATATTGTCGATTTTGGTTCAGGTAAAGGTTATTTAACGTTTGCCCTATATGATTATTTACAAGCACAGCAAAAGACGCCTTTAATCACTGGGGTGGAGCTGCGTTCCAATCTGGTGGAGTTCTGCCAGCATGTGGCTGATCAGGTTGGTTTTAATCATCTGGACTTTTTTGAAGGTGATGTTCGGAGCTATCAACCAGAAAAACTGGATGTGATGATTGCATTACATGCCTGTGATATTGCAACGGATTTTGCCATTCATACCGGGATTCGTCTCAATGCATCCATGATCATGTGCGCGCCGTGCTGTCATAAAGAGCTACGTCCACAATTACAAAGTCCAGAGGTGTTACAGCCGATGCTTCAGTTTGGCATTCATGCCGGACAGCAGGCAGAAATGTTGACAGACACCTTACGTGCCTTGTTGCTGAAAGCCTATGGTTATGAAACCAAGGTATTTGAATTTGTATCTTTGGAACATACCAGCAAAAATAAAATGATTCTGGCGACCAAGCGCAAAGATATACAACAACCTGATGCTAAAATTATGCAGCAGATTCAAGCTTTAAAAGCGATGTATGGGATTGAGAAGCAAAGTCTGGAACTGTTATTGCAAGATCAGATGCCAGTCGAGAATATGGGCTGTAAGTGTTAATTCAAACAGAGAAAACGATGTATCAAGTCAAACAGGGAATTTGGGATCAATTACAGCAAGATGCGAAATTGATCCGGACATTGGTTTTTATTCAGGAACAAGGTATTGCGGAAGCAGATGAGTGGGATGAGCAAGATGCGATCTCACAACACTTTGTTCTTTATGATCAGGATCAGCCGATTGCGACAGCACGATTATTACAAAATAATAGTGTGGGGCGAGTTGCAGTACTGAAGGCTTATCGGGGGCAAGGTCTTGGTCAAATGATCATGCAAGAGATTCTGGCCTATGCACGAAAGCAGCAGCGTGAATTTCTGCATTTATCCTCACAAGTGCATGCAATTTCATTTTACGAGCAGTTTGGATTTGCAGTGCAAGGCGAGGCATATGATGAATGTGGTATTCCTCATATTGAAATGATTATGCCAATCACAGCAAAGAACTAAGCTGTAATTGACATTCATTGATCTGATTACTGCTTAGATTGCTCCACCACGTCGGAACTGGCCGGAGCAGCTTCCTGAGCATGCGCTTTCTGTTGCTGTGCCTTGCGTTGCGCGCCAGGCATATAATCAGGTTCTTGGGTCATCGCTAAATAGAAAAAACTTAAAAAAATGGTACTGAGCACCCCAACAATGATGACAAATTTCCATCCCAATACGGTTTCATTTGAATCTTTTTGTGGGGATGGCTGCTTATTCATAATCAATTCCCAAATAAATAAAAAAATAAAAGCAGATTTTGCGCCTTTTTAGCTGCTGTTGCCAAGTCTAAAATAGCAATGTGAATCCTATTGAGTTAACGGGACAGTCTAAAAGGAAAATATTCGGGAGATCTGGAGGGTGGATCAGCATGAACACGCTGATCCTGTCTTAATATGGGATTTAAAGTTTGTTCCAGTCTTCGATGGCTTGTAAGCCAACATCTAAACCTACATCATAGCTATAGCGGATTTTGGCCTTATTCTTGGTCAGCCGACCTGCCATGTTTTTCAGATCAGGTGGGCAGACTTCCAGAATTTTTTGTCCTGATGGGGTGCGTACAAACTGAACCGAATCATTATAACGTTGTGTTCTGGACAATAGACTTTTTGCAAAGCCTTGATTTTGCTTGAACAGGTATTTTGCAAGGAACTGATCGCCTTTGCTGCCCGCTTTATAATAATTCTGGGGGCGGGTTCGTACGACCATCAATTTGGAAACATCATGCTGTTGTGCTGCCCAAAGTACCGGCAAGGCATCTGCTACACCGCCATCGAAATAAGGCTCTCCAAACACCTCAACGGCTTGGCGTGTCAGCACCGGAATGGAGCTAGAGGCCCTTAGGCCATCCAGAATATTGTCTTTTGAAGCTTTAATATAGGTAGCCTCGCCGGTAATGGCGTGGGTGAGGACCATATAAAATTCAGGATGACTGGCAAATAAATGTGCCTGATTCAGTGGATGTTCGCTTTCCACGACATCCCACATCCATTTTAAATCGAGCAGGTCACCGCCTTTGAAAAAACGGCCATAATGAATAAATTCTTTTCGAAGCGAATGATCTAAGTAGATTTGTAGTGTGCGGCCTTGTTGTGCAGCCAGATAGTTGGCGACATTGGTTGAACCAGAAGAAACACCAACACAGAGATCGAAGGGATTAAACTGTTGCTGTAAAAATGCATCTAGGACACCGCTGGTGAATGCACCGCGCATTCCACCACCTTCAACAACCAGTGCCTGACGATTTTGTTGAAGCATTGAATATCTCGAATAATATGATAAATCCATGTTTTACACGGATTTATCATATTCCACAATAACACTTTAGTGATTGTGCTGGTGGTTTTCCATGCTAGTTTCAGACATCATGGATGATTGTGACATTTCAGACTGAGGCACCACTTTATTTTTGTTCATCGGCATATAATCTGGCTCATTATTCATGGCTAAATAGAAAACCACCATAAAAATAAAGCTTAGAATACAGGTGATAATTAATGCTTTCCAACCCCACGGTGAGGTTTCTGGACAGAGTTTCTCAGACATAAGATAGTTCCAAAGGACAAAAAAATTAAAGCAAAACTGTTGGTGGTTATAGCACAAATCGTGACGTAATGCTCGAAAGTTTTGCTGGCGTGCCATTGAAAAAAGAAAAAAGCCCGTATAGACAACGAGTTCCATACGGACTGATCTGCAACGCAGAGAGCATAAAATTATTGAATGATTTCTTTTCTCTGCGCGAGGTCTTTTAAGCGTTGCGGTGGCGCAAAACGTTCACCATATTGGTCTGCCAGTTGTTGAGCACGTTGCAAGGATTGCTCAATCCCGTTTTGATTCAGGAATTGAATCGCACCACCTGTCCACGGTGCAAAACCGATTCCAAAAATTGAACCGACATTGGCATCAATGACAGACTCTAAAACACCTTCTTCATAGCAACGTAAAGTATCCAGCGCCTGTACAAACAGGAAGCGGTCAATCATGTCCTGTTCAGAAATAGTGTTGTCTTTCTGCCAGCGACTGAGCCCATCCCATAAATGCTTTTTGCCATTTTCAGGATAGTCGTAGAAACCAGCACCTGCGGCTTTACCTTTACGATTTAACTCGTGAATCATGGTATGCACCACATCATCGACAGGGGTTTTCGGTAAATCTTTACCTTCAGCCTGCAAGGCTTTGCGGGTTTCACTAGCAACATGTTCAGTTAAGCTTAAAGAGACTTCATCCTGAATCGCCAGTGGGCCAACCGGCATACCAGCTTTCAGTGCCGCCATTTCAATTTTGGCTGGATGCACACCTTCTGCAAGTAAACGCATCCCTTCCTGAATAAAGGTTCCGAACACACGGCTGGTAAAGAAACCGCGGCTGTCATTGACGACGATCGGCGTCTTGGCAATTTGCTGTACAAAGTCATAGGCTTTCGCCAAGGTATCCGCAGAAGTCTCTTTGCCTTTAATAATTTCAACCAGTTGCATCTTATCTACTGGACTAAAGAAGTGTAGGCCAATGAACTTCTGAGCATCTTTACTTGCTGTCGCCAAACCTGTGATTGGCAGGGTCGAGGTATTTGATGCAAAGATGCCCCCTTCAGCCAAATATTGTTCAGCTTCCTGAGTCACTTTGGCTTTTAATTCCTGATTCTCAAACACAGCTTCAATGATCAGATCACAGCCTTGCAGATCTGCTGCATCAGCGGTTGCAGTAATCAGCGCTAAAACCTGATCACGTTTTTCTGCGCTCATACGACCTTGAGAAACACGCTTGTCCAAAAGTTTTTGTGAATAAGCTTTACCTTTCTCTGCATTTTCAACCGAGACATCTTTCAGGATCACAGGGATGCCTTTGATTGCTGTCGAGTAGGCGATACCCGCACCCATCATCCCAGCACCCAATACACCGACTTTAGTGGCTTGCCATTTTGCAACATCCGCAGGACGACTCGCACCTGATTTGATTGCATTCAGACCATGCCAGAAGGTACCGATCATATTTTTGGAAACTTGGCCCACAGTAAGCTGGGTAAAGTAACGCGATTCGATACGTAAAGCGGTATCGATGTCGACTTGTGCACCTTCAACAGCTGCCGCCATGATCGCTTCAGGCGCAGGGTAGCAACCTTTGGTTTTATCACGTAGCATCGCAGGCGCAATGGCAAGTACTTGTGCTACAGCAGGGGTTTTCGGATCGCCACCCGGAATTTTGTAGCCTTTAACATCAAAAGGTTGCTGTGACTTTGGATTGGCTTTGACCCAGGCAATCGCCTTATCTAACAGCTCTTGCTCATTCTCAGCGGTGTCATGCACTAAACCGAGTGATTTTGCTTTATCGACACCAAATTGCTTGCCCTCCATCAAGAATGGGAACGCATTTTGCAGGCCAAGTAAACGTACCATACGCACGATACCACCACCGCCTGGCAGCAAGCCTAAAGTGACTTCAGGCAAACCAAACTTGGTTTTCGGATCATTGATGGCAATACGGTAATGACAGCCTAGAGCAATTTCCCAACCGCCACCGAGCGCCGTACCATTTAAGGCCGCAACAACAGGTACGCCTAAAGTTTCAATCGCACGTAAGTCGCCCTTGAGCTCTTCAATCATCTTGAAAAATTCAGTGGCATGTTCAGGCTGAACCTGAATCAGTTCATCCAGGTCTCCACCAGCAAAAAAGGTTTTCTTGGCAGAACGGAAAATAATGCCTTTCAGATCAGTTTCTGCTTTGAGCTTTTGACTGACTTGTTGGAGTGACTCACGGAATTCTGCATTCATGGTATTGGCAGATTGACCCGATGAGTCAAGGGTAAGAATTACAATATTGTCAGCGTTTTTTTCGTATTTAATAGCGCTCATGTTGTGCTCCTTACACCAACTCAATAATGGTGGCGATCCCCATTCCACCACCGACACACAATGTGGCCAAACCACGTTTTTTACCTTGACGCTCTAATTCATCCAGCAAGGTGCCTAAAATCATGGCACCCGTGGCACCGAGTGGATGACCCATCGCAATTGCACCGCCATTCACATTGACTTTCTCGGCCGGAACCTTGAGCTCATTGATAAAACGCATCACTACGGCAGCAAAGGCTTCGTTCACTTCAAACAGGTCAATATCATCAATCGTTAAGCCAGCTTTAGCCAAGGCTTTACGCGCAGCAGGCGCAGGACCTGTCAGCATAATGGTTGGATCGGTACCGACCAATGCCGTTGCCAATACTTTGGCACGTGGTTTTAAGCCTTGTTCTTTCACTGCTTTTTCAGAAGCCAGTAACACTACTGCAGCCCCATCGACGATGCCTGAGGAGTTGCCTGCATGATGCACATGGTTAATTTTCTGTGCTTCTGGGTACTTCTGTAAGGCAACGGCATCAAAGCCCATTTGTCCCATCATTTCAAAGCTGGCATTCAGTTTTGCCAAACCTTCAACGGTGGTATTGCCTTTAATAAATTCATCTTTTTCCAAGATCAGTACACCTGAATGATCTTTGACAGGCACCACGGATTTATCGAAATAGCCATTGGCTTGAGCTGTAGCTGCTTTTTGTTGTGAACCGACTGCAAAAGCATCGACATCTTCACGACTATAACCATCTAAAGTGGCAATTAAATCTGCCCCAACGCCTTGTGGTACAAAAGACGATTTTAAGTTAGTTTCAGGATCAAGTGCCCAAGGACCGCCATCAGAACCCATTGGAATACGAGACATCGATTCCACACCACCTGCAACGACTACATCTTCCCAACCAGAACGGACTTTTTGTGCGGCCAAGTTGACAGCTTCCAAACCAGATGCACAGAAACGGTTAATTTGTACACCAGCAACATCATCATTCCAGCCCGCTGCAATCGCTGCAGTTTTAGCAATATCACCGCCTTGGTCTGCAATCGGAGTGACGCAGCCTAAAACGATATCATCGACTTTTGAGGTATCGAGCTGATGGCGTTGTTGTAATTCATTCAGTAAGGATGTGAGTAATGTAATCGGTTTGACTTCATGCAGTGAGCCATCTTTTTTTCCTTTTCCGCGTGGCGTGCGAATGGCATCAATAATGTAGGCCTCGCTCATAGGTTTTCCTTGTATCACCTTAAAATTGTTGTTTATCGAGTGTACTCAATTTAAAGGTCAGTGCAATGATGATAAACGTTGGCAAGTTTGATGTTTTTCGCCAATTTTTCAGCTTGCAGTAAAAATCATTTTTTCTTTATGATGGAAATTCAGGCAACAGCTCAAGATTTCAAATGAAATTTATCAATATTGTGGGAACATCTGCTGCTGGGAAAACGACTTTTGCCCGTCAGCTCGCGCAAAAGCTAGGTTTGTCGCATATTGAGATGGATGATCTGTTTTGGCTGGATAACTGGCAGGAAACGCCAGATCATGAGTTTTTTGCTAAATTACAAAGTCAAATTGATCAGGCACCTCGAGGATGGGTACTTGATGGTAATTATTCTCGAACACTGGATTTAAAGCTTAAATATATTGATACGATTATTTGGCTGGATTATTCATTTTCGTTAAATCTGTACCGCTCAGTTAAACGAGCAATTAGTCGAGCGCTAACACAAAAAAGATTATGGGAAAGTTCCAATAATCGAGAGAATTTCAAAACCAGTTTTTTATCTAAGGATTCTATTATTTTATGGATGATTACCCATCATGCTCAAAATCGTAAAAAGTATTTAGCCATGATCAACGATCCTCAATATCAACATATCCAGTTTATTCATCTGACTTCGCCAAAACAGGCCGCAATATTTTTAAAGCAAATTAAGGCAAATTGATGCATATCAAAACAACAGCCCTGTGCTTGTTCAGGCATCAGGATAAATCTAAATGAAAGAATTGGTTGTAGGGTGATTCATTATATTCTGCGAAAGCCGCACCTTCAACAAAACCAAACTTCTTATAAAGTTCGATTGCGGCATCAAAGTGAACGTCTTTTCCTGTTTCTAAACTGACTCGTTGATAGTGACGTTGCTGAGCGAGTTTTAATAAAAATTTAAGCAGTTGTGCTGCGACGCCTTGACGTAAATATTCAGGATGAGTCCGCATAGACTTAATTTCTGCATGGTCGGTTGTCAGCTCTTGGATTGCGCCACAGCCCAGTAATTGATCATCATTCCATAAAGTATAAAAACTAATTGAATCTTTTTGCAGGCTACTCAGGTCTAATGCAAAACTATGTTCAAGTGGGGTGTTTTGATGCAGGCCATGCAAATGGATATGAATGAGATTTTGGACTTGTGGGTGAGAGAAGTCGGCTTTTTTTATGATCATTCTTGTTCAAGCTTATCGTAAAATTAAGCTTATTTTTTACCATAGTTTTAAACGAGTGTTCAACAATCTCTAGTTGAACACTCGAATGAAAAATTAGTTGTGATGGCCGTGCAACTGACGATATAAACCAGGGGTGACACCTGTCCATTTCTTAAAGGCACGGTGGAAGGTACTGGTTTCACTAAAGCCCACTTGCTGAGCCACATCTTCAAGTGTCAGATTTGGCGTCAACAATAAATGAATCGCTGCATCACGACGCAAGGCATCTTTGACCCCTTGGTAGCTTTTACCTTCGGCAGCCAGACGGCGACGCAAGGTTTGTGGTGATAAATACAACATTGCAGCAACATCATTAAGCGTTGGCATTTCTTCGCCAATCTGGCTCTTTAATACATCACGAATACGTGAAGTAAGTGAGTTGGTGTTTTTGAATTTTACTAATAGTTGTGCAGGTGCAGCTTTCAGGAATTCTTCTAAAGTTTTTTCATCCTGACGGATCGGGAGATCAAGATAATCCGCAGCAAAAGTAATTTCGGTACGTGGCGCATCAAACTGCATGACCGGAGCGAAGAACAATGCATCATATTCATCGGCATGGTTAGGACGTTCATAACCAAAATGAACACGTTCTAAAGGGAGACGACGTTCGATTAACCATGACGCAAGACCGTGCCAGATCATCAGCATGCTTTCGGTAATAAAATGATCCGGATCTAGCGCTTTAGGAATATGCGGAACCAAACGGGCTTCATGTTTGTCACGTTCCAGGCTGACCGCCCACTCGTCGCCGAATAACTTGTAAAATTGTGATGAAAGTTCCAGTGCCTGTCCGAGTGTCTTGGAATGAATAATCAATTGACACATGATGGCAAAAGTACCAAGACGGCGTGGTTGTACATCAAAACCGACATGTTCGTCTTGAGTAACCATCCATAACATCTTGATAAAACGGGTGTACTGCTCTGGAGAGATTCGAGCTTTCGGTTGGCGCAGTAACTCTGCTTCTATACCGACATGTGAAAGTAACGTTTCAACGTCCATGCCTAGGCGTTTAACACCTGTTAAAGCCGCATTCACGAAGTGGATGCTGATCGTATCACGGCTCATATTGAATCCTTCAGTTTCTTTACTATTCACGATAATTGACCTAAATAACCGTCTAAAATAAAAAGGGCTTGTTAATTGATCAGATATAGCTGCGACAATAGACATTTTTTAGATGGTACAAGGCATGGCTTGTGAAGTTTAGTACTTCTAAATGAGCATGACATAACGCAGTAGCATCAAAAAAAATGCCTTTGTCCCGTAGGGTTGTGGCAAAAATTTCCTCATCCATCGTTATGAAACTCGGAAATGAATTATCATTCCTGTCGTTTCATGTCTCGTCTGATAAAATTTTTGCTAACAACGCAACATATATATGATCAATTAACAAGCCCTATGGCAATTGACAAGAAAAATAATTGCGCCTTGTATACATGTTAAATTGCCGAAACTATCAAGGTAAATGGCTGAACATGACATTGTTTTTGTGTTTATCCACACCTAGTATAAAAGAAAATTTGAACAAATTGAGTAAAAATTATCATGCCATCTGCTCTAAAGGGATTGAAAGTCCTCGATTTTTCTACTTTATTACCAGGACCATTTGCCAGTATGTACCTTGCCGACATGGGTGCAGAAGTTATCCATATTGAATCTCCAACACGTCCCGATCTGGTAAGGATTATGCCACCCTATGCGAATGGTCAGGCCACTGCACATAGTTATCTCAATCGAAACAAGCAGTCAATCGCACTCGATCTAAAAGATGCCGCCAATATTGAACTGATCAAAACTAAAATCTCCGAGTTCGATATTGTGCTGGAGCAGTTCCGTCCCGATGTGATGCGCCGTTTAGGTCTGGACTATGAAACCTTGGCTGAGATTAACCCAAGATTGATCTATTGCTCAATTACCGGCTATGGTCAGACAGGGGCCTATAAAGACCGGGCCGGGCATGACATTAACTATTTAGCCCTGGCTGGCGTTTCTGGACATAGTGGACGTCAGGATAGTGGGCCACCGCCTTTAGGGATTCAGATTGCCGATGTCGCAGGCGGTTCTTTGCATGCCGTGATTGGTATTCTTGCCGCCGTAGTTGAGCGTCAACGCAGTGGCTTGGGACAGTATATTGATATTTCCATGACCGATTGTGTCGCGAGTCTGAATAGTATGGCCGCATCAGCCAGTCTGGCCGGGCAGACTGCACAGGCGCCTGAAGCTGGCATGCTTAATGGTGCGAGTTTCTACGACTATTATGAAACTAAAGATGGGCGTTATTTCTCGGTTGGAAGTTTAGAGCCTCAGTTTATGGCGGGTTTGGCTGCTGCTTTAGACTTACCCGTACTGTTAGCCAAAGGTGCCTCTTTTGATCCTGAAGACCGTCAAATGGTCAAACAGGCTCTACAGGACAAGTTTAAAACCCGGAATTTCTCAGAATGGCAAAATCTGTTCCAGAGTCTGGATATTTGTGTGGAACCGGTACTCAGTCTGGATGAAGCATTGGTCTCGCCAATGGCCCAACAACGCGGCTGGGTGGTGGATGTGCCTTTATCTGGAAATACTTCACAAACTGAGCCACAGTTGGCCTGTCCTATTAAGTTTTCCCGTTCTCAAATGAAGTATGCCTTTATCGGGCAGGGGCTGGGTGAGGGTAAATGGTAGAAAATATGTGCGACTAATCACTGATTGTTAAAATATTGTACAGATTGTTAACATTTTGAATAAGTTGTAATTTAAAAATAAGAGTAACCTTTTATACACAATAACATAAAAGGTTACGTAAACATGACAATCTCTAAGTCTTTGATTGTTTCTTGTTTATCCGTTCTATCATTGAGTCTTTTTGCACATCAAACTCAAGCCGCTTCTGCTGCCTTTGACCCAAATGGTCAATGGCTGTTTGGTGATTGGAACGGTCAACGCACGGCGTTGCAAGAACAGGGTTACAAATTTTCTGCTGATTACACGGGTGAATTTGCAGGGGTTTTAGATTCTAAACAGCACTCAAGCCATGGCAGTGAATTCACTGGACAACTGGCTTTGGGTACCAACTTCGACCTGAATAAAATTTTAGGTTGGCAAGATACTGAGGCACAGATCACAGTCACTTACCGTGATGGTCAGTCTTTGTCACAAACTGCAGAGGGTTTACAAGGCCACCAGAGTTCTGTACAGGAAGTCTGGGGGCGTGGTCAAACTTGGCGTCTGACGGATCTTTGGATCAAAAAGAAATTTTTAGACCAGGCCTTGGATATTAAAGTCGGTCGTTTTGGTGAAGGTGAAGATTTCAACAGCTTTGCCTGTGACTTCCAGAACCTGGCTTTATGTGGTTCGCAGGTCGGTAACTGGGTCGGCGATCAATGGTACAACTGGCCAGTTAGCCAGTGGGCATTACGTGTTAAATACAACTTGCAGCCTGACCTGTATGCACAAATCGGGGCGTACGAATACAACCCTGAAAACTTGCAGCGTGGTAAAGGTTTCAATTTAAGTACGGATGGTTCACGTGGTGCGATTATCCCGGCTGAAGTGGTGTGGACACCAAAACTCGGTGCATTGTCTTTACCTGGCGAATACCGTTTTGGCTACTACTACAGTACTGCTGATGCCGCAGAAATTGAAAATCCTGCCAAAACCGGACACAAACAAGGTGGCTGGTTCACCGTAAAACAACAGTTAACCCGTCATGATGGTCAGTCAGATCGTGGTTTAACCGGTTTCGTCAATGTCACGGTACATGATTCCAAAACCAATGCAGTTAAAGACATGCAAAATGTCGGTCTGATCTATAAAGGTTTACTGGACCAGCGTCCGCAAGACGAACTGGCTTTGGGCGTCGCACGTATCCATGCCAATGATGAAAATAACAGTTTGCTGGATGAAGAATACAACACCGAGTTGTATTACGGCATTCATGCCACCAACTGGCTCACCATCCGTCCAAATATTCAATATGTACACCATGTGGGCGCGTTGAAAGATGGCGATAAAACCTGGGTGGGCGGCATCAAGTTCCAAACCATTTTCTAATTTCGGTACTCGAGCAATTTTGCAGATGGCGTTCATAAAACGGACTGTATCTGCAAAATACTTGTTGTGATTTGAACTCGACCATCCAGTCGATCATGTCTGCGCTGGATGGATCTACAAATACAAAAGATGCAAGGTGATCTTATGAATCAATCTGCTTCAAAATCTGGGCTTAGAACCTTGACGGTGATTATTATCGCCCTCATTGCATTGTTCTTGCTCATCGGCGGTATCTGGCTTGCTGCAATCGGCGGGTCTTTTTATTATGTAGTTGCAGGTGTGCTGTTGCTGATTGTGGCAGTACAACTTTATAAACGTGCTTCAGGCCCGTTATGGGTTTATGCTGCCCTCATGCTAGGAAGTGTGATCTGGGGTATCTGGGAAGTGGGTACAGACTTCTGGGCACTGGCACCACGTCTTGATATTCTGGGTATTCTCGGTCTCTGGTTACTCATTCCTGCAGTGACACGTGGTATTGATAATCTGGCATCAAGCAAGGTGGCATTATCATCAACCTTAGCAATTGCGATTGTGGTGATGGTGTACTCGATCTTCAATGATCCTCAGGAAATCAATGGCGTCATCCAGACACCACAACCTGCGCAAGCGAAAGCGGTTGACGGGATTGCACCTGAAGACTGGCCTGCATATGGTCGTAGTCAGGGGGGAGAGCGTTATTCTCCATTGACCCAGATCAATGATAAAAACGTCAAAGACCTGAAGGTAGCCTGGACCTTACGTACCGGTGATTTCAGAACTGAAAATGACTCAGGTGAAACCACCAATCAGGTCACGCCAATCAAGATTGGCAATAACATGTTTATGTGTACGCCACATCAACATTTAATCTCGATTGACCCGGCAACAGGTAAGGAAAAATGGCGTTTTGATCCTAAACTCAAAACCGATAAAACCTTCCAGCATTTAACCTGTCGTGGTGTGATGTACTACGATGCTGCCAATACCACTGAATTTGCGACCAGTTTACAAGCGAAGAAGTCGGCCTCTACCGAGTGTCCACGTAAAGTCTTTGTTCCGGTTAACGATGGTCGTTTAGTCGCAGTGAATGCGGATACCGGTAAGGCATGTTCTGACTTTGGTCAAAACGGTGAAGTGAACTTGCAAGAGTTCATGCCATATGCATATCCAGGTGGTTATAACCCGACATCGCCAGGTGTAGTGTCTGGTACCACTGTAGTGATTGCAGGTTCAGTAACGGATAACTATTCGAGCAAAGAACCTTCTGGTGTGATTCGTGGTTATGACGTCAATACCGGTAAGCTGTTATGGGTATTTGATACGGGTGCTGCTGATCCAAATGCAATGCCTGGTCAAGACACGACTTTTGTGCATAACTCACCAAATGCGTGGGCACCGTTGGCCTACGATCCTAAACTGGATATTGTTTATGTACCGACAGGTGTAGGTACGCCAGATATCTGGGGCGGTGACCGTACCGAACTGAAAGAGCGTTATGCCAACTCAATGCTAGCGATCAATGCCACCACAGGTAAACTGGTATGGCATTTCCAGACCACACATCATGACTTGTGGGATATGGATGTTCCATCACAACCTTCATTGGCGGATATTCAGGATAAATCGGGGCAAACTGTGCCAGCGATTTATGTCTTGACCAAAACAGGCAATGCCTTTGTTTTAGATCGCCGTAATGGTCAGCCAATTGTACCGATCACTGAAAAACCGGTACCACAAACCGTGAAGTGGGGACCACAGACCAAAGGTGAGTTCTATTCAAAAACCCAACCTTTCTCTGACCTTAACTTAGCACCGAAAGACAAGTTAACCGATAAAGACATGTGGGGTGCCACCATGTTTGACCAGTTAATGTGTCGTGTGAAATTTAAACGTCTCAATTATGACGGTATCTATACGCCACCTTCTGAAAACGGAACATTAGTTTTCCCTGGTAATCTCGGTGTATTCGAGTGGGGCGGTATGTCTGTGAATGCGGATCGTCAGGTCGCTGTCATGAATCCGATTGGCCTGCCATTTGTCAGCCGTTTGGTTCCTGCGGATCCAAACCGTCCTCAAACCGCAAAAGGAGCGGGTACAGAACAAGGCATGCAACCGATGTATGGTACGCCATATGGGGTTGAAATCAGTCCGTTCTTGTCACCATTCGGCTTACCGTGTAAACAACCGGGCTGGGGCTATGTGGCGGGTGTGGATTTGAAAACCCATGATGTCGTCTGGAAAAAACGTATCGGGACCATCCGTGACAGCTTGCCAAATCTATTCCAGTTGCCAGCAGTGAAAATTGGGGTACCGGGTCTAGGTGGTTCAATCTCAACTGCCGGTAACGTGATGTTTGTAGGTGCAACCCAAGATAACTACATCCGTGCCTTCAATGTTTCAAATGGTGACAAGTTATGGGAAGCACGTTTACCAGCCGGTGGACAGGCAACACCAATGACTTATGAAGCCAATGGTAAACAGTATGTGGTGATTATGGCCGGTGGACATGGTTCATTTGGTACCAAAATGGGTGATTATTTAGTTGCTTATGCTTTGCCAGATAAGAACTAATTTCATTTAGAAATCATCTTAAAAAGCCCGGATTCGTCTGGGCTTTTTCTTTTTATGGCAATTAGATAGGCTTATCAATAAAACCGTTATTAAATATGCAAAAAAAGCATTTTGTTGATGAATGAAAGCTCGCTATGCTAGTCGCCTTTATAATGAATGACTAGCCATACGCCATGTATTTATATACGGATTTCGATCAACAACTGATTAACCAACGTGTTGCTCAGTTTCGTGATCAGACAGAACGCTATTTAGCAGGAAAATTAACAGAAGACGAATATCGTCCACTACGTTTGCAAAATGGTCTATACGTGCAACGTTATGCGCCAATGCTCCGTATCGCTGTGCCGTATGGCTTGATGAATACCAAACAACTCAGAAAAATTGCTGAAATTGCGACGGAATATGACCGTGGTTATGCCCACGTTTCAACCCGTCAAAATATTCAGTTGAACTGGCCTGCATTAGAAAATGTGCCTGATATTCTTGCTGAACTGGCCACAGTGCAAATGCATGCGGTACAAACTTCGGGTAACTGTATCCGTAATACCACTACAGATCAGTTTGCGGGTGTTGTAGCAGGAGAGATTGCCGATCCACGTCCGACCTGTGAATTGATTCGCCAGTGGAGTACTTTCCATCCTGAATTTGCCTTCTTGCCACGTAAGTTCAAGATTGCAGTATCTGCCTTGCAAGAGAAAGACCGTGCTGCAACAGCATTCCATGATATCGGTGTTTATCTGGTGCGTAATGATGCGGGTGAAATGGGCTATAAGATCATGGCAGGTGGTGGTTTGGGCCGTACCCCGATCATTGGTAGCGTGATTCGTGAATTCTTGCCGCGCGAAGATCTGATTGCCTATCTTGAAGCAACCTTACGTGTTTATAACTTGCATGGCCGTCGTGATAACAAATATAAAGCACGTATCAAGATTCTGGTAAAAGCATTAACACCAGAAGTATTTGCGCAAAAAGTTGAAGCTGAATTTGAACACACTCGTGAAGCGTTAAAGATTCAACCTGAAATCTTGAAAAAAATGGATGAAGAATTTACGCCATTTGATTATCAGGATCTGGAAGATCAAGACTTCACAGCATTGTTTGCCGAGCATCCGAAATTCAAACAGTGGTTTAACGTCAATACCAATGCACATAAAGTGAAAGGCTATCGTATTGTTACGATTTCCTTGAAACGTGCAGGGGTTGCGCCTGGTGATGTCACTTCTGAAGAAATGAACCTAATCGCAGACTTGGCGGATAAGTACACCTTTGGTGAGTTCCGTACCACGCACGAACAAAATATTTCATTGGTGGACGTACCACAGAAAGATTTATTTGAATTGTGGCAAACCCTTGAACATCACAACATGGCGCGTGCGCATATCGGCTTTATTACCGATATCATCTGCTGCCCAGGTGGGGATTTCTGTTCATTGGCCAATGCCAAATCAATTCCAATTTCAGAAGCAATTAGCCGTCGTTTTGAAGATTTAGATACGATTTACAATCTTGGCGAGCTTGACCTGAATATCTCGGGCTGTATGAATGCCTGTGGTCATCACCATGTCGGCAATATCGGTATTCTCGGGGTTGATAAAAAAGGTGCTGAGTTCTATCAAATCACTTTAGGTGGTCATGCAGATCATGATGCTTCTTTAGGCGATATCTTAGGCCCATCTTTTGCTGCAGATGCTGTACCTGATGTGATTGAGGAAATCCTGAATACTTACCTTGATTTGCGTAATGAAGGTGAGCGTTTTATTGATACCTATCGCCGTGTTGGCATTCAACCATTCAAGGAGCGTGCTTATGCTTAATACATCGCTACAAGTGCTTTCTAAAGATGGCACGATTGCAGACAATACTTATCAGGTCATTGCAGAAGACGGTGTGCTGCCACAAGGTGACGTCGTATTAACAACGGCACAACTTGATCAGCTGGCACAGGTGCAAGGCAAAAAAGCGTTGTACATTACCGTGAATGATTCACCTGAAACCCATCAATTTCCATTAAATGAACTCGATGCAATCTTTATTGAGTTTGCCGGTTTTAATGATGGCCGTGGTTATTCGTTTGCGGCCTTATTGCGCCGTCAGGGTTACCAAGGTGAGTTACGTGCGGTTGGTGATATCTTCAAGGATGTTTTAAATTATTTAAAACGTTCTGGCTTTGATACCTTTGTGGTGAAAGAAGGTAAGGACATTCATGAAGCCGCTGCGGGCCTTCAGGACTTTACCAACCCTTATCAGGCTTCAACTGCCGTGCCGCAAGCAAGTTATCAGACCGGGGCTTAAGCCTTCTGTAATAAAAAAGCTGAACTCTGGTTCAGCTTTTTTATTTTCTCAAGCTTATTCATCCAGCTGACAATTGATCATCCATTTGATTCCAAACTGATCGGTAAAGGCACCGTAGAGTGCACCCCAGAAGGTTTTTTCCAAGGGCATTTCAACTTGACCATTGACCGATAAGGCATCGAAAAGTCTTTGCGCATCCTCAAGTTCATCAGGATCCAGATTAATTGAAATATAATGATTGTTGCCTTGGGTAAATACACTATGCGGGGCACAGAATTGGTCGTTAACATCTGAGGCCATCAATACCGTAAATTCATTGATCGGTAAAGAAACATGCAGAATCAGGTTCTTATCGGCTTCGGAAAGTGAGACTCCTTCTGTGGGTGGCATATCACCATAACGGCTGAGCATGGCAAACTCACCGCCAAATACCGATTTATAAAAATTAAACGCCTGTTCGGTTTGTCCTTTGAAATTTAAATAATGATTCAGTTGCATGGGGGACGTCCTGTTGTTTTTTTATTCACTGCATAACTTATCGGGAATTTAACAATGGGTGCATTATTTTTTGTAATTGCCAAAACAAAAAATCCTGCACTGGGCAGGATTTTTCAGCTAAACGATCGATCCTTAGATCAATTCAATCGCAACAGCAGTTGCTTCACCACCACCGATACACAGTGCTGCAACGCCTTTTTTGCCGCCTGTGCGTTTAAGGGCATGAATCAAGGTGAGGATGATACGAGAACCTGTAGAACCAACAGGGTGACCTAATGCACAGGCACCGCCATTGATATTCACTTTTTCTGCATCCAGTTTGAAATCATCAATCGGGCACATGGTTACCATCGCAAATGCTTCATTGATTTCCCAAAGGTCAACCTCTTGTGCATCCCAGCCCGCTTTCTTCAATACTTTTTCGATTGCACCGACAGGAGCAATGGTAAATTCAGAAGGGTGCTGTGAATTAGACGCTGTGGCAATAATTTTTGCCAAAGGTTGTAAACCGCGTTGTGCCGCAACTTCACTTGAAGTAAGGACCAGTGCAGAGGCACCATCAGAAATCGAGCTTGCATTCGCTGCAGTAATGGTACCGTCTTTTGCAAAAGCTGGTTTAAGCGACGGGATTTTATCAATTTTTGCACTTAATGGTTGTTCATCCTGATCAACAACCACATCACCTTTACGGGTAGAAACCGTTACAGGGACGATCTCGTCTTTAAAGTAGCCTTCAGTAATCGCTTTCTGTGCACGATGTAAAGAACGGATCGCGAAATCATCCATTTGTTCACGAGTATAGTGACGTTGATTTGCCATGTCCTGAGCAAATGAACCCATTAACCGACCTGTTTCTGCATCTTCAAGACCATCAAGGAACATATGATCCTTGATTTCACCATGGCCCATACGATAGCCGCCGCGTGCTTTAGGTAATACATAAGGCGCATTGGTCATTGATTCCATACCACCCGCAACCACAATCTCGGCACTACCGGCCTTGATCATGTCTGCTGCCTGCATTACTGCTTTCATGCCAGAACCACAAAGCTTGTTGATGGTGACTGCACCAGTAGAGTCTGGTAAACCGGCTTTACGCATAGCCTGACGAGCTGGACCTTGTTTGAGGCCAGCAGGTAATACACAACCCATGATGACTTCTTCTACATCAGTTGGTTGTAGGCCAGAACGAGCAATAGCTTCTTTAATCGTTACAGCACCTAACTCAGGCGCTGTTACACCTGATAATGCACCTTGGAAGCCGCCCATTGCAGTACGAGCGCCATTAACAATTACGATGTCAGTCATTATGTGTCTCCACACTTATAATTTATAAAAAATGTTCCAAACTTAAGCAGTATATTAAAAAAACAACCGGAATAAAGTGTTTTACTTTTTTTAAGCTAGACTGAGGAGTTTTTAACAGCTGGATATTTTCTCAAAGCGGATATTGCCCATGCGGCTTAAGCGTATTTTAGTATGGTAATCAGGCGAAGTTGAACAGTAAGTAAAACTGCCATTTGCAGCAAAGGGCAGTCCATTTTCTCCCTGAAAAATGATGGCATTGGGAGTAGAGCCAAAAGCACTGTAATGCAGATCACCATATTTAAGCTTTAGGGCAACCGCAAAGAGCAAGACTTCGTTCTGATCTCGTTCTCTATTGCGGTTGCTATCTATAAATCCGATAAAGCCCTGATTCCAGTCTCTGCCACACTCACTTAAATCATTGCTTGGGCAGAGCATCACATTTTTATGATAAAGCTGTGCATCGGTTTTTGCTTTTTGTATATGAATTGTGAGGTTTCTTTTTAAGTAATTGGCTTCACTTGAAACCATTAAGTCGCGAAAATATGGTAGGGCCATAAAGGTGAGAATCGCCAGAATACTGATCACGGTAAGCAATTCACTTAATGTAAATCCATGTGGTCTAAACATGTTTTTCCTGTCTATTTTTATTAACTTTTTTATTAACAATATGTTAAGGTTGCTTCTTATTTGTGATGGTGAAAATAACTAACAAATAAGTTAAATAATACTTAAGCATAGATTCATAGACAGTAATCTATTAGAAGCTGTATGAAAATTGAAAATTTACGGAACTACAACGGAAATTGTAAGCAATTTTGTCAATAATTTACGAGGTTAAAGTTATCAAGCACTTGGAAAATTCATCAAGTGTTTGTATGATTCAAAGTGAAGTGAATGGCTGAAAAATAATGTTGTAGAACATTAATGTTCTCAGTACGAAAAATCATAGGCTGAGCTTACACAACAAACAATTGTTATCTCTGGAGGATATCCATGAAATTGAGTCGTATTGCACTTGCTATGCTTGTTGCTGCTCCTTTAGCTGCTGCTAATGCTGGCGTAACAGTAACTCCATTAATGCTTGGTTACACATTCCAAGACACTAAACACAATAATAGTGATAAGCATTTAACAAATGGTCCTGAACTTCAGGATGATTTATTTGTTGGTGCTGCATTAGGTATTGAATTAACTCCGTGGTTAGGTTTTGAAGCTGAATATAACCAAGTTAAAGGTGATGTTGACGCTGCTGCTGCAAATGCTGAATACAAGCAACAACAAATCAACGGTAACTTCTACGTTACTTCTGATTTGATCACTAAAAACTATGACAGCAAAATCAAGCCATATGTATTGTTAGGTGCTGGTCACTACAAATACAAATTTGATGATGTAGACCGTGGTACTCGTGGTAATAAAGAAGAAGGTACTTTAGGTAATGCTGGTTTTGGTGCTTTCTGGCGCTTGAACGATGCTTTGTCTCTTCGTACAGAAGCTCGTGGTACTTATAACATCGATGAAGATTTCTGGAACTATACAGCACTTGCTGGTTTGAACGTAGTTCTTGGTGGTCACTTGAAACCTGCTGCACCAGTGGTAGAAGTTGCTCCAGTTGAACCAACTCCAGTTGCTCCACAACCACAAGAGTTGACTGAAGACCTTAACATGGAACTTCGTGTGTTCTTTGATACCAACAAGTCTGATATCAAACCACAATACAAGTCTGAAATTGCTAAAGTTGCAGAGAAGTTAGCTGAATACCCGAATGCGACTGCTCGTATCGAAGGTCACACAGATAACACTGGTCCACGTAAGTTAAACGAACGTTTATCTTTAGCGCGTGCTAACTCTGTTAAATCTTCACTTGTAAATGAATACAACGTTGATGCATCTCGTTTGTCAACTCAAGGTTTCGCTTGGGATCAACCGATTGCTGACAACAAAACTAAAGAAGGTCGTGCTATGAACCGTCGCGTATTCGCTGCGATTTCTGGTAGCCGTACAGTTCTTGTACAACCAGGTCAGCAAGCTCAATAATTTGAGTTTTTGGACTGAATAAAAAGCGACTCGTCAGAGTCGCTTTTTTTATACTGAAAAAAGCTATTTCACGTTGATGAGTAAAGTAGGCCCTCATATTCTAAAAGTAAATCTGGATAGCTGGGCTCTACTGCGAATATCGTGTTGGAATTATTTAGCTTTCTTGAAAAGATTTTGATAGCTTGTTAAAATTTTGATTAAAAAGTGATAAGCTCTCACAGCTTTGTTAGATATTGTTAAATTTAGAATTTTCTAAGTTTTTTTGAAGAGAGATACGTCTTTTTGGTGGTACCTGAGCAAATGTTACTAAATACTTGGAAAATTGGTCAGGTATTTGTATGATTTAAGCTAAGGTGAATGACTGAAAAAGATATAACAAAACTATTTCTCAGCATTCAAAAAAGTTATTCGCGTTTATAGAACAAACAATCTTTTGTTTTTGGAGGATATCCATGAAATTAAGTCGTATCGCACTTGCTCTGCTTGTTGCTGCCCCTATGGCTGCTGCAAATGCAGGCGTAACTGTCACTCCTTTAATGCTTGGTTACACCATGTTCGATACTGAACATAACAACCGTGGTGATAAAGGTCAATTAACCCCAGGCGCAGAGTTAGATGACGATTTATTCGTTGGTGCTGCGCTTGGTGTGGAAATTACACCTTGGTTAGGTGCAGAAGTTGAATATAGCCAGATTAAAGGCGATACCAGCACC
>PJTY01000055.1_pt1 | contig 117681 bp, 109 predicted proteins | sample 1512121 | NCBI WGS metagenome assembly PJTY01 (sample SAMN08177680, study PRJNA422409) | Soil metagenome, whole genome shotgun sequencing project. | isolation source: Soil enriched (2) on filter paper: alkali lignin treatment | place: USA: Madison | collected 2015-01-15
ACAGGATTTTAAGTCCTGCGTGTCTACCAGTTCCACCACCTAGGCAGGTGAGCGAAAAACGAGATTCGAACTCGCGACCCCAACCTTGGCAAGGTTGTGCTCTACCAACTGAGCTATTTTCGCTTGGAATTTTATTTCAACTTTAAAGGAACCGCGTGTTCCTTTTTGGTGATGCAAATATAGAGCGAAAATTCAATATTGCAAAATATTTATTTACTTTATTGCTATGTTTTTTATAACTCCTTTGAAGTCAGTATGGAAAAAATTAGATCGCTTTCAAATCCCCGGGACAGTGCAAACTGATACACTTTGTTTTTGATTGTAAATGCATCTTTGTTTCCGATTTCACGGATTTTTTTATCGATTATATTTTCAAGGATAGCTTCGTATTCGTCCGGTTCAATCTGTTTAAAAGCGATTTTAATCAACTGCTCAGAAACTTTCTTCGCCTTTAATCCTTGTTTGATCTTTATTTTTCCCCAGCCTTTCATACGTAGTTTTCCGGTGCAGTAAGCCACGGCAAAGCGCTCTTCGTTCAGAAAATTATCGGCAATTAAATTGGCAATGACATTTTCGACATCCTCTTCGTGTAGTCCCCACGTATACAGTTTGTCCCGCACTTCCTGCTGGGATCGCTCTTGGTATGCACAGTAGCTTTCCGCTTTCAGCTGCGCCTGACGCGGCGTGAGTATCTTTTTGTGTTTTCTTTCCTCTTCGAACATATTGTCAAAATTTCAAAAATAATATGAAATAACTAAAAAAATGTTCAGTTTTGGTTCAATCAAAATTTCAGGAGAATGTACAAAATATCGGAAGTCGTCCAAGTTTTACATCCTAATCGCGCATTTATTATCGATCCCAGTTCTTTAGTCCAGCACATATTTTACGATAGCCGCAAGATTGTACAGGCCGATCTCGGTGTGTTTTTTGCACTGCAAAAAAATAGGGATGGACACTGTTATGTACGGGAAGCTTATGATAAGGGGGTAAGAAGCTTTGTATTGCAGACTGATGAAGAGCAGGAAAAGCTTTTTCCGGATGCTAACTTCATCTGGGTGGACGATAGTCTTGATGCCCTGCAAGCACTGGCGGCTTTCCATCGGCAGCAGTTTAGTTATCCCGTGATCGGCATTACGGGAAGTAACGGTAAGACGATTGTCAAAGAATGGTTATACCAACTCATGTCACCCGAATACAGGATCTACCGTAGTCCGAAAAGTTACAATTCGCAGCTAGGCGTAGCGCTTTCGCTGTGGGGTCTTTCGGAACAGTATACGCTCGCGATCATCGAGGCAGGAATATCAGAACGGGGAGAGATGGCGCGGTTGGAAGATATGATTAAACCGACCGTTGGCCTGTTGACCAATATCGGTGTTGCCCATAAAGCAGGGTTTTCCTCCAAGGAAGAAAAGATCGCAGAAAAGCTCCTCCTCTTTAAAGACGTGGAGACCATGATCTTTCCCAATAGCTACGTCGAGAACATTCAGTTACCTTATCGGCCACGAAAATTTTCATGGGGATATGATGAGGGCCTGTCATTAGAAGTCTATTCCGTCAAGCAGCTCAATCAGAGGAGTACCATGGTCACATTATATCATGGTGGAAAGACATTTGCGGTGGAAGTGCCGTTTGTCGATAAAGCGAATGTTGAAAATGCGATCAGCTGCATTGCTCTGATGTTGCGTTTTGGTTATGAAACGGGAGTGATCGCTTCCAGAATTAAGGAACTGCAGCCCGTCGCCATGCGGCTTGAACTTAAAAAAGGAAAAAGGAACAGCTCGATAATCGACGATTCATATAGTAATGATCTGGATGCGCTGCAGATTGCGTTGGAGTTTTTGAACCAACAGCGGCAGCACGCCCGTAAAATATTAATTCTGTCTGACTTGCCGGGAGTAAGTTTAGCAGACGCAAAAAGCCTGGCGAAGCTCAAGCGACTCTTGGGGGAATATCGGCTGGATAAGCTGATACTGATTGGAGAAGTATTACCTCAGCTGGCAGATCAGTTTGATGTGCCGTCGATATCTTATCGCGGAACCGTTGAATTTTTAGCGGATTTTAGGTCGTTACAGTTTGACAACTCAACTATCCTATTGAAAGGTGGAAGGGAGTTTCATTTCGAACAGATCAGCAGGCTGCTGGTTGCTAAGTCGCACGATACAGTCCTTGAGATCAACTTGAATGCGATGGAAAATAATCTGAACAGCTACCGTCAGTTATTGCCCAAAAACGTCAAGCTGATGACTATGGTAAAGGCTTTTTCCTATGGTAGTGGAAGTTTTGAAATTGCCAATCTTTTGCAGTTCAACGGAGTCGATTACCTCACTGTGGCTTTTGCAGATGAGGGGGTAGATCTGCGGGGAGCGGGTATTACCCTTCCCATTGTGGTTATGAGTCCTGATGAAAATACGTTTGAATCTATTGTACAGCATCAACTTGAACCTGAAATCTATAGTTTTAGAATTCTAAACACTTTTTTGAGTTTTTTAAAGGATAGAGGGATTACGACATATCCCGTTCACATCAAAGTCGATACGGGAATGCATCGCCTTGGCTTTATGCCTGAGGAAGTAGACGAGCTTGTCGCCATACTAAAAAGAGATTCGATACTCGAGATCAGATCTGCATTTTCACATTTAGCGTCTGCGGGGAATGAAAAGGATAATGCATTTACACAGCAACAAATCGATCTTTTGGAACAATTTACTGCCCAGCTCAAAGCAGGGATCGGGTATCCTTTTCTCAGACATATTGCTGCCACATCCGGAATAGAGCGCTGGCCGCAGGCCTATTTTGATATGGTACGTCTAGGCATCGGACTGTATGGCATAGGGGCCGAACGTCAGGACCTGCCGTTGCGGGAGGTCAGCACGCTAAAAACAAACGTGACGCAAATAAAACACTTGCCCGCAGGGGAAACAGTGGGCTACAACCGGCATGGTGTGCTGAAGCGAGATAGCAATATAGCCACGATCAAAATTGGCTACGCAGATGGCTATGACCGGCGTTTTGGCAACGGTGTAGGTAAGATGATGGTCAACGGATATCTGGTACCGACTATTGGTGATATTTGTATGGATATGTGTATGCTGGATGTGACGGATGCCGACATCGCTGAGGAAGATGAAGTGATTGTCTATCCGGATATTAAACTCGCGGCCGAATCTATCGGAACCATCCCGTATGAACTTTTGACAAGTATTTCGCAGCGGGTAAAAAGAGTATATTTTTATGAATAATAAAGGATATTCTGCATTTTTGTACAAAAAAATTGAATTACTGACCCATGCTTGGCAAATTTTTCAGAGGATTTATTAATTATTTGATCCGTGGTATTCTGGTGGTTGTACCATTAGCCGGAGCAATCTTTTTGATTGTATGGATTGTCGCATCAATCGATTCAGCACTCAATCTGACCGAACATTTTCTCCAGGATGAAAAGGGACATCCGTTATACATTCCTGGAATCGGAATTCTTACGGTAATTCTGGTACTTGTTCTGGCGGGTGTTATATTTACCAATTTCGTGACCGATCCGATAAAAGTATGGATCAATCATCAAATCAAACGTATACCGCTCCTGAATACCCTATATACTTCGATTAAGGATTTCACAGAAGCGTTTGTGGGCGATGCCAAAAAGTTTAACGAGCCTGTGCTGGTGACGGTCAATGAATTTGGGCTCAAAAAGATCGGTTTTCTGACGCAGCATGATCTGAAAAGCATCGGTCTGGAGCATGAGGTCATGGTATATTTTCCCTATTCTTATTCTTTTGCAGGGCAGGTGGTCATAGTCAGCGGTGACAAAGTCAAAAAATTGGACATGTCTCCGACAGATGCCATGAAGCTTGTGGTCTCCGGTGGTGTTAGTGGAATAGCACACTAGCTTCATCAATAGGGTCGTGCTTATAAAAAAGCTGAAAACGCAAATCGTTTTCAGCTTTGGTTTTTCAAGAGCGTGTCTAATCAGATTTCTTTTGTCCTAAGGTGGGATTGACCGGCGGAATAGGGATATAGCCGTCATCACCCGGGACGCTGGGAAATTCGTGCTGTTCCCATTTGGCGCGTGCGGCTTTTAATGTTTCTATATCCGAGGCCACGAAATTCCAGTCTATATAACGTTGTTCGGCGAAAGGCTCGCCTCCAAATATATAGACTGCGCTGCCAGCCGCCATTTCAAATTCACAAAGTTTTGCATCTTTAGCGATCAGAATCTGTTTCGGACCAAATTCTTGCCCCTCGGCCTGTACTGAACCATGAAGGATATATAGACCGCTTTCACCATATAAATGTTGTCCCAATTTGATACTACTGTCTTTTTCTGCTTTGACTTCGATGAGGTATAGCGGGCTATATACAGGTACTTCGGAGCGATGGCCATTAATTTCTCCAGCGATTAAGCGGTAGCTTGCATCGCCTTCTGTCCAGTGTGGCAGTAGCGGCTCCTCAATATGGACGAAGCTTGGTTCCATCCGTTCGAGATCCTTGGGCAATGCTACCCAGATCTGTAGTCCGTGAAGGTCGTGGGGAGTTGAACGGAGGTAATCTGGTGTACGCTCCGAATGCGTGACGCCCTTTCCGGCTGTCATCCAATTCACAGCGCCCGGCTTTATTTCCACTGCATTGCCCAGACTGTCGCGATGCATGATGCTTCCTTCAAAAAGATATGTCAATGTCGATAAGCCAATGTGAGGATGTGGTGCAATATCCATGAAATGCGGTTCCGCAATATGGTCAGGCCCCATATGGTCAATGAATATAAAAGGGCCGACCATACGTTTTTGCCTAAAGGGAAGTAGCCTGCCAACTAGGAAATTGCCGATGTCTGCGGCTCTTTCCTCAATAACTATTGCAATATTTGACATAATGATTCCTTATTTTTGTGTGTAATCTATAGCAATTTAAACAATGTCGACTATAATCAATCGCATTCTGCGTAAAAAGAGTGTAAGAAATATCGAAGCGCTGGCCTTAGCAAATAGATTGTCATTTACAACTAGTCAGCTTGACCATTTTTTGCTGGGAAAGGTCATGGCAGCTGGGACCTCCGAATGGACGGCTTATGCGGCGCTTCAGCAAAAGCTTTTGATGCTCGACGTTGATCGCCCGATCACTATGGAGGAGGAGGTCGAGATTTTGATTGCATATCTGACAATTGTCGAAACGCTAATGCCAGATGGATTTTTATTGAAATGGGATAACCGTTTTCAGTCCGACAGTGCGGTAATGCTGCCGCCGCTGTTGTTGTTTCCTATGATACAGCATGCTGTGGCAAACGGCTATAACAGAACGTCCTCTCACCCCATACGAATTCGTTTATCCGGTTCTGACAAAATCCTGCTGCTTGAAGTCAGTCACCGTGTGAACCCTTATCTGGACGGTCAATTTGATACAACCTTTCTGCGGGATTTTCAGCAGCGGCTCCAATTCCTGTTTCCTGAACAGCATAGCCTACTATTAAATAGCAATAGCAATACCTGCCGGGCGACCCTGACGATCCGGTTTTAAATGATCTCAAAATGCTTCAATGCATTCCAGATGCCATTATTGTCAACATCGTTTGTGATATAGTCGGCAATTTCTTTTACTTCGGGATTTGCATTTCCCATGGCAATGCCGATCTGCGTGTGCGCGAGCATCGTAATGTCGTTGCCACCATCTCCAAACGACATCGTCTCTGACAGCTGGATACCGAAATGGTCCAAAAAGACGTCTATCCCAACTTTTTTGCTCTGTCCTTTCGGGTTGACATCGGCGAAGACCGGCGTCCATCGGGATACGACAGAGTTCGGCATCACTTGTTCCATGAATTCGGCTTCCTCCTCGGGGCCAATAAATACATTGACCTGCATGACGGAGTCCAGATCAAAGTTCTCTTCATAGTTGCGGACGGGTGGTGTCGGAACGTTGACCTGCTGGAACATTTCTAGTACAGCAGGGCTAATCTGATTTAAGGTGATTTCTTTTTCTGACATAAAAGAAAAGGTGAGCTCTTTGTGGTATTTAGCATAGTCTAAAAGTGACCGGATATCCGCGGAGGCAATGTTATTTTTGTAGATCACCTGTTCCTTCTTAGTGAGGCAGTAACCGCCATTAAATGTGATGTATCCATCAAAATCAAGGTGTCGGATATGCTGTAGTTGGTTGAACGAGCGGCCTGTTGAAACAAATACTTTAATATTTTTCTGCTTTAACAATTGAAAAGCCTGTATAGTGGAGTTTGGAATCTGATGCGTTTTGAAACTTAGCAGCGTCCCGTCTATATCAAAAAAAATTGCTTTAATCATTATATTTGGAATCAAATTCAAACCTAACTAAAATCAGTTTTATATACAAGGGCAAAGCGTGAGCATAAGAAAAGATTATTTGTTCGTATGCGCTCGTCTGTGATGGCGGAACTGGTAGTGGATTTTCGCAAAAATCTGACATAATCTTCTCTAAGAATTTCGTAAATTTCAAGTTCAGAAAAACGCAAGTGTTGTTGTGTTTAATCTATTGTATTAAAGAGTTTTAGAATTATATGTATATTATTTTCGATACCGAGACCACCGGTTTGCCGAAGCGTTGGGATGCGCCGATTACTGATACGGATAACTGGCCACGTTGTATTCAGTTGGCATGGCAGGTACATGATGAGATGGGAAAGTTGGTCGAACATCAAGATTTTTTGATTAGACCGGATGGATTTGATATACCCTATGACTCTGAAAAAATACACGGTATATCGACCGCATTGGCCGCGGAGCAAGGATTACCGTTGCCAGAAGTGCTGGAAAAATTTAATGCAGCTTTAAGCAAAGCTAAATTTGTGGTGGGCCAGAACATCGGGTTTGACCTCAACATTATGGGCTGTGAATTCTACCGTTATGGTGTCGATTCCAATATGGCCAGTATGCCTGTTCTGGATACCTGTACCGAGGTTACTGCTGAGTTACTGAAAATTCCGGGGGGCCGTGGCGGCAAGTACAAATTGCCAAATCTAACCGAATTGCATTCGTATTTGTTTGGCGTGCCATTTGCCGAAGCACATAATGCTACTGCAGACGTCGAGGCCACCACACGCTGTTTTCTTGAATTGGTCAGACGAGAAGTGTTCACTGAGGAGGAACTGCAGGTAGATTCAGGTTATTTTGTTGACTTCAAGGTCAGGAATCCGGGACCTATTCCTACTACAGGGCTGAAACATATCAATTTAAAGGCTGCTTCGGATGCAATTAGAAAACGCACCGAACCAGAAGATGTTAGCATTGTTGTAGATGCAGAAATGCTTAAGGCATTGGGTCAAGCCAAGTTTGCTCATCTGCACAATCATTCGCAGTTTTCCATCCTGCAGTCGACCATGTCATACGACAGGCTGGTATCCGCTGCAATAAAGGACAAAATGCCAGCCGTTGCACTTACCGATCATGGCAATATGATGGGGGCGTTTGAGTTTGTATCGAGGGTAATTAATCACAACAAGGATGTTGAGGCGCAGAATGCTGAGGCAGTGGCGAATGGACAGGAGCCTACGGGGCAGATTCTTAAGCCAATTGTCGGCTGTGAGTTTTTTGTCTGCGAAGACCATAAAGATAAATCCCGAAAAGATAATGGTTATCAGATTGTGATGCTGGCCAAGAATAAGCGGGGATATCATAATCTAGCTAAATTAGCGTCTTTTGCCTATACCGCCGGATTTTATTATGTACCCCGTATAGATAAAGATCTGATCCTTCAGTATAAAGAAGATATTATTGTACTCTCAGGTAACCTGCAAGGCGAGGTGCCCAGCAAAGTGCTGAATATTGGTGAGAACCAAGCAGAGGAAGCTCTATTGTGGTGGAAGGAGCATTTCGGCGATGATTTCTATCTCGAGTTGATGCGCCACGGCCAGGAGGATGAAGATCGGGTTAACCAGACCTTGGTTAAATTCTCCCGTAAATACGATATTAAAATAGTCGCCACCAATAATACCTATTACGAAAAGAAAGGCGATGCCCATGCGCATGACATCTTGTTGTGTGTGAAAGATGGGGAGAAGCTTTCAACGCCAAAAGGCAGAGGGCGCGGCTTCCGCTTTGGTCTGCCTAATCAGGAGTACTATTTTAAATCTTCTGACGAGATGAAAGCTCTCTTCCAGGATCTGCCTGAAGCGATTATCAATATTCAGGAGATTGTTGATAAAGTAGAAATTTACAAACTAAACCGGGATGTATTGCTGCCTAAATTTGATATTCCTGAGGAGTTTCAGGTTGAAGCGGATAAAGAAGATGGCGGTAAACGGGGTGAGAATAAATACTTGGCACACTTATGTTATGTTGGCGCACAAAAACGCTACGAAGTGATCACGGACGATATCCGCGAACGCTTGGATTTTGAACTGGCCACCATTGAGAAGACGGGTTATCCCGGGTATTTCCTGATTGTACAGGATTTTATCGCGGCGGCGCGTGACATGGGCGTATCTGTCGGTCCGGGGCGCGGCTCTGCAGCTGGATCTGCTGTAGCCTATTGTCTGGGTATTACTAACATCGACCCCATCAAATATGATTTGCTATTTGAGCGTTTTCTAAACCCCGACCGGGTGTCTATGCCGGATATTGATATTGATTTTGATGATGAAGGGCGTGGACGAGTGATGCAATATGTGATTGATAAATACGGCGCCAGTCAGGTAGCTCAGATCATTACTTATGGCACTATGGCCGCTAAGTCCTCTATTAAAGATACCGCTCGTGTGCTGGACCTTCCTCTTGGGGATGCCAACGAAATTGCGAAATTGATTCCGAATCTAAAGCTTTCCAAAATTTTTACACTGGACGATGCGGGGTTAAAGGAAAAGCTGCGGTCCGAAGAGATAGAAGCAGTCAACAGATTGAAAGCTATCGCAGACGGTGCGGGGCTTGAAGCGGAGACCATCCGGCAGGCACGTGTATTGGAGGGATCGGTCCGCAATACTGGAATCCATGCCTGTGGTGTCATCATTACACCGGATGATATCACCAACTTCGTTCCTGTGTCTCTGGCAAAAGACTCTGATCTGTACGTGACACAGTTTGACAACCACGTGGTCGAGAGTGCCGGATTGCTGAAAATGGACTTTTTGGGGCTGAAGACCCTGACGCTCATTAAGGATACCGTGGAAAACGTGAAACTCAGCCACGGTATCACACTAGACCCAGACAAATTTCCGATCGATGATGTCTTGACATATGAGCTATTCCAACGCGGTGAAACCATAGGTGTGTTTCAGTACGAATCTCCGGGAATGCAAAAATATATGCGGGACCTGAAACCTACCGTGTTTGCGGATTTAATCGCGATGAACGCCTTATATAGGCCGGGGCCGATTGAATATATTCCTAGTTTTATTAAGCGGAAACACGGAATAGAGCCCATTGTGTATGACCTGGAAGCCTGCGAGGAATATTTGAAGGAGACCTATGGAATTACTGTATATCAGGAGCAGGTGATGTTATTGTCTCAGAAGCTGGCGGGCTTTTCCAAAGGTGACGCCGACGTTTTGCGGAAAGCAATGGGTAAGAAGCAGAAGGCCGTGCTGGATAAAATGAAACCCAAATTTATTTCACAGGCTGAGGAACGGGGACATAACGCAAAGGTGCTGGAGAAAATCTGGACGGACTGGGAAGCATTCGCAAGTTATGCCTTCAATAAGTCCCACTCAACCTGTTATGCATGGGTGGCTTATCAAACCGCCTATCTAAAGGCTCATTTTCCGGCAGAATATATGGCTGCGGTGCTTTCCAACAATATGAACGATATCAAGCAGGTGACGTTTTTTATGGAGGAGTGTAAACGCATGGGATTGGAAGTTCTCGGCCCTGATGTAAATGAGTCGTACTATAAATTTACCGTAAATGAGCGGGGAGCGATCCGCTTTGGTATGGGTGCAGTAAAAGGCGTTGGCGCTGGGGCGGTGGATGCGATTGTACAGACAAGAAAATCAGGGTTGTACAAATCTGTTTTTGATATGGCCAAACGTATAGACCTCCGTGCCGTAAATAAGAAGGCCTTTGAAAGTCTGGCTTATGCTGGAGGTTTTGATAGCTTCGAAAGTACACACCGTGCGCAGTATTTTCATGCTGACGATAATTCGACAGGTCTGGAAAAAGCGATTCGCTTTGGACAGCGTTATAAAGAGAATGAAAGCTCGGCTCAGGCTAGTTTATTTGGATCGGGAGGGGCAGCAGAGCTCCCAGAACCTGTATTGGCTCCTTGTCCACAATGGGGATTGATTGAAAAACTGAAATATGAGAAAGATGTGATCGGTATTTACCTGACCAGTCATCCGCTGGATACGTACCGTTTCGAAATCGAGCATTTCTGTCATAATCCGGTGTCAGATCTGGCGCTTATCAATAAAGTGAAGGCCGCTGAAGTGGATGAGGAGACCTTGCTGGAATTTAATCGCATTAAAAATAAGGAACTGGTGATTGGAGGCATTATTGCCTCGGCAAGCCACCGGCTTACGAAAAATGGTAAGCCATTTGCATCCTTCATCATCGAAGACTATAGCGATTCTTATGATATGGCCGTATTTGGAGAGGAATACGTTAAATTAAAAGGGTATTTACAAGAAGGATACTTTGTTCAATTACGTGGATTGGTACAAGAACGTTTTAGGCAGGTGGGCAACTGGGGCTTTGAATTACGGAGCGTTCAGCTTCTTTCTGAACTCCGGGAAAAGATGGCCAAAAGTTTTACCATTAATATTCCGCTACCGAAACTTAACGAGGAATTTCTGGATGGTATTAAAGAGATTCTGGCACAGAATGAGATTGAGGGTGTGGTGCCAAATTGTCAATTGAAATTTAAAGTGTGGGATCCTCAAGATGAGATATCTGTCGAAATGCCAGCCAAAAGCCTAAAAATAAATCTAACAAACGAGTTTTTGGAATGTATCGAGAAGTTTGAGGGAATTCATTACCGGCTGAATTAGTTTGGATTGGATTTTGTGTAATTAAGATTACAATTAGATAGATAGTTGTTATTATCTTTGTTTATTGATTTTAGCAATTAAGTAGTAACATAAATATAACTTCGGTTTATAAAATTTAACGATTATGGCATTAGAAATTACAGATAGCAACTTTGATGAAGTTGTTTTAAAAGCAGACAAACCCGTATTGATCGACTTTTGGGCAGAATGGTGTGGTCCATGCCGCATGGTAGGTCCTGTAGTTGAAGAGCTAGCAAAAGATTATGAAGGGAAGGCTGTAGTAGGAAAAGTGAATGTGGATGAAAATCCGGAGATTTCGGTCCGTTACGGCATCCGTAATATTCCGGCTTTATTATTTTTCAAAAATGGTGAGATTGTTGACAAACAAATTGGTGCTGTTCCGAAATCAGTGCTGAATGAGAAATTAGAAAAACAATTGGGTTAGTATTCATTTTTGTAGATAAAAAAAGGTCTTAAACATTTGTTTTAGACCTTTTTTTTTATGCTTTATTCTTTATTTATTTTAAATTTTACAGGATTATTCTCTTTTTTTTTAGGTGCTTTGCATCTATTTTCTTTGTTTTTATTTGATTTTACATTATTTTTTCAATTATTTATGATATTTATCATGTTTTTTGTATTTAGTATTGGTTTTTATTGATGATTTTTGTTTTTTTTTGATTAAAATTTGATTTTTATTTTGATAAATGGATATTTTTAGCTTATTTTGGATATGAAAACAGAGATAAATGAATTTTTAATAAGTGTTTTTATATTTTTAGATATGTAAAGAAGATTTTCCCTTTCAAATACCCTAGATTATGCCTCGCGTTGTTCTCAGCAACGCGAGTTTTTTATTTATAGCCCTGTGGCTGGGGTAAGAGAAAATATAAAGGGCCGTCCTAAAACAGGACGGCCCTTATGCTATATTTTACTAAATAACTAGCTTATTCAGCAACTACTTCGAAAGGCACCTGAACTTTAACTTCTTTGTGTAAGTTCAAGTTGGCAATGTATTCACCTAATTCTTTAGGCTCAACTTCGAATGTAATACGACGACGGTCAACATCGAAACCTTTAGCTTTTAACGCATCAGAAATCTGTATGCTGTTTACCTTACCAAAGATTTTACCGGATTCACCTGCTTTAGCACCAATTGAAAGCTTAACAGATTCCAATTTGCCCGCTAATTCAGTAGCGTCTTTCTTAATTTTTTCTTGTTTGAACTGAGCTTGTTTGATGTTCTCAGCTAAAACTTTCTTTGCAGATTCAGTCGCTTGGATAGCAAATCCTTGAGGGATTAGGTAGTTACGACCGAAACCTGGTTTTACGTTAACGATATCATTTTGCTCACCTAAGCCTTTGATATCTTGTTTTAAGATTACTTCCATTTTCTATCGTCCTCCTTATTTAATTGCATCAGCTAAGTAAGGTAACAAGCCGATGTGACGCGCACGTTTAACAGCTTGAGCTACTTTACGTTGAAATTTCAAAGATGTACCAGTCAAACGACGAGGTAAAATTTTACCTTGGTCATTTACAAATTTCATCAAGAAGTTAGCATCTTTATAATCGATATATTTGATACCATTCTTTTTGAAACGACAGTATTTTTTACGGTTGTCCTCTACTTTAGGAGCAGTTACGTATTGGATATTTTCGTTAGCCATTAGTTTGCGCCCTCCTCAGTTTTAGTTTCAGCTTTTTTGTTGAATGCACCGCTACGTTTTTTCTCGTTATAAGCTCTGGCGTGTTTGTCTAAGCTTACTGTCAAGAAGCGCATAATACGCTCATCACGTTTGTATTCAACCTCTAATTTATTGATTAATTCACCTGGAGCCTTGAATTCAGTTAAGTGATAAAACCCAGTAGTTTTTTTCTGGATTGGATACGCTAATTTTTTCAAACCCCAATTGTCTTCGGCGACAATCTCGGCTCCGCCTTCTGTTAAGATGTTTTTGAATTTTGCGATTACTTCTTTCGCAGCATCTTCAGAAAGCAACGGGGTTAGAACGATTACAGATTCGTACTGTTGCATTGTGTTAATTAATTTTGTTATTTAAAAATCCACTTTTTGTGGAAGCGCAAAGATAGGTATTATATTGTTATATTGCAATGCTTTGAAGCAAAAAAGTTTAGACGCTATCCGACGTCTAAACTTTTATAAGGCTTTTGAGCTCCTAGCTCAACTTTTTTAGTTCTTCTTTGATCGCCGCCCGAGTTTTTTCACTAACGGGCACTAATGGTAGCCTTAGGCTGTCTGTCCCTATGCCCAGTTCTTTGAGAATGAATTTAACACCTGCTGGATTCCCTTCTATAAAGCAAAGGTCAGTGATTTCAAGCAAGTCACTATGTATTTTCCGGGCTTCCTGATATTTGCCCTGTGCGCATAGCTTCGCCAGCGTGGCCACCTTTTTAGGAAATGCGTTGCCAACTACTGAAATAATGCCCACTGCTCCTAATGCCATCATAGGCAAAGTGACTGGATCATCTCCCGAAATCAGCATGAAATCTGCCGGTTTGTCGCGAAGTATCTCACTAAACTGAGCAAAGTTGCCAGAAGCTTCTTTGATTGCTACGATATTCGTAAACTCGTTGGCTAGGCGCAACGTGGTCTGTGCAGTCATATTGCTACCGGTACGGCCTGGGACGTTATATAAAATGATCGGCAAAGGAGAGACCTGAGCTATAGCTTTATAATGTTGATAAATGCCCTCCTGTGTAGGCTTATTGTAATACGGCGACACAGAAAGAATAGCACAGAAGCCGGCTGGATCGAAGTTTTTGATTTGCTCCACGATCTCCGCAGTGTTGTTGCCCCCGATGCCAGCGACTAACGGAATTCTACCGTCCACGCGCTTGACAGTGAAATCCCAGATGCGCTTTCGCTCTTCTTTGGTTAAAGTGGCCACTTCGCCAGTTGTGCCCAAAGAAACCAAATAATCCATGCCCTCATTGATTTGCAGGTCGATCAGCTGACCTAACGCTTCGAAATCAACAGATTCATCTGAGTTAAAAGGAGTGACTAATGCAACCCCTGCGCCGTGAAGCTCGTTCATCTTGTTTGTTTTTATATTAATTTATTTAAATTGTTATTTGGAATGAATAAGATCCATAAGATCTTTTTCGTTAATCATTGGAATGCCCAATTTTTCTGCCTTGGCAAGTTTCGATGGCCCCATTTTATCTCCGGCAACCAGAAAATCCAATTTAGCGGAAATGGAGGAGAGCATCTTTCCTCCATGGCTTTCGATCAGTGCTGCTAGTTCCTCTCTGGAATAATCGGCAAAAACACCTGAAATCAGAAAGGTCTTGCCGCTCAGGCTCTCGCTGGCCAACAGAATTTCCCTTTCCTCGACTTCAAACTGTAAGCCATAATTTCTTAAACTGGCAATCTGCTGCTGATGGATGGGGTTGTCCAGGTATTCTTTAACACTCTCTGCGATACGGCGGCCGATGTCCTGAACGCTTTCGATTTCTTCTATAGATGCCTGGGCCAACGCATCTATATTTTTAAAATGCTGGGCTAATTTTTTGGCAATCGTCTCGCCGACATGACGTATCCCCAGCGAAAACAGTACTTTCTCGAAAGGCTTTTCCTTCGACTTTTCGATCCCGGCAAGCATATTATCGATTGATTTCTGGCCAAAGCGCTCCAGCTGCTGTAAATCATCCTGATGATCTTTTAAACCATAGATATCAACAATGTTATGTAATAAGCCTTTTTTAAAAAATGTTTCTACCGTCTCGTCGCCCATACCTTCGATGTCCATCATTTTTCGGCCGATAAAATGCTGCATCTTGCCTACAATCTGCGGCGGACATCCGGTCTCATTGGGACAGTAGTGAACCGCTTCGCCATCCTGCCTGATCAGTGGAGTGGAACACTCCGGACAAACCGCTGGATAGGCAAAAGCCATGGAATCCGGTCTCCTTTTCTCTAAGTTTACTCCGATGATCTTGGGGATAATTTCACCTCCCTTTTCAACGTAGACCGTATCGCCCTGATGTAAGTCCAGACGTGCAATTTCGTTGGCGTTGTGCAGAGATGCCCGTTTGACCGTCGTCCCAGCAAGTAGCACGGGCTGTAGATTCGCGACCGGAGTTACAGCTCCTGTGCGGCCCACCTGATAGCTGATCGAATTCAGCGTTGTCTCCACCCGTTCAGCCTTAAATTTATACGAGATAGCCCATCTGGGGTTTTTAGCGGTAAAGCCCAGATCCTCTTGTTGGGCATAGTCGTTTACCTTGATCACAATTCCGTCGATCTCATAACCCAAATGATAGCGTTGGGCATCCCAGTAATTGATAAAATCATAAACCTCTGCCAGTGTACTGCATTTTCGTGTATGTTCGCTCACATGAAAACCCCAGCTTTTCACGTGTTCAAGGCTGTTCCAGTGGTCGTGAAACAGATTGGTTCTATTGTCACAATAGAGGAAGTAAAGAAAGCAGTCAAGGGGCCTTTTGGCAACTTCCGAAGAATCTTGGAGTTTTAAAGTGCCCGAAGCAAAATTGCGCGGATTCGCGTATGTCTGTTCACCATTCTCTTCTCGCTCTTTGTTGAGTCTTAGAAAGGCAGATTTATGCATAAAAATCTCACCCCTGATCTCGAACTGATCTGGGTAGTCACCGTCTTTGAGCTTGATCGGAATGGAGCGGATCGTCTTCACATTGTTGGTTACTACGTCGCCCTGCGTGCCATCGCCACGGGTGACGGCACGGCTTAACCTGCCATTTTCATAGGTCAGGCTGATAGAAAGACCATCAAATTTTAGCTCACAGACATACTCAAACTGATCGCCTATGATTCTGCGGATTCTCTGATCAAAATCATGGAGTTCTTCTTGGCTATAGGTATTACCCAAGGAAAGCATCGGCCAGCGATGTTTCTCCGTTTGGAATCGGGATGTGATGTCTCCGCCTACACGTTGTGTGGGCGAGTTTGGGTCGGCAAACTCAGGGTATTGACGCTCCAGGGCTTCAAGCTCTTTTAATTTGAGGTCGAAGTCATAATCCGAAATAACACTATCCGCCAATACATAGTATTGATAGTTATAATGGTTGAGTTCCGCCGTTAAGTCTTTTATCTTTTTTTCAATATCCATCACCGACATGTTGCAAAATTACAAATAAAAAGTACGTTTAAATAAAATAAATAAAGAATCTTGTTCCGAAAAATGCTTTATTCTAAAATGCGTTTTTGTGCATTTTTGACCGAAGGCACTTCCGATGTTCTATCGAAAATCTCTAGGGTTCAACTGTGCAAATTTATGTTTGTTGTTTGCATAAAAATCAATAACGATTGACTTCTTATAGTGTCCTTTCTGATTTCCAATTGCCTTGTATTTTTTTCGTTTTCTAGCATTTTTGAAAATATTCATGAAGAAATACTGATGTGCGCGGCTTATTGCCCAGGCGTCTTTTGGTTTGCCGTCAGTCAAAAATTTGATCAGAGCTGCCAAGTCGAACCAAAACCGCATAAAAATCACCCAGATAGCCGTGCCAAAGGGCAGGTTTTTCTGTAACATGATCAGGTTATTTCTAAAGTTGAGATAGGTCTTTTTAGGATTGCTGGCGTTTAACGTTCCGCCACCGACATGGTAAACTACAGAAGCGGGACAGTAGCCAATACCATAGCCCATCCTCTTCAGCCGCCAGCACAAATCGATTTCTTCCATGTGGGCAAAGAAGTCTTCATCCAGGCCATTGGCTTCCTTCCAGGCGCTGGCTCGGATAAAAAGGGCGGCACCTGAAGCCCAAAAAATTTCAGATTCTTCATCGTATTGCCCATTATCAGTTTCTACCTCATGCAGAATGCGGCCTCTGCAAAAGGGGTATCCATAATAGTCCAGAAAGCCTCCCGCTGCGCCTGCATGTTCAAATTGATCTTTATTGTGGAACGATAGGATCTTTGGTTGTGCAGCAGCAAGATGAGGTTTTCGTTCCAGATAGGATATAACAGGTTCTATCCAGTTTTGGCTGACTTCTACATCCGAATTCAGGAGGACATAATAATCGGCTTCGACACGTTCCAAAATCTTGTTATAACCTCCGGCAAAACCATAGTTCTTGTCGTTTTCAAGAACGGTAATGGTGGGATAGCACTGCTTTACAAATAAAATGGAGTCATCGTCGGATGCGTTATCACCGATGACAAATTCGATATTCGGATAAGAACTGTTGTAAACAGACGGCAGAAATTTTTCCAGAAAAAATCGGCCATTCCAGTTGAGGATTACAACAGCGACTTTGGGTAATGTGCTCATTTTCTACGTTTCCTTTTCCAGCGATTGTGTGACCAGAGCCAATATTCGGGATTTTCCCGAATAAGTTGTTCCGCAAAACGGTTGTGTAAATCGGTTATCTCATGTTCCGCAAAACCAGTGGGATCTTCCACTAAAGTTACAAAACGGCAAAAATACTGTCCTCGTTTGGGCTTCCGACCAATATAGCAATAGACAACCGGTGCTTTGCTCATTCGCGATAAGCGCTCAGCACCGGTATAGACCAATGTTTCCTGATTAAGCCAGTTGATGAAGTAATCAGAATCTGAGTAGAGCGGGGTCTGATCCGCAACGAGGATACTGATATTGGGTTGGCCTCTTAATTTGACAATATGCCGCAATATCTGTTTCATGGGAACCATTTCAGCTCCAAACCGTCCACGCATATTGTTGTAAACGGTATCAATATCTTTATTGTTCAGTGGTTTGTATACAATTAGTGTCGGGAAATCGGTGATCAGGCTCAACCGGTGTATACCAAGTTCCCAATTGGCATAATGTGAAGTAACGCCAATAACATTCTTACCACTGGCGAGATGACGTGTCAGCTCGTCCTCGTCTTCCAGCGTCATTTTTTTTCGGACTTCCTCCGCCGTGATCGTTTTTAGCTTGATGGATTCGATGAAAAGGTCGGGAAAAAAGCGGTAAAATTTTTTGGCAATGACCAGTCGCTCTGCTTTTGTTTTTTCAGGAAAGGCGTTTTCAAGGTTTTGAAAGACAATAGTCTTCCTATATGCAATCACGTAATAGAGGACATAATAGAGCCCATCGGAAACCAAATATAGAAACCAATAGGGGAGAAGTGAAATGATATAGATTAACGCGTTTAACGCTTTTTGTTTCATGCTATAGCTAAAATTCCCAGTAGTATTTTACAAATATCCTTAATTTAAGTTATTTTTGCGTCACTTATAACAAAAATCATCAGTTTTTATGGAATCGCAGTTATTACTTCCGGCATGTTATCTTCCGCCAATATCCTATTTTCACGTCATTCAGGAGAATAATCTTCCGGTTGTCATTGAGAAATACGAGCATTTTCAGAAGCAGAGTTACCGGACAAGAGCCCGGATTGCTTCGGCTAACGGTGTGCAGGACCTGATTGTGCCCATCAAGCACGGGAACAAAGATCGCATTCCGATGAAAGACATCCGAATCAGCTATGAATTTGACTGGCAACGCTTACACTGGTTGAGTATACAGACTGCCTACCGTAGTTCAGCTTATTTTGAGTACTATGAAGATGATTTTAGCCATTTTTACAACGAGAAGTTTGACTATTTGCTGGACTTTAATATGGCTCAGCTGGAACTGCTGTTCAAGTTGGTCAAATTGAACAGAACGTTGTCATTCACGGAAGAATATAGACCTAGCGAACCTGGAAGCCCGGACTATAGGGATTGCATCCATCCCAAAAAGGAAAGTATACTGACTTCCCCCAAGGAATACTATCAAGTTTTTTCTGATAAAAATGGCTTCCATTCGGACTTAAGTATTGTTGACCTTTTGTTTAATCAGGGGCCACAATCCAGAACCTATCTCTAATCTGTCGCATCATTGAACAATATGCGTTTAATATTGTTTTTAAGTCAATAGTAAACGCATATTAATGAAACGTTTCATTCTTATTTTTGCTCTGCTGTCATCGGTTGGGGTTTCCGTCCATGCCCAGGGAGGAGCGGATACCATCCACTATAGGAAGGTGTATTATTGGGGGACCACAGGGATGGGCTTTCCGTTAGGTGAGACCAAGAATATCCTGTCACCGAAATTTTCCGGCAGTATCGGACTGGACATTTCCCTTAAAAATCCAATGTTTTTTGTGTCACCGACACTGTACACCCTTTCTTTTGCCTATAAGCAGCCTTTGGCAGATCCGGATTTTGCCTATCGCATAGAGGACGCCAACACGAATTTTTATACCGTGGCATTTTCAGGGGGCGTCCGTAAGCAGCTGCGTCGTTTAAATATATATGCGTTTGCCGGTCCGGGAGTCGGCCTTACCAGTGAACCACGGGCCCAAGTTATAGAACCGCAGCGGCTTGTGAAAATGGAAAATAAAAACCATTTTAACCTTTCAAGCAAAATAGGTGCTGGAGCCGATTATAAATTTAATGGTTTTTTTCTGGGGATTGAACTCGGCTACCTGCATAACTTTAGGAAAATCCAGGACACGCCGGTCAATATCTTTACCGTAATGGTAGGGCTGAAATCAGATATCACACAAATCGGCGACAAAGTCATTGATGTTATCGGTATAGACGGCTCCCTCAGTGGGAAAAAAAGTAAAAAATGACACCTTATTTAGACACCTGTATCGTATCACCGATATGCGCTTCGGCGTCGGACCCCATTTTTTTGACTTTTTCTGTCTGCTCTATGGCCACGGCAAATGCGGATGGCACGATCCCAGCTCCAAACTTGATCGCGTAAAATTTCGTAAACTCTGCACCGAAATAAAGAATGGCGGCGGAGTAGTAGATCCATAATAGCATAACGATGATGGAACCTGCAGCCCCATAGAAACTTGCGGTCGAAGACAGATTCAGATACAGCGAAATGCCGTATCGCCCCAACATGAAAAGCAGCCCAGTGAAAATCGCGCCGCCCAGTATGTCGCGCAACTTGACCTTGGCATCCGGTAGGAATGAAAATATAAAGCCAAAAAGGATGACAATGACCGAAAATGTGATACCTGTATTTACCCAGGAGATCAGCGCAATCGGGATGATCGGGAAATATGTCATGACCAGATTGGTTACGGCAACGATTATTCCGTTGATCATCAAGGATGCAATTAATAAAAAGCCTAAAGCGATAATAATAGAAAATGAGATCAGCCTATTTACAATCAGTTTTAACCAGCCTTTCTTCGGCTTAGGTTTTACTTTCCAGATGTTGTTAATCGAATCCTGGATATCCACAAATAAGGTTGTGGAAGAAATTACGAGTGTAATGATCCCGATAGTAATCCCAATATTGGATTTGTTTTCAAATGTAATTTTTTGAAGGTAGGACTGAATCTGCATAGTTACATCTTTGCCAAAGAGTACCATAACCTCGTCCAGTACTTCATCTTGGGCGGAAGAGCCGCTCTGTAGATGCTCTCCATAAAAGAATCCTATGCACCAAATGACAATCATGAGCATTGGTCCGATCGAAAAAATGGTATAATAGGCTAAAGAGGCACTTTTCTTCATACATTTATCGTCGTTGAAGCCGTTGAAGGCATCCACCATGACCTGCCAGATATTTTTCCAGTATACAAGCGTAAACAAATCTCTAAACGTTACATGCTTCATATCAAGGTTACCCGTTCCAATAATCGTGCAAAATGTTAATCCTGATGTTGATCCGCATATAATTTTTCGATGGCGTCTTCATTTTCTTTTAGAATGACTTTTCGTTTTAAACTCAATTTTGGTGTGAGCTGTCCTGCATTTATCGTCCACTCCTTAGGCAACAGGATAAACTTCTTCACAATTTCCCAATGACCAAAATTGCTGGATAATCGATCTATTTCCGTCTGATATTTTTCAATTACTTCCGGATTTTTAATGATCTCTTCGTTGCTGCTGCTGGCTATACCTTTTTGTGCGGCCCATTTAGCAAGCACATCGAATGCCGGAACGATAAGCGCACTTGGGAATTTCCGATTTTCTCCGATAACCATCACCTGACCGATCAATGTGGATTCCATCAGCTTATTTTCAATGGATTGCGGTGCAATATATTTTCCGCCGGCAGTTTTGAACATTTCCTTTTTTCGATCGGTGATCTTCAAGAAACCATCGCTGGTGATTTCGCCAATATCACCGGTTTTGAAAAAGCCGTTCTCATCAAACGCTTCTTTGGTTGCTTCCTCATTTTTGTAATAACCTGTAGTGATGCTGGGGCCTTTGACCAGGATTTCACCATCCGAAGCAATCTTCACCTCAAGATTGCTTAATGGCTTACCAACTGTTCCGAATTTTAGCCCATTTTTTAAGTAGGAATTTACGGCGATCACGGGGGAAGTTTCGGTTAGACCATAGCCTTCGAGAACTTTCAGGTCAGCGGCCCAAAATATCCGCGCCAGACGTTCCTGAAGCGCTGCACCGCCTGATACGATGATCTTAATATTGCCACCCAGTGCCTCACGCCATTTTGAGAAAATAAGTTTCCGCGCTATGCCTAGCTTGAAGTTATAGAACGCGCCGTTTTTTTCAGGTTCCTGAAATTTCAAACCTAAGCCGACTGCCCAAAAGAAAAGCTTCTTTTTAATCCCGCTTAACGCTTTACCCTTCTCAATAATCTTGTCATAAACTTTTTCGAGTACACGCGGTACCGTAGTGAATACATCAGGCTTGACATCATTGATGTCGGCGACAACATTGTCCAAGGTCTCTGAAAAATAAATCTGGATGCCTTTCGAATAATACATATACACCACCATACGTTCAAAAATATGACAGAGTGGCAGAAAGCTTAATGCAGTTTTAAAATCTTCTCTAATCAAGTAGTTGCACGCTGTTACGTTGCTGTATACATTTTTGTGGGATAAGTAGACGCCTTTCGGCCTGCCCGTCGTGCCTGATGTGTAAATCAGGGTCAGCAAGTCGTCTTCTGTGACACGGTCACGGTACAGCGATAGATCGGTGGTATCCTCTTGGGCACTGGCAATCAGTGCTGCCAATGGTGTATGATGGTCTATCTGATCAAATGTATAAACTTTGGGCTGGATGCCGTGTTCTTGTATAGCCTGCTCAATCCGCGCGGTCAATTCTTTGTTGCTAACAAATAATACTTTGACATCGGAATCATTCACAATAAACGAGAGGTCCTGCGGCGATAAGGTAGGGTAGAGGGGCACTGTAGCAAGGCCGATCTGGTTACAGGCAAAATCCACCAAATTCCATTCTGGCCGGTTGCCCGACATAATGCCTACGCGGTCTCCTTTCTGAAGGCCCAGTCGCAGTAGCCCCCGGCTGACGGTATCGATTGCATCAATATATTCTGTTGTGGAATAAGATCTCCATTTGCCACTTCCATCTCGTCCCGCCACCATGACGTCCTTTGGATATTTTTCTTTATAAGAGGTTATAAAGTCAAAAATTCTGCCCATATCACTTGAGTTTATTTGGTTACTACTATTGTCTTAAATATAAAAAAAATATCAGAAATAAAGTTGCTGATATTGGGATTAATGTCATAACAAATTAAACATTGTGTCGTTATAGCTGTAATTGTTACTTTTGAAAAATATAGAGGAGAATAAATAAAGCGTACAATTTTTATGAGAAAAATATTTTTGGCCGTGGGTGGAATACTGATGTTGGGCGCATTATCCAACAGAGCAATGGCCCAGTTAGACAATAGAGGTGCTATTGGGGGGCGTTTTGGATCTGCGCAAGGAATTACTTATCGACATACACTCAATTCGGACCACGCACTGGAGGGTATTATGAGTATTCAGAGCAACTCAGATTTTCGCCGGTTTCGGTTAGTCGGACTATATGAGATCTACAAACCCTTAACTTCCGGACTAAACTGGTACTATGGTTTTGGTGGCAGCATCGGGTCTTATAAAGAAAAAGATAAGATAATAGAAGGACAGCGGCACTCTTTTGATTCGCACCTCAATCTAAGCATCGATGGTATTGTTGGTATTGAATATAATATCCCGCAAGCACCATTTCAGTTATCGCTGGATGTGAAACCCTATTTTGATTTTCTGAACGAATCAAGCATTAAATTGTTGGATCCCATCGGTTTTTCGGTACGTTACAAGTTTTAATCAACAAAAAGGAGCAGCCTAACAGACTGCTCCTTTTTGTTGATTAACAGCCTTTGGTATCAGGCCAGCCATATTTTTCCCAACAGTTCCTGCAGGAACGTTTGTTCCTGAAGCGGGCGGATTACATGATTCTTTCGGTTGCTTCGTCTGACTTCAACAGGAATCTCCCGAATTAAACCGTCCCTCGCGATCAGACAATTCAATACGTCTCCTTCGTTTGCGTGCTGCATAATAAAATCGAGTTCTTTATCTTTTATATCCAGCCGGCTGTTGTTGATTGCTATGAGCTCGTCTCTGACGTTCAGACCGGCATCATAGGCCCCCGAACCTTTTTCCACAGTGGCAACGGTAATGAGCCCATCCACTTTGTTGGTCGTGATGCCCAATGTTAAAGTGGCAGTGTCTTTGTTGATGTCAGCTATCTCATAACCGACGAGATTAAAATAGGTATTATAATCGAGCTCGCCGTCTTCATGCGCAGCGCGAAATATGTCGTCCAAGGATGTACCTGCGATACGTTCGGCAAGATTCTGAAACTCATCTTCTTCAAAGCCGCGATCTAATTTTAAGAAAAATTCTTCATACGCCGCGCGGATAATATCGTCCAGCTTGATTTTTCCCTCGGTGGCTGCAATAATCTTAATATCGAGCATTGCTGTTAGCATCGCTCCCTTATTATAATACGAAATGGAGGAGTTGATCGAATTTTCGTCTGGCCGGTAATATTTGATCCAAGTGTCAAAACTGGATGCCGCAGCCGACTGGATCGTATGTCCCGGCCGGTTTAACACGATGTTAAAATCATTAGCCAGCAATGCGAGATATTCTTTCTCATCATAAAAGCCACAGCGTTTTATAATCAGATTGTCGTAGTAGGACGTAAATCCTTCCATGATCCATAGCCCAGTGGTATAGTTTTCTCGATCATAATCGAATGGGCCCAGGGCTTTAGGACGCAGCCGTTTGACGTTCCATAAGTGGAAATATTCGTGGGCCACAAGACTTAAATAGGCCTTATAGCTATTTTCATTTTGATAGGCGTTTCTGGACGCGCCCAGCACTGTCGAATTGAGGTGTTCCAGACCGCCGCCGCCCGACTGATAATTATGTGTGATGATGACGTAACGTTTGTTGGGATTGGATCCCCAAATGCGGGTTTCCTCTTCCACAATACGGCTAATATCTTTCGTCAACCGGTCTTTGTCGTAAGTGCCACCACCTACCATGGCGCATTCATGTTCTACACCAGCGACATGAAATTTCCAGCTGTCCTGATTACCCACTTCAATGGGGGTATCGTATAGAACATCAAAATCCGGCGCGAAAAAGGAATGCTGGTCGATCTGCTCAAGACCTGTTGAGATACGTGCCCAGTTTTCTTTCGGAAGAATATGAATCCTGGACGACGCTTTGAGATACCCATCGATATGAAGAAAGGTCGCCGTTGGTACAATGAATGCATGATCGCTGTCAAAAAAATTAGTACGAACCGAGACTTCAAATCCATATACATCATAGTGTACTTCGATCTGGTCAAGCGAATGTGTCGTGATGCGCCAGATGTTTTTTGCAGTTTTGTGAAACACAAGGTCATCGCCCACCGCATTGACAGTTTTAAACCGTTCTACATTCTTGGCATATTCACGAATCAGATAAGAACCTGGAGACCATACAGGCATCTTGAGGTCCACGTAAGGCTGTCTAAGGTTTTTGATGCTCATTTTCACGTGGATATAATGAGCTTGTACTTCGGGGAATGATACCTCAAAATCGATTTCAGGTATATTTAAATCGTCACTGTCCATGAAAGATAATTTTGTATGAGCTTACAAAATTAAAAGTATCCTATGCTAATTCAAATAAATAATGACATCTGGCCCCTAATATATTTGTTTCGCGCCGTCGGTACCACGGCAGGGCCGCTCGGATTGTCTCGTATTTATGTCATAAGGTTGGTAGCAGATCCGAAAAAATCTGTTTTTTTTCAGAATTTTTACTAAGTTTGATACACGAGTTTATAAGGGAAAATAATCGAGAATTTGTATGATCTTAGTTGTTGATAGTGGCTCATCCAAGTCAGACTGGAAACTGGAACTGCCGGATAGTGCACCCATTTCGTTCAGTACAAATGGACTTAATCCTTTTTTTGTCAATGAGAAAGAGATTACGCGGGTTATCAAAGAAATACCGGAGATCATTCCATATGCCGACGAGGTTACCGAGCTCTACTTCTTTGGAGCAGGCTGTATTACCCCCGATCGGCGTGAGATGGTTTCCAACGCATTGACTCCGCTGTTTGAAAATGCCTATATTTCTGTAGAGAACGATCTTTTTGGAAGTGCGCTGGCGACCTGCGGCAATAAAAAGGGCTATGTAGCTACAATGGGCACGGGCTCGGATCTAAGTTTTTTTGATGGGGAGGAGCTCCTCCCGTCGCATAATGGTAACGGGTATGTCTTGGGTGATGAGGGCTCTGGAGCATATTTTGGCAAAAAGCTACTGTGTTTATTCCTCTATGGCCGTATGCCGAAGGATTTAAATGAAAAATTCGCTACCAAATACAGGATCAACAAAGAAATTGTAATCAAAAACGTTTATCAGAAAGAACGACCCAATGCTTTCTTAGCATCTTTTGCCCCCTTTATGTCTGATAATATTACCCACCCATTTATCATTGATCTCATTAAGAGTGGTTTTGAGGAATTTGTACAGGCCTCCATACTAACCTATCCGGATTATAATCAGTACGAATGTCACTTTGTAGGTTCCATTGCGTATAGCTTTGATCTACTGCTACGGGAAGTATGTGCCACGCACCAAATAAAAGTAGGAACAATTCTAAAGTCGCCCATTAACGAATTATTCGATGCTGTATTGGAGCGGGAGAGCAATTCATTGTTAAGTCTTTAAACTATATAAATATGATTATAGCAACTATTATGGTGTATATGTCGATGTTATTTGGCAATCCCGCGATTTATAATTTCACTTTCAAGACGTTGGAAGGACAAGAAGTGAAGATGTCTGAATTCAAAGGCAAAAAGATATTGATCGTAAACACGGCATCCAAATGTGGTTTTACAAAGCAGTATAAGGATCTTCAGGAATTGCATAAAACATTTGGTGATAAATTGGTAATCATCGGTTTTCCGGCCAATAACTTTGGACAGCAGGAGCCGGGGTCCAATGCGGAGATTCAGGAATTCTGTGAGCAGAATTATGGGGTAGATTTTCTAATGGCTGAGAAAGTTGAGGTGAAAGGCGAGCAGATTTCACCGCTTTTTAAATATCTCACTACACAGGACAACCCGGATTTTACCGGCGATATTAAATGGAATTTTGAAAAATTCCTCATCGACGAAAATGGTAAGTTGGTGCATCGTTTCCGTTCAGCTACCAATCCGTTGGACCCTGCGATCATAAGTTGGGTACAAAACAAATAATAAAACAAGAAAGCCGCTACCGTAAGCGGCTTTCTTGTTTTATACCCTCTGAAGCTATTGGATGTAAGTCTCGTGAAGCGCACGGATACAATCTCGCAGCAGGGGATTGAAATCGTCGTTGTCAGGAATATTACAGCCATTCGTAATCACTACAAACCCGTATTTGCGTTTAGCATCAAAGAACATTGCGCTATAAAGGCCATAAGCGGATCCCGTATGCCCGGTTAGGGTAACACCGGGGACAATATCCTTTTTGTTCATGATGGCGAGCCCATAACCCGCATCTTTATTAACCGATTTTTGCATCAGCTTTGCATATCGCCGTGGCATAATGCGTACGCCCTGACTTTTGCCGTAGTTCATGTGCATGAGCATGTAATGCGCTAGATCTATTGCTGATATTTTCATCCCACCGGTAGGGGATAGCACCGGCGTACTATATCCTAAATGATAAGACAACAGTTCTTCACGTCGCGGATGATAAGCATTTGGTTCGGGCTGATAATCTCCCTTTCCATCAAAAGAATATAGAGGCACAAATCTGTTCTTGTCGAGCGAATCAACGCAGTAACCGCCATATAAATGCAGTGGACTAAGGATATGGTGGACGATATAGCTGTCAAAGCGGGTTTGCGTTAGCCGCTCTAAGGCGGCACCAGCCATATTAAAGTTTAAATTGCAATATTCATACTGACTACCGGGTTTATAGCTGTTGTAGGACTTCTTCCAGTTCGGATTTTTAGATGGATTGATCACATCAAGATCGAAATAGCCATTGCTGTCGTTGATACTGGAGGTATGTGAAAGTATCATGCGGAGTGTAATTTTCGCATCGGGATACTCCGGGTTGCGGACAGGGAAACCTACTAAGTCGCCAAAATCATCGTCCAGTTTGCAAATACCTTTCGCAACGAGCTGCATAAAAGATGTTGCGGTAAAAGATTTTGAAATGGAAGCAATCCGAAAGATGTCATCGTCCTGTAATGCTTTCTGCTCTGCCAGCTGCTTATAACCATAATTCCTGTGGAAACTAATTTTGTTGTTTTTGACCAGTACCACGCTCAGCCCTACAGCCTGATACCGCTGCATGATCGCAGCCAGTTTTTGGTCGATCACTGTGCTGTTCTGTGCCATAAGTAGAGTTGGGAACAACAGGACCAGTTGCAAGAAAAGAATAAATGCCTTTTTCATATGTTTAGTAGCTTAAAACTATATCTGGCGCGTTAGGCGATGAATTTTCGATACTCTGTTTGAATACAGTCAATAAATTCGCCCAAGGCGCTGTTCTTACTTTTTATATTTGAAACGAGGATGAGTTCTGTTTTGCTGTCTACATCCAGGATATCCATTGTTTTTAGTTTGAGATGCGGATACTGCCGGACTGTGGATGCAGGTACGACTGCCAGGCCCAGACCCTGCGAAACGAGTTCAAGAATCGATGACATGGAATTGCTCTGGTGAACAATACGCGGCTCAAATCCCATCCTATTACAAGTGTTGATGACAAGTCTGTGGTATTCTGCGGCGTACTTTTGATTAAAGGAAATGAAATTCTCATGAAAGAAGTTGAGGGTTTGGAAATCGGTTTCCGCTGATCCGGCGATAATCAGAGGATCCTCAAACAATGAAGTTACGCGGAGTTCACTCGAATAAATCGGAGCGCGCATAATACCAAGATCCAGCTTTCCGTTTTCCAGCGCGGCTTTCTGCTTTTGGGTCGATGTTTCGAACAGACTGACCCTTAGGTACGGAAATTTACCCTGGATTTGTTTTAATACCGTGGCGAGCATCTGTTTCGGGGTGGAACTGATATACCCGAGTTTAAACTCGCCTGAAATGTTGTTGTGGATTTGCTTGGTAATTGTTTTGCTGTGCTCAATATTCTGGAGGATATCAATCACCTCTTCCAAAAAGTATTTGCCTGCTTCCGTCAGTTCTACCCTTTTGTTTGTCCGGAAGAACAGGATGACTCCCAGCTCATCTTCAAGGTCTTTAATTTGCCTGCTCAAAGGGGGCTGGGACATAAATAAACGTTCGGCGGCCCTTCCAAAATGAAGTTCTTCAGCTACAGTTTTGAAATAAATTAGATGTCGAATTTCCATTGATACTTTTTTGGTATGAATTGATGACAAAATAAATATTTTTAATGAAATCAGCTTAACACTACCTTTAAATAATCAAAATTTATTCTCAAATGAACAAAGCAACATTGAAAGAAATAGAAGCAAGATTCGACAACGATGTCGAACGGTTTTCGAATTTGGAAACAGGGCAGGCGACGACGCTGGATGCGGTATGGAATATGGAACTGATCACAGATGCAATAAGAGGGCTTTATCCCGATCTGGCAGATGTTCTTGACATTGGCTGCGGTGCGGGTAATTACGATGTAAAGTTATTGCAAAAAGTAAAGTCAAACCCTAACGTTACGTTGGTAGATCTGAGTTTGCCGATGCTAAATAGGGCTAAGGAACGCGTTTCTACGCTGACCAACGGTAAGGTAGATATTGTTAAAGGCGATTTTCGTGAAGCGCCTCTCGCTGGGCAACAGTATGATGTAATTATTGCCACCGCAGTTCTGCACCATTTGAGAGATGATCATGATTGGGAGAATGCCTTTAGGAAACTCTTTGGATTGCTTAGAGAAGGTGGCAGCCTATGGGTTTTTGATCTGGTCGAGCAAAGTGCTGAAGGACTTCAGCAGCTAATTTACTATGAAAAATATGGCGAGTACCTCGCTCAGCTTAAGGACGAGCAATACCGCGATCATGTTTTTGCCTATATTGCTCACGAGGATACGCCCCAATCACTGATGTATCAGCTTAATCTGTTAACGAAGGTCGGCTTCAGCAATATTGATGTTCTGCATAAGAATCTCTGTTTTGCATCATTTGTTGGGTTCAAATAAAAACGGTAGATGGCAGCTGCAATGAGTATAGGCTTGCTTCCGACCGAAACGAAAAAAATAAGGCGATACGGGGAGGATAGCAAAATGTGTTTTATTGGCTATTTAAACGTATAAAATTTGATAATGTTCTAAAATGTTCTAGATTTGAGGTGTTGAATTTAGAACATTTTTTATGAAATATAAGTTTACTACTCCAAAATTAACTGGCAAACCCGATGCGTATGTATTGCATATTTCGGTGGATGGGACTCAACACAAAAAGAGAATTTCAAAAAAGTTCACCCATAAGCAACAAAAAGAATATGCTGAAAAACTAGGTGCGAAATGGATTGAATTATTGAGTAAGGATATAAATCCATTTGACATTGAGGATAAGAAAAAGCACTTTAAAATCACTGAAAAGATAACTTTCAAAGAAGCATATAAAATGTTTCAGGGTGATTTTATCGGTAGTCCTAACACGCTTAATGCTTATAAATATAAGTTGCAAGATATAGACAATTTGTATGGTGCTATTCATTTGGAGAATATCACATCAGATGACATTGAGAATCTTTTAAAGGGAAAAATAAAAGATGGTAGTTACGCACAAAGTACAGTTAATCAAGCAAAAAAATCTTATACTGTTTTCTTTAATTATTGCCTTAAGAAGGGGCTAATTGATAAATCACCTATTGTTGAAGTGGCAAAACTGAAAAGTGATAAAGATGTAGATGAACGATTAAACCCAATTAATGATACAGATTTCACAATCATAATGAAGAAGGTGAAGGAATTGGAAAATCCCAACTTATATTACTTCGTTAACTTCATTTATCACGGATGTATTCGCCCGAATGAACTAAGGAATCTTAAAGTTAAGGACATCGATTTTACACATAAAAGAGTCAAAATAAGGGCATCAGTGGCAAAGTCAAATAAGTTGGATTATGTGCCAATATACCCTGCTTTAATGGATATAATCAACCAAATGAATTTAAAGGAAGCAGAAGATGAAGATTATGTTTTTTCAATAGATTCTAAATCGTTAAAGAAAACCGTCTACGGTAAACGTCAGCATAGGAAAGACTTTTTTGCGGATTGGTTTAGAGCTGTATTAAAAGAACTAAAATTACATGAAAATACAGGCTATTCCATCTATTGTGTTAAGCATACAAGCAATATCCATAAGGTAAATGATTCTTGGAAGCCATCGGAATTGCAGAAGCTTAACCGACATTCTTCAATTGACCAGACTTTAGCGTACTTAGCTAAGATTACGAAGGTCACCGAAATAGATAACAAGACCAGCAGAACAATATAAGGGGCTAATTAAAGCCCCTTTATTATTTTCTTGGATTTTTTCCGTAAATCTTTTTGTCAATAAAAATGATAATAATTAAGCCAATAATTGCACCTGCTAAAGATTGACCAAGCATACTAGCAAAAATATTCCCTTTGCTCGCTGTTTCAGGGAGATTTTTTAAACCGTCTCTTTTTATCACTTCATATATACAACCCCCAATTAATCCCATAAGAACGGAAATCCAACCAGCGTCTTCGAATTTTTTCAGACTCGTATGAGACACTAAATAGGTGAGTACTGTAATAATTAAACTTACCGTAGCTAAATTCATAATGCTTATTTCTTTTTCTCATCACCATGGAACGGTGAAAAAATCTTTTTAATTTCTTTTTCTGAAATGTATGTGTAATCGTAATCAGGATTTTGCGCAATCATCAATGTTGGGAACCCCATCATTGTTGTACGGCTAAAATAATACTCCTTTTCACCAAGTGTTACAGTTACATGCTCTTTACTTTCTTTGTTATCCAGTACTTCAAGCATGACTTTTTCGAGGTCTAACATGTCTTGTGTAGAAGCTTTAAGATGAAATTCCCCCCTCTTAGAAAGCTGTTTAAAAGCATTATTTGGGTAGATAAACATATAAGTTGTATCTCCATCAGTAATACCTCTTTTTAATTCCATTCTCAACACCCCGAGTGGTGCAACCTTACTAATGGTTTCCATTTTAGGTGTCTTTGACACTGACAATTGCGCACTGGCAAATGACGTTAAGCCCAATGAAAGAGCTAATGATAATATTGTTCTTTTCATATTTTCCTTACATTAATATATATCTTCAAATATATATAATTGACCAAATATATAAATACGGTTTTCCGCAATTTGAAAAAAGGGGGCGGGGGCGGAACTCTCTCAATGTTGAATGCAATCATAGATATATCTCTGTAACCTTTGACGATAGTCATTTTTTTACTGTTGAGATATTGTAATTATTTGTAACCTCATTACCTATACCAGAATATTGAAGTAGTTTATTTTAATCAATATTGAAGAATTGAATTAAACTGTTATAATTGCTGTTACAGTTACTATTACAATACTGTTGAAGATATAATATACTATCAATATTGAGAATTAATATTACTGTTACATATTATATTCCAATACCATTACCAATACCTAACGGTATAAATATTTCAGTTGGAAATAAAGAGATATAAGACATTATTTGTTAATTCCAATACTTTGTACTGTTGAGATATAATAATTGATTGTATAGCTTTATTTATAGCTTAAAATTGATATATAGATATTACTTACCTTCAATTGTTGAGAATTAATAAATAATATTGAAGAGTATATATTTTTCTACCTTCAACATTACACATACATTAATAATATATAAATATAGAATAAGAACAGTTATACACTTTATATACAATTCTATACACATATATAACAATTATAGTATCTTATTTATGTGTATAACACCTGTATAATATATTAACACTACAATATGTTAATTCTATAATAATATAATATCAATAATTCTATAATATAATAATATATGTAGGTAAGATTTTAGAAACTTTTTAGAAATAAAATAGAAATAAAATAGAAATAAATTAATACAGTGTAGGTAATAAATTTTAAAAAGGTAGGTAAGATTTTGTGTTGTATGTAGGTAATAAATTAAATAAAAAAAATATACATAAAAACTTGTTATTTTTTGTTTTTGCTATATATTCGTTATAAGTGGTTGCACTGCTAAGACTATCCAACTCATTCGAGGTTGGAACATTTTTCCAAAAGATTTTAAAATAATTAAAAATAATTTGATTGATAATCAGTTGGTTATATTTTATTCTAAAAATATACTTCAAACTTGCTTATTAGTGCAGTATTTATAATTAAACAATAAAATGTTGTCATATCCTGATAAGGGGGAGTAATTAACCCCCCATATCAAATTAAAAAATATGATGACAAAAAAAAGCAAATAAATAATAAATATATATGACAACAACAAAAAACAACAACAAAGAGACAATTAAGGTAGATATTCCAACAACATTGTTAAATGAATTAGAAGTGATTTTTGAAAGTGAAAAATCAAAAGTTTTTAAAAAAATATTATTCATCGTTTACCTCATTAATCAGGGAACTTGGAATGTAAAAACGAAGCAGTATAATAGCTATTACGAACTTTCAATCAATCACATGAAAGGTTATCTATCATTGAATAAAATGATGTCACCAATCATAAATACATTGATTGAGAAGGGTGTGATTAAAAAGAGTGGTATCGGAATCAATGGTAATAATTACACTAAATATTCTATGGTTCAACCATTTTCATTTTCAAAAATGGATAAAAAGGATGTTACAACTATCTTTCTTACTACAGAGGATGGTGCATACGTTAGCAAGTATATCAATGACAATTATATCGTCAAATATTCAGTGAATAAAGCTAATAGAGAATTAAAAACAACTGAAAAAGAAGTGGTTAATATCGAAAAGGTAGGTAAGATTTTAGAAAGAAATAATATGAATATAGAATTTCAGAATTTGGAAAAAAGGGTTGCATCACTACAGGAGCGTATATTTGCAATGCAACAACAGATGGCAGAACAGGAACAACAAATAAAACAGTTGGTGAATAACAGAGGTAATCAACCTTCAACAGCTATTGAAGAAGAAATTCAAAAAACCAATCTTAAAGAAACTCCATTCTTTCATGATGAAGAAGATATAAATAAAGTCAATTTAAGCGAATTAACTGACTTTTTCGCAGCGTATAATAGCGATAATAGCAACGATAAAGGCTAGGGAATAGGCCGTTCATTTGTGTATTCCGTTTTGATTATTTACATAAATTTTTGTTTTCAAGGGGCTTTAATTAGCCCCTTTTTTTTATACCTATTTTTTTATACGCTTTACAAAATTCCAATTCTAGATTATATTATAAGAAAAATAATTTATCTCATTATCAGTTAATTAAAAAATATATTGAAAAAATATTAATAAAAAAGTGAATTATTTTTTTTGAGGTGATATTTATAATAAAGAAAGCAACAAAGATGACATTAAAGGAATACGGAGACTTGACGATGCGGGAAATAAAGAAAGTGCTGACTCAACAACAACTAAACAACATCTATCTAGGGAGTACGATTAAAGCAATTAGGGACACTAAGGAAGATGACAATGAAGAAACGATAACTAAGCTCCAGTATATGCGAGATATACAGTCAGTTATGGAAAAAAAAGAAAAGTATGAGATATGCCACCATCTCCAAGTAATGATAAAAGTATTGGAAGGCAGAATTGAAAAAAAGAAAAAAAATAAATAAAAATGGAAATAACAAATATTAAAAATGAAACAATTACGAGCCGTGAAATAGCGGTGTTAACAGGAAAAAATCACAAAGATGTATTAAAAGGTATTAGAAAAATGGAAAAGTCTTGGCTTGAAGTTACTGAGGGAAATTTTGCGCTCAGTGAATATACTGATTCAACAGGCCGAAAACTACCTGAATACAGGTTAACGAAAAAAGAATCATTATATATCGCAACAAAATACAACGATGTCGCTAGAGCGAAATTGATAAACAGATGGGAGCAACTCGAACAGCAAGCAGTGAACAATCAGTTTCAAATTCCGACGACATTGTCAGGAGCATTGCTATTAGCATCCCAACAAGCGGAGCAGATAGAGCAACAACAATTGCTATTACAGCAAACAAATAATCAACTACAAGCGGTAAGCACCAAAGTGAATGAACAAGCAAATCAATTGCAGGAACAAGCCCATAAGGTTGTTTTTGCCGATGCAGTTATAGAGACTGGAGAAAGCTGTTTAGTTGGTCACTTAGCCACATTAATCACGCAAACAGGCTTTGAAATTGGACAAAATAGGTTATTCAAGCTTCTTAGGGATTTGGGGTATTTGGGAACCGTCGGAGAAAAGAAAAATAAGCCCCTTCAACACGCAATAGAAGATGGATTATTCGAATTGAAATACAGCGAATACCTCGATAATAATGGAAATAAGAAAATGACGACAGTGACAAAAGTAACTGCTAAAGGTCAAGCGTTTTTTATCAATTTATTTAAAATATAAAAGTATGTGGGATATAATAGGATATAGTATAGCGATAGGAATGGTTGTCAACACAATAATGACCATTCCATTATACGCTTATTTAGAGCGTTGGGGCAAGCCATTTTCATGCTCTTTTTGCATGGCGTGGTGGTGTTGTGTGATAATAGGTTTATTCAATTTAGCACCACTTCCAATAACGAATTGGTTGCTTGTGACACTAAGCGCACCTTATTGCGCTACACTGTTAGAACGCATTAAAGATGCGCTACCGATTAGGATTAAATAATAAAGTTGAACAATAATAAAGAAGAAGAATTCGATAAAAATTTACAGGAAAGAAAAGAAGAAGCAATTAAAGAATTGTATTTAACTGGTAGGTATAAAGGTACATATATGGGTAAAGAATCTAAATGTAAGGACAATCCAATCAAAAGTTATATAGCAGGGTGGTTAAAGATGAAAGGATGGAATGAGCAAAAAATAGACAGCGAGATGGACGATTATTATAACGAACTTTTTGCTGAAGTCTGGAAAATAAAGCTTGAAAAATGGCCTGAATTATTGGATAATCCTAAAAAAATGACGGCAACAATTTGCCTTATGGCTCAACGTCACCTATTCCGTGATGTAAACGAAAAATATCCAACAGCAAAAAGCTATTATGAAAAGAATAAACGATTCAGCTCCGAATACGACAAAGACATTAAGCGAATTAATCATTCAGAACTTTTTGAAATAGAAAATGAATATATCATAGAAGATGACCAGGCAACAGGCTTTGAAAAAAAACATAGTATCAATGTTGACGACTTTATAAATATGATGACAGCAGAACAAAAAGAACTTTTTTACAGCTATATCAATAAGAGGGGTACAGGTAAAAAAGGACGCTTCAATAATTCTGATAGAGAAAAGTATAACGAGATACTAGAGCAGATTACACGTGACTGTAAAGAGATATTAAAAAGATTAAATAGTTAAAAATGACAGAACAAGAAATAGAAGTATTAGAAGAGATTAAAAAAATAGAAGAGGTTTTAAAAATCTTCAAAGATGGTGGTGATTTGATAGTAAATATTGGCACACAACAGCAAATGAATGTGATATTGGGAAAGCTTAAAGAAGCTTATCCAACAGTAAAATATCCATTGAAAATTGACAGTTGTGCAGGATGTATTAGGAACTTTTTGAGCGATTTAATACCGGTGTTTGCACGATTGAGCAGGAACGAAAAAACAGAAGTTAACGAGGTAAATCCGTTCAATCCGATTGGAAGCGATACGGAAATTAAAGTTGAAGAGGTGCCAGAGCAGACAAGGAAAACTACCACGAAGAGAAGAAGAAAATAGGAAGAGGAGTTAAAAAAAGAAGTAACATTTTTGTAATGTTGACTCTCAATTATCCGATACGTTATTTATTGTGAAGCGATATTATTATCTTTGCCGACTTATTAACGTATTAATCACATGAAAAAAATTATTCTTTTTTTAATTCTACCTCTTATGGTAGCCGTATCGTGTTCGAAATCTAACGATGAAACGGAACAATCAAACACAATTATTGGTAAATGGGAAGTACAATCAATTGTTGAAAAAACTTACAATTATTATACTAAAGAGCTTCTAAAAACAGAAAATATTGCTTTTCCGAAAAATATTAAGTATTCAACGGAATTTAAAAGTTCTGGTAAGGGGGATTTTTTTGGTGAGGTAAAAAGATATAATCATTTTGACTTTTCTTATACAGATAAGACTGTAGATATAAAGCTTGTTAATCCAATTTATGGTGACGTAGAAGATGACGATGACGAAGTTATGGTTAGAGGGGGAAATTATACGATTGTGGATAATACACTACAAATAATTCAAGAATATGACTATTTGGAAGTTGAAAGTCCTAAAAATCCTAAAGTAAGTAAGCATATAGAATATATACAGACTTATAAAAGAATTAAATAATCTAGTGAAATTATTAGACTAAATTGAAAGGATAGCCATCAAAAGCTATCCTTTTTTTGTTATTATTGTTTTTTAATGTAAATGCTATGGTATATAATTTTTATAAGAAAATATTTTATTGTTTATTGCCTTTTTTGATAGTGTTGATTGTTGATTTTATGGATAATTTTAAAGGCTATAAAGAGATGGTATTGTTGTTAAACGGAAATGAGGGGGTAGCTAGGATTACAGAAAATCCTTTTTACGACATATCTACATTAGATGAACTGACTGATGACAATGGAGATTTTGATATGGATAAGTTTTATTACTATATTTTAGAAAAATATCCAAATCAAAATAAATATTTAAGATTTTCATACAATGACGGTAATAAAATCTATACAGATTCAATATTATATACAAATTATGTTGACAGTAAATGGGAAGGTTATTTAGATGATTTTCTTTCGACCGCCATTCATAAGTCTGTAGGCTCCAATTTTTATATTACCTATTACAAAGATTTAGCCTATCCAAAATCGGTTGCTTTAGATTTAAAACGTGATAAAGGTTATTTTGGTATTCTGAAAAATTATTTATTATTATGGGGCGTAGCTTTATTCTTTTCGATTGGTATGTTTTGGTCATATTTTATACAAAAGAAGTAGCGTTAAATCAATAAAATATTAATGAGGATAGCTAATCACTATCCTTTTTTTATATCCATACTTTTATAAATGCAATATAGTTGCGTGCCAATATTTATCACTGGAGATGCCAATAAAAGAAATGGCAAATAATGGTAAATGATTAGCAAACAACCTAAAAAGAGAAATGAAACAAGTATAAAAAAAGGAGAGGTCAAGAACCCTAAAGGCAGGCCAAAAGGTAGTGAGAACAAACGAACAAAAGAACAAAGAGAAGCTTTTGTTGTGATTATGGAGCTACTGGAAAAGCGAATGATGGACGGTGACGATGTTATCAAAAACCTTAATCCGAGAGCAGCAGGTGAGTTATATGCAACACTTTTAAATTATCAAAAACCTAAGCTTTCAGCGAATAAAAATGATAATACAACAGATGTAAAAGGTGATGTTAAAATAAATATTTCATTTGGAGACCTTTTAAATACCTCTACTGACGAGGGTAGCCAAAGTGAGTAATTATAATATCAAGCTACCAACACCACACAATAAGCAGAAAGAAATATTAAATGCTTATTTCAACAGCGGAGTTAAAAACATAACTGTTAATGCAGGCCGTAGAGGTGGGAAGAGTACAATAATGAGTATTATAGCGATTGTTGAAGCCTGCAACGGTAAGCAAATAGCCTATATATGTCCGCAATATTCACAAGCCAAATTTTTCTTCAATGAGATTCTAAAGTTATTGCCAATTAACGTAGCCGAAAGCAACAAATCAGATTTAGAAATATCATTTATAACAGGTGGTCAAATCAAATTTTATTCGGGAAATGGCGATAGTCTGGACGGTACAATCAGGGGGCGTAATTATGATTTGGTCATCATTGATGAAAGTGCATTTATTGCGAATCTTCAAGAAAAGCTTGATGGTGCGGTAGGTGCAACTTTGACCGATAGAGACGGCCGTTTGCTGATGATTTCAACGCCTTATGGTAAAAACTACTGGTTTGAATTATGTCAAAAAAATGATGGAGTTTTATGGTCACACTTTCATTATACGACTTATGATAACCCCTATATCAAAAAAGAAGTAATTGATAGGTTCAAACAACAATTATCGAAAGCCCAATTTAATCAAGAATATTTAGCTATAGCAGGAGAGAATGCAAGTGCAATTGTTGATAGCGATGTAATTGAAAGAAATACAATAACAGTATTATCAACAAATCAAACCGTTGTGTATGGAATTGATATTGCAACATCTCCAAATGGTGACTACACCAGTATAACAGCCTTAGATACTAACGGACACATGACCGAGCATCAACATTATAGAGGATTCGACCCGAATTTATTAGAGGGGATAATTAGGAATTTACCAGCGAATATTATAAAAGCAATTGATAAGACAGGCATAGGGGATGGACTATTTTATCGCTTACAGATGGTAGCACAAAACGTTATAGGCGTGCATTTCGATACCGCAACCAAGCTAAATTTAATTACAGAATTACGTGTTGCTCTCAATACTGATAAGCTAAAATTCAATGAAATAACAGCTAAGGAGTTAAGTACATACATTGCAACACTTAATCCCAAAACATCTAATATTAGTTTCAACAGTATTTCTGGCTGTTTTGATGATACAGTAATATCTTTAGCATTAGCCAATTTCTATTTAGAAGAAGGTAAAGCAATGCATAATTCGAACGGAAATCCATTAGCAAAATACGGATGGTAGCATCCAATATTTATCCAAAAAAAAGTAATGGTAACTAAAGAAGAATTAATTGATAAACTCCCCCTTAAATGGGCTGATATAACATTAAAACAATATATAACATTCAGGTCTTTGATTGACAAATTAGGGGGAACCGATGACTTTGAGAAAGTTTATCGCAATATGTTAGATATATATTTCTATGTATTTACAAATGTGAATATTATCGATGTTGAAGGATTTAAACAGGTTGATTATTTTAAAGTAGCGGAGAAGTTTAATGCCTTTGAGAATGACGAATCAAATACAACAGCAGACATTAATGAAAGCCTAATCAAGGGATTCGACCAAATCATTTTCGAGGATTTATTAAAATACATGAACTTACAAGAGCAGAACAGTATATCTAATTGGCCTGAAATGATAAACATCTTATTAAAAACTCCTATTGACAACATTGAGGACAATATGACAATGGCAGAAGCCAATAGGTTTTTTTTTGTTCTCGAAAAGCAATTGAAGACCTATTTGGAAGCTTTGGAAACCTCTTTGACTCAGAGCTTGAAGAAGAGCCACAAGGGGCGATAGAAGCAAATCAAATGTATTTGAAGAAGCAATTTTACAAAAGATGGGGGTACTTTGAATTGCTTCATAACGTATGCGAGTACCTATTTATAACGATGCTTGAAGGGATGAAAATGTTTGCAGTTGATGTGTTTGTTTATTCTAGCTTATTGAAGGATAAGGTAAACATACTAAAGAAATAACTATGGCAAAGAGTTTAAAACAAGCTTCAAAAAAAGCACAATTCAACAACTTAATAGATAACCTTGTTGCGAATACAGGAACCGATAAAGGTGCATTTTCTTTTAACATGACGGTACTGGAGCAGATAGTGGCAGAATTCATTGAAAGAGTTAAGAATGATATTAATGGTATTAATGATTTTTTGGTTACAGGCTCCATTGAAGAGCTTTCAATCTTGGTTAATAATATGAATGAGATTCAAGTGCTTGGTTTGCAACATATTATATATCAGGACGCAGGTGTTAACGGAACTCAAAAGAACAATGGAAGTCCATTCTCTTATTCGCAATATAAACCCCCTGTTAGTGTATTTATTGATTGGGTTAAGAATCGACAGTTGATTACCTCTAACAACTCGAAGTTTTTTAAAGATAGTGCATTCGATGATATGACGACAGATGAGAAGATAACCCAATTAGCCTATGCGATTAGGGCAAAAATATATAAAGAAGGTTTTCAATCTAAAGGTAGATTTTGGCGTGATAATGTTGATTGGTTAAAAAATGAATTAAATACACGGATTCGACAAGGGCTAGCAAATGACATCCGCTTCCATATCTTCAACAAGTATGGGGATAACCTACAAAGAAAATTATAAATAAATGGCAATAACAATAATAAAGAAACCACATCAAATAAGCCCTAACGGCAACTTAAATACTTGGATGTTCTCATCGGACAATCCGAATATAATATATTGTGTTTTAACGATGACTAAGGGACAAAGCAATGATATTATAGCGAAGAAAAAAGTATTCCCAAAACCCCTTACTAATGTGCTATCGGTGGATGTATCCAACGTACTTAAGAATTTAGCGGAATCGGTATTAAATAACAGTACTGAGGTAATAACCTTGAGCAATCTACCTGCATACAATGTTAAAATAGAGGAATTTATAATTGACCCTGCAACAGGTAATATAACAGCAGGGGATACGATTAACGAATACAGTAATTACTTTTTTGAGTCGGAAGAAAATGTAATTGATTTTTTTGGGTATGATAGTAATAAATACAACATCCAACCGTACAAAGGTCCAAGCAATACAGACCCCAAAGCTAAATTCCTAACCAACCAACAACAGGTAAAGAATATTACAACACAGCAAAAGGAGTTTTTAAAAATCTTTGATTTAAATCGACACGGACAGAAGCTTAAAGTAAGTTTATACGATAGCGATAACGATTTGCTTTTGGACGTGTCAATACCAATTGAAAGAGAAGGTGTTGGAAAAAATGTAATCAGTCTAAATGTATCACCTTTAACAATTTTAAATCATCCATTGATAAAAAACACAGATGAAGCAAGTATAACGCACACATATAGGATTGTTATTACTGATGCGTGGGACTATGAAGTAAGCGAGAGCCGAATATATACAATGCGAGAATCTTGTCAATTGAGGGAAAGAAATATTGTATATAAAAATGTGCTTGGTGGATGGGATAGTATAATTGTTAACAACAGTATTGAGACACTAACAACTGCAAAAACCTATATCAATCGACCAATATCAAGAAATAACACGTATAGCCAAGACGGTAAATTCTTTGGTAATAAGGATGTCATCAATACAAATAACACATACAGCTATACAGCATCAAGTGGGTATTTAGATGACTATGAAAGTAATCTTGCGAAAGAGGTAATCACCTCGAATAAAGTATATATAGCTGTTGATGACTTTATGGTAGAAATCAGCGTTGATAACAAGAGCTACAAAGTAATGCAACAGCATTTAAATAGCTTCAAGCGTAACCGTTTGGATTTGCAATATACTGCTCCATTCTCAATTCAGAAATTACAGACTGTTATAAATGCGAATGATATTGACCTAAATAATAACCCTGATTCAGCTCTATATCTTGCTGTCAATAGTGGTGATTTTGTCATCGATAACTGGCTTAATAGCGTAACATTAAAATACTAATTCTTTTTTTACATACTACTTTTAGCCCCTTAATTGGGGCTTTTTTGTGAATTAAAAAATAAAGAAGATTTTAAGCCATATAAGCCCCTGTAATACATTAGAAGTGGTTTTGAACTATTGATATGAATGTTAAAAGTTATTGCATCCTATGGCATCTAATGAAGTCAAATATTGATTTTATAACCGATTATTTGCAGATTAAAAAATAATACCCCATCTATCTATATATCCCAACTGTTGATATAGACAAAGCCAATATTTATCCGAAAGAAGTTAAAAAAAATGGCGAATAAAAAACAGTTTCCGAAGGATTTCACGAAAAAGGACCAAGTAAATGTAAACGATAAAATATTGGGTGCTGATGCTGTTAGTGGTGACCCTTATTTCATTGAGGTCGGAGAAATCACGAAGAACAAAGTCGATAAAGAGAATAACAAAAGCTTAGTACTGGATAGTGAAATAACCAAGCTCCAAGGCTTACCAACAAAGACACAATTGGATGCTACAATCAATTCAGGACTTAATACCAAGGTTGATAAGGTAACAGGGAAACAATTGTCAACTAATGATTATTCAAATGATGAAAAGGCAAAAGTTGCGAAAATCAAAGTTGAAGCTACAGGTGATAGCAATAAATTCCTCAACGAAAAAGGGGAATATAAAGAAGTTATAGTACCTAAAGCACCTGTACAAAGTATCAGTGTTAACGGTGATGATGTTGCACCCGATGTTGATGGAAATGTAGCAATTACAATTCCTGATGCACCAATTCAAACAATTGATGTTAATGGTGAAAATGTTGCACCTGTTGACGGTAAGATTTCAATAGAAATTCCTAAAGCTCCAGTGCAAAGTGTGTCGGTTAATAATGCAGTTGTCGAACCTGACAATAGTGGTAATGTTAATATTGATGTTAATATCAATGTTGAACAAACAATCAATCCTGCATCAACAGACCCTGTTAGTTCATCTGCTGTTGCAAGTGCTTTCAATGAATTGGATTCTAAATACGGTACTCAATTATCTTTAGCAACAGTTGGTGAAGGAGACGATAAAGTATATTCTATTTCATTACTTAATGAGAATGGCGACATCTTAAGTACAACGGAGGAATTTGCAGGTGGCGGTGGTAGTGGTGATGTAACCACGACTAAAATTGTGTTGACAAAATTGTCTCAAAATAGTACCATTAAAAAAGGTGATGAAGTCATCTTACAATACCAATATGACCACATCGATACAACAACCAATGTTAGTACAGGAAACCCTGCAAAAATAACAACTAAAGTTACAGCGGGGGCTTTATCCAACACAATAGAATCTGTAGTAAACGCAGGTACAATTAATAACTTGGATGTATCGGATTTATTGCAATTGGGTAATAACATGATTACCATCCGAGCGGAGGTAAATACAGGTGACAGAATCCAAGTATCAACAATTACATATACTGTATTGGTGGTGAATTTGGTTTTAAATTCCTCGCTAGATATTGCTCAATACTATGATAAAGGAACATCTATTTATGTACCTTTCTCTTTGCAAGGAAGTGGAAACAAAACTTTAAAAACATACGTCAATAATTCGCTTTATGAGACTAGAACAATAACACAATCGACTGCAACAGGTACAATATTAATTCCTACATCGAGCTATTCGCATGGTAATATCAATGTGCAGATAGTTGCGGAGTTGGACGTAGTTAGTTCGACTATCTTATCCAATTCAATCTATTATGATTTGATTATTCGTGAAGCTAATAATAGTACTCCAATTGTTGCATCAAGATATAATTATTTAGATGGACGTATTATTGAAGTAAATCAAAGGCCGTCAATTGTTGCAAAGCAATTTGAGGATTATACTATAAATTATGCTGTTTATGACCCGTCTAAGCCAACAAAATTGGTTAATGTTATTGTCGATGGTGCATTAATTTCGAGCGCAAACGTAGGCTTTACAAGTCAAAGGGTAACTAATAAAAGTATATCAGCAGGGGAGTATGTTGCTAAGATTACAACAGGTAATATTGAATACTTATTTAATGTATCTGTTAGCAATTCCAATATCAATCTGTCAGAACCAACTGATAATATGGTTTTCAAATTCCTTGCAAGTGGACGAACCAACAACGATGTAAATAAAGATACTTGGAATTCTACCAACAGCCCAATAACAGCAACTTTAAGCGGTGTTAAATATGGTGGTGATGGGTGGTTGAATAATGCTTTAAAACTTTCGGATAATGGCAGAGCAACAATAAATTATAATGCGTTGAATGCAGGTAACGCAGTTGTCAGCAACTCTTTTACGTATCAAATCAAGTTTAAAACTAGTGATATTGTTGATGATAATTCACAATTAATAAGGTGCTTAGATGCTGACGGTACAGGCTTTGTAATCACTGCAACGCAGGCATTAATGCAAACAAAAGGCAAAGCTACAGTGAGCATGAAATTGGCACCGAATGAGGTGTACAATATCACGTTTGTTTCCTTTCCTTTTGTTTCTCCAACATCGTCAGATTATGAAAAAATAAATGATTCAATGCTGTATCTGTACATCAACGGAATTATGTCAGGGGGTGTGCAAATGTCTAATAGTGATTCAATTTATCAAGCTATACCATCTAATATTATTTTGGGTGGCGGTGGTGCTACATTAGAAGTTTATTCAACTAGATTATATAATCGTTACTTGTCAGATAGTGAAGCATTGGATTTGTACATAGTTGACTTGGATAATGTAAATGACATTGTAAGTAAGTATAACGCTAATGCAATCGTTGACGGTAATGGAGAAATTACGGTTGATAACGTTGCGGAGGATATGCGATACCTGGTTATTACAGGAGTTGAAGCGAATGGAGTACAAACAGTATTGCAAGCAGCTATTAACAATAACAAGAAAACAAAGTATAACGTTACTGAAATTTTGCATATTAAAAAATCAGAACCCCAGTTGAATTTTAAATTGGTTGGTGGCTCGATTCAATTGCAAGGTACCAGCTCGCTCGCATATCCAATCAAGAATTACAAAATCAGCTTATTAAATTCTCAAAAACAAGCGGGTGAATTTTATTTAGGTTGTGATGCACAAGGTAATGGTGGGGTGTTACAGGATAAAGCATTATTCAGTTTTAAAGTTAAATCTGATTCAGGCAAAGTGCCTGCACCTGTAAATTTGTGGTGTCTTAAGGCTGATTTTGCCGAATCTTCAAGTTCGCACAATACAGGTATGGCAAGGCTTGTACACAATACTTTGACAAGTATTGGAGAAAAAACACCGCCACAAAAGGCTGTTCCAAATGACTATAAATACGATGTGCGTACCACTGTCGATGGTGAGCCTTGTTACCTGTTCTATAGAGCGACAATTAACGATGTACCTAAATTCCTTGGTAAATTCAATATGAACAATGATAAGGGTACAGAAGATGTATTTGGATTTTTGAATATACCTAACTACCATGTTGAAGCTGACGGTGTAACCCCAACGCAATGGATTCAAAATAAATTTAGCGGAAAAAATCCAAGCGAATGTTGGGAGTTTTTAAATAATGATTATCCAATGGGTTCATATTTGGATGATGATTTTGACGTAAAAGTTGATGTTGATGGTAAGCAAATACCGAATTGGACACGTGTTTTTGAAGCTCGTTTCCCTGACAACCAAGATACCTACGCTGACGGTACAAAGAAGCCTTATTATTTGGAAAGGTTTGTTAAATGGGTTAAAGCCACACAAACCGATACAACTAAATTCAAAAATGAATTAAAAGACTATGCTGATGTAAAATACCTATGTGATTATTATGTATTGACAGACATTTTAGGAGCGGTTGACCAAAGAGTAAAAAACCAAATGTTAGCATTTTGGTATGACACCGAGAAGGATAAAATGTTGGCTTACTTTATATTTTATGATAATGACACAATTTTAGGGGTAAGGAACGATGGACGGTTAAAATATGGATTTGATATTGATGAAAATACAATAGATACAGAATTATCGGTAGGTGGTAATACGGTATATGCTTTTGCAGGTCACAATAGTGTGCTTTGGAATAATCTAAGGACGGAGTTTCAAACTGAATTACAGGAAGCTTACCAACGCATTCGTACCAAGATGACGAATGACTACATTTTCAATATGTTTGATAAGGAGCAATCCGATAAATATGTTGAAAGAACATACAATTTGGATGCTCAATATAAATATGTAAAACCTAAAACTCTAGGTACCGATGTTAACGTGGGTGGTACTGTTTCAAACTTGAAATATTCGTACTTAGAATCAATGCAAGGTTCTCGGAAATCGCACAGACATTGGTGGTTGACTAATCGTTTAAATATCTTCGATGCCAAGTATTCAACAGGGCAATACACATTGACAGACTTAGCCTGGAAAGGGTATAGCAATGCAGGTGCAACCATCAAAGCAACAGCAAACAGGGATTTCTATTTCCAAGTACGTCGTGAGGGTACAGTAATGACCCATGCAAAAGTTGCTAAAGGTGTTGAATGGTCATATACTTATCCAAATGATGCAAACATCGGTACCATCTTCCATTTGTATGGGGGCTTATACATGTCAAGTTTGGACATGTCCGAATGGGGTGGCTTCGTTGATTTAAATTTGCCTACCCTACCTGTTTTATATACTCTTAAATTAGGTGGTGCGAGCGGAAAAACATACCCTTTAACAGAGATTGCAGTAGGTAATAAGTTACCAATGTTAAAGGTTTTGGATATTAGAAATTATACTGCCTTACCTTCAATCGATTTATCAAGTTGTACAAGGTTGGAACAGGTTAACGCATTAGGCTGTAATAATTTGGCTTCAATATCATTTGCTGATGGTGCGCCATTGCAATTATTGGTATTACCAAAGAACTTGAAGAGCTTAGTACTTAACTCCGTTGCTCAACTGGATAACGCCAATATTCAATTCCCCGAGGGAAGTTCTTTGCAAGTATTGTCAATATCGAATTGCCCAAATATTGATTGGTACCAATTGTATTTTGCGAACAAAACCACAATTACCAACATCCGTGTTACAGGCATCGATATGAAAGGCGATGTTGAATTTTTAAATCAATTTAAAAACATCGGTGGTGTTGATGATAAGGGGAATTTGGTTACTACAGCTCGTTTAGTGGGGACGTATAGATTGACACAATATTATGATGACATTGCCGTATTGAGAACGCAATTCCCTGAATTAAATATTATTCAAGCAGAATATAGTAGCGTGGTATATTTACGTGATGTTGTTGCAACTGCTAACATTTATAATCCTGAAAACAAAACAGGTTATACAACTGCATTGCCGTATGCTCCAAGTGGACACTTCAAAGCTTTATTAGACAAAAGGCATAGATATTTGGGTAAATTGTCAGATGGTACAATGAATATTGCACAGTTGAGCGATACCAACAGTAACTATTATGCGGATGGTACAACGCTAGCAACTATCGACGGCACTAACGGAGATGTGTTTATTAAGGAACCAAGTTATTGGTATAAAGGAATTACGAATCACAAAGAAGGGAAGAGTATTATTTATTTATCAACCAATGCGGATAAACCAAAAAGTCAGGCTATAGAGCGCAAAGTAATTACGAAAAATGACCTTAGAAATAGCGGTGATTGGGAGCGAATCGCAGATAGGTATTTAGCTAAAGGGTATGCAACTATTAATGCATCTTTAAAGCAGGTAAATGTTAGCGGTAACGGTTCAGCGACTGATTATGGAATTTATCGGGTTGATGTTAGCGGTTTTAATTTTATCGCTTTTCCGATGGGATATAGCGCGAGTGAGTTCCCACAAGTAAGCTTGTTTAGTGATGCAAATGACAACGTAATTGACACAGTCGAAATTAAAAATACTGAAACATCAATGTCCAATTGGTGGGTTGATACTGTTTGTCAGATTCCTGTAGGAGCTAAATACTTATATGTATCGGGTAACTCATATTATGCTGATACGTATATCGATGCTTTTAGTACACCTATTTCTTTAGTAAAGGGTGATGATATTAGTGATGTATACGATTGGAACAAGTTTGATGAATGTTTATTATCTGCATTTCCGAATAGTTATAACGCAGATAATGACCCTGTAATTAGGTCTAAAAAAGGTGGTACGTATACGGCAAGTTTATTGACTTTGGCAGAGATTGAAACAAAAATAAATGCTAAAGGGGCAGGTTTTAAACTACCTAAATACGGGCTGTTGAAGCACATTCAATTTTTGCATTTGATTGCGTACGGAGATAGGAATTTTCAAACTAAGTTTATTTACAATGTTCATGACACTAAGCCTAATTTGTTATTCTCCAATTACGGTGCATCTGCTCCTTATGGTATGAAAGAAACGAATGGTGAAAACTCCGATTCACCACGTTATAAATTGGCTGATGGTACATTCATTAATACTCCTATTTCTGTTGCGTTTGGTTACGAAGGGCTGTACGAGAATCGTTTAATTGTTGAACACTTTATGCCGTTCGTTTATAACGGTTACACCAATAGCAACTATCAGGCATTGATTACTGACGTTGAGGGAGGAAGAAGGGGAGTACTAGGATATTACAATGATACCAAGGATTTACAAATCGGTCGCTACGTAGATATGCTTCCTGATACTAATAACGATAGACGGCAATTGTTATACAGCTATAGTGCTAGTTATTTCCAATACCCAGCTTATTACGCAGGAGATGAAAGACATATACTTGGATTCGCTTCAAATAACGTGGAGAACCGTGTTATGTCAAGTAGTTATATATATACAACAAACAAAAATGTAACCCCTCGCTTTGCCTATTATGGTAATATAGCGGTAGTTACTCCTAATAATTATTAAAATGTTAAAGAAAGTAGAAGATAGAAAAATGGGTGGGCTATTATTGGCCGACCCATATAAGGACTTATGGATTTGTGAAATTACTTGTAGTAATGACGATACCCATTACCTATTCAATAAGGAATATAGAGGAAAACCAACAATAGAAACCGTTACAAATGATGTATTAAGGGAACTAAATAGCGAATGTGAAAAGGAAATCATCGAAAATTTAGAAATTAATGGTAAAAAAGTATGGTTATCAATTGAAAATCAGCAGAATTATAAGATGTTGTATGACTATTTTGCTAAAAATACGACGAAATTACCCTTAAAAGTTAAGTTATATGACGAAAATGGAGTAGGAGAGTATAAGGAGTTTGATTCTTTTGAGGATTATGAAACCTTTTATTTCGCCACAATCGAGCATATAAATAATACTTTATTAAAATACTGGACGATAAAAGATTCAATTGATTGGTCAGAATATGAACTATAATTTGTAAATTCAACTTCTTTCATAAAAATAAAGTTTTAGCCCTTCGTAGATTTCGGATGCGAGGGGTTTTTTATTTGAATAAAAAAAGTCTAGACTATTTGTCTAGACTTAAATAGGAATGGATGACATATAGATTTAATCTTCATCAAATTCTATCCCATCGTCCCATTCGTGACCACAGTCTGGGCATTCATATTGAACACCATTGTGATAAGCGTTTTCGCTATAACATTCAGGACATTCTACCATATTGTAATTTATTTAGGTGAACAAGATGTACCGCCAATAGCCCAAAACGGCCTTTTAGGACATGTACGCATTTTTAAATGATTCGAACTAATTGACCAATAGCCACACCATCGACATACTTTGATAATTGACATAAATAAGAAGGTTAAAAACGGTTTTCAAATTAATAATTATTATCTAAAAGTCCAATATTTATTAATAAAAAATGGTTAAAAAATACAATCTATTCATAATGTCGAACGACGATAGCGAAGTTTTTGAGCTTGATATTGATTCGTTCGACACCTCAACTATTTTTGCAGTTGAAAACCTTCAAGACATAACAAAGCGGAATGATACAATTAGCTACGATATAAAGTTATTGAGAACAAAAAACAATAACATCGCATTGGGAAATCTATACGATATTTCAACATTTTCGTCACCGCAATACACACAACAGTTAGGTCACAATTACACACCCAATCAATTAGTCAATTGTCAACTCTTTGAAGATAATACCCAACTGTTGAAAGGTAAATTGCAGATTGTTGATTTTGATAAATTATCATACAATGCAGTAATAACAGGTGAGGTTGTTAGCTTCATGGGGAATATCAAAGACCGTTATCTGCACGAATTAGATAGCTTATCGGAAACAGTACAGTTTAACTACACTTACATTACTCCAACATGGACAAGTACAACATCACCGTATATTTTCCCGATGCTTGATTATGGTGTCGATTATCGTACAGGGACGTTTGACCCTTATGACAATAATTATGAATTCAATAACTTTCGACCTGCATTTTACCTAAAAAGCTATTTGAATGCTATTTTTAAAGGATTTAGGTTCGACCAGAGTAAAAAGATTTATACACAAAAAAAGGAAGATAATACAATATTAAATAACAATACTGTCGATACTTCAAAGATTGATAGCATTATTAATAACGTATTTATTCCCAATAATTTTGAAAACTTTACTCGAAGCGTTGAAGGCATAATTACAAAAATCCTAATGTCTACACCTGGACAAGTAGGTGATAATGGAAACTTGCAAACCATCAATGGAGTGGCAAATCAATTTAATTCGTCTGTTGATGACTTTTGGATTGTTGGAACTAAGACAAATTTCAAATTATGGGAATCGAACGGAGGTGGAGTGACACAAAATTCAATGCCAACATTGCGACCAAGAGATAAATACATCAATTGTACATTGCGTTTGCGTTTTCGCCTAGTTATGCCAGTGGGTACTACAGGCACATGGATGGTAGGTCTTGCCGATGTTGCAGGAGCGAACAAGTTAGAACAAGGGCAATTAAAGCATTACACCAAAGTACAGAAAACGGATATTAATGTAACTCAGGAATTCAACATGGAATTTGATTTGCAAGTGGATAACCTGCAAGGGGAATTTGCATTTGTATTCTTTAGAGAAGACCAAAGTGCAAAAGACTCAAAAAATGAAACAGGAATTGAATTTGATAACATCGCAATACAAGTCGGAAAAAGCAATACAACAACCGAAATAAGCGTGAATTATGATGATGCAATTGATGTATTTAATTATATTCCAAAAGATATTAAGATATTGGATTTTCTTAAGTCGATTATGCAAATGTTCAACCTGTATTTGTACCAAGACAAAGACATTCCGAATAGATTTGTATTAGACACGTATAACAATTTTTATAAGGACATTATCACTTTAAATCCCTCAAATGCTATAGATTGGAGTGATAAAATTGAGTGGAACAAATCTAAATTCTCAACAAATATTAATCTTCCAAAATCGTATTCATTCAAATTTGTAGAGGATAGTGATATGATGAATGATTACTATCAAAATACATATAAGTCGAACTTTGGCGATTATTCGGTAATTAATGAAAATGGTACGGAGGATGATAATACAGTTGAATTAATTTTTGCACCAACCATTAATCTAAGCCATTCAAAAGACTTGAAGAATTTACCAATAATTTACGAATCAGATTCTTTGATGGGAGAGAAAAAGCCATTTAAATCAAATATTCGGATTCTCTATAATAATGGTTTAAAAGCGGTATCACCTTCATTTGAAATAAAAAATGGCGATACGCTAATAGGTTATAGACCCTCATATAACTATTGTAGTATGTTGTCATTTAATTCGTCCGATGTATTTGAAGGCATGTTACTTTTTGATGTTCCTTTCAACCTGATGACCTATGATTTTACAGCAATAAATAAGTCTAAATCATTATTCACATTGTACTATACAAATAGAATAAAGGAGTTGACCGATAATAATTTGACCGTGTTGGAGGTTGAAATATATCTAACTAAAGAAGATATTGAAGAGTTGGATTTTACAAAGCCTGTCTATGTGGAAAATGAGGATGGTAACGCATACTTTAAGCTTTTAGAAGTAAATTATAATAACAACACGCTGTTGTCAAAGTGCAAATTGCAGAAGATTACGATTTAATATATATTTGTTATAACAAGTACCCTACATACCAGAGTATGTATATGAGGGCTATCCAATTGGGTAGCCTTTTTTGTTTCCACCCTTTACCACCAAGCCAATATTTATCAGAAAAATATAATGGCTATTAAAGGTAATAACAATAATAAGGAAGAGATTTTATTAGGCGTACAGGTCGATGTTGCAGAAGCGGAGAAGAAAGTCCAAGAGCTTGAAAAAAAGCTAGATGCTTTACAAGAAGTTAAATTAAAAGTCAGTGGTGATGCATTGGCACAGGTCAATATGGAAATTGAACAAACGACCAAGGCAATCAAAGACCTCAATGAAACAATTATAAATCCATCTTCCAATGTTGACGAAGTAAAGAATGTTGGAAAAGTGGTTGAAGACCTAAATGATGATATTGAAAATGTCAACAAAAACAAAATAAAACCTCAAACTGATAATAAGGACATAAAAAATACTATCCTTTCATTGGATGAAATGGATGATTTATTGAAGAAACTTCGAGATGAACAACGCACAACTAAAGACCCTTTACGTTTACAGCAATTAGCTAATGAAGCTAAGAGCCTAACATTGCAAATAACTTCAATGGAGGATGGATATAAGGACGTTACCGCCACCGTCTCTATGTTAGAGGATAAGTTGTATTCCCTATCCGTGAGTAATCAGCAAAATAGTGAAGAGTTCGCAACAATATTAAATCAGTTAACACGATATAAACAGGCAGTTATTGAGGTAGACAAAACTGTTGACACCTTAAGTGTAGATAAGTGGACAAGATTTGTCGAGGTTGGAGAATCAATGACTGGAATTTTTGGAGCTGTTACCGCTTCAATGCAGTTAATGGGAATTGAGTCAAAAACAGCAGAAGAAAATATTGCAAAGCTTATGCAATTACAATCCATTATGCAAGGCTTACAAAGCTTAAATCAATTCAGAAAGCAATGGACGGCCTTAATGTCATCTTTCAAAGCAGGAAAGGTAGCGACCGAAACAATCAATACAATTAGTACTGCAACAGGTGAAGCAAGCACAGCAACGGAAGGTTTAGCAAGTGCAACAAAGGGTGCTACTGGAGCAACTAATGGCTTTGGTATGGCATTCAAAGCAATCGGAATTGGCTTGTTAGTTACAGCATTAGCATATTTGGTTACCAATTTTGACAAGCTTAAAGAAGTCGTTTTCAACTTAGTTCCTGGTCTTAGAGATGTAGCGCAATTTCTTGGTAATATAATACAAAAAATTTCTGATTTCATCGGGATTACATCCGAAGCCCAACGTTCTCTAGAAAAATTAAAGAAGCTAAATGAAGGTATCGTAACAGGTATTGATAGCCAAATTGAAATGCTGTCAGCGATGGGTGATAAAGAGAAAGAAGTCTATGAATTATCGCTAAAACGCAATTCTTTAAAACGTCAATCATTAATCGAAACGGCAAAAGTCAATAAGAAACTAAATGATGAGGAACAAAAACAACTTATTGAATTAAATACAGAACGAAACGTGTTGATATTAAGCGAGCGTAAACGTATTAATGACCTTGCTAAAGAGCGTGCAGATAAGGCAAAGCAGGAATATGATACACTGTTAAATCAGCTAAAAGGATACCTTAAGGAAGCCGAAAAAATCACTTATGCTTCCAACCATAATAGCAGGCAAACCGAATTAAAAAATCTTGCTGATAAATACAAAGAACAAATTGCAGTAGCGAGAAAGCTAAACCAAGATATTTCCAAGCTTGAAGAAGCCGAAAGAATCGAACGCAATATTATCAACAAGAAATATGACGATGAATATTTCAGTTACATTAGGGGAAACAGCCGTCAATTTTTGGATGACTTTTCACGTGAATATTTAGAAACAATTGAAGGCTATACAAAGCAAAAAGAGAATGCAACAGCGTCACAAAAGGCTGATTTAGATGCAAGGCTGAATAATCAATTATTGTACTTATCGCAATTGAAACAATTAGCTATTTCCCAAAAGGTGGCCGAAAAAGATTTAGCTAATTCAATGGACAAAAACGAAATTGACGATGAAGCGGACAAAAGGAAATTCAAGCAACAGAAAGAAAAGCTAGATGCTCAGTTGCAAGCAACAAAGGACTATGAAGACACCTTATTACTTATCACAACCGAATCTAAAAACCTAGAAAATTCCGAGATACAACGCTTATACCAAGAAGGTCAAGCGAGGTTAAAAGAATTGATGTTAGACCCATCGGTCAATGTGAATGAAATAACCAATATCCAAGCAGACCTAAATGCTAAGCTAAGTGCAATCGAAGCGAATAACAAAGAGATAGAAGACGCTACAGTTAAGCACCAACAAACTATTCAGAAGGCAGAAAAAGCCAATGCGAAAGCCAAAAAGAAAATAATGGATGAAGAGACCAAAGCAAAATTGGATAATTTATCCATCGTTGGAGATGCTGTTAATAATGCACAAGGCTTATTAAAAGAGGGGACTATAGCCCAAAAGGTGCTTGGAATCGCAGATGCGACCATTTCGAGCTATGTTGCAGGTGCCAAAGTAATGAAAGAAGTGCCTTATCCGATGAATATACCTGCAATGTTTTCAGTTATTGCAAGTGGTTTAGCGACGGTAAAAAAAATCATGAGTGTAAAAGTCGATGGTGATACGTCAGGCGGAGCAGGAGCAGATGCCCCAACATATTCTGCACCGGTCATTAATTCAACAGTTTTAAAAACAGCTGAAAATGGTACCGATAAGTTAAGTGATGTTATTACACAAAGCAACGAAAACCAAGTTGTTAAGGCATATATCACCAATAGCGATATTGAAACCAACGAACAGAAAAACCAATTTATAAAACGAACATCGAGTTATTAGTTTTTTTACCCCCTCTCAATGAGGGGTTTTTTATTTGTCATCCAATATTTATTGGAAAAAAATATGGATAGAAAACTTTATGAGTTAAAAATCAACCCCTCAATTGGAATGGATGTTAACGTGATTAGTATCGTGGATTCACCTGCCGTTGAAAGTTCTTTTTTGGCATTCTCAAAACAAGAAAAAAAAGAATCTTTTGCCGTTGCAAATGAGGATAGGATGGAGTTGCTCGGTATCGCAATGATACCTGATAAAATAATCCCACGATATGATGAAGCGACCAAAGAAGAGTATGATGTGTTTTTCTCAAAGGACACGATTCGGACAATTGCCCAAAACTATTTTTATAGTGGATACCAACATTCGATTAACCTTCAACATTCCGACACATTCGTAAATGCTCATGTGTGGCAAAGTTATATAGTAGATTCTTTAATGGGGTTGAATGCCCCTAACGGAATTAACGCACCTGATGGTACTTGGATTGTCGGTGTAAAACTTGATAAGAACGAAACAAGTTCCCAAAAACTATGGAAGTTCATTAAAGACGGAACCTTTACAGGCTTTAGTGTTGAAGGCTATTTTATTAACCAATTGAGCCAAAATTTCAATTCCCAAATCACACTTGAACAGGAAATTGACAATGCTTTAAAAGCTCTAAATACTAAAAAATAGTAGGCCAATATTTATTGGAAAATAGAGAGAAAAAATGAATATAAAATCATTTAGAGCATTAGAGCAAAAATTTAACGATTTAGTTTCAAAATTCATTTTCAAAAGTTCAACAGTTGGAGAAACGGTATATGAGTATACGGATAATCAAGTCGGTGAAGAAGTATATGTAAGCACGTCTAACGGTTCAGAATTAGCACCTGATGGAAAAGTTGAATTACCTAATGGTGATAGCTTTATCGTTACAGATGGCAAAATATCTGAAGTAATAACAGTAGCAAACGAAGATGCTGAAGAATTAAAAGCTGAAGACACTGAAGAAGAAAAAGGTGATGCTGAAGAATCAAAAGAAGACGAAGCAATTGATTTGATTATCGAGGGTGTTGAGGATAAGGAAGACTTAGCAGAAGAACCAACAGAAGACACCAAAGAAGTTGATGAATTGAAAGCTGAAATTGAAGAGCTAAAAGCAACAATCAAAGAACTGAAAGGGGAGTTCTCTAAAGAAATCGATACCAAAATCGAGGAATTTAGAGCAATCCTAAAAAATACGCCTGCATCATTTAGCAAACAAAATACTGTTGCAGAAGACGTGAAAGAAGACAAGTTTTTGCAGATGGCAAGACTTAACAAAACAAGCAAATAGAAAAATATGAGTTATAAAGTAAATACGTTACCAAAGCACATTTTGGTAAGTGACGAAACAGAGAAATTTTTAACAGAATCGATTTTAGGCGGTTCAACAATCGACTTTTTGTCGGATAATGGAGCATTTGCAGAAGGTCAAATTGGTAGTTACGAGCCCGTCAATATTATGAAAACAGACCTTATTTACCAAGATGGGCGAATTTGTTCTCTCGAAAGTCTTGGTGATGTCGCATTAACACAAACAGACATTTATGTTAAGCCGTTAGCATTTATGCAGTCATATTGTAAAGCTGATTTGTGGCCGTTGTGGTCAAGCGAGGTAATGAGAGCTAAAAAATCAGCGAAAACAATGGACGAAATCTTATTTGCTGATGCTATCATGGCAAGTTTAAAACAAGCTAATAAAGAACAACTTGAACGCAATGTATGGCAGGGAAAAGAGGTTGCTGGTCAATCCGCAACATTTAATGGATTTTTAGAGCAATTAAAAACAGGTACTGTTGATTTGTCAACAGCTACAGGTACAAAATTATATGAAAAAATCATCTCCGCATACTTGTTAATGCCAGTTGCAGTTACTTCAAACGCTGATTTCCGTATTTTCATCGGAACTGAATTATACAATCAATATGTGGCTGAAATTGCACCGTTAAATTTATACAACAAATTAGAACCTTTAGCGGTATTTGGAACATCTGCAACTTTTGTTATTTGTGATGGTTTAGCGGATTCTAAAAAAATCGTTTTTTCACGTGCAAGAAACTTACAAGGTAAAGGGGATATTACGTCAGAAGGAACTGAAATCGAATCGTTTTACGTTGAAAAAGAAGATACAATGTATATCCGTGGTCGTTTTGGAATCGGTGTTAAACCTGTATTCGTTCAAGAAATAGGAGTTTTGGACGTAGCGTAATAGCTACTTAAAAATTGAAATTATTAAGGTGGTGTAATTATATCACCACCTTTTTTATATAAAAATATTAAAAATATGGCAAATTGCGGAAGCTCATTAGTTGGATACGTTCGTCAATGCGGAGAGAAGCTTATAGGTGGTACAAAAAACATCTATATGATAGCGTATAACAACTTAAAAAATATTGAAGGCTCAACGTCTGTATACTCAATTACGGCAGGCAAAGTGAGCGAAGTAGGATTAGAAGCATCGAAGAAATTCGTAAAAATCGAAGTAGAAAATAAACAAAATAACGTAACCGATACAATTCAAATTGGTGATAATGGCATTATAAGCGGTACGTTCGCATATAGTGCTTCAATGGTAGGATATAGCGCAGAAGCAAACCAATTTGTTTCTAGCTTGCTTGGTCAACCAGTGGCGATAATCATAGAATTGGCAAACGGCTCTTATGTAATCGGTGGATTGGACGGAACCGTTCAATTAAAAGAAAGTGTTGGTACAATATCAGCAACTGATTTAAACAGAACGTTATCATTCAATGGTGAGATTTATGCGCCAACTCCAGAGTTGGATAAAACAATCTTAGCTACGTTAATCTAATCCCAAATTAGATAGATAAAAAATACAAATCCTACCAAGGGGGCTAATTCTAGCCCCTTTTTTATTAGGCCAATATTTATAACAAAAAGCAGATGATAATCGACGTAAAAGAAGATGTAAATAGGTTGTTTTTTAATGTCGCACCCTTCACAATTCAGGGTTTAGTGACTTTGAAACTAACCAAAGAATCATCAAATAAAGAAATAGAATTCGGTTTACAGCCCGAAATAATAACCGAGAGATTTATAAAGGTTTTACACTCATTTAATACGCTTGAAGTGGGTAAATATCGATATGAACTAGTCAACAATGAAGTAAAAATTGATAGCGGATTTATTACGGTCGTTGGAGAATCGAAGAAAGTTGCGAAAGAAAGAGCAACGGAAGTAAGAAAAGTGATTGATGGACGAAAAAAATAACAGTATAAATTATAAAATAGAGAATTTTGCAAGATTTATAACACCACTACCAATTGAACCTAGGCAAACAAATGCTGATAAGCATGTGAATTGGGGAGAAGACAATTTATATCCCAATTTTTTAATTGATATTGCTGATAAATCATCGTTGCATGGCTCAATTTTGAATAGTAAAAGCAATTATATTTTTGGTGATGGTCTAATAGATAAGAAGTCGGGAGAGTTTTTGAATGAAATACAAGTGAATGAAGATGATTCACTAAGCGAATTGATAAAAAAATGTATTAATGATTTAGTTTATTTCAATGCCTTTGCTGTTGAAGTAACATTTAACCAACTTGGAGAGCCTTTTAATTACTATCATGTTCCTTTGCATCACGTGCGTTTGAACAATTCTAAAACCACTTTCTTTGTAAATAAAGATTGGAAAAATACACCTAGAACCGTTTTGAGTTATCCAAAGTATTTTCCAAAGTCGAACGATTCAACAGAACCAAAGATATTTTACTTTTCGTCTTACAATGTAAGCGTAAATAATACCTATTCAACACCTGACTACAAATGTATTGAGAGTGCAGTTACGGATATGTTAGTAACTACATTGTTTAAGAATAATACAGCAAACGGATTTTCTTTGACAAAAGTCATTAAAACATACAAAGGGCAACCACCAGAGCAAGAAAAAGCGATAACAACGAAGAAATTTAGAGAAATTTTCAGTGGTGCTGATGGTGAAAACTTACTTGTGGAATTTAATAGCCCACAAGAAAAGGGGATGGAAATAGACACTATTGAAGCAGATGATTATGCGAGCAAACTAATTGAAGTAATTAAAAAGACTGAACGCAATATCTTATCCGCTCATCAAGCGACATCATCTATTCTATTCGGAATAGAAAAAGAGGGTTCATTAGGCAACGCTACTGAATTAGAAAACGCATACCAATTGTTCAAAAATAACTATGTTAAAGATAAACGTATCGAGATAGTTAACGCATTCAACAAGCTATTTCAAGCAGATGACCGTTTGCCAATTATTGATTTAAAAGACAAAGAAAGACTTTTTAAACCTGAATTGGATTCAGCAACCAAGGAGAAGATTATGACCGTAAATGAATTGAGGTCAGAAGCAGGTCTTGAACCATTGCCTGATGGTGATAAATTAATGACAACTAATCAGGTAGTTTTATCAGCTAACAAATCATTTTCCGCTGATAAAAAAAAAGATGATGAAATAGAAAGCTATTCAGCAACATTAGAGGACTTCGAGAGAGTTAAGCATTTGGGTACAAATAAAGAAGATTTTATTGTCATCGGTAAAGCTAAGTTTTCGGGTTGTGGTCATTATCATTTTGCAAGCAATTATAATTCAATTGAGGAATATCTACTTGATAATAAAATCGAAGGTATGACCTTAGATGAAATTGCAATAAAAATAGGTAAGGAGCTGAACCAAAACATCACAAAGCAGGAAGTTCAAAATGCGATAGAGTTGCTAAAAAATGCGGGGTTGATTAATTCCAAAACCAATACAGCAAATAACATCATTCATACTGCACCGTCGAGCATTGCGAATGCTAATAAGATTGAAGTGTACTATGATTATCAGAAGCGTGATGAAGCGGACGGTAATACAATCATTCCAACCACACGTCATTTTTGTGAAGCAATAATAAACAGTAACAAATACTATAGTGCTTCGGATATTCAAAAATTTAGCCTTGCATTTGGTTACAATGTAATGGAACATTGCGGTGGATACTGGAAAAATAAGAAGACTGGAGTCGTCAATAAATTTTGCAGGCATGAGTGGGTGCCAGTGAAAGTGTACAAACCTTAATTAGTAAAATGGAAAAAGTAAATTTAATAAGCATACAATCAATAAAAAACAATAGTGTTTTACCATCAAATATAGATGAGGATGTAATACAAATTGCACTTAACGAAGCAACTGATTTGGAATTGGAACCACTTATTGGTGCTGAATATATTGCAAATATGAGAGCCAAAATTGCAGAAGACACGACATCGGAAACCGACAATTTTGTACTTGATGAAATAATAGAGCCTTTTCTAATTTATGCTACTATTGCGTATGCAATCGACTATCTGCACTTAAAAATCAATAATAAGGGTATCAACGTTTCAACGGATGCAACGCTGTCAGCTTTACAGATAAAAGACAAAGACAGTGCCGTCCAGACCGTGAAGCAGAAAATGGATGGTTACAAAAGCCGTCTAATCAGATACTTTGCTACAGACAATGATGATACAACAAATACATCAATTGATGCTGATTCAACATTTAATTCGATGAATATATACCTCGGTGATAATATTGACTATTCTACTCAGTATTATAAAGAGCGAGCAAGCAAAGTAAACTATTACAGAAGGGGGTATTGATGGTAAGAAATTTAAAATACATCAAAAATATTATTGAAGGTTATTTTGCCCAACATCCGATGATTAATGACATTAAATTCGGAGATACCGATAAGCTATCAACCTATAAAAACCTGAAATACCCATTGCTGAATTTTGAATACGTTAAATCAAATTTTAACTCCAATAATGACAATGCCACTATTTGGGAATTCGCAATTATGGACTTATCGGATGAACTAACAGAATTTGACGTAATTGATGCTACAAATGAAATTGCACAGGATTTTTTAAAGTGGCTAGCAGAACATGACGATATTGAGATAAGCGGTAATGTGTCGGTTGTTCCTTTTTCGGATAATTTCGGTGATTTATGTTCGGGGAATGTTTTCACCGTTACATTTTCATCATTCCGCAATAATTGTATGAATATTTTGCCAGGAAATGGTTAACCGTAAATAGCAAATGTGATGTTTTTCCAATTTTGCAACATGGATAAATCATTAAATATAAAGTGGACTAACATTATCGAATATGTTGAACCCAAAAAACCTAATTTACAAATGGTATTTAAAGGTAAAGACGAAAATGGTGATGATGTTAAAGTCTATATTTCCAAGATAGAGAAAGTAAAGAAGGGACAATAATAGTCCCTTTTGTTGTTTTAGACGATTTCCATATCGTTAAGCCAAAATAAACCGCTATAATCAATTATGACCCATTCTTAAACAAAGATATTCCGACCGAAAGTTATTGCAGTATATGGCATTTAATGAGGTTAAAATCTTAAATTTTAGTGGATTATTTGTGAATTAAAAAATAATGGTCTATGTCTCTATAGGTCATCAATAATACTATAGTTAAAATCTATTGTCATCCAATATTTATCATAAAATGGAAGACAAAAGACTACAATGGGCGGACTCCATAACGCTCAATAGAATAAACCTAATGCACCCTGCATTAAGAGATGAATTAAGAAACCAATACCTAGAAATCAATACTCAATTACCCAAAGGTGTACGATTGAGATTTACACATACACTACGTACTTTTCAAGAACAAAATGAACTTTACGCACAAGGTCGAACAACCAAAGGTAAGATTGTGACAAATGCAGAAGCTGGCACATCATGGCACAATTATGCGATGGCATTTGATATTGTTATTCTATATGATAAAGATGGTAATGGCACCTTTGAAACTGCATCTTGGGATGAAGACAAATATTTTATGACTGTTGTGAACTATTTCAAAAATAAGGGTTGGGTTTGGGGTGGAGATTTTCGAAGCTTTAAAGATAGCCCACACTTTGAAAAGACTTTTGGGGTGACTATAAGCCAAGCATTAGCCAAATATAATGCAGGTGATACCATTACCGACAATGTTATTAAGTATATCAAGATAGGAGGTTAGAAGATGGAAATATTTAAAATCTTAAAGGAGGTCATTAACTCATTTTTCACCTCTTCGATAATCAGCAAATTGATATTTTTCATATCAGCCTTTTTTGCTCCAATATATGAATTATACATTTTACTTATCTTCTTAGTATCGATTGATTACCTTATGGATTTGGCTGTATGGTTTTTCAAAGGGGACAAGTTGACAACAAAAGTATGGGATGTTACCAAGCCTTTTATAGTCAAATTGATAATGTATTCGGTATTAGTGATAACGGTCAATAGCGTTCAAATGCACCTAATAAAAGAAGCCTTTGAATTGTTTAAGATGGTAATAGCTATTCCAATAATTGCGGAATTATTAGGTATTGTTGCGACAGTTGAAAGATACACAGGTGTGCAAATCGTTGATAAGCTAAAAGGTTATTTAGGTAATTGGATTAGTTCAAAAGAGCCAAAATAGGTTTATTCTAATTCATCATAATGTATTGCTGATTTAAATTCGTAATCGTTATCCACATATAAGACAAAAATCATCTTCATGTATTTATATTTATTTCCTTCTATATCTTTATATTTTAAATCAATTATAAGCGGATAAGTAGTATTTATCATTGAGTGTGAAACAGCTACATAATGAGATGAAGTAGATGGTGTGGTATGTTTAAAATTGGAATCACTTGACTTGCCTTTGCTTAATAGATATTTACCTGTCAATAATATCTGATAAGTCATAGGTTTATCAGATGAGATTTTTAAAACTAATTGTAGCACTCTTTCGTCATAGTTTTCGTCGTAAACGTCGTTAATAAAATCTGTTTTTATATTGATGTTCGGTTTAATCGAATATAAATGTTTGTTTGTTTCAATTCTAGTAATTACTGCTTGGCTTTTTTGTACTTCCATTTGTGACTCAAGCGTTTTGTATATAAATACTCCACCAATAAGTGTAACTAAATAAGTGAACCAATCCGATATTGTACCCCATGTTTCTGCTTTGAATAGATTCTGTTTAGGCCAAAAGCAATTTATCAATAGAATTATAGATGCTAATATTGCTGTAGCAATTAACGCATATACGATTATAAAAAATATCTCTGTAAGCTGATTTTTTTCTTTCTTTTCATTCATGGCAATAACAAAGATAACATAAACCATTAACCTTTGTTACAAAGTAATCGATTTCAAAATTATTTTCATTTTTTCAAAAATTTATTCACCTCATTATTAGATTTTTAAGGTTAAATAGATTAGTATTTAATTCTCTATTGTAAATGTGTTTGTATTCCCCGATTTTTATGGTATGAAGTTGAAAACAAGAGAAGGATTGCAAAGGCTAATAGTTAGGATATGCAACAGATATAACATAATAGAACCATCACAATTAGATGGTAAAACATACCAAGAATTATTTGATGAATTGGTACTTATCAACCGTCAAATAATGAGAAAGAATGATTTATTGGGTAATATTAATTGGAATTAAAAATGAAAAAGACAAAATTTAATTACTTCTTAGCCATTGATTTAGAGTCTGATAATTTCGAAAAAATTAAAGGTGGAAATTACGAAGATGTGATGTTAAGTTTAAAAAATACTTTGAACAATCTTGAGGCTACTACCGTAAACAAATTCAACAAAGTCTTAGATTCGTACGATGCTAGAGCAATAGGATATGGAGAAAATTCTTTCATGCTTTTGCCAAATAAAAAGAAAGATGAAACCATAATTGGATACGTTATTTTTTCGAAAAAAGAACATAAAAATACGCCTTTGGAGGTATTGGCAAAAATCATTAATGAGGATTTAAATATCATTAATAATGAATTACAGTGAAATAATAACCAACCTTGAATATTTGACAGTATCTAGGCTTACAGCCGTAAGTAAGATTTATAATATAGATTGTTCAACATCTAATGTTTCTAGGCTTCATAAAGCTTTAAATAAAGTGATAAAGGAAGGGAAGAGGACAGAGGTAAAAACAACTGTTGAAGTTGAACATGATGAAGTCATCGATATGTTAAAGGCAATTGATGAAGGAATCAAAGCTTATAAAATTAAATATGGGAGGTCAACTTTTCCGAAAGATTTGAATATTTATCAGCTAATTGATGATTTTCGGAAGCTAAATCCATCGCAAATTATACGTGAGGTTTTAAAAGGGAAAGAACAAGATAGAACAAAAACAACTGAAAGTTCTAAAACTAAAAAAGGTAAGATTGACTTTGATAAGCTTATCGAAAATGAAATGAAATTGGGTTTACTATAATAGAATCCTATTCTAATGACAGCTAAAGAGGTTTTTACCTCTTTTTTTATTCTTAAAAATGTTCTAGAAAAGTTCTAAAACCTTATTTAAATGAAAATAAGAGGGGTTGTTACAATTAAAAAATAAGTTTTATTTAAAATGTTCTAGTTGAAAAAGTGGGTTTAAATGTATTTAAAGGCTGTTTTTAAATAAATAAGGCGATACGGGGAGTATCGCCATAAAATCACACTAACTATTAAAAAACCTATAGGACTAGGAATTTGCAAATTCAATAAACCAACGTTTGTTTGATATCTATTTTTCCCCTCCTAAATCCCGTCGATAACGAGATATCAAATAAATAATAAAATGTAATTATTAAGGCTAATACTTCAATAAAAACGAAGTATCTGCATTGGTTTACGTAAAGATATGTGTTTATTTTTAAAAAACAAATAAAAATGACGAAAATTAAAAAATTAGTATGATTTAATTATTTTTAAGAATTCCATCCATGCGATCTGGTCCGTTTTAAAAGTCAGATCCGCTGTAGTAAGCTCATCTATATGTACCCACCGGAAAGCCTGCAATTTATTGTCCTCATCGCGCTGTTGTGCATCGAAATCAAAAGCTTGACTAGTGGTTCTGATATGTATCGCTGATATATTTTTTACCTGATAGTAAATTGAAATGATCTGGCTGTCATTGAAACTGGACTTTTCGTAAAAATCTGTCGTGTAGATATGCCTCATGATAGCGATGTCGAACGCGCACTCTTCTTTGTATTCTCGGATCAGCGCGTCCAGCAGGCCCTCTCCGTACTCAAGTCCACCGCCCGGGAATTTTGTAAATGAAACATTTTCCGTCCTTTCATCACTGATCAATACCTCTTGTTGGTCATTGACCAATATTCCGTATACTCTTACGTTAAATGGGAACATGGGTTGTTTATGTATTATATTTGATTTTTTGTTACAATGGCAGGAAGCCATTTTCTACGGCAAATTCATCCAATCCGATATAAGAGTAATGTCTCGGCAGAAACCAGCCTATTGCCTCCATGATGTCGGTAAATTCTTTTTCTGTTCTGAACTGATTGGCCACAATATTAAAAACTAGATCCTGAGAGACTTTCTTCTCGTCCTTATAGTTGCGGGCAATTAGCATCACTTTCGGATTCTTAACACCGTAATAATCTAAGAATTCACGGAGCTGTGCACGAGCAACCTGTGGCAGGATCACTTCGGAAGGCTGTCCAACCAGTATCTCTTCATCTTTGCCGATAACGGTTTGCTCATTTTTTCTGGAGAAAATACTATTGTCTGTATAAAACTCGTCGTTCAGGAAGTAGTTGACGAGATCACCGTACGTAAATACCCAGTCCGGATTTTCATATTGTGTATTGATGGCAATACCGAAACCCTTCGGTAATACAAAATCTTTTAACCGGTTTTTTATAACAAAAGCCTGGAAGTTCTGATCTTTCGGCGCGCTTTCCAATTGAAAATAAGGGAAGCCATCTGGACCGATAACCACTTCAGTTTCGGCGAGTTTTAATGTGCTGGCCGCAATATTCGTTAAAAATGTATCCCGCCATTCTTCGTCCCGTTCTCCAAAAGGCACCTCCATTAAATTATTAATAATGATGGTCTTTTCAAGATCTCCTAATCTATTGTCGCTGGCGTTATTGCTATCGTCAAATAAATGTATTGTACTCATCTTGGATCTGTGATTTATTAATTGCAGGTAAAAGTAAGAGAATAATTAGAATTTAACGACGTTTTCTGGATTTTGATTGCGCGTTCCGGCTATTACTGTGGCTGCTCGACAGCATTTTTTTCCAGCTCAGCAAATAAGGGTGCTGATCGTCAATTTTTATCTGACGTTTTAGGGACAGTTGGAGGTTGATCCACTTCTGGTTGTCCTCGGCGTCACAAAATGTTAGTGCCGTCCCATTTAAATTCGAACGTCCTGTCCGGCCAATGCGGTGGGTATAGGTGTCGGGTGAATCCGGTACTTCATAGTTTATGATAGCCTCCAGATCTGGAAAGTCTATCCCCCGTGCCAACAGATCAGTGGCTATTAATATGCGGCTTTCTTTGTTTCGGAATTTCGTGATGATTTCCTCGCGTTGTTGCTGCGACTTATTACCATAGAGTGCCAGGGCGGCGATGCCGTTTTTCACGAGATCAGCCTGTATGCGTTCCACGCCGTGCACTGTTCGTGTAAAAATAATCGCTTGTGCCTGAATTTTGTTCTCGAGCAAATAACGTACAAGATTTTTTTTGTCGTTTTTATCCACATATAGGACATACTCAGTTATTCCTCCTGTCTTCCGTTCTTCCACCAAAATTTCAACCGGATCGCGGAGTTTCTTCCGGACGATTTTTTCAATTTCAGGCGTTTTCGTTGCAGACTGGAAGATTGATTGCCTCGTTGTAGGAAGTGTACCCATAATCGTATGGATTGCTTTGGCAAAACCCATGTCCAGCAGTTGGTCAAATTCGTCGATGACTAATGTGGTTATACTGTTAAGGTCGATAACACCCTGTGCCATAAAATCCATGAGCCTTCCCGGTGTTGCAAGAATGATCTGTGCATCTGCATAGGCTGCCAGCTGCTTTTCGTAGCTACCTCCGCCATAAAAGCTCACCGTGTGTATTTCGGTCCCAACGGTTAGATTCGCTATCCGCTGCTGTGTCTGGATACAGAGTTCCCTCGTAGGAAGCAGAACAAGGACTGTCGGCCCTTCATCTTTTCGCTGACGCAGCAACTGTTCTAAAACGGGAATGGCAAAAGCTTCCGTTTTACCAGTTCCGGTAGGTGCAATGGTTAAACAGTCACGGCCAGTCAAAATAGCTGGTATTGCCTGTTCCTGTACAGGAGTAAGGCTCGAAAGACCCTGCTTTTCCAGATTATGAAAAAGTTGTCTGTTAAGTGTTAATGCTGAAAAATCCAAAATATATTGCAATGATAAGTCCGTGGCAGAGAAACTAGCAGGTGCAGATCACTCCGTCTGAAGCTTAATGTAATTAAAAATCCACAAAAATTAGGAATTTTTCTCAAAAAGTACTAATTTGAGAAATTAGAATATTCTATCTCAAATAACAGCTATTGATTGTCAATTTATTTGACAAACGCCAATTATATAGAATAATATTTTTGTTAAATTTGTTGAAACAAAAAAGAATATGTTTGATACTGCATTTGACCAAAACAATGAATCTACTTCTACTTTGAGCTTTGAAGAGTTCAAAAAGATCATTGTGAATGACTATCGAACTGCCTTGGAGAGTCGTTATGTGAGCCTGTTGGGACGTAAAGAAGTACTTACGGGTAAGGCAAAGTTCGGTATTTTTGGCGATGGAAAAGAGCTGGCGCAGATTGCTATGGCCAAGGTCTTCCGGAATGGTGACTGGCGGTCAGGTTATTACCGTGACCAGACGTTTATATTTGCTTCGGGCATCAGTAATATCTATCATTTTTTCTCCCAATTGTACGCGCATCCTGACGTGGAAGCGGACCCGTCTTCGGCAGGTCGGCAGATGAACTGTCATTTCGCCACACGCGTTTTGGATAATCGGGGCAACTGGCTCGATCAGATGAGTCAGAAAAACTCTTTCTCAGATATATCGACTACTGGTGGTCAGATGGCAAGGATGCTTGGACTTGGGCTTGCCTCTAAATTGTATAGGCAAAACCGTAACCTGGATTATCTGTCCTATTTTTCCAATATGGGGAATGAGGTGGTGTTCTGTTCAATTGGTAATGCCTCCACTTCAGAGGGTGTATTTTTTGAGGTTATTAATGCTGCTGGCGTACACCAAATACCTGCTGTGATCTCTATTTGGGACGATGGCTATGGTATATCGGTACCGAACGATATTCAGACGACCAAGGGTGACATTTCCGAAGTGCTGAAAGGTTTCCAAAAAGAAGAACTGACCAATGGAATTGAGATCTTTAAGGTCAGAGGATGGGATTATGCGGGCTTATGCGAAACATACGAGCTCGCAGCCAATATTGCCCGGGAAAAGCATGTGCCTTGTCTGATCCATGTTACCGAGATGACGCAGCCGCAGGGGCATTCCACATCAGGTTCTCACGAACGCTATAAATCATCCGAACGTCTACAGTGGGAGGCTGATTTTGACTGCATCGCCAAGATGAAAGAATGGATACTGAGCTCGGGCATTGCAGCGGAAGATGAGCTGGATCAGCTGGAACGTACAGCTAAGGAGCATGTCCGTCAGGAGCAGAAAAGAGCCTGGGCAGATTATATCCGGACGTTAAATCTGGAAGCAAAGGAAGCAATCGAGCTGTTGGCACGTATACCTCATGAAAAAGCAGATTTTGCAGCCAAAAAACTGCAATCCATGATCGAACCGTCCTTAAAGGAAGTGTATGGGCAGGTACGTAAGGTTCTGCATGAGCTTAAAGGACAGCATACTGCGGGGCGACAAGAATTGCTGGATTGGTATAAACAAAAACAAGAAATTAACGAAAATCGTTATAATTCCAAATTATTTACTGAGGGCGAGGGCTCTCCCTTTGGGGTTCCATCAGTGGCTGCAGTCTACGACGAAAACTCCAAAATCGTAGACGGCCGTGAAGTGTTGAATCTATGCTTTGAGCAAAATTTTCAACGTGACGAGCGACTGCTCGCTTTTGGAGAAGATGTTGGAAAAATCGGCGACGTCAACCAGGGCTTTGCTGGTCTACAGGACAAGTTGGGAGCACATCGTATCTTCGACACTGGAATCCGTGAAAACTCGATTATAGGGAAGGGGATAGGTCTGGCCATCCGTGGTTTGAGACCTATTGCTGAAATTCAATACCTGGATTATTTGATCTATGGAATCACTGTAGCCAGCGATGATTTAGCCAGCCTGAGCTACCGCACATTTGCCGGGCAAAAAGCGCCGGTAATTATTCGTACCCGTGGACATCGCTTGGAGGGGATATGGCATTCGGGCTCGCCCATGTCTGTTATCTTAGGTTCTTTGAGGGGGCTGCATGTCTGTGTACCACGCAATATGACGCAGGCGGCAGGGATGTATAATACGCTCTTCCGCTCGGACGAACCTGCAATTGTCATTGAATGTCTCAATGGATATCGTCTCAAAGAGCGCCTACCTGAAAATGTCGGTGAATTTACGGTCCCTATCGGTTATGCTGACTGTGTAAAAGAAGGACAGGATATTACCGTGGTTTCCTATGGCTCAACTTTAAGGGTTGTTGAGGAGGCAGCAGTGGAACTGGAACGTCTGGGAATAATGATCGAAATTATAGATGCACAGACCCTTCAGCCATTTGACAAGGGGCAGCTCTGTGCCCAGTCCCTGAAGAAAACAAATAAGTTGCTGATTGTAGATGAGGATGTTCCGGGCGGGGCCTCGGCATTTCTATTACAGGAAATACTCGAAAAACAAAACGGTTATTACTTCTTGGATAGTCAGCCAAAGACATTGACTGCGAAAGCGCACCGTCCGCCGTATGGCTCGGATGGTGATTACTTCTCGAAGCCTTCTTCTGATGATGTGGTGGAAACAGTCTACGCCATTATGCATGAAGCTAAACCAGAAAAATATCCATCTATGTTTTAATAGGTGGATATCTTTCTGGTAGAAATAATGCAGTTATTTGCGACTGCCGCAACTACCCGAATTAGCTAAATATACTGGCAGCGCCGATCATGGCGGCCTTCTCGCCGAGTACAGCGGTATAGAGTTTGAAGGCATCGAACTGCTCGCGTCCGGCGATAAAAATAGGGAGGGCTTTGGCGATGTTGCCACCGATCACGAAAATATTAGATTGATATTTTTTCGAGAAAAACGCCATAAAATCAAATAAGTGGGTGGCATACTCTGATTTTATCAATTCAAATGCATCGCTCTCGCGGTAGTTTTCCAGAATTTCTTTCAGGCCGCTTACATCTTTTCCGGTAAGTTCCTTAAACCGTCTGACAAACCATCGCGTTACAAGATACTCTTCGAAGATACTCTCTGCATAAGGCGTATTCCATAAATCCGCGTCAAAAGCTTTTTCACCTTGGTTCCACACAGCAGATCCCAGACCGGTTCCTAAGGTGATCCCTAATATTCTGTTGTTTGACTGTAGGTTCTGCACAAAAATTTCGCCCTGTAGGAAAGCAGCAGCATCATTGATAAAATGAATAGCAGTAGGTGCCAGGTTCAATTCTGCCGCTAAGAGACTTTTAATGTCTTTATTATATAGCTTGTCGTACTTGCTCTGTCCTTGCATTTTGGAGATGCCATTCTCATAGTCAAATGGTCCGGGCATGGCGATGCCGACAAACTGAATGGCGGCGGGAGCACTGCAGACAATATCCTGAATGGTTGAGGCCCAGGTGTGTAAAATCGTTTTAGCATCTCCTTGCGAAAAAACGTGGTTTCTGACCACGTTCTCTAAATGTATATTCCATTGTTTGGTGTCAATGATACAGGCGGAAATATGGGTGCCGCCAATATCCACACCCACGACATAATTATCTTGCAGCATGTTTGTAACTTTGATGTTTAAGCAGATGATCCGCAATAACAAGTGCCGCCATGGCTTCAACAATGATTACCGCCCTCGAAACAACACAAGGATCATGTCTTCCCTTACCACTGGCGATGGCGGGGGTGCCATGGACATCGACTGTTTCCTGATCTCTCATGATGGTAGCGACAGGCTTGAATGCTACTTTAAAAGTAATATCCATACCATTTGAAATTCCACCCTGTATTCCCCCGGAGAAGTTGGTATGTGTATGCACTTGATTTAAATCATGGTCATCTGCTACAAATATATCATTATGTTCGGAACCTCGCAACTCTGAACCTGCAAAACCTGATCCGTATTCAAAACCGTGCACAGCATTGATACTCATCATAGCTTTGGCCAGGTCGGCATGTAGCTTGTCAAACACAGGCTCTCCCAGCCCCACTGGAACGTGTCTAATGACGGCCGAAATACGTCCTCCGACAGTATCGCCCGCTTTACGCACCGAGTCTATAAATTCGATCATCTCGTTTGCTGTGGCTGGATCTGCACAGCGCGCTATGTTGGATTCCCTGAGTTCAAGCAGTGCTCCGAGATCTTTTGTGTCCAGATTGGGTGCCTCGATAGTGCCCACCCCAGATACATGGGCAAAGATTTCTATGCCAAATTGTTGTAGGAAGCTTTTCGCTACGGCTCCAGCGGCAACCCGTGCTGCTGTTTCCCGGGCCGAAGAGCGCCCTCCACCGCGGTAATCCCGAATGCCGTATTTCATCTGATAGGTGAAATCCGCATGTGAAGGTCTGAAGATATCCTTGATGTGGGTGTAATCTTTGGATCGTTGGTCCTCATTTGGTATTACGATGGCAATGGGCGTTCCCGTGGATTTGCCCTCAAATACGCCCGAAAGGATCTGTGCGGTATCGCTTTCTTTCCGCTGTGTGGTTATCCTGGATTGCCCGGGTTTCCGTTTGTCTAGTTCGGACTGTATAAATTCTTCGTCTATCGTTATGTTTGAAGGACAACCATCAATGATCACACCTATAGCTTTACCATGTGATTCGCCAAAAGTGGTGATCCTGAATAAATCGCCAAATGAATTTCCTGCCATAAAAATTAAATTTCAATAAACTTAGATAAAATTGCGTTTAAATCCAACCTTAGCTCAACAGTAAAACACAAAATTGTTCCCTCGCCTGGTCATGGCTATGTCCTGATCCACTTTGCCAGCGTTGCCTTCTCGTGTTGGTTGCGGTTAAAAACGATAAGAAACTGGGTGACCAACGATGTTGCCCACCCAGTTATTTTATTATTCAATGATAAATGCCTGGGCCTGTAGATGTTTCCAGAAATCAGGGTATGATTTCTCTACAACCTGCGGTTCGGCAATCTTGATCTGATCAAAAACGAGCGCCAGTGGCGCAAAAGCCATAGCCATCCGATGGTCCTCGTAGGTGTCGAAAGTGAGATCTTGAGGACAATAGACTGCCTCAGTTTTCAAATGGTAAGTTCCATTGTCTTCGATCAATGCGGCGCCGAATTTTGCGATTTCCGCCTGCAGTGCTGCAATACGATCCGTCTCCTTGATTTTTAGTGTTTCAAGTCCCGTAAACGAGACGTCACGACGTAATGCTGCTGCAACGACAACGACAGTCTGGGCAAGATCAGGGCATTCCTTGAAATCAAATAATGTTTTGTCCGTGGTCACCGGTTTTTTGATCAGATGCAGGCCGTCTGTCTGAAAACTAGACTGTACGCCAAAATGTTCCATAATATCAATAATCGCGATATCACCTTGTAGACTGTCTTTCCGAAGTCCCGGTAGGACAATGGCGGCATCCGCCCCCGCCAAGGCCACAATAGCATACCAATATGACGCAGCGCTCCAGTCTGGTTCAACATAAATTGTGCTTTTCAGGAAAGGTTGAGGCGCAATCTTTATGGCGTTTTCTGTCCATTGGTGTTCAATACCAACACTTTTTAGCATATCCAATGTCATGGATACATAGGGCCTGGAGGTCAGCTCTCCTTCGATTTCCAGTGTAAGTCCCTTCTTTAGTGCTGGTGCAATTAAGAGTAAGGCAGATATATACTGACTGCTTATATTACCCTTAATGCGGACACGGTCCTTCCCTTGAAACATTCCGCCGATTATTTTTAAGGGAGGATAGCTCGCTTTTTTTTCATAATGGATGTCAGCACCGATTTCCTTCATCGCATCCACCAGGATACCGATGGGCCGTTGCTGCATACGTTCGGTACCAGTAAGGGTGAAGCTGCCCTTCACAAGGTTCAGGTATGCCGTCAGGAAACGCATCGCAGTACCAGCAGGGCCGATGTCGATTGTATTATCGCCAGGCTGAGGGTTGGCAGCAATCTGAAGTACACGGTTCAATGTTACAGTGTCTGCGGCCTCCGAAAGATTTTGAATATCAACCTGACCCTTACTCAGCGATTGTATAATGAGAGCACGATTGCTCTCGGATTTTGATCCCGTCAACTGAACCGTGCCTTTTATTTTCCTCGAGGGATGCGTCAGCTTGATCACGTGTCGACTCATTATGCTTCTGCTGTTGGTTGTTCTTGTACATTCATTACCGCATTTTGTTTGCGGATGGACTCGTTGTGAATTAATTCTAAGAATTTTGTAGCAAACTCATTGCTCAATGAAAGTGCTTCAGCAAGCTTGGTACGTTTTTGTACAATTTCATCCCAACGGTTGACTTGTAAGATAGTGACATTATTGTCGCGTTTGTATTCACCGATTTTCTCGGCAATTTTCATACGCTCACCGATTTTTTGGATAATCAAATCGTCCAATTTGTCAATATTGCTGCGTAGCTCGGCTAATTTATCTTCGAATGAAGGATTGTTTGAAGCCGCTTTACGCAAGGTCAAATGATCGATTAACTCTGCCAATGCCGCTGGTGTCACCTGTTGTTTAGCATCTGTCCAAGCAACGGATGGATCAATGTGTGACTCCATGATCAAGCCCTGCATATCCATATCCATCGCCTTTTGTGCGATGTAAGGCAGCAATTCGCGATTGCCGCAGATGTGGCTAGGGTCGTTAATGATGGGCAGGTCAGGGCAGGCAGTTTTTAGTTGAATTGCTAGATCCCACATCGGCTCATTGCGGAAAGCAGTTTTTTCGTACGAAGAGAACCCTCTGTGGATGGCGCCCAATTTCTTGATGCCGGCGCGGTTAATGCGTTCAAGAGCACCGATCCATAACGACAGATCTGGGTTGACAGGGTTTTTAACGAAAACAGGAACGTCTATGCCCTGTAGTGCATCGGCAATTTCCTGTACGGTAAACGGATTCGCCGTTGAGCGCGCACCCACCCAGAGGACATCAACACCCGCAGCCAGTGCTTCCTCGACGTGTTTTGCTGTAGCCACTTCTGTCGCAGTCAATAAGCCTGTTTCCGCTTTCGCTCTTTTTAACCATTCTAGGCCTACGGAACCTATACCTTCGAACTCTCCCGGACGTGTTCGCGGTTTCCAGATACCAGCACGCAAAATATTTACTTTTCCGGTATTTGCTAAAAGGTGTGCCGTTGATACTAACTGCTCTTCTGTCTCTGCGCTACATGGACCAGCAATGATTAAAGGTTTGTCTCCTGTGTCCAACCAAGATTTCAAAGGAGCAATGTCTAATGTATTTTTCATCGGAATAAAATTTAAAGGTAAATGAAGCTGCTGTGAAGACCTTTATTCGCCTATGCTAAAGAAGGTATACCCAGGACAGATTCAGATTCAGTTTGATTATTTTTTATGTATGAGTTGATTATAGTTTTTCATTTTTGACGTATTCGCCCATAATATTAAAATTAATACTATGTTTCAGTACTTTACGGATCGCAGCTTCGTAGTCAGATTGCTTTTTCCATTCTACATCCACGAAAAAGTCATATTCGTTACGTTTTCCGATGACAGGCATCGATTGAATCTTGCTGAGGTTGATGTTCTGTTCAGCAAAGCACTGTAGGATGGTGGCCAATGAGCCTACTGTATTTCCTGTCTGAAATGATAATGAAGCTTTATTTGCATTTTTATGTTCAATCACCTCATTTGACAGCACCAAAAAACGTGTAGCATTCTTTTTGTTGGTTTCGATTCTTTTTTCAAGGATCTCAAGGCCATAAATCTCGGCAGCCATAGTGCCTGCTATCGCCGCGGTATCCGTCAGCTTGCGTTCGGCAATCATCTTTGCCGTTGCAGCTGTGTCAGAACCCTCGGTGATTCGCACTCCCTCTAGTTCGGATAAAAATTCTTCGCACTGTCGAATCGCAATGGGATGCGATTCAATATGCTTGATGTCTTTTAACTTGACCCCAGGCAAAGCCATCAGGTTTTGCTGGATATTGAGGTACACTTCGCCTGTGATATGAAATTTATAGTCCCGCAACAGATTATAGTTGGGCAACAGGCTGCCTGCAATCGAATTTTCGATGGCCATGACAATATAGTCCACTTTCCGATGCTTAAGTAATTCACAGGTTTTCTTGAATGAATCACATTCAACAATTTCAATATCCCGTCCAAAATACTTAAATGCTGCCTCCTCATGGAAAGAAGCCTTAGCTCCTTGTATTGCAATTTTTAAACTCATTGTTGTATGCTATTTAGCCCTTAAACAAGAAGAGTCCCGGTCATTTTCACCGGGACTCTTCTTGTTTGTATTTTATATGTATACACAATCTAATCCCGGCTCTTATTTTTAAAATAAAAGAAGTTAAAATAGAAATATGTATACGTTCTGTTCATCCTTTTGTTGTTTGACTGTTCAAATGTACGAATGTTTTCGGAATATCAAAGAAAAAAATATTTTTTTTGTAAAAATTTCGATGTTTTTTTGTTGTTTTTGACTGCATTTTTATGTTAAGAATTTCGCATTATTTTCCTCTTAATTTTATTTTATTTATTTACTTAAATTGGTTAATATTAGCTGTTTAACTATATTTATTTATTTTTTTTATGTGTTTTTAAGTAATTTTTTGATGTAAAAATACGGTAAAAATTGGCGTTTTTTATATTCATTTTTTGACAGAAAATATACTGTTTTTTGGGTAATAAATGATGCATTTATAATGCTGCTTGTTAAAAAAACAAATTTAGTACCTTTGCCCAAATATTCAGTTTATGCTAAAGCGCGTAAGTTTTCTAAGTGTAGTCAGCATCGTCGGTTTTGTGCTGTCAAGTTTTGTTTTCAAAGGTGAGGAGAAAGAAGCGAAAGTAAAAAGAGTAATTGACGGGGATACCTTTGTTATTGAAAACGGGTATCGAAAAGGTGAGAAAGTCAGGCTAATCGGGATTGATGCCCCCGAAACACGACGAACTGCCCGTAAAGAAATTGGTTATTATGGAGAAGAGGCAAAAGAATACCTGAGATCCATGCTTGCAGGTAAGACAGTGCGGCTGGTATTTGATGTAGGAAAGAGAGACCGTTATGGAAGACTTCTGGCTTATGTGTATCTTGGGGACAAATTTGTGAATGCAGATCTGGTGAAAGAAGGCTATGCGGTGACATACACCCTGACGCCGAATGTTCAATATGCCGGGCTTTTTGCAAAACTGGAACGCCAGGCCCGTCAGGCAAAACGTGGTCTATGGAAATAAATAAATTTAAATAAATAATGATCTTTGTCCTATTCAGTGTAATCTGCAGCGTTACTGTTGCCGTGTTGCTTAAATTAGCAAAACAGAATAACATCGAGACAAAACAAGTCATCGTATGGAATTATCCGGTCGCAGTAGCATTGACCTATTTCGTCTTGCAACCAGATTTGCTTGCTTTCTCTTGGAAGAACTTGCCTTTGACGTTGTACGGTACGCTTGCTGCACTGTTGCCAGGTATGTTCATTTGCATAGCCTTGTCCATCCGCTATAGTGGTCTGGTAAAAACGGAAGTCGCACAGCGGTTGTCACTATTTATTCCTTTGTTGGCTTCTTTTTTTCTGTTCAACGAGCAGTTGCACGGGAATAAGGCTCTTGGGATAGGGGTAGGCTTGCTGGCTATCGTATGCTCTTTCAGTTGGCAAAAAGCCGGCATCTCTGCCGGCAATGTCTCCGGTCGTTACGGGAGCCTGTATCCGTTACTGGTCTTTATCGGTATGGGCATCATTGATATTCTTTTTAAACAGGTCGCTCTGCATGGGACGGTTCCTTATGTCAGCGCAATGTTTATTATCTTTGCGATGGCTATGTTGGTCGCTTTTGGCATGCTTCTTTATTTTTTAGGTGTGGAAAAACAGCGTTTTTCAATACCTGCTGTCGGGTACGGTATAGTCTTGGGGACATTCAATTTCTGCAATATATTGTTTTATATGAAAGCCCACAGGGCTTTGCCCGAAAATCCGTCGGTTGTGTTTACCGGAATGAATATCGGTGTCATTTCTTTGGGCGCATTAGTTGGTGTACTTTTTTTTAAAGAAAGACTATCGCGCTTAAATTATCTGGGTATAGTATTTTCCATGGTTTCAGTTTTAATTATAGCTTATCTGTGAGTTTGTTTGAGGATACATATCGTACCGTTGAGAGGACGTATGAGGGAATTTTTAGGGACAAGGGAAGTAAATTTATTGCTTATGCCTTTCCTTTCCGGTCGGAGGATAGGTTGAAAGACATCCTGCAGGAAGTTAAAGGTCTGCATCCAAAAGCCAGACATCATTGCTGGGCATATCGCCTGACTCCGGACCGCAATGTATTCCGTTTCAATGACGACGGCGAGCCCTCAGGAACAGCAGGGCGGCCGATTTTAAATGCTTTGCTTTCCGCAGATATCACCAATATAATCGTTGTTGTGGTACGCTACTTTGGGGGCACCTTATTGGGCGTGCCCGGATTAATCAATGCTTACAAATCGGCCACCCAGGATGCGATAGATCAGGCAGAAATTATTGAGCGCACGGTAAATGATATTTATGGGCTCAGCTTCAGTTACTTGAATATGAATGATGTGATGCGAGTTATAAAGGAAGAGGGACTTGAAATAATAAGACAGGAATTTGACAACAGCTGTTATCTGGAATTTGAGGTGCGCAAAATGCAGGTGAATACTGTCGTGGAGCGCTTTTCCAAAATTGAAGACAGTCAGTTAACATACTTACGGACGATATGATCAATGATTCAGAACTGATTTTAAATGCGGATGGTAGCATCTATCACCTGAACTTGTTGCCCGAAGATCTGGCCGAAACAGTGATCACGGTAGGAGATCCGGAGCGTGTAGCCAAGGTGTCGAAATATTTTGACCATATTGAGGTCAAAAAAGGAAAGCGAGAGTTTATTACGCATACCGGATATGTCGGCAGTAAACGCTTGTCAGTCGTTTCTACGGGTATAGGTACAGACAATATTGATATCGTACTTAACGAGCTCGATGCATTGGTCAACATTGACATGCAGCGCAGGCTGGTGAAGACGGAACTGACAGCATTGGAAATTATCCGTATCGGCACATCCGGCGCTGTTCAGCAAGATATCGAAATGGGGACTATTTTAGCATCCGCTTATGGCGTAGGCATGGATGCGCTGATGCACTATTACGAAAAGCCCGACGATGCCGCCGAACGGAATATTCAGCATGCGCTGATTCAGTATTTGCCGCAATTAGGTCTCAAACCCTATGTGGCCCGTGCCAGTCAACCTCTCCTGGAACGTATAGCTTTTGATCTGCCACAGGGAATGACGCTGACAGCTCCCGGTTTTTATGCACCTCAGGGACGCTGTGTCAGGTCTTCAAATGTCATCCCTGATTTTATTCCCTTAGTTGGCGGCTTTCGCTGTGGTGACTTGCGTTTTACCAATCTGGAAATGGAGACCGCCGGTATCTATGCCATGGCACGCATGTTCGGCCATCAGGCGATTTCTATCAATGCTATTTTAGCAAGCCGGGTGGCGGGTAAATTCTCAGCAGATCCGGAGTCTATAGTGGACAAGGCCATTCGGCTTGTTCTGGAAAGAATTTAGATTAGACAACCCCCTTCCGGTTCGAGTCAAATTTCAACATGATAAACAGCAGAATGGTGAAACTCCAGAGGGAGGACCCACCATAACTAATAAACGGTAAAGGGATGCCAATAACCGGTACTATCCCTATGGTCATTCCGATATTGATGAAGAAATGGAAAAATAGGATGGAGGCCACACCATAAGCATAGATCCGTGCAAAAGCTGACCGCTGTCGCTCGGCGATATGGATAATACGCAAAAGGAGGGTCACATAGATGGCCAGCAATGTGACTGAGCCTACAAAACCCCATTCCTCCCCAACCGTACAGAAAATAAAATCCGTACTCTGTTCGGGTACGAAATTGTATTTTGTCTGTGTACCCTGTAAATATCCCTTTCCCCAGAACTGTCCCGAACCAATAGCAATTTTAGACTGATTCAAATTGTAACCCTGGCCTCTTGGGTCGTCCATTTTTCCAAGAATAATATCGATCCGGTTGCGTTGATGTGGCTGCAGTACGTGGTCGTACACAAGATCCACGCATAAAATAAATACCGAGCATGCGGCAAGAAGAATACTCAAATTAATCAGATATTTTCTCTTTTTGCGAAAGCTCCACATAAAAAAGCCAATAATGACAGCAAGCACAAGGATAAGTATCCAGGGGTTGAACAGCAGGGCGAGGACAAATAACAGGATACATAGCCCTCCAAATATCAAGAGTTCATTGTTAACATACCCTTCGCGATAAAACACGAAGATTAAAGAAAAGAAAGCCAACGCGGATCCCGTGTCGGGCTGGAGCATTACCAAAAAAACCGGGAACAATACAATTCCGGCGCCCATAGCAAGGGTCTGCATCGTGGGTGCTTTGTTGCTTTGTGCACTTAAGAAGTTTGCCAATAACAGGCAGGTAGACAGCTTCGCAAACTCCGACGGTTGTAACCGGAAGAAGCCCAGGTCAATCCAGGCCTGATTGCCGCCCACATTGCGACCCACCACCAGTACGATAATCAGCAGGATGGCTGTAATGCCGTAAAAAATAGGCGATGCCGAACTAAAAAATTTCGCATCAATGATCAGAATAGAAACACCCAGTATAATAGCGGATATCAGGTATAGAGACTGTTTCCCATAGTTGGTGCCCAAGGTGAAAAAACTGGGCATCTCCGGATTGAAAACTGCGGCGCGGATATTGAACAGGCCGATAAGACATAAGGAAAACCATAAGATGATGGTCAGCCAGTCTATTTTTCCAAAGAAACTATTTTTTTGGTTATTCATATCTTCTTCTTATCGCGCTATGGTGAACAATGGTTTCTTTTGATTTTGTCAATGCCGCTAGTTGACGTTTTGATTTCGTGCTGTCGGTTTTTGTTTTGATGGTATCCGTCTTTTTGACATCTTTATTTTTCGGGTCCTTTACATCCTTTGGAGTCGGCAGGAAGTTAGCCTTATAGATGCGGTCCTGAATATATTTTGGTGTAGTTATTGTATCTTTAAGATACTTCTCGACCATCATACTGGCAATAGGACCAGCCCAGGTACCTCCATAGCCTGCATTTTCAACAAATACCGCAATGGCAATTTTCGGGTTTTCACGGGGCGCAAATGCAAAAAAAACAGCATGATTCTCTCCATGCGGGTTTTGTGCTGTACCCGTCTTGCCGCACATTTCAATGCCGGCGATGCGGTTTGACCAAGCTGTTCCCTCTGGTGTGTTGACTGCATCGCTCATCCCCTGGATCACGACAGGATAGTATTTCTCATCTACGCCTGCACTGATCTTCTCGGTAAATTCTTTTTTGATAATTTTCTTTGCTCCTATGCCTTTGATAAGATGTGGCCTATAATAAAAGCCTTTATTGGCCACAATGGCCATGATATTTGCCATTTGTAATGGTGTTATCCCCATTTCGCCCTGTCCGATGGATAGGGAGATATTGAAGCTCGAACGCCATTTGTCGTTGCCATATCGCTTTGTATAGAACTCGGAGGTGGGTAGTAGTCCTGCTTTTTCACCAGGTAGATCGATACCCAATTTATGTCCTATACCGAATTTCGTGACGGCGTTGCGCCATAGATCATAGGCTTTTGGGCCTGAAAGTCCTCTTCCGTCTATCATTTTGGCATAGGTAAATCCGTAATATGTGTTACAGGATACTGCCACAGAGCGCTGCAGTGTCGTCGATCCGTGATAATGGGTGCACCCCATCCAGCCGCGTCCGCCCCCGTAACTATAGCCATGCGGGCAGAAAAAGACCGTGTTGCGGTCGATCACCCCTGCCTGCTGTGCTGTCAGCGCCGAAACCACCTTAAATACGGACCCGGGTGGGTAGGAGGCCTGAATAGGGCGGTTAAATAAAGGGTTGTTTGTTTTGTCCTCCAGCAGTTTCATATAATTGTTACCCGCCTGCCTGCCGACCATCAAGTTGGGGTTGTAACTAGGGCTACTGACATAAGCGAGGATTTCGCCCGTTGCCGGTTCGATTGCAACGATAGAGCCCAGCTTGTTCTTCATTAACTTTTCACCCAATATCTGCAAATCTTTGTCCAGTGACGAAATAAGGCCCTCACCTGCAACAGCAAGGGTATCATATTTACCATCCATAAATATGCCCTTAGGACGGTTGAGCGCATCCACCATTAGATTGTTAACCCCTCTTTTTCCGCGAAGTAGATCCTCATAGGAACGCTCAACGCCACTGCGCCCAATATAGTCACCGCTACGATAAAAACCGTTGGAACGTTTGATGTCCGGCTCATTTACTTCGCTCACATAACCAAGGAAATGGGATGCTATGCTATCTGGATAATTTCTGATCGTTCTTTTTTGTACATAGAAGCCGCGGAATTGGTACTGATATTCCTGGTACTGTGCCCAGGTCCGGACCGAAAGCTGCTTTTCAAAGATGGAGGCCCGATAAGGCGAATGCGCCCTGGCCTTTTCCATCCGCTTGATGAAACCTTCTTTGTCGATTTCGATTAATTTGCAAAATAAAGCAGTATCAATTTCTTTGACCTCCCGGGGAGTAACCATAAGGTCATAGACAGGTTCGTTTTGGACCAGCACTTTGCCGTTACGGTCCAAGATCACACCTCGGGCAGGGTAGACAATCACTTTGCGCATCACATTGCTGTTGGCCGAATGTATATAAGAGTCGTCAATGATCTGCAGATAAAATAAGCGGGCGACCAAGGTCAATGCAATGGCAATAAAAATTCCGGAAACGACGTACTTACGAGCAAAATAACTGTTCATAGAAATAAATTTCTATCCACCGGCCAATTACAGCCGATCTTTCTTTTTGTAGAATAATATGCTAAATACTAGCATGATAATTACCGTAAATATACAACTTAAAACAATACTGAGCAGTGTATACTGAATGTGCTGAAAGGAAAATGATTCCAACAGGTATAAGAACGTATGATGAATCAATGTTCCAAAGAAAAGATATGGAAAGAACCACCTGAAATTCATCAGGCCCAACATGGGGGTCAGAAATGATTCGCGCTCTTCGATTTCAAGTGTAATTTTCATGAAGAAAATCCGGAAGGCCGCCAGGGCTATACAGGCCGCTGTGTTTACCCCCAAGGTATCATAAAAAGAATCTACAGTAAGTCCCGTAAGAAATGCCAGCAGGTAGACAAGGAAATTTGGCGTGCCGGTAGGCAGCAAAAAAATAAATAAGACATAAGGAAAGGCAGCTACCAGATTGTAATACCCGATATTCTTGAATAAGAATACCTGTATCCCAATCAAAACGATAAACCGAATAATATTAAATATCAGAATCCTAGCCATTGTCTTTCGTCGCTTCTTCCAGTGTTTTTAGTTCATTGTTTAATAAGTCCTTGACAACATACACGTGCTGCAGATTGGAGAAATTGGTACTTAAAAGAATCCTTAGATCCAAAAATGCATCCCCGGAGGAAATTCCCGTCTGTATAACCGTTCCGACAAAAATGCCTTTTGGAAAATGGCCCGAATATCCTGAGGTGTATACTTTATCGCCTTTCTTTACTTTTACATGGTTGGGAATTTCCTTGACCATGGCTGCTCGATAATCAATATTGTTTCCCCAGACCAAAGAACCAAAGACTTCGGTATGTCCTAATGTCACTGAGATACGTGTATCTGGATGTAATAAAGACTGTACCGTGGAAAAGTTGGGCGACACATTCAGCACGATGCCGACGACACCATTGGGCGCGATCACTCCCATTCCTTTTTCGATACCATCTTTAGTACCTTTGTCCAATGTTATGGTATTCGCTTTTTGATGAATGCTATTATTGATCACATTGGCCACGATAAACTGATATCGGCCAAACTCGCTGCTGTCTATGGGGGGGATAGGACCTATCTTGATGCTATCAGTGGATTTGTAAGCCTGAAGATCTTTTCGTAATTGGGCATTTTCCTTAGCCAGCGCTTCATTGGTTTCGCCCAGATGCAGATAGCTCTTCCATGAATTTATCCTCGCGTAGAGATTGCCGATCACCTCATTGGAAGAGTTGAAAACTGCATTGCGCTGATAGGAGTTGTTGGTGATAACCAAAAACAGCGAGAACCCAAAAAATAGGATAAACCAAAAGAATGCATTATATCGTCTCAGGAATAACCACAGGTTTCTCATGTGCTGCTGTCGGTGTTGTATTTAATAAGCAAGCGATATAATAATTTTGCATATTATATCGCTCTTTAATAAAATATTGTTAATTAATTATCGAACGTTACTTATTGCATCAAAAATTTGAAACGGCCAATATTTTTAAGTGCAATACCGGTTCCCCTGACGACAGCGCGAAGCGGATCTTCGGCAATATGAACAGGAAGTTTTGTTTTGGCTTGAATACGGCGGTCCAGACCGCGTAATAAAGCACCGCCACCAGTGAGGTAAATGCCCGTTTGATAAATATCTGCCGATAATTCAGGAGGGGTAATCTCCAGCGCTTTTAAGATAGCCTCCTCAATTTTAGAGATCGATTTATCCAGACAATGAGCGATTTCTGTATAAGATACGGTAATCTGTTTAGGAACACCGGTCATCAGGTCCCGGCCCTGAACGGCAAAATCCGCGGGTGGCTCCTGCAGTTCGGGAAGGGCGGCACCGACTTCGATCTTAATTTTTTCTGCCGTGCGCTCACCGATCATGATATTATGTTGTCTACGGATATACTGTACGATATCCGAGTCGAAATTATCTCCGGCAACACGGATGGACTGGTCACACACAATGCCCGATAGTGCGATGACAGCAATTTCCGTCGTACCGCCACCAATATCAATGATCATGTTCCCCATCGGCTCTTCGACGTCGATGCCGATACCGACCGCTGCCGCCATAGGCTCGTGAATGAGATAAACTTCTTTGGCTCCGGCAATCTCTGCAGAATCGCGCACCGCCCGTTTCTCAACTTCCGTAATGCCCGAAGGGATACAAACCACCATCCGCAAGGAAGGGAAAAACCAGCTTTTGCCATTGTTGACCAATTTGACCATACCCCTGATTAAATGTTCGGCAGCGGTAAAATCAGCAATCACCCCATCACGTAAAGGTCGTACCGTTTTTATATTATCATGTGTCTTTCCCTCCATTTGCATCGCCTGACGTCCGATCGCAATGACTTTGTTCGTCGTGCGGTCAAATGCGACAATAGAAGGTTCGTCCACTACTACTTTGTCATTATGAATGATGAGGGTATTTGCAGTACCCAAGTCAATCGCAACTTCTTGCGTAAACCAGTTAAATAAGCCCATCTGCTAATCCTTAAGCTATTTTAAAATAATATGCAAACCTACACAAAAAAAATTAATCTTTTTGAGGTTCTACATCAAAAAAAACTATATTCTGAAAGTAAATTCTGCCTGGAAAAAACTGTCTTTAAATTTAACGAATAATATCCACAATTCTTGTCTTGGGGGGGACTAATTTTTTATTTTCTCGAAGAGAATGGGGAATAAGCGGGACTATGCTGTATTTTTCGCTCTTACTGCATCGGTGCTGTCGAGGCGTACGAAAAAGGCATTACTATACTCCAGTAATGCCTTTTTTATAATTTGTCAAGCTTTTAGGACGTTTCACTCTGCTATGTTCGTCTGCTCTTCGGGAACCGGTTTGTTGTATTTATGGAAGATCAGTCGGACACCACTGTTCTTGGTGAAGAATTTCACGGTCCAGTTGATGAAAGTGACGAGTTTATTTCTGAACCCATAAATGGACATCAGGTGGACAAACATCCAGGTCATCCAGCCGAAGAACCCATTGAAATGTATTTTGCCCATATCTACCACAGCCTTGTTACGGCCTACAGTGGCCATTGAACCCTTGTCAAAATAGCTGAATTTTTCCGTCGGCTGATTAGACATAGTTTGCAGGATATGTTTGGCTACATAACGGCCTTGCTGCTGTGCAACCGGGGCGACGCCTGGCAGACCGCGGGGCAGATCTTCCGTAATGAAAGCTGACACATCACCGATGGCATATACTCCCGGCATATCGATTACACGGCACTGATCATCTGTCTGTATACGGTTGCCCCGTTGAATCACCTCTTTTTTGAAACCTTCTGGATATTGGCCGGCCACTCCTGCGCCCCAGATTACCGTTTTGGTTTCGATGCTTCGACCATCTGCAAAGGTAATGGTCTTGCCGTCGTACCCAGTCACCTGTACGTTCAGCAACACTTCCACGCCCAGGTCCTTCAGGTATTTCTCAGAATCCCGGGACGATTTTTCAGAAAGGTTAGCCAGCACTTTAGGAAGCCCTTCGACCAGGTACACCGACATTTCCGATTTTTTAAGTTCCGGATAGTCTTTTTCAAGCACATTGTTCTTAATTTCAGCTATCGCGCCCGAAAGTTCTACCCCCGTGGGACCACCACCGACGATGACAAAGTTCAGGTTTGGTTTCCGGTCTTCCGGATTGGAAATCCTGACCGCCTCTTCCAGATTTTGAAGAACATAACTCCGGATATTTAACGCTTCCTGAATGTTTTTCATGGGTAGCGCATATTTTGTGATCTGCTGGTTGCCGAAGAAGTTGGTTGTGGCACCCGTTGCTACAACCAAATAATCATATTCAAAATCGCCAACATCTGTTTTCACTATTTTAGCTTCATTGTCTACGCTTTTGACGTCCGCAAGTCTAAAATGGAAGTTTTCCTGGTTTTTGAACATTTTACGGACCGGGAAGGATATCGAGTCCGCAGAGAGCGTACCTGTGGCAACCTGGTACATCAATGGCTGAAAGGTGTGAAAATTGTTTCTGTCTAGTAGTAGAACTTCAACTTCCTTATTTTTAAGCTTTTTAGCAACTTCAATTCCTCCAAATCCAGCACCAATTATGATTACTCTTGGGAATTTTCTATCTGAACTATTGCTTGGCATATTTTTAATAGTTTGTTGTAACAATTCGGTACAATCGAATTAAGTTGCAAATATCCTAAATTTCGGGGCAAAAAGCTAAAAAATATTTATTTATTATACCGATTAATTGTCAATTTTATTGCTTATCTACCATTTACCACTTTTTCTTAGTAGTATATCATATTGGTTGTTAGTATGTTATCGTTTCAAAAAAGTGGCAAAAAATATTTAAAATGTGTATAACATGCATTGTGTATTTTATACACAATGCTTGCTCACTGCAGCGCTCCTCTGATTTTTATTTTCAGCCCATTATTATCATTGTGTAAATGCAGTTGGCAGGCCAGCCTGCTGGAGTTGTCTGCATCAGGTAAGGTATCAAGCATGTCCAGTTCCTGATCATTGGCTGCAGGGAGGTGATCCATCCCTTCGAGTACGGTAATATGGCAGGTAGCACATAGTGCCATGCCCCCACAGGTGGCCAAAATCTCATATTCGGAAGCTTTTAGTATTTCCATTAATGAAAGATTGACATCCGTAGGCACCTCGATTGTGTTTTCGGTACCGTCGCGATCCACGACGGTCATGTGTATGACGTTTTCTTCCATGCTTAAAAAGTGTTGATACCGTTTACCGTCGTGTATTTAAATGTTAGCTTCTGATCAGGATAGACAAACTTAAAAGCACTCTGGCACATCAGCGCTGCTTCATGATAACCACAGAGGATCAGCTTTAGTTTGCCCGGATAGGTATTAATGTCGCCGATGGCATAGATACGTTCAACGTTTGTCGAATAATCGAATGTATTCACTTCAATGGCATTTTTATCGATATTCAGTCCCCAATTGGCAATTGGCCCTAGTTTGGGTGTCAGTCCATAGAGCGGTATTAAGTAATCTGCGCCAAAGGATATTGTTTCGTTATCCCTGTTGGTCGTTTCGACAGCGGACAATATCCCATTGCCCCGTACATTGCTGAGGTTGTGGGACAGGAGCAGGTTGATTTTTCCCTGTTGAGCAAGCTTAAAAACCTTCTCAGCTGAATCGGGCGCACCACGGAAAGAGTCGCTGCGATGGATCAGTGTGACTTGCTGGGCGATTTCTGCCAAATGCAGGGTCCAGTCAAGCGCAGAATCACCGCCGCCGGCAATAATAATCCTCTTGTCGGCATATTTAGCAGGGTCTTTTACCATGTAATCCACTCCTTTTCCCTCGTAACGCTGTAGATTTGGAATATCCGGTTTACGGGGTTCAAAACAACCTAGCCCGCCAGCAATCACGATAACCTGTGCATGAACATTCGTGCCGTCTGCTGTGGTGACTATAAAAGATCCGTCCTGTTGCTTTTCAAGCTGCTCCACTCGCTCACCTAAGGTAAACGTAGGAGCAAATGGCTTTATCTGCTCGAGCTGTCTGTCTATAAGCTCCTGGGCGGTAATGCTTGGATAGCCCGGAATGTCATATATCGGCTTGTGCGGATAGATTTCGGAAAGCTGTCCCCCGACTTGGGGTAACACATCGATCAGATGGCACCGCATTTTCAGCAGACCCGCTTCAAACACGGCAAATAGCCCCACAGGGCCAGCTCCAATAATACAGATATCAGTATTGATCATGACCTTATACATTTAAGTTGTTGTAAATTTTACTTAATATTCTCGTGAAATGCGCGAAATCTTCTTCTGTCAGCTGTTCCCAAGCTTTCATACGGATCTGTGTCACAATAGGAGAGAGTGACTCCACTTTCTGTTTTCCCACAGGCGTCAAGTGCAGATAAAGGGTCCGGCGATCACTCTCGGAAACAACACGCTCAGCCAGCCCTTTTTTTAACAGCAGGTCGACAATACGTGTCAGTGTTGGCTGATCTTTTCCGCAGCGTCGCGCCAGCTCTTTCTGTGAAAGCTCGTCCGTCTCATACAGCGTCTTCAATACCGACCATTGGTCCACGGTTACATCAAAGCCTTGTTCTGCAAATGAAGATTGTGCAAACTGCTTCACTTTCTTGGCAGTCTGGTCCAAGATAAAAGAATACCGGTCAAATTTTTCGTTTAGCATACAAATATTTAGTATGACAAATATATAAAAAAATTAGTGTGACAAGTAATTTTTATGCCATAAAAAAAGGCGTTCAGAATGAACGCCTCTTTATCATTTTATAGATGTTATGGTCTTACCGGAACTGCTTTTTGAGCTTTGCCCGATTCAGCCAGATGCTTTCCCTTACGTAAGTCATATACGGAAGGTGCAGCTAGAATAATCGAAGAATAAGTACCTACGATAACACCGATCAGGATGGCAAATGAGAAGCCACGGATCACCTCACCACCGAAGATAAACAAGACTGCCAACACGAAAACAATCGTCAACGAGGTAATGATGGTTCTACTCAATGTCGAATTGATCGCATGATTGACCACATCTCCCAGGTCTTCATTGTGTGCATTGGGTTTGGAAACGAATTCCCGTAGACGGTCAAATACAACCACCGTATCGTTTACTGAGTAGGCTATTACTGTCAATATTGCGGCCACAAAGTGCTGATCGATATCCAGTGAGAACGGCACGATACCATCTAGTAACGAAAACAGGCCCAATAAGATGATCGCATCGTGGATTGTTGCAATGGCGGCGCCCACCGAATATTCCCATTTGTGGAAACGGATCAGGATGTAAGCTGCCACGATGATGATGGAGAAGATCGCTGAGCTCGTTGCTCTTGATTTGATGTCCGAGGCGATGCTGGGACCGACTTTTTGAGAAGAAAGAATCTCATGTTTGTTGGAAGCATCGACTTTTGATAACCCTTGGTTCAATTTATCAAGGACTTCTTTATCTGCTGCATCAGAAGTCTCCTCAATATGATAAGTGGTCGTTACACGGACTTGGTTTGAGGCGCCAAAGACTTTGACCTCTGTTGTTTTTTGGAAAATATCATCGAGGTTGGTCCGTACAGCTTCCAAGTCAACCGGTTTTTCGTAACGAACTGTATAGGTACGTCCACCCTGAAAATCAACACCTAGGCTAAAGCCTTTTGTAAAAACCGAAGCCAGTGAAATCAATACAGCGACGATCGAGATGGCGTAGAATATTTTGCGTTTTTGAACGAACTTGAAGTTTGCATTGTGCAAGGTATTAGCAGACCAGGGGAAAGAGACTTTGATCTTCATATCTTTCTCCAGCATCCATTCAAATATTACGCGGGTTACCAGGATCGCTGTAAACAATGATGTGATAATACCGACCATCAATGTTGTTGCAAAACCCAGAATCGGGCCACTACCAAATAAAAATAAGATAATACCGATCAAGAAAGTGGTGATCTGAGAGTCGAGGATCGAAGGTAAAGCATGTTTGTAGCCATCTGCAACAGCCTGACGTACGGATTTGCCTAAGCCGAGTTCCTCACGGATGCGCTCGTAGATCAGGACGTTTGCATCCACTGCAGTACCCATGGTCAATACGATACCTGCGATACCGGGAAGTGTCAGTACGGCGTTGAGGGAAGCGAGCACACCCATGATGATAAATACGTTCAATAATACAGCAATGTTTGCGACGATACCCGCTGTGTTATAATAGGCGATCATAAAGATCATCACGACGATGATACCGATGACAGCAGAGTTGATACCGGCGTCAATCGCGGCCTGTCCCAAGGTAGGACCAACGATGGCTTCTTCAACGATCTTTGCTGTTGTGGGAAGACGGCCAGCTTTTAGTACGTTTGCTAAATCTTTGGTATCTTCTACAGTGAAAGAACCGGAGATTGACGAACTTCCATTTGGAATCTCGCCGTTAACCGACGGAGCGGAGTATACAACGTTATCCAGAACAATCGCGATGGCATCTCTGTTTTGAGCAGCTTTCGCTGTGATTTTTTTCCATTCGCGTGCGCCTTCACTGTTCATCTGCATACCAACTACCGGTTGATTTTTCTCATCAAAGTTTGCGTTGGCATCCGTAATCACGTCGCCTGTCAATACCGAACCATTATCGGGACCTACAGCCTTGATGGCATATAGTGACAGTTGTTCAGGTGTTTTTTGCTCAGGTTTTACTGCCCATAATAGTTTGAGGTTGCCCGGTAAGATAGATTTAACTTCGGGGCGCTGTAGGTAAGCATTCACTTTGGCAGTGTCCTTTAATGCAGCGATACCTACCATAGCACCTGGCATAAGCGCCATCTGCTGGTTTTCACCCATGTAAACAGCTGGACGCAATACTTCAAACAAAGGATTTTTCTGCCCCAGATTAAGCGCAGCACTGTCTTTCTTTGCTTTGCTGTCTTTCTGGCCTCCGGTCAGATTGGATAATAAATCATCCGATTTTTTACTTGTATCGGCAGCCACTTGATTCGCCACCGCAGGAGCCGCTTTTAACGTGCTGGCTAAGGTTCTGTCAATATTTTCAAGTATTGGATAAACTTCTTGGTTGGTGAAGGTTTCGTAGAATTCCAGTTTGGCCGAACCCTGTAACAGATTGCGTACACGGCTTTCGTCTTTTACACCTGGCAATTCAATCAGGATACGGTTGGTACCTTGCTGAATCTGAATGTTTGGCGAAGCAACCCCAAATTTGTCAATACGCGTGCGTAATACCTTATAAGAATTCTGGATGGCATTGTCTGCTTCTTTCTGTAAAAACGCTTCTACTTTCGAGTCTGAGTCGCCCGGTTTAATTAAAGAAGCATTGTCTTTCGTCGAAAAAAATGTCGAAAGTGGAGTGGGAGCACCGATCGCTTTGTACTCTTCAATAAACAAAGCTACTACCGTTTTTGTACTGGATTTGCTTTTTGCTACAGCCTGCTCCAATGCTTTGTTGAATTTCTCATCTTTTGGATTGTTGGCCAGATTGCGGATCAGTTCATCAAGAGAGATCTCCATGGTAACGTTCATACCACCTTTTAAGTCCAATCCTAAAGCCAGCTCGTTCGCTTTCGCTTCGCGATAGGTGTATTTCGCAAACCCCAAATTGTACACTACTTCACCGGCCATGGAATCCAGATAGCTCTTCTCTTTTGCCAAATCTCCCTTGGCAAAATTCTCAGCATCTCGCTCCACCTTGCGGGTCACCCAAGTAAATGATAGGGAGTATAGACACGCTAATGACACCACTATCACTAAAAGTTTAATCAGCCCTTTACCTTGCATCGTCTGTTATTAATTGTATTAATTTTTAATGTTAAATACTGTTTATGTAATTGATAATTAGTTCTTGTTTATTCACACTTTACCAAGAATGGCAAAGGTATAAAATTTTTATAGAATGAAAAGCTTTATTTCTGCCAATTAGGTCAAAGGCATAAAATTAGAAGAATTGAGGAAAAAATGAAATATGTGGAGCAATTTATTTTATAAAAAAAAGACCCTGCTCGTTCGAGCAAGGCCTTCTGTCCTGTCAGTTGTTTAATGTTATCTCAATGTGTATTTAATACCGAAAGAAAACGTAGAAGCATCAAAATCACTGTTGTGGTTTAATCTCCAGTCTGGTTTCCAGTCTGCGTGGAATCCGATAGGTGCCGCCGGAATTTTAAATTCCAGACCTAATTGTGGTCTTAAACCTACAAGTGTCATATTGTCGCCGGCATCTACAAAAGTCAATTGTGCACCCACACCTGCATACCAGCCCAAACCGTTTACACCACGGAAAGGTCTTGCGTATTGCCAGTCAGCGCCTACAGCCACAACGTTGTCATCAAACATCACTTGAGCCTGGCCGTTGTTGGCGCCGCCCATAGACTGTTTGTATTGAACACCCCAAAGATCACCACCTGTGCCGTCAAATACAACGCCGATAGCAGCGCGTTGTGGGGATTGTGCTTTTGCTTCGTTTGCTCCTAAAGCTAATGCTGCAACTGCAGCTAAAGAAAGTAAGGTCTTTTTCATAATTATCTTATCTTTATATTCTCAATTAATTAAAATTACTTTTCGTGTTACCAAAAGCAAATAGCTTGCCAAAAAAATAGCAACCCGCTGTGTAACCTCTGAAGACTGGATGATTCATCATGTTTATCATTTGTCTACGGATTGTAATTTGTATATTTTATTTTTCAATATTGCTAATTTTTCTTAAATTTGCCTGGCAAATAGAAAACCCAATACATATTTGCCATGCAATTAGATCCACAAAAATTCGTAGCAGAAGGTCTCACTTACGATGACGTCTTATTAATTCCAGCTTATTCTGAAATTTTACCCCGTGACGTTGATACGAGCACTTCGCTAACAAAAAAAATCAAATTAAATATTCCACTGGTTTCTGCAGCCATGGATACGGTAACTGGTGCTGATTTAGCTATTGCAATCGCACAAGCTGGCGGTATTGGTATGTTGCATAAAAACATGACTATTGCAGAACAGGCTGCCGAAGTACGCAAAGTGAAGCGTTCGGAAAGCGGTATGATTCAGGATCCGGTAACCTTATTGGCGACAGCAACCGTCGGAGATGCCTTCAATATTATGAAAGAACATAAGATTGGTGGTATTCCCGTAGTCAACGAAAGAGGTCAGCTGGTCGGAATTGTAACCAATCGTGATCTTCGTTTCCAAAAGGATATGCGCCGTCCGATCAACGAGCTGATGACCAAGGATAATCTGGTCGTGGCACCGGAAGGAACGGATCTGGTCAAGGCGGAAGAGATTCTACAGAATGAAAAAATTGAAAAACTTCCTGTGGTCAATGAAGAGGGGATATTAAAAGGGCTCATCACCTTTAAAGATATACAGAAATATAAACATTATCCGAATGCAGCCAAAGATAGCCATGGCCGCTTATTGGTCGGTGCGGCGGTAGGGGTTACGCCAGATACATTGGACCGGGTGGACGCGCTGGTCAAAGCCGGGGTAGATGTGATCACTATAGATACGGCTCATGGTCACTCCAAAGGAGTAATTGATAAACTGAAGTTGGTGAAATCTCAATTTCCTGAACTCCAGGTTATCGTTGGTAATATTGCTACAGGCGCTGCGGCGACAGCGCTGGCAGAAGCCGGTGCAGACGCAGTGAAGGTGGGGATAGGTCCGGGCTCTATCTGCACGACGCGCATTATTGCAGGTGTGGGGGTGCCGCAGCTGTATGCTGTTTATGAGGTAGCCAAAGCACTTAAAGGAACTGGTGTGCCGATCATTGCGGACGGCGGGATCAAACAAACCGGTGATATTGCAAAAGCAATTGCCGCTGGCGCAAGTACCATTATGGCCGGTTCTTTATTTGCAGGTGTTGAGGAAGCGCCCGGCGAAACGATTATTTATGAAGGCCGTAAATTTAAATCATACCGTGGTATGGGCTCCATTGAAGCTATGGAAAAAGGGTCTAAAGACCGTTATTTCCAGGATGTGGAGGATGATATCAAAAAGTTGGTGCCTGAGGGAATCGTTGGACGTGTGCCTTACAAAGGTACCTTGGCGGAAGTCGTCTATCAATATATCGGTGGGCTGCGTGCCTCCATGGGCTATTGCGGTGCTGCGACTATTGAAAAGCTGCAGGAAGCACAGTTTGTCCGCATCACTGGAGCCGGACTGAGAGAGTCTCACCCGCATAATATCTCGATCACGAAAGAAGCGCCAAATTATAATAGCAGAGGTTAACTATCATTTTGTCCATAGATTATCCGGCAATTTAGATTGCCGGATTTTTTTTGCAAAAAATAGACTTCATATGACCTAGTGATCGGCAGGAAATTTGTACTTTTATACCCTATTCTCAGGTTTAAAAAATTAAGGAGTTAATTTGGATTATTTAGCGGGTTTAAACCCTTCACAACGAGGAGCCGTAGAGCAAACAGAAGGTCCTGTCATGATTGTCGCAGGAGCCGGTTCAGGAAAAACACGGGTGATTACATATCGAGTAGCGCACCTGATTCAAAAAGGTGTTGACCCATTCAATATCTTGGTGCTGACATTTACCAATAAGGCGGCCAAAGAAATGCGTGAGCGTATCATGTCCGTCGTCGGTAGGGAAGCAAAAAATATCTGGATGGGGACCTTTCACTCTGTATTTGCAAAGATACTACGTGTAGAAGCCGAGTTGATAGGCTATCCAAGAAATTTTACCATCTATGATACCGATGATACCAAAAGTTTGTTGCGTTCGATCTTGAAAGAAATGAACCTGGACGATAAGCTCTACAATGTCAATCATGTCTATGGACGTATATCGCAGGCCAAAAATAACCTCATATCACCGCAAGAATACAATAAAAATGAGGCGATCCTCGCCGAAGATATCTCCAACGGACGCGGGCAGATGGGGCAGATCTATATGACCTATGCGCAGCGCTGTTATCGCGCTGGCGCCATGGACTTTGACGACCTGCTGTTCAAAACAAACGTCCTGCTCAACAAACATCCCGAGGTATTGCATAAATACCAGCACCAATTTCGTTACCTGATGGTGGACGAGTATCAGGATACCAACTTCTCCCAGTATCTGATTGTAAAAAGGCTGGCCGCAGTCAACGAAAATATATGTGTCGTGGGGGATGACGCACAGTCGATATATGCTTTCCGCGGTGCGAATATTCAAAATATCCTGAATTTCCAGAAGGATTATCCCGACGTGAAGATATTCAAATTGGAACAGAATTACCGGTCCACCAAAATGATCGTCAATGCGGCAAATTCGGTAATTGCGAATAACAAAAACCAGCTGGAAAAGAATGTCTTTTCGGATAATGAGGACGGGGAAAAGATCAAGGTATCGCGTGCATTTTCGGATAATGAGGAGGGTAAGATTGTCGCTGACCAGATTATCGAAGAAAAGGCCTTAAAAGGCCTCAACTATAAAGATTTTGCTATTCTCTATCGTACCAATGCCCAGTCCAGAGCGATGGAGGAGGCTTTGCGCAAGATTAATATACCTTATAAAATCTACGGGGGCACCTCGTTTTACCAACGGAAAGAAATCAAAGATCTGATCGCTTATTTTCGGCTGACCTTTAATCCCAACGACGAAGAGGCGCTGAAGAGGGTCATCAATTATCCGCGCCGTGGTATAGGTGATTCAACGATCGAAAAGATCATGATTGCCGCAGATCAAAATCAATACCGTATATGGGACGTGGTCGCCAATGCAGCTCATTTTCTGGACGGAAGGAGTGCAAGCTCTGTCGGCGGATTCGCACAGATGATACAGAGCTTTCAGGCATTAGCCAAAAATAATAATGCTTTCGATACAGCGATGCACATTGCACAGCACTGTGGTATACTCAAAGAGCTGTACGAAGACAAATCCGTCGAAGGTCTGGCACGTTATGAAAACATTCAGGAACTGCTCAATGGCATTAAGGAGTTCTCAGAACGGGAAGATATCGAAGACAGAGGCCTGGATGTCTATATGCAGGATATTGCGCTATTGACCAACGATGACAATGACAAAGACCCCAATGCTGATACGGTATCCCTGATGACCATACACTCTTCCAAAGGTCTGGAATTCCCGGTAGTGTTTATCGTAGGGCTCGAAGAAAACCTGTTCCCATCGCAGCTGTCGCTCAACTCCCGGTCAGAATTGGAAGAAGAACGTAGACTTTTTTACGTGGCTGTTACCAGAGCTGAAAAAAAATTGCTACTTTCGTATGCTACTTCGCGATACCGCTGGGGGACACTCAATAATTGTGAACCCAGCCGTTTTTTGGATGAACTGAATCCCGCCTGTCTTGCGTTGGATTTCAGACCTAGACAAACTTCTGCTTCTGCCGGAAGTTTTCAGGGCGAACGCATCGCCTGGCAGCAAAAAGACAGCGATGACATGTTTTCGAAACCTAAGCCCAAGCCTATGGTAAAGACGACATCCATCCTGCCCAAGGCCCACAAACCTACAGCGGGTTTTGCTCCTTCGGACACTTCAAACCTTCAGGTCGGCATGGAAGTTGAACATGAACGATTTGGATTTGGAAAGGTGGTCAATCTCGAAGGAAACAAAGGAGATATAAAAGCAACTATTTTCTTTAAAGAGTTGGGTCAGAAACAATTGTTGCTTAAATTTGCAAAACTTAGAATAATTCAATAAGAAAATACCAAAACGGGATCTTGATCGTTTATTAGGTACTTATATTAGCTATATGAACTTTGACTACAACAGCACTAGACCAAAATTGATCCTTGCAGAATATGGTCGCAATGTGCAAAATATGGTAGACTACATCTGTACTTTACCCACTAAGGAGGAAAGAAATAAACATGCGCAGATCGTCATTGATATGATGGGGGTGTTAAATCCACATTTGCGGGACGTCTCGGACTTTAAGCATAAACTTTGGGATCACCTACAGATTATCTCTGACTTCAAGCTTGATATCGATTCACCTTATCCAATTGCGACAGCCAAAAGCGTGAAGCACGAGGTAGAGCATCTGGGGTATCCGCAACATGCTATCAAGTACAAACACTACGGTTATACCGTGGAGAAGATGATCGAAAAGGCACTGAAGCTGACAGATGATACCAAGAAGGAGCAGATGGTATTAGGGATAGCCAACTTTATGAAAATGGCCTACTTGACCTGGAATAAGGATTCTGTGTCTGACGAATTGATCATTCAGGATCTGAAAGAACTGTCAGGTTACCAATTAACTCTGCCCGAAGGTACTGTATTGACTAAGCTGGATTTTAAAACGCCGCCTCCGGGTAACCGCGTGAAGGGTGCTGCGAATAGCAATTCAGGTAATAATAACAATAACAACAATAATAATGCTTCCGGACAGTCAAAGGGTGGAAGCAAGCCGCGCATCGCCAACAGCAACAATAATGCAAAGCGGAGCAATTTTAGCAACAACAACAATAACAACAACAGAAATAGAAAACCTCAGAACAACTACAGCAACAAAAGAGGCTAATTCTTCACTGAATATTAAAGAAGCGGGCAATTGCGAAGTGATTAAGATTTCTTTACAATTGCCTTCTTTTTTAGGGTAATACCCGTCCAGACAATGAATATGCAAAGCCTTAGGTGTTAGAGTAATGAGAAGATATCAGTTTTATAGATGAATGCATTTGAAATAATCGGTGGTAAACCGTTGAAAGGGGAAATTATTCCTCAGGGAGCAAAAAATGAAGCGTTGCAAATTCTGTCTGCAGTATTGCTGACCGAAGAACCCATGACAATCAGCAATATTCCGGATATCAAAGATGTCAATAAGTTGATAGACTTGTTGGGCGCGTTGGGCGTAAAGATTAACCGGATTGATAAGGATACATATGTCTTCGAAGCAAGGGACATTAATATAGACTATTTTCAGTCGCCCGAGTTCAAAGAGAAAGGTGGCGGTTTACGAGGCTCCATTATGATTGTGGGGCCTTTATTGGCCCGCTTTGGAAAAGCGGCGATTCCCAAACCGGGCGGTGATAAAATCGGGCGCAGGCGGTTGGATACCCATTTTCTCGGTTTTGAAAAATTGGGTGCTAAATTTGTCTATGATTCTTCAACACATTTTTTTAATGTGGACGCCACAGAGTTAAAGGGAAGTTACATCCTCCTGGATGAAGCTTCTGTAACGGGTACTGCAAATATTGTAATGGCTGCCGTTTTGGCCAAAGGCACAACAACCATCTACAATGCGGCTTGTGAACCTTATTTGCAGCAGCTTTGTAAGATGTTGAACCGTATGGGAGCAAAGATTACAGGTATTGGTTCCAATTTACTGACTATTGAAGGGGTGGAACGCCTTGGTGGAACCTCACACCGTATGTTGCCTGATATGATTGAGATCGGCTCTTTTATTGGTCTTGCAGCCATGACCGGTTCGGAAATTACGATTAAGGATGTGTGTTTCCAGGAGCTGGGAATCATTCCTTCCGTTTTTTCGCGACTGGGTATCCAGTTTGAACTAAGGGGTGACGATATTTTCATTCCCGCGCAGGATTCCTATGAAATTGACACCTTCATTGACGGTTCCATACTGACTATCTCTGACGCTCCATGGCCGGGCTTCACGCCGGATTTATTGAGTATCATCCTAGTAGTTGCCACACAGGCTAAAGGCAACGTCCTGATACACCAAAAAATGTTTGAAAGCAGACTGTTCTTTGTTGATAAGCTGATCGATATGGGGGCGCAGATTATCTTATGTGACCCACATCGTGCAACAGTGATCGGTTTAAATAAATCCCATCATCTGCGTGGTATCGAAATGACTTCACCCGACATCCGTGCCGGAGTGTCATTACTGATCGCTGCATTATCGGCGAAAGGCAAATCGGTGATTCACAATATTGAACAGATCGAACGCGGATATCAGGACATTGAAGAGCGCCTGCGTAGGCTGGGTGCTGACATCAAACGAGTAGATGTGGAGCCGAAAGGACATTAATCCTGTATACAAGACACAGATAACTATAAAGGAACCAAAAAGCCCCGGATATATTTCGGGGCTTCTTGCTTACGACCATCCGCCTCGTGCGGGTTGGCAGCGTGATTTCGTTGTCGGGAAGCTGAAGCAGGGCTGTTAAGCGAAACTTTTGGATCAGAATAAACAAATGCCTCCATAAGCAGTGCGCTTACTGAAGGCATTTGTTGTAATTCCTATGGATAACGCAATGACGGATTACATTAATGGAGCAGGAGCTTCTTCTTCAAACAAAGGAAATTCCTTGATGATATTATACCAAGTGATAATTTTCTTAATATCAGAAGTATATACACGGGATTCGTCATGGCCCGGAGCAACTTCACGAAAGAAATTCCGCAATGTCACGCCATCGGATTTCGTATCGGGCAGCGTTATTCCTTTTTCTTTGATGGTCTCAAACACATCCAAAAGACGGATTTCCTCTTCCTCACCGTATATAGTGATGTCTTCCAATGTAGCCATTTTGGTTGATGACAGGCTTACCACAGTTTTAATTTTAGCTTGATCCAGTGTTTCCAGAATGAAACCGCCTTTATTTTGTCCCACCAGTTTAAATAAGCCTGGCTTACCAGTAACAGACACTAATGCTCTTAAATTCATGTTTAAATTTTTTTAAATCTCCGGGAATTAATCTTCGATCACTTCAACTGATAAAATACGGTCTCCTTGTCTGATATCGTCCACTACATCAACGTTTTCGATTACTTTTCCAAAACAAGTATGGTTGCGGTCCAGGTGAGCCGTATTATTGCGGCTATGGCAGATAAAAAACTGTGAACCGCCGGTGTTGCGTCCAGCATGCGCCATGGACAATACACCTCTGTCGTGGTATTGGTTTTCTCCGGTCAACTCGCAGTCGATCTTATAGCCCGGTCCACCTGTACCCGGAATACCTGTTGCACCTTCGCGGGAGTTAGGGCAACCGCCCTGAATAACGAAATCAGGGATAACACGGTGAAAAGCCAAACCGTTGTAATACCCTGATTTGGCAAGCTTAATAAAATTCGCTACTGTATTTGGAGCATCTGCTGTGTAGAATTCCACAGTCATGTCGCCTTTCTCTGTTTTAATAATCGCTTTACTCATGTTCAAAAATTTTTATGAAATACAAAGATAAGATTTCGGACTGAAATGTGAAGTAAATAGTGGACGCCAAATTTTTTTAGAGCTTTCTTCAGTAAGTTTTTTTATCTGGACAAATAATATTAAATATTTTATATCTTTATGTTTATTAACCAATTGTCGTGAACTGTAATGTCAAAACAGCAAAAATTAGTCATTCGGGAATGGTCGGAGGCGGACCGTCCACGTGAAAAATTATTGAGCCAAGGCCGCAGAGCACTCTCTGATGCCGAGCTATTGGCGATCCTGATCGGATCGGGATCCAGAGAGGAAAGTGCTGTCGCCCTATGCAGGCGTATACTCGCGGACGTGAAAAATAGCCTGCATATTCTCTCGACCATGGACGTCAAAGAACTGAGCCACTATAAGGGGATCGGCGAAGCAAAAGCGATTGCAATTGTTGCAGCGCTAGAACTAGGCCGACGTAAAAAAGATGCTCCCACAGAGGAAAAAAAAACCTTGAATAGTAGCAAGCGTGTATATGATTATGTGAAACCCATATTACAGGATCTGCCACATGAAGAGTTCTGGGCACTTTATCTCAATACCGGTTGTAAACTTTTGGATCAACAGCTTATTGGCCGTGGTGGAAATGATTTTACACCGGTCGATGTACGCATTATTCTACGTAATGCCCTGACGGTCAAAGCACACAGTATCGTATTGATACACAATCATCCTTCAGGTACGCTTCAGCCGAGCAATGCTGACAGAATTCTGACGCAAAAAATTGTGGCTGCATCAAAAATTATGGATATTCGAGTAAATGATCACCTGATCTATACAGACAACGGTTATTTTAGTTTCAGAGACGAGGGAATAATTGATTAGCTATAGCAAAATCTATATGAATAAAAACAGTATTGAGCGGTTTACCGACAGAGTGGTGGACTACGAAAAATATAGGCCCAGTTATCCGGAGGAAATTATAAAGATTCTTAAAGAGCGTATAGGTTTAACCAGAAAGTGGCTCGTTGCCGATATCGGAAGCGGTACAGGATTGTCTACCCAGTTATTCCTGGAGAATGGAAATGATGTTTTTGCAATAGAACCCAATCGGCAGATGCGGGAATCGCTTGTACACCATTTTAAGACGTATAGAAATCTCATCGCCTTGAACGCTACTGCTGAAAACACCTCGATCGAGCCGGGATGTGTCGATCTTATTTTCGCGGGACAGTCTTTTCACTGGTTTGACCGTAACGCCTGTCGTGTCGAATTCGATCGAATCCTGGCAAAGGATGGTCATATCGTACTGGCTTGGAACCAGCGCGACCCCGAGGATGCATTTCAGCAGGAATACGAACAGTTTTTATGCGATCATATCCCCAACTACCGATCCCTGACGCATAAGCATATTTCGGATCAGGATATACAGGAGTTTCTTGCTCCGAGACCTATGATTAAAGTATCGCTTCCCAACCAGCAAATCTTTGATCTCCGGTCTTTCTTGGGTAGAGTAAGGTCTTCGTCCTATTTCCCGAAAAACCAGACTGAATACAAAAGTCTTTACGATGAACTACATGCGCTTTTTGACAGGTACGCCATATCCGAGAAAATTGTATTTAAATATATAACCGAGATCTATATCAGTTAGATTAAGATACAGGTATCTGCAGAGCATCTTTTGCTGTATTCCGATTCCGCCAGTCGAAAACTTTTCGGATGGATGACGAATGAAAAGGGAAGATCAAGATGATGAAAGTCAGCAACAGTCCCGCTATAAAAAGCCAGTTATAGCTGTCACGGATCGCCAAAAGCGAGGATTGTATCTGTACGGTTTTACCCAGGCTGGCATGTCCGGCTATAAAAACGCTGGTCTTATCCATAAGCGTGGCGAGATGGTTTGCGTGTATAAGCTGTAGTCTATAATATCCATTCGCAAGCACATTGGCCCATACCACGGGCACCAGAAATGACCGGGTAAGTATCAGGAATACCAGGCCGGAGAGATAGTATCGGGATGGAATATTGCCCGCCATATAGACGCCGATGCCGATATAGGACGTGATAACGCCCATGCCTCTAAAAATCATGGGTAGCCAAAAGAGTGACTGGGCGGCTTCAGAGCTGACAATATGGGCGAAGAAAAAGCTGGATAGCGTATAGCATAGAGCAGAGAAGGCCAGGATGAACTTGCATTTTTTCGTGATCCTGAAATATAGGTACGCTATCCCTGCACCGAGGATATAGCCCGGGATCACATAGGTGTTTACTGCAGCCGTTTCTTCGGGGTTGACACCCAGCGTAATATTTAATAAAGAGGTGTAGAGTGAGGTGGAACTATAAAAGATCCCGAAGAAAAATATGGTTACGACCGAAATGGGCAGAATCCTGGAAGCGAACGAGCTAAAATTCATCAGGGACTTCCTGATGAGCAGACTTCGGTTGACAAATAGGACGAGGAACGTTATGCTGGCAAGGCCCGTTATCAGGATCCTAGGAGAATGGAACCAGTTTTGCGTCAATCCATAAGTCGTAAAATACGAAAGATTCAGTAAGGAAATGCAAAGGAGGATATTGCCAAACCAGTCGTACTGGTATAATGGAATTCTTTTGAACTGCGAGGACTGCATAAACAGAATGCAGATCAGTAGGCCAATGCCTAATAGTATGTTCTGAAATAAAAATACAGCTTCCCAGTAGAATACGCCAGCTAAACGGGCGGCGATATAGCTCGCCAGGGCTGGTATGATCATCGTCATTGGATAATACACGGCATACAGCTGATAGCGCTCACCTCGCGGCATTAAAAATGGAATCATCTCTCCAATAATAGCCATGGTGACAATCATCTTGGCGCTTCCCACAAAAAACGTGGCCATGCAAATATTAATACCATTGCTCGCATGTTCGAGAATCATATTGGAAAAAAGCAGGATAACAATACAAGCAATCAGCACAGCTTTCTTCGGACTGAGCTTGAATAGGCGAAATACCAAAGGAATAGCGCACACCATACCGGCATAATAACAGTATGTTGCCATGCTGAGGTCAGCACTGATACCAGCGTAACCATTCATCACATAGGTGTTGATGGAGGATGGAATCCCGTTATTAAAGGAGAATATAATATTAAGTATAAATAGCAAGAAGAGTTCCCAACGAGGGGAGACCCAATCTCTGAAAATTCGATCTCTCATGATTTATTTAACACGTATGATGGCATTCATGCCGGCGCGGAGCAGATCTAAATCGGACTTGGCATTGGCCGCTGTAAAATTGATCCGTACTGGAATACGCTGTTGTACTTTAACGAAATTGCCGGTGGAATTATCGACGGGGACGGCAGCATATTTTGAGCCAGTTGCTTCTGAAATGGCTACGACCTCACCTTCAAAGGTCTTTCCGGGCAAGGCGTCCATTTCAATACTCACTTTTTTCCCGATCTGTATGTTTTTCATCTGACGCTCGGTATAGTTGGCCGTGATCCACTTTTGTTCATCACGTACGATATGAACGAGGGGTGTTCCATTCTGAACGAGCTGCCCTTGCTCAATAGTCCGTCTGCCCAGTACCCCATCATATGGGGCGGTAATGACGGTGTAGGAAAGATTTAGCTTTGCCAGATCAATGGCAGCCTGTGCCCGTTGTATTGACGCATCATTTACCGACAATTTTTGCTCCGATTCACGTGTGTTGAGTTTTGATGTCTGTTGCTGGGCAAGCAAGGCCTTGTATTTAGCCGCCATTGCCTCATATTCTGCCTTGATCTGATCAAACTGATAACGTGTTACTGCTTCGTCCTTCACGAGACTTGCGTATCTCCTGTAATTGGCCTCCATGTTGTCCAGACGTGCTTTCATCTCCTCGATGTTAGCGTTCACAATCGTGGTGCTGTTGTCGGCAATAGCTATTCCTGATCGGACTACGGTCCGGTTGGCTTTGGCATCCGACCACGCCGCCCTTGCATTCTGCAATAGAATCCTGTACTCCGAATCATCCAGGATGACAAGTGTGTCACCCCGATGTACTTTTTGATGCTCTTCAAATCGGATATCTTTGATATAACCGCTGATGCGGGCATTGATCGGTGTAATATGGGCGTCCACCTGCGCGTCGTCTGTATAAACAGATTCGTTGATGTGGAAGAAGACCATAACGCCCCAAATGATAGTTACGGCGATCACTAAAGCGGATATGCTATTAATTACCCATATCCTTCTTCTTCTTTTTATCTCTTTCTCACTTAATGTTGGATTATTCATGGCTCATCGTTACTGTTTTACAACTTTTAATTAATCTCACGCCTGCATTATTGGGCGCCAATGATACGGGCCAACCTCTCCAGGAGCTCCGTGATTTCCGAGACTTGCTGTGGAGGAATTTCCCTTAAAATTGATGCGTAAAGATCTTGTTGTACCGGATTGAGCAGCGCTCTATAAGCGTGGCCTTTGTCCGTCAGTTCTATGAGATTGTTGCGCCTGTCGTGGGGATCACTGACACGTTTCACCAGTTCACGTTTACATAGATTGTCGATGAGTGGTGTGACACTGGCTTTATTTTTTTGGATAGCAGCCGCGATATCTTGCTGATTCATCTGCTCTCTTTTCCAGAGTACCGCCAGCACCTGCAGCATTTCGTACGTAATATCTAGTTGCTGCTCCTTAATTTTTTGGATGTAATATTGTTTTAAGCTTGTTCTTAGAGCAATGATACTATCCACCAAAGGTTTTACGGGATTGATCATTTCGTTTTTCATAGTGCAAAGTTAAATATAAAACAGTTAAATATCAAACTATTTATTCTTATGTAGTTAAATATATGTTAAACCTTCCTCGTCAGAAACTAATGGCATTTAAATTGAAAGTACATGAAAGATAAGTGAAAAAAGTATGGTCAGAGTTGAATTCATATTCCTAAAGCGTTGTGTGCTTCTCCTGCCGATTTTAATTTGGGCAGGGAAGACGAAGGGTCAGCAGTTACTGTCTTTTGGCAATATCGGTATGGATTCCCGTTTCGTACAGCGTTGGATAGACCCTTTTTACCCGATAATAATGCAGCCGAATAATAGCGACCCTGATGTAGTGTATACTGCTTCAGCAGAAAACGCACACCTGCATACCGGAGCGACGCTAAAGGCGAAGGCAACCAAAAAGGTCTTCAATGTTTCGGAGTTTGGGGAAAATCATGCTCACCGCGTGCGCCAGACAGATACCATAGCTTACGTATCTTCATCTTCAGGCGCAGTGTATCGCGTTGCACTTGATAGAAAGACCCAAGAACGACATGATGGGAAACCAGTTTTTATCGATGCAAAAGGTGAAAAATATATTATCGATTCCAAATATCAAAAGAAGTTAATCAAGTAACCCTACTCAAAGTTAAAGTTACGTTTCCCTTTTAGTTTAGAGGCTCTTGCCAAGTATATCGAGCAAGTAGTCTTTGTCGAGATAGAATGCGTTTAAACTTCCCCCTTCCTCAAGGATACTGCTGCTAATTTCTTTTTTATGCTGTTGGAGCTGCTGTATTTTGTCTTCAACTGTATCGGGGCTGATCAGTCGAACGGCGGTGACCTGCTTTTGCTGCCCTATGCGATAGATGCGGTCGATGGCCTGTTGCTCTACAGCCGGATTCCACCAGGGATCCACTAGGTAGACCACATCGGCAGCCGTCAGATTCAGCCCTGTACCACCAGCTTTTAAACTGATGAGAAATACCCGTAAGTCCTGGTTAGACTGGAACTCGCTCACCAGCTGACCCCGATTTTTGGATTGGCCAGTCATCATGAGTGTGGGAATACCGTTTTTGTTCAGTGCATGGCGAATGAGATCGAGCATACTGACAAACTGTGAGAACACGATGATTTTATGCTGTTCCTTTTTATGCTGGATTTGTTCGACCAGCATTTCGATCTTAGCAGAGTCCTCAGCCACAGTTAGCTCCTCGCCTTGGAGCAGTTTGCTTGAATTGCAGATCTGGCGCAATTTTGTCAGGCCCTTAAGAACGTGCATGGGACTCTTTCTAATTTCGTCACCGACTTTGGCTGAGATAAATTCGCGGAATTCCTTTTCGTAGAGATCGTAGATACGCCGCTGGGCAGTCTTCATTTCGCAGTACAGCACAAGCTCATTTTTTGCCGGAAGATCCTCCAGTACATCCTGCTTGGTTCTGCGAAGGATAAAAGGCCTGATTTTTTCGCGCAACATTTGTTTTCTCTTTCGGTCGTGAAAAGCATCAATAGGCATGGTATAGACGTCCTTAAAATATTTTTTATCTCCCAAGAGCCCGGGGACAATAAAAGAAATCTGCGAAAACAAGTCCATGGTATTATTCTCAATGGGTGTGCCCGTTAAAATGATCCGGTTTCTCGAACGTAATAAGTTGACCGCTTTATAGCGTTGCGAATCTGGATTTTTAATTTGCTGGGACTCGTCGAGTATTACGTAGTTGAATGTATATTTTTTCAGTACATTGATGTCCGTCAGTAGATTATGATAGGAGATCAGTGCGATATCAGCATTGGCGAGCTGACCGGTCATTGATAGCCGCTTACTGCCATCCAGTACAAGAACCTCAAACGAAGGGAGAAATTGCTGGATTTCACGCCTCCAATTGAAAATTAAGGTTGTGGGAAGCACCAGAAGCGTAGGGTGAGCGTGTCCCAATTTCTTTTGTAGGGACAGAAAAGCCAAAACCTGTACGGTTTTTCCAAGCCCCATGTCATCAGCGAGACATGCGCCAAAATGGAGTTGATCCAGAACGCTAAGCCATTGTACTCCTTGTTGCTGATAGGGTCGCAGGGTTCCTGTGAAGCTGTCGGGGATTTCGGTTGGCGGGAGAGCTGCCCAAGAGGAAAGCCGGTGGCGAAGACTTTTTAGTTCGTCTGATACGGATTGATCAAGCTCGTTCGGACCGAAGATGTTGTCGATCTCGTTAAACCGATATTTGGGAATCTGGATAGATGAATCCTCGATGACCGTTGCAGCACTAAAGTAGCTTTCAAATTTGTCTAACCATTCCGTTGGTAATATCCCCAAAGTGCCGTCATCCAAGGTGATAAATTGAGAACGGTTGCGGACAGCTTTTTCCATCTTCTTGAGCGAAACGCTTTTTGGGCCAAACTGGACCTGTATTGTTGCGTTGAACCAGTTCAGACCGCTTAGCACCTCTACGTGTATCTTCCCCTTAAAGCGGCTTAACTTATTGCCACGTAACGTATTGAATCCAATAATATGAATTCCTTGCCTATGCCATTCATCAAACGCTTCCAAAAACCAGTCCTTATCTAAAAAATACCTACGGTGCAGGTAGAAATGCTGAAAGCTGCCCTCATCCAATTGTTCCTGAAAATAGGGGTGCTGTTTGAGCAGCAGCGCTATGACTTTGCTTTCCGCCTCTTTCTTGCGGTCCACCAAAAACTGTTTTCCCTTGGTATCCGTCCCGAATATGTTCCTCTTGCTGAGTATCGGGACTTCCACATCTCCATAACGCATGACCGGAATAATATTTACAAAATCTTCTGATTCCTCCAGAAAAAGCAAGGGCTGCATATCCTGATAATAGAGGCTTTCCTTTAGCTGCAGCTTGTTTGCTTGGGGAATATCCTTGAACCGCAATTCCACTGTATTTGCGAGAGGATCCAAAAAAAGCTTGCTAAATGCATTGAACTTGCTTTGGTGTACCCGTAGGCATTGCCCCTTTTGTATGAATAGGCGAAAGAGCTTCAGATGAATTTTGTCGTCCAACAGATAAAGCTGCTTGTTGACCATAATAAAATGGTCGAAAACAATTTTAATGTCCTGCAGATTATAGGCGATACCATGGATACTCCATTTTCCGCAAATGGTGTAAAAGGTTTTATCCTGTTCGATGCTGAGCTGTATTTCGCCTTTGTGCAGGCTGACCTGTATTGGAGACAGTGCGCTGGCGGTGATATGTTCCCCCTTATCAAAGTCGTGGAGATAAAAAGGCAGAGAAAGCGGGTTCCTAACGAGCGCCTTCAAAGGCGGCACAATGTCTTGTTCCTGCTGGAGAATAGGTTGAGCCAGCTGGCTGATCGCTGTAAAAAACTGCGTTTCTTCCACAGAATTGGTGCGCCAGATAGCTGTTTGGCTGTCTTTGACAGAAACTGGGTTTTTGGGCGTTCCCGATTTCGCAAGCGGTGCCTGACAAAGCCGCACCTGCAAATGTCGATAATAGCGGCTACGTGTCAGAACAACAAAACTGTGCTGTTCTTCATTCGCTGGTAGTGCGCCTGCTGTGACTGGTCCCAGAAGGTCAAAATCGTCAATAGAGGTCAGCTGTTTGTCCTTCAGTACAAATTGCAGCTCACCATCGCGGATTTCTGCTCCAAAGTATTGCTCCAGCGACATTTCATTTTCGAGCCCATACTGTGAAGCTACTTTTTGTAACAGCTTGCCATAGCGCTTTGAATCGAAAAACGAAAGCCAGCTTTCCTGCCCAAACAACTTTGTCAATGTAGCTTTCTCATGACTGCAAAAGCCTTTCTGACTACAATTACAAAAGACGGTCGTGACCGGTGGTTGGTGTACGACCATCACTTGGAAGCGAGTATATTGGTCCTGTACGTAGAATATGCCGCGGTTTAGCTCAATTGCGACAGGATTGACCTGGCTAGATGAACTGGAGGTATCCATCCACGTAAAATATGAATAGCGGCTGATGTTCTTAAAATCTATTGTCGTTAAGCTGTGTTCGTGGAAGTCCATAGTTAAAAGTTAAAGCTCATGCCACCATAGTAATTTCGTAAAGGCGCTGGATTAAAATAACGGCCCCCAAAAGCGTTAATATCGTTGCCGAGACTATATTTTTGGTTCAATACATTGTCTGCCCCCGCAAATAGCACAATTTTATGGCCTGCTGCTACGGATTTCGTCCAGGATATTTTTCCTTGCAGGAGATGATAACGGTCTGCATACACCGTATTTGCGTCATCCAATGGTAATCTTCCTGTGAGATTGGAAAGTACATCCAGCTGAACCCCCTCGGGGAAGAGCATACGCAATGTATTTACCCAGACCGTCTTGGGCACTGCTGTCAGCCTGTTGCCACTGTAATCTTTATCGGCTACCTTATAATCGCTGAACACATAATTATGGAAGGAAAAGTTGCTCGACATTTGTACACTGCGGATGGGACCATGCTTGCGTGGCACGATCAGATAGGCCATGACGGAAGCTTCAATACCTTTTTGGTCAATTTTTCCTGCATTCTGAAAATACTCTGCACCGCTCTCGCGGATCTGCCTGATGATGGCATTGTCCATTTGATAACTATAGACTGCGGCGTCGAGCACCAGCCGGCGGTTCCATAAGTGCCAGCGGAATCCGAGTTCATGATTGGTGCCGGTTTCGGGTAGCAGGTCGGCATTGAATAGGTTGTCGGACGATCGAACTTCAGCGATGGTCGGTGCTGAAAATCCCTTCGAAACCGAAGCTCTAACCGCCAATGACGGATTGATTAAATAGGAGGCTGCAGCGCGGGGCATCCAGGTATTACCAAAGTCTATTGCTGTCGCACGATCTTGTTCGAGTGGATACTGCTGTTGATAGCCGAGCTTATTGCCATTCAATCCAATGGATAACTCTAGCTGCAGCCGCTCCATCCATTCCAGTTGTGTGCGGGCAAAGAATGCGCGTTGCCTGTTTTCCAGTTTGTCTTTGGCCTGAGGATTTCCCGTTTGCCCTCCATTATTATCATAATTATCGATATTATACCAGCCTTTTTGTGCCTCCACCCCGAATTGGAATTCATAGTTCAGGCTCTTTGTGATCACGTCGGTGTAGGATAGGTATATTCTTGTTCCCAGATTTTTCTCATTCCGTTTTTCATAATTGGTTATAAATGGATTCTTGATCAGGTTGGATGATCCAAAAACATTGGCAAACAAAGTTAATTTTGAATTGACGTTGATTTGATTGCTGATACCTCCAAAAAATGTCTTGTCATAGATGGCTGCTTTCTGTTCCGCCGCGCCGGGGTTAGGTCCGCCCTTAGGCCGCGATTGCCGTCGGTCGCTCTCTAGTTGGGCGAGTGTCAGCCCTCCCGGTGTCTGATAGCCCAAATCAGCATATAGACCTGTGAATTTCAATTCAGCGTATTTGGCATATTGCCAGTTGTAATTTAACTGGAGAGTCTTCTTGTTTAGGTTTGAATGTTGCCTATAACCGTCGCTGCGCGTCCAGCTTTGATTGATAGCGAGCTGCTGGGTTGCGTTTACAGGTAGGACAACACTGAGCTGCTGCTGCACAAGACCATAAGAACCTCCGGTGACCTGCAAGTCCGCCTTTGTGCCAATGGTTCTATTAAAACCTTTGCTGTATAGGGATATCACGCCGCCCGAATTGGCCCCATAAAGGGAACCATCCGGTCCTTTTAATATATTTATCTGATCGATGGAGTAGGGGTCGATCAAGTTGAGATAAGTGTTGCCCCCTGCATCGGTGAGTGGAAAGTCGTCCAGATAGATTTTTACATTGCGCACACCAAAGGGCGAGCGGATCATACTGCCGCGCAAGGCCAGACGATAGCTGCCCGGAGACCGTTCCTCCATACGGATTCCGGGCACGGCATTCATCGCAGATACCAATGAAGGCGATTGCTGCGCCGCCAGTGTCTGCGAGCGTAGTACAGCAGCTGAAGAAGTCAGCCTGAGCAGGGGCTGCTTGTTGAAATAAGCTTTGATTTCTACAGAGTCAAGCCTATAGCTGCTGCTGTCTGCCATTTGTGCATATAGCTTGCTGCTGAGACAGGCCACAGCAAGAAAATAATATTTTTTCATTTCAAAGTTAAGGTTGCTTACACTGCATCTCTGCCTCCCTGAAGGCGAGAAGAAAACGCCTGCTGTCACCCGATTTTGATAACAACAATCTCGGCTAATTTAATCATTTTATGCAAGAAGTTTCAGGATCCCCTAAATTAGAAAGCTTCGTTCAGGCCTAGGAAAAAGCCGCGTGACCCATATTTTCCGATGGCATAATCCAAGCAGAGATTCGTCCGGGTGGCCTTATTGAACAGAACCCGCAGTCCTGCGCCCCCGCCCGGCTGCCATCTTTCAAACAGTTTGGTGCCTAGTTCATCGCTTGCGCTTTGCAGGTTGAAGAAAGCTGCACCGCTCAGAAAGCGGTTTTTTAAAATAGGGAAACGGTACTCAGCTTCGGCATATGCAAAAGAAATTCCTTTGAAATAACCGATGGTATAGCCGCGTCCTGTCCGCACTGCTGCATCTCTTCCCGTGCCGGGCAAATCAAAGTAGGGAAGGGTACCTCCTAATTTGTAGGAACCCCAGTACCAGAATGCTAATATATGTGCTGGGTCCGACTTTGAGAGGCTGAAATATTTGCGGAAATCGGTGGTCAGCTGCACAGCGTTTTTACTGCTGCCCAAGATTGTAGTGTTCCACCGAATGCCGACATCGGAATAAATACCTTTATACGGCCTATTGGGATTGTCTCTGGTCGTATACTGCATGTTTAACAGCACTCCGTTGGAATTATAACTATCGGGAGAAAATCCATGTTTCTGGGTGTAAATGGTATTGGGCGTAACATCACCCAAGGGGCCGCTGCTCGTAATTTTGCGGCGGAGGTCAAAAGCCAGGCCAGCACCAAGGAATAGACCATCGGCCACTCGTTTATACACTTTTTCGTTGAATGTAAAGGCATTGTATTTGGCTCCGTATTTCCTATGTTCGGGATTCGCCAGTACTTCTTCGTCTTCATTGGTCCATTTGCCATGCGGAGTCATACCCAGTCCGGCATCCAGAGCGACCATCTTCACCAAGGCAAATGCACCTTGAAAATTGAGTTTGTTATTTGGCGTAAAAACATTGTGGCTGATATAAAAGACCATAATGTTTTTTGTTGTGATAGATGCAGATGTGGCTGCAATGGACATAGTCGTTGTTTTTGGGTCCCCCAGTACTTTACCCGCAACAGCTTTTATGCCGATCTGTCCGCCAATTGTTGGATTATAGGCGACGTTTGGCATCAATGTGATCGGTGAGCGTTTACTGGACCTTACTCTTTTTCGTTTGGGATGGATAATTCGACCAATAAGGTCCGATATGTCGTATTGGCTCGCCAATATGGAATCACGCTGATGCTTATATAGTAGCGTCGAGTCTGCTTCGTGTGCAGATTGAGCATCCGCCCGAATCGGGAATAATAAAAAACAGAAGATGGAGAAGCAAAAAGTAATTAAATATGTATATCGTAAATAATGCTGCATATATTCGGGTTTATCTCCAAACTAAACGTCGAAAATACCAAAATTGTTTTACGGCGAGGATGGCTATTAAGGTGAGTGCTTTGCACAAAATTCCCCCTGTTATCCCGCACATGTGCAGCCGCTGTACGGATGGATACACTATTGCGTGATAGTATTAGGGTAAACTCCCTCGGAAACCCTGACAATAAACTTGCAAATTAGTGGGAATTTATCTTAGTTTTGGTGATCTAATTCGGAATATATGATAAAATCAACGATACGTTACTGCAGTATGGCATTACTGTTATCGGCAGGCTATGCGCAAGCACAGGATCTATATACCCCCCGTAATATTAGGGTGGCGATGGAAAAGGGTACGCGGACGGCAAATGGTGCGCCGGGCAAAAAATATTGGCAGAACTTCGGTAAATATAATATCAGTTTTAGGCTGGATCCTGCCAAAAGGAAAGTGACTGGGAGTGAAACTATCCAATATGCTAACAACAGCCCCGATACCTTGACCAAGTTGGCCATCCGGTTCGTCAATAATGTACATAAACCGAATGCCGTCCGGGCCAACTATGCTTCGGACGACTATCTGACCTCCGGTTTGAAGATTACATCATTGAAGCTCAATGGGCAGGCTTATCAGGTGAACAGTCAGGACTGGGGCACGGTGAAACTGACTGATTTTGCACAAAAAATGCTCCCTGGAAGTATATCAACTTTGGAGATCAGCTGGGAATATCCGCTTTCAGCCGAAAGTGACCGCGATGGAATGCTCAACGAATCAACATTTTATTGTGCCTATGCTTATCCACGCGTGTCGGTATATGACGATTATAACGGCTGGGATCTTTTGGAGCACAATGGCAGACAGGAGTTTTACAATGATTTCAACGATTATCAAGTGACGATAACTGTTCCCAAAAACTTTGTTGTATGGGCAACAGGCGAGCTTCAGAATGCAGCAGAAGTATTGCAGCAACCTATACTGGCCCGTTTTGAAAAGTCAAAGCATACTGATGCGGTCATACATGTCGCAACAGCAGCAGAGATGAAAGCAGGTAAGGTAACGGCGCAGCATGAGTGGAATAGCTGGAAATTTAAGGCAAGCTATGTCCCTGATTTTTGTTTCAGTGTGAGTGACAATTACATTTGGGACGCTTCCAGTGTGGACTTGGGAAGCAAACGTGTAAGTGTACAGTCCAGCTATGTTGCCGGGACACCCGATTTTGAACAGTATATAGGCTGGCAGCAGTACTGCATTGAGTGGTTTTCGAACAACTGGCCCGGAGTCACGTACCCGTATCCAACGATGACGGCAGTGCAAGGTTTCGCTGATATGGAATATCCCATGATGATCAATGATTCCAGTGTACCGGACAATTTTGTTGATGCCCGTCAGACCGCCGATCATGAAATTGCACATACGTATTTCCCATTTTATATGGGGATCAACGAAACCCGCTATGGATATATGGATGAGGGTTGGGCCACAGCCCTGGAATATTGGATCGGTAATGCCGAAATCGGCGAAGAAAAAAACAAAGAACTTTTCAAGGACTCACGTGTAAAGCGTTATATCTTTGATCCTTCAGCAGAAGAAGATCAGCCGCTGATAACCATGACCTCGCAACTGAATGGATTGGGCTACGGCAACAACGCCTATATCAAAGCTGCGTTATCTTATATCGCCTTGCGGGATTACTTGGGTGATATGGTGTTTAAAAAGGCCCTGCATCATTATATGGATCTTTGGCACGGCAAACACCCCACCCCATGGGACTTCTTTTATAGTATCAATGCTGGTGCGGGCCAAAACCTGAACTGGTTTTGGAAGAACTGGTATTTTAGCAATCACTATATAGATTTAAAGGTGGATAGCTTTGACCAATCCGGTCACAACAAAAAGCTGACTATTGCCAATGTGGGCGGATTTGCTGTTCCTTTCGAGGTGAAGATTACCTATGCGGACGGATCGGTGGAGACCAAACATCAGACCCCTGCAATCTGGCAGCAGGATGAAAAACGAGCTATTATCACTTGGACATCTTCCAAGAAGGTTCAGAACATAACATTGGATGGCGGTGTATTTATGGATTACACAGCCAAAGATAATAGCTGGCAAAATGTAGATTAACAGGTAGCTTTATGCCGGTCATGGGGACCAGTGGAATGGCCGGCACAAATCCTCACAAGGGACCTTTGCCGGTTATGACGTTTGGAGGTTGTCAATGGTTCTGAATGTCAGGTTGATCCGCGGTTCAAGTACCTTTTTAGTAGGAGGTAGGCGGTGCAACCAATAGGTCTGCGTACGGTCCTTCATGACCAGAAGGCTGCCATTCCCCAACGTAAGTTCGACTTTTTCCTTTGTCGTCTTGTGCTTAAATGCAAACTTTCGTTCGGCTCCAAAGCTCAAGGAAGCAATGGCACCATTCTTTTTCAGGTCTTTTTCACCGTCACTATGCCAGGCCATACCCTCATCGCCGTTGTGATAGAGATTAAGTAAACAGGAGTTGTAAGTCTCTTTCGTGTGCGCTTCGGCAAGGGCTTTCAGCTCAAGCAGCTCCTTTGTCCAGGGCAGGGCTTTTTTAGTCGTATTGGAATAAGTGTATTCAAACGCACGCTCGCCGTACCAGGCGACTTTACGTTTGGTGATGATTTCATTCCCAAAGATGACAGCCCGGTCATTGACCCATTGAATGGAGCGAAGCAGCAAATCAAAATACTGGTTAGCCTGCTGATCGTTCAATATCTTACCATAGTAATTGGCAGTACCGTCATAAGGAAGCAGGTTTTTATTACTATCAAATAGGTTGTCGAAAAGTTCCATGATATCTCTATTAAGTTAAGTCCTTATATGGCAGTGTACAAGCCTTCCCAGCCGATCATCGCTGTTTTTCGCATCGGATCCCAGCGGTAGCCACCAAAAATGCCACTGTTCTGAATCACACGGTGACAAGGGATGAGATAGGCGATGGGGTTACTTCCCACTGCCGTGCCGACCGCCCTGGATGCCGTTGGTTTTCCGATCTGTGCCGCAATGGAACCATAGGTGCTTAAATTGCCCATAGGGATTTTTAGTAATGCTTCCCATACTTTCAATTGAAACTCTGTACCCTTCAGGTGCAGCTTTACGAGACTCAGGTCGTTGTTTTGAGGGTTTAACGCTTTTAATGCGCTCCCGTGCATGCTATCGCTTTCAAGCCTAAAGTTTGCCTTTGGAAATCGCTGTCGCAGGATTTCGAAAGCAGCTATATGATCTTCCTCATATGCGATGTGGCAGATTCCTTTAGGAGTGGAGGCAATGATAATGGGACCAAAAAGCGTTTGATAGTAATTATAGGAAATTAACAGATTTGCGCCTTCATTTCTGTACTCAGCCGGAGACATGCCTTCGATGTTGATAAACAGTTCGTGCAGCCTGCTGCTGCTGGACAGTCCCAGCTGAAATGTCGTTTCAGCGATGTTATTCTCCTTCAATAAGGATTTGGCGTGGTTTAAGCTAATATATTGAAGAAACTTCTTGGGGCTAGTTCCTGCCCAAGAGGTAAACATTCGCTGGAAATGTGCTTCACTCATATAAACGTGAGAAGCGATCTGTGCCAAGCTGGGTTGCGTCTTATAGTTATTTTGTAAGAAATGAATTGCCTTGGCGATACGTTGAAAATCTACTTCTTGCTGAATAGTCATGATTGTCCTTTTAGTTTATACAAAGTTGCGAAGAACAAGACACTCCTAAAATCCGATTTATGCTAAATCAGAGAATGGTTAGACGGTTTTGTCCGAATGGCCGAGGGACTTTTCGGGTGCAACAACATTACGTATCAGCTGTTTCAGTTCTTTGATTTCCGGAAAGCGGCCTTCTCTCTTCCGGTCGAAGATTTCGTTGCCATCTACACGTACTGTATAACGGCCGGCAATTTCACTCGGGACAAGCGTTACGCCGTATACGTCTTCAGTAAATGAGCTTAATACTTCCTGAGCCATATAGGCAGCGCGCAGCATCCAATTGCATTTAGGACAGTATTCTATTTCGATAATGGGTTTTGTTGCCATGAGGGTTTTCGGTATCTTTTTACCTTAAAACAAAGGTACCGAACTCGTTGCTGGTATCAAAGGATATTGGGAAAAAGCTGTGGCAGGCTAGTGGTCTCCTTGTCTAGGCGTATCCATTTCCGTTTAGCCTATCTTTAACGATGTCATATAGAGTGAACCAGCGACCGAATTATCGTTGAAGAGGAGCAGGTCTTCATTTTTTTCCTGCAGCGCCAATGTGTAGATCAAAGGTATATAATGTTCAGGCGTAGGGATGGCAAGGTCAAATTCACGCCCCTGTTTTCTAAAGTCGATCAATGCCTGATGGTTGCCGTTCTGGATAAATGTTTTCATTCTCTCATTTGCTATCGCTGCCCATTCGTAGGCGTATCCTGAGCTATGGAGTTTGTCCCAGTCGACCATCGTGAGATTGTGGACCATGTTGCCGCTTCCGATGATCAATATACCTTTATTTCGGAGGGCAGCCAGCTATTTGGCAATTTCATAATGGTAAGACGCTGGTTGTGTATAATCAATGCTCATCTGTATGACGGGGACGTCGGCAAGCGGATAAAGGTGTTTTACGACCGACCAGGAACCATGATCCAGTCCCCATTTTTCGTCTAGGTGTACAGGCGTTCTTGTAACCAGACGCTGTGTCTCTATTGCCAGTGAAGGGCTGCCGGGGGCAGGATATTGCACATCAAATAAAGCCCGGGGAAAGCCGCTAAAGTCATGTATGGTGCTAGGATGCTCCATCGCAGTAACATATGTTCCACGTGTTTCCCAATGGGCAGAGATTACAAGCATCGCTTTTGGCTTTTCAAAGGTTTGGCCTATGGCTTTGAAACCTTGCACAAATTCGTTGTCTTCAATGGCATTCATAGGACTTCCATGACCAAGAAATAATGCCGGAAATTTCGCTGTTGCCGTCATTGCAGCACTGAATTTCGCCAATGTGCCTGCCTTGCCGGCGATGCCAGATAGGGGGAAGGTTGTCATACTCGTTTTAGATTGCTGAATTGCGTATATCTTCTTTGTATATCGATGTAATAAACTTTGAAGAGTTTGTTTCAAAGATTGACTTATGTGATTTTTCCGGATACGAATATACTAAATTAGATGGTTTAACTTAAAACTGCGATACGACCTCAGAAAGCTAAAGTTTAAATTTTTAGGCGGATTGTCGGCCAAGTGTATATTAATTTCTGAATAATTTCCTATCAATTTCAGCAATAAAACCAGATTTAAAGTAGTTTTATAAGGATATAACAAGGGATTAACAAGGGTACACCCCTATAATACCCCTGTTAACCCCCTGTTAACCCGGTGTTATTTCCGTGTTAGTTTTAAATTTGATCATAATTTAAATGAAAGTTAGTCAGGAGTAGGAACAGAAGGTACATCCTGACGGACCATTAAGCGACTTTCAGGTCTTCAGTTTGCTTCCGCACAGGTTCCTTTTATTGGCCTGCGGATCCGCTTATAGTCTGTCCGGAGTGCGTGTGTCCGTGCTGCCCCCATGTTTTCTCCGGCTGCGGTGCACCGCGGATCCACTGCTGCTCCGTGCCTTATCCGCATCCGGGGCAGGATGACCGTGGCCAGGCTCTGGTAACCCGTCTTCAGGATCTGTTCCCCGGGCTCCGGGGGGAGGCGTCGCTGTTGGCCATGGTCCCAGGATTCCCGTCCGCCTGCCGGTCGACCGAAGTCTTTCCGTTCAGATGTTTTGCCCCGTGCCGGATTTTCCGGCCCCGGAGCAGACCCCGGCTCAAACGCCCGTCCATCTTTCCGGGGAATTGGCTGCTCTGCCCTCTGCGGTCCGGATAGCATTCTGCTTAACCGGATGCTATCCGCCTGCCGGTGGGCCGAAGTCTTTCCGTTCAGATGGTTTGCCACGGGCCGGATTTTCCGGCCCCGGAGCAGGCCCCGTCTCAAACGTCCATCTTTCCGGGGAATTGGCTGCTCTGCCCGCCGGTGGTCCGGTTCGGCTTTCCGGCCTTTCGGCCCCTGTTCTGCGGCCCCGGAGCTGTCGGTTTCAAAAAGAATCGTCCACCTGTCCAGCAGGTTAGGTTAAAAACAGAAAAAATAAGCACAGAAGGCTTGGAAGTTTGTTATAAAAGTTTCTATCTTTGCACCACTCCGCAAGGGAGGGCGGGCTGCTCCGGAA